>Ga0074193_1000340_pt1 | contig 81725 bp, 58 predicted proteins | sample EPASupsiteHSE605_FD_64523 | JGI IMG/M metagenome (GOLD analysis project Ga0074193, IMG submission 64523) | Bioremediated contaminated groundwater from EPA Superfund site, New Mexico - Sample HSE6-05 | ecosystem: Environmental > Aquatic > Deep subsurface > Groundwater > Contaminated ... | reverse complement strand
ATAATAACATAGATTTCTCCAAATATGAAAGATCAATTACACAAAAGATAGAAACATATTTGAAGAATCCAAGCTTCTGTTTGGTTTCTCTTCCATCATTATGTCGCATTTTTGCTCATTCTAATCAGACTTTCTCTTTATCTTCTTTAGAACAATTCTTGATTGGATGCATGAAGCACCATGGAACAGGAGCTAAAATGCTTCTAAACAACATCAAATATCAAAAGCCTTCAGATCTCTCTGAACTGAACCGATTTCTCCATATCATGTCTATTGAAGACACAAATGATATATATGATAACACAAATCATGTTTTATCATCATTCCAAAGAGAATTTGAATCCATAAGAGCAGAAAACAGACATCTATCTGATTGCATTCAACAAACAGTTGCTGAAATGAAGAGAGTATCACAAAAAAATGAACAAATTGTTAATGAAATGAATGTCAGGCAAGAAAAACAGGATAAAATTATTCAAGAGTTGAAATTAGAGATTAATTCATCTAAGGCGACAATAAGTGAGCAGAATAATAAGATTCAAGAAAAAGATTCGATAATTGAGGAGAAAAATAAGTTACTACAAGCTAAAGATGAGATTATTAATGAACAAATAAATCAGTTCAAAGAACTTAAAGGGGAGTATCCATTTAAGTCAGATCTGTTTTCAGGTATCTTTGATGGTTTATCTAAGAAACTTGGTAGGAATTTGGCTGATTCTAGTGATGTTGATGTAACAGCATCTAGTTATCATTCTGATCCGTATCTTCCTAAAAATGTTTTGAAGAATGATGATAGTGCATGGATCAGCCAAAATCTCCCCAATTCATGGATTCAGTATGATTTCAAACAAAGGAAGGTTTCAATAACATCTTACTCTATAAATGTAAGACACAATCAACTGAAGTCATGGAAGGTGGAAGGATCAGAAGATGGTTCTCATTTTGATATGATACAATGCCAAAATGATACTCAAGATTTCAAATCAATCCAAGGAAAGTTTAATCAACCCAATTCGCAAAAGAACTACCAAGTCAATCCTAATAATAAGTATTACCGATTTATCAGATTCACATCCACTTCAAAAACATGGGATAATTGCGACTATTTCCAATTCTTCCGAATCGAATTGTTTGGATTTGTTAAATCTGATTAAAACAACGCGAGACTATTAAAAAAGCAAATCAATTTTAATGAATAAAAATCATCCATGACAATATCGCGTACAACAGAGCAAATGGGTATATACCAATAATCCTCCTGTTCTCTGGTATTTGACCAGCAAAAAACCTCGAAACAGAAGAAACAGACCACCAAAGCCCCAAAGGAACAATAATCAGCTTTACCATTATGAACGAAACAATTGCAGAAACGAAAGAAGACACACATAGTGGCACCAAACAATAACCGACGGCACAAACAGATGGAAAGAATCCTACGGTTCCACCAAGTAGCATAAAGTTCGCTGTAGCAGCAGCAGCTCCAAATGTAATAATGGAGAAAACACCTGTAAATATTATTGTTGTCTGGCCTTCAGATGAAGTTATAGCCAAAACTACAGATAAGAACAAGCACATAATCAGCGGCCCCCATAAATCCCAATCTCTAAGAGCATGTTCTGGTTTGGATTTTGGGTTTATTACAATTATCATTTTTTTCTTAATCTCTTGAATATCGCGATTCTGTTGTTAGAAAAAATACGTACTAAAGTCTCCCAAACTGTTTCATTTAGCAATTCATCATCAACACTATGGGATATTAATGGCTGTTCTTGCCCTTCCATATTTAATGAACGATTATTTTACTTGAAGAAAAGCTTCTCATAGTCTTCAGGGGCTGCCGAGATAGATCTTGCTTCTTCGTCTAGACCAGGCCACTCTGTAACTCTTTGCTGAGCGATTTCAAGCTTTGGTCGCTTTGTAAGAGGGTTATTACAAAGATCTATAGTTTTTGCAGTATGCATTGTGTCATCACTGCACCATGTTTCACACCAGAGCCACTCTTGTGGGAGTGAGTAGATTGGGATGTGGTCTTGGGCATAGTTAGGAAGATCTTGATCTAAGTTAGCTAGGGATCCAGGGTCAGCTGAAAGCTGTTGGTAATGGTGTCTAAGCCAATCTCCTGCTGCCATTTGCCTGAATCGTCTCAGATCAATGGCAAACAAGGCAGAAATGTGATATGGCTTTCCTCTAAGGTGTTCAAGCCAGTAACCCCACTTCCAGAATCTGAACGATTCTGTTTCTTTCCTTGAGTTACACATTGGTGTAAAGGCATATGGGGCATCTCCAAAGTCCATCCTCATGAGTTCATTTAAGTCTGTTCTTACAATTTGGTCACTATCAATATAAATCACCCTATCCAAGTCGATTGGGAAGATCACATCAAGGAATAGGATTTTATTACCCCAAATAATCCTTTGCTTTTCATATTGTGGGCGAAGCCATGTAGGCCACTTATATGAAACCAATTGATATGAAAAGTTGTACTGTTTGGCCATTATTGGCAGGGTAGCTTTGAATGTTGGAGATAAGAAATTCTTAACAATCCAGAATTTTACACTGTACTTAGAATTGCGCTTAACAGATAACATCATAATTTTCATGAGTCGCTCATACAAATGACCACTAGCGACAGAAAACACATCTACCCTTGTAGAATTTGAGAAGTCAGAATAGCTAACATTATAAACCTTCATGCCTTCGGTTCCGGGCTTGTGTCGAACTGTAACAAGAGAATGTGGTTGTGCGAATGAGCTAATATAAACAGGAGAGTCTTCAAGAGTATAAATCATTTTGGATCTTGGTCCACCAAGTTCAATCTTCCATGATCCTGGATTAGCAGGTAATTGCCAATATCCAGACATCATGACTATAGTGTCACTAATTTTTTCACCATTTTCTTTGGCAAGAGCTAATTCAACTCCTTCAGCGGTTCTCATATCTGTTGTGGCACATTCACCTTCAAGTAGAATATTTGTGAGAACATAAACACCTTCATGAGTGGAAGGCGATAGCTCAGATAAAAGAATATTATCAAGATCAACAGAAGCTCTCATTGACTCAGTAACCCAAGAGACTGGCATGTCTGGCATTGAAGAGTATGTTGTTGTATCATTTAACATTGTGAAAAAGGCGCTGTCCATGTCTAAAGCGTTTCGATAGTATGTGGTAATGGTTGTGGTGGCTTCAGTCAAATCTGGAGGTGGTAATAAAAGTAGCCTTATATTAGCAACACCTAGTCTTTCAATATACTCAATTATTGAGGAAATTCTTTGGAAATCTCTGGTGAATGGATCAACAACTAAATCCCATGTAATATCGGATGAAGAGTTGGTATTATGAATCAATACACTATTAACTTTCCAAAAAGACTCTGAATAAACTCGTCTGACTATACTATCTGCTCTCCAGTCAATAATAAGTGATTGAAGATACGCTATCGCTGAAGATCTCTTATATTTAATCTGTTTAACCATTTGCTCAACATAATCAAAAACAAAATATGAATTCCAAGTATCCACAAGTTTCAAAAATGATAAATCATCGATATCAACATCAGAATAAACCCTTCCATTAACTACCAAAGTTGTATGGGTAGTATCAATATTAAGTACAGATTTCAAAGACGAAGGAATAGATGGATTGATTGCAAAAGTGGCAGGAACTGTATGATTCATTGTCATAAATTGATTAAATACAGAAAGATTAGCATCATTTGAACAGAATAACAAATAATAAGACGATGATAATCCATGATCCACATGGGTCCATTCTAAAGATTCAATAAACTCAAGGAATTTTGTTTGATAACTAAGAGGAAGTTTGCTGATACCCAAAGATTTTGGTTTCTCCTCAAGAACCCTCTTATCAACAGAAGGTACAACAAAGTAGGAAACGGCAAGCAAATCAAAGATGTCATAATTGGTAAGATCAGAAAGCTGAAGCCTAGATATATATCTTTGAATGAAAACCAGAGAACTTTGAATTTCATAGGCAAGAGCCTGAATTCCACCTGCTGATGATATTACTCTTCCATTCAACAAATTTGAATTAATACTCAATCCAAGTCCAGAAACATATTTTGAGACAGCCGAAATCTTGACATATTCATCAGAATGAATATCAAACAACTCGTGGATCTGTCCCCATGGTGTTAATGATAAAACATCATTTCTTTTTGAAGCAAGTCCATACGAGGCAACAAAGTGGGACTCTGTAAGTTTATTCATTCTACCTTTCTCTTCATCAATACCACAAATCGAGAATGTATCAATTAAAAACCTGAGGGCTTCTTTTTGTCCTGCTACTTTGGCAAGGTGATGAAACGCAAACGCAACTTTTCTAGATAATTGTGATCCAAGATTAAAACAAGGAACAATACCAACCCTCACAGGAAACTCGTCATCAGCAAGAACAACAGCAGTATAAAGCTCAGACAAGCCTCTGGGTGTTGATGGATCAATATAGAGAATCAAATTCAATAAATTCTTGCGGAATCTGGGCATTGCATCAAGAGGTTGGAATAAAACTCTGGTATCAGTCGACCATGATGAATATTGTGCATCCTTTTCGATATCATTGTAGTAAAATACATTATCAGATCTTGTATCAAGAAGATATGTAGCTTCGCTATCGAAGTTAGCTCCGAAAATGTTATTGAGAACAGCTGGTGCTATCTTAAACCTTGATTGGAGGACATCTCTTATATTTCTTTCTTGATTAATAGAGTCTAAAAGAGTGAAAACATCAAGATGCTTAATTGGCATAATTCTTCCGTTAACAGATGAGAAAGGACTCCTCTTGGATCTCAATCTATTGAACATGCTTACTTGATCAGTTCCTTCAATACTAGGTTCGGTATTCAAAATTTCGGCCATAAACAAAGGATAGTTATTGGTCAAATCTCTCATAAGGGATGTCAAAGAAGTATTCTTTTGTAAAAGCCATGTGGTGAATCTCTCACCAAAATCAGTGACACCTGATGTATTGAAATATGATGGAGGAATATCATTAATTCTAGATACTGTTGGATCGATTGATAACTCTTGATTCTTTTTTGCGGCATCAAGAACAATCGAATCCTTCACACCATATTCCATAGAATACTTGAAAGGCCTGAGTTCAATACCAAAGCCTCTTAGGTTAGGGCTAAAACCAGAAGAATGGCTTGTTGGCCTCAGAATAAAAGAAATATTCTTCTCAATCATATCCAAAACAAAGCGTGCTGTTTCCAAATCATGAAGATTCGCATATACATATCTCTCAGAATCCCCAAAACAGAAATCAAACTCAAGCTTATCAACAGATTCTCGTTTGAAAAATGGAATTTTGCTCTCTAATCCATCAATCTCTCTTCCAACAATAATGAGATTGCCAATATTAGATCCACCAAATGACTTAGCCATTTCTCTATACATCTCACCTCTTGGGGCATAAAACCCAACCTCAATCTGTGCTTTAAGCTGGGAAAGCTTATTAGGAGCCACCATATCAGAAACCAATTTCCAAATATAATCAGTATCGTTAATCTGGTTGTGATTACTTAAAACGGTCTTCAGCAGAGTTTCTGCAGAATAATAATCGTTCTCGCTGCAGAAGAACAAAATCTGTTCGAAAACAGGAGTAGAATCCCAAGGAGCAACGACTTTCAAAGATACAGCATGGTCGGGCCTAAATGTTGAGATAATAAAAGTAAAAAATATAGCCAACATTTATCTTTGTTCAGATCATCGTTTTCAACTGAAAAATAGAGAAATTTACATAATCGGCCATGTAAAATCAAAATGAATTCTTTAGCAAATACGAATCCATTCACAGACCTTCTTTGGAGGAGCCTTTGAGAGGAGAAGGTTAACGAATGTTTCGATGTTTTCTTCATTGATGATCTTGCAAAACTCACGGATGTAGTGAACGTTGGGGCACTTCTCGTGAACGAGCTTCCAGAGGTAGGCAACAGTGTAGTGTTCAAGTTCGCCTTCAGCCCACTTGAAGAATGATTGACAAACGTCGCAAGTGATACCGTTTTCAGCTTCGTTGATTGGGATTCTAGCAAGGCGGGTTGATTGGGTAGTTTCGCAGAAACCAAGTTTAGCACAAACATCAGCATGTTCAAGACCTTCTTCAAGCCATTGCATAATGATTGGGATGTATTGCTTAACAAGGGATTGGCAAAGGGTGGAGTATGGTGCTGGGAACTTAACGCAAAGTTTACCAACGATAGCTTCGATTTCTTCTTCAACCTTAGTGTCAACCATAGCCTTTTCAATGTGAGCAACAACTTCCTTGCAAACTGTGCAGCCTAAGCCATTAGCATTCTTTGGAAGGTGTGGGACAGATGGGCAAAATCCGAGCTTGTCACAGATAGCAGCCTTTTCAAGACCCTTTTCAAGCCATTGCATAACAACTGGGATATACTTGTTGACAATGTATGTGCAAACTGATGATCCTGGTGTTGGGATCTTAAGGCATAATGTGGAAACAAGTTTGGCAACTTCCTTTTCAACGAGTTTGCTTAAAAGAAGTTCTTCAACGTAGTTAACAACCTTAAGACAGACATCGCACTTGATGTTGTTGGAAACGATTTCGTTACCCTCGCAGAAACCGATGATCTTGCAAATTTCCATCTTCTCCATCTTCTTTTCAATAAGTTGCATAATAATTGGTACATATGTTGTGGCAATTTTTCCGCATACACTAGCAAGTGGTTCACTGAAAACTGTGCATTGTTGAGAAACCCATGAGGCAATTTCAGCTTCGGTCTTTCCGTCTAAAAGTAATGCTTCGATTTGCTTGACAAGTGCTTGACAAACATCACAACCCATTCCATTGTCCTTGGTGGATGAAATAACGGGTCTTCGTGCTTCAACACAAAGAGACGTTGCTAACAAGAAAGCAATCATCAAAATAGTGGTTACACACAAAATTCTTAGTCAGTTTAACATTTCAATTAAACCGAAATTTTTGACTGTAAAATTATCACAAAATAAAATATTCTACGATGAGCTACAGTCGAAATTTAACTTCGTTTTTCAGAAAGCTATAGCAAACAATAAGCAACGGTGAGAACAGTGACACACTTAAAAGGATGGGATATTTTTGAAGGTTTTGTGATCTTGATTAGGTTGCATTGGTGTTTGTTGTTGATTTGGATTTGGAATGTTGGGATTATGGTGTTTGAAAGTCCTTGGATGGCTGAATTTATGTCGATGTAAGAGTCTGTAAAGAGGGGGGATGATGGGTCATATAGCTTGGTGAATGTGCAGTAGTAGCAGCAGGAGTTGCTGACAGTTACAGTGCTTGTTTGAACCCACCAGAGTGCCCACACTGATTCTTGGCTTATAATGTTGATTCGGTCAAGGAGCGTGTTTGTAACTGACACAAAAACATAAGCGCAGGCGGCTGATCCTCTGATGATATTCGTGTTTTTGATACATGAATAGGATGTTTTTTGCTCATAAAACAGGCCAGAAGAGCCCCCATAGCCAGAGCAATCCGTGCAATTCAGATCCGTTGATAAAGAGAATCCTCCGTAAAAATAGAAAGTCGAATCAGATGCAGAGTCTGGAGAAAGGCCCGAAAAAGCCGCATAGCTGAAGTTTAAATAGCTATTGCAGTATCCTTCAATCGCGTTTCCATAATAGTTATTGACAACAGATACTGTTGAACAGTTATAGTAGCAAAGTTCTGATAAATATGCAGTATCCCCACTTATGTATACAGCTCCAGCGCTTGAAAGCGATCTACATGAAATAAATGAGCAGAATAGCAATGTTATTGGAAAATTGCCAGATTTATAAATAGCACCGCCTCTTTCAATGGAACTACCTCCAATATTGCGGAAAATGGTGCTATGAATAACCATCTCATAGGTAACGACTTGTCTTGGTAAAGATTGTGTCATAACAAGTAGGGTGAATTGTTTTTTATTTAAATTTTAAAAGAATAAATCAGCAGTATTAACTTCGGCAATAGCATCCCATTCAAAATCAATCTTTGACTTTGACTGAGTGAATGATGCTTCTTGCAATCTTCTGTCTGCAACATCAGCGTATACATCGTGTGAGGATGATTGAGGAGTAACTCCTGCCGACTGTTTTGAAGTATTACTATTCAGTCTAACAGTTTGAGCACGCTGTTGTCCATTATGATTCATCTTTTGTTCGTATAATGAACAAGACGAATTTAAATGGGCAGACATATTCTGATTAACCTGCATTATTGGCAAAAATGTGGTAGCGCATAATTGAAGTGGGGGATATGAGATTCCATGCTTTTCAGAAAGCTTTGGGTTCATTTGAAGACACCGAATAAGGTTGGGATGCCTTACAATTCCCTCTCTAACAAGATGAGTAAGATGATACCTGCATTGAACATCGCTTCGATTACCCATCTGGCGAGATATATATGTCCAACCTTTGTTATAGTGAAAGGTAACAACCATAATAAGCTTTTCATCTTCATCCGGTGTCCATTGGTCTTTGCAAAGCCGCGGATCCAATCCTCTATGCCATCTTTGAGCACACTGGGCTCTATCTCGACCGTTTCCAACAAACTTGGATATTGATACCCAGTCTTCAGTTCCATACTTAAAGACACCCGCAAGAAGGCGAAAATCTTCACTTTTTGTCCAATGTCGAGCAGATGCCCTTTTGTCTTTGTTCGATTCAGGTGTGTTGTCGACAGTTTCAACCTCAACAGGCTCTCTCTGAGAATACTCCATTATTTGGGCAAACGTTTCAAAAGGGCTGCTCGTTCCAACTAAGCTTAAAAATTTGTCACTTACTTCCTTCTTCTCACTAGTCCCATTGTAATAATCGTTGATAAGAGCTTCAAGCTGCTCCAATACTCGTTTGGGAATATCAGGAAGAGCTTTGTCAAGTATAGAACGAGCTACCCGAAGCGCTGTTGATACCTTATTCATTACTGGTTTTTCAATGTTTACAACTCTCTCAATCTTAGCCTGACAAATTAGCTAATTTTATCAATCTTGCGACCATTGCATTGAATATTTTGATAACAGATTGCATTGAAAAGTCGGGCCGATAAGCTTTTTCATTATCAATTTTTTATTTTTTCACAATACTAGAGATGTAAATAATTAACTTTTATTAAGTGCATTACATTCAGATGGAGTATTTGTGAGGATGAAATACCGTTAATAATTTTCAATGTTATCCATTTACTATTTCAGAAAATATAAAACATTCATTACTTTAAGTCAATCCGTTTTTGTCACTAGTCCAAATATTGAGCATTGAGCCAATTGTACTAATAATGCTTTCATTAGAGTCATTGTCAAGAAGTGCGCCCGGGATCAATAATATTTGGGAGAATACATCAATTAGAACGTTTGTATTTTCTGACAGTTTGAGAGAAAAGAAAATTTTTCGAAGCTGTGTTTGAGTCTTCGCTCGCTTAACAGCTTTTGCAAAATGTACAGTTCCAATTAACATATGAATTTCTTCTCTGTCAACAATCTCATCTATTGCTGATATCGGAACTGCTTGTTCGGTTTTTAGGAGCTCATATGAAAGGGTAATTACCTCATTGTGCTTGGACTGGAAGCCAAATCTAATATCTTTGGTTCGATTTAGTATAATAATTTCAGATTCATTATCAAGAATTTTCTCCCAAAGGGATTTATGGACACTGAATGTTCGGTTTTCAAGTTCTCTACATTGAATTGCTGTTAATGCTTTCTCTTCAGGATCATCCTTAACAAGAAAACTATATGAAAAAAGAATCTTAATCATATCAATAACAGAAAATTTTGTACTACTCCATATTTCTAGCACATTTTTCATTGACTCAAAACATGAGGGATCTCGAGTTTCTGCATAGTTTTTGATAAAAATGCTTTGCAAATAAACCCTCCAGAGTTGAATTGAGTTAATTTGAATCCCAGAGTTCAATATTTGCTCCACAATTTCAATTTTTTGGATTGAATCATTAAGATTTGAAACCTTTTCAACAATAATCACAATTAATTCTTCATACTCATGAAGAGATATATACTGATATGAATATATCTTTTTTATCAAAAATAACAACTCCATTATATTTGCCTGAGTCTCAATCATCCTACGAAGCCGTTCATATACTTCGTTTTTGCACAAAAAGCTGAGAGCAAAGGCGATGGATGATGGTTCTTCAGAAAAAGAAATATATCTAAGAATACTATTTTGCATATTTTCCTTAGAACTATCATCAAGTTTATAGGATAATTGAGGAGAAAGAATAGAATAAAAAATTGATATAAACTTTTCCAACAACTTTGAACTACAATTTTTGATTCTTTTAATACATACTATTAACTTCTTCTCATTATCATGCCAATTCGGATTATGAAGGTAATCAATAATTAATTCATCTTCAGCATAATCAATCAATGATATTCCAAAATCAATACATCCAAATGTATATGCTAATTGACAGAAACGCCTGGTAATAAAATTTGAGTTAACATTACCAATATTTGACACAACTTTTCTACATAATTTATAGAATGGCTCAATATTATCAGTGTTAGAATACTTTTCAATAATGATAATTATCAGATCAGTATAGTTGACAGTTTTGTCAATGATAACTGGTAAAACTTCAGGATCAATTTTTGAGATTTGATGATATACATTAATTTTCTCAAATAATCTTTTTGAATCATGTGTGCTAAATTCTGATGGAATCATACTTAAATAAGTTAAACATTGTATAAGGATAGGATCATCCTCTTTGCATGTTTTAGCTCTCGACATAAGCTTTTCTACAAAATTCACAACAGTTTGGGTTTCTTTGATAGATTTTATTTCAATTGAATCCCATTGGGAAAACTTCAATAATGCACATAGGTTAAACTCATTTACAGTAGACATATCTATTTGATATTGAGAATTGCTTATAATAAGCTTGCGTAAAACAGAAATAAATTTTTTCCAAAGCTCAAGTGTCAATGTATCACTAGTTATCATTGTTGAAGCTAAATCATTAACAATTATTTGATTAAATCCATTAACGATATCATTAATTATTATATTTTTTTGATACTCTGTTATGAAACAACATATATGAAGGACCGAAAGTAAATTAGAGGAGGCAATGTGACCAAGTTTGGAAATAATATGCTCAAGAACGCTCGACGATAAAGGATATGAAATACCCAGAAGGGTGTCATCTATTGTCTTACTCATAGTATCCTTTGGCAATAAAAGAATGATATCAGGGATAAAACTTATTTTTTCAATAATTCCAATCTTCCCTATCGAATTATTGTCCAATAGTATTAGCCGAAGTACCTGAGGAATAGTGAATGTATATTTTTCTGTTAGTGAATTTGGGGAATTTTTTAGTATGTGATATGCTTGCTTCCCATTTTGGCATCCTTCAATCATCAACATAACTTTATCCACATCAGAAAGTTGAGAATAAGCGGAAAACTGCAAAGATATATAAGTTTTTTCATCATTGGTACTGGCAATAATATGGTCATATTCAAGAGAGTACTCAAATATACTCTTCAAATTAGGAAAACGAGTTGATCCTATTCGAAAAAGTTCTATTAAATGAGCTGCAAGACCAGTTCGTTGATCAATTTCATTTCCCCTTTCAATAAAATACTCAGATGACATTGGCATAAGCTCTTCATATTCAATTGGTGATACAAATGGAGAAATTGCATTAACAACACTTTTTTTAATGTAATCATCAACTTCTTGTGAGTATTTAAATACAGTGGAAATATCGCTAAATCTCATTCGTTTCGCCCAAACAACTAGTTCTTGAGATAATGAGCAGTCCCTAAACTTGATCCATTCTTCTTCAATAAATCCATTTTTGCTAATTTTGTTGAAAATCATTAATCTCTCTTTAATAGATTGTAATCTACTATCATTGGGTTTAATCTGAAGAGCATATTTAATCAAGCTTGACAACAAATCAGGATTTGGAGTTACATAGGTAAGACAAAAATTATACTGAAATTCTTGATCTTTGATTTGTTTTAAATGATCTTCGATTGATTTCTTGGAAAACTCATTTTTAAGAAGGTATGATTTATGATATATATCACTATCAAACGAATAACTTTTCATTAAGTTTAGTGCATCTGCAAAAAAACCTTGTTGACAATTCCTTAAATATAGCTCATAGGGAGAAACAACAGAATACATAACAATATCAAAATGAGTAGATTCTCCAACGGATTCTTGGGGCTCAAACACAATTGCTCCATTTTTTATGGATCTGATAATACTACTCGGGGTGATATTCTGAGTTTTAATGATTTGCCCATCATGTGTCACAAAATAAATAGTTCCAAATGATCCTCCAACTAAAAAGTGATTCTCATCCCATGAGTGAACTGAAACGCTCGAGGAAACATGTATTTTATTTCGAAGAGAGAACCCATCAGCTACATTATACACATAGACTTCGGTTTCATCATCTAAAATATAAAGATACTTGTTATCTGAGGAAAAAGCTGCCGAAATAGCGTTATTAAATCGAGATTCCAATTGAATTGTGCTCAAATTCTTCAAGAATATGGTTGCTGTTTTTCCAACAATGGCGCACATATCTTCACAAAATGTGAAAACTTTCCAAGCCCTCATTGTTTCAATTTTAGGCGCCATATCATCCAATGAATAAACTGAACTCTTTGATAATAAATATACACAAGATTTAATTCGAAAAACTCCAAGAATATTAAAACCATTGGTTGTTTCAGATAATTTGGTAAAATTCAAATCGTAAGTCCTTATAAAAGAATCGAAAAGTATAATCACATTATCATTCATTGGGTTGAAAACCACAGATCTTATATTGCTATCAAGTTGGGAAAACTCGGATTTCCCATTTTTTATTGAGATTTTATATAGAAATTTTCCCACTCCAACAATAAATTGATGGCTTTTTTCTATGTAATCAAAACAAAAAACACTATTCCATGGAACTTCAGGATTTTTTTTGAAAATTCCTTTGATTGCCTCAAAAATAGATGGCTTTTTAGCAACCTCGTTTAAAAAAAATGAAGCAAAATCTTTTAGAACAGGAGTTTCGTCAAAAAATAAATTATTGTATCTCATAAATTTGGTAACGATAATATATTGTTTAGAATTATAGCTTTAGTTCGTCTTAAGCATCTCAAACATATCATTCTGGAGATGAAGGTAGGCCAACGATTCTCCAACTTTGAGTACATACAAAGGGGGAGGATCAATAGTCGGTTGTCCCAAGAATATTACAACTTCTCTGGTCTCTTTTCTGTATATCATTGATGAGTGTGATGTTCTGGGAACCATGAAGATTCCATTAGAGTCAACACTCCCATCAGCTGTTGTAGTTGTTTCTCCATCAGGAGAAACATGAAAAACAAACCACCAATTCTTAACAGTATCAAATGCTCTAATCATTGTATATTTTTGGTTATCAAGAATTCCGCCAATAAGTATCAAGTATCTATCAACAGCAACAAGGTTTGCACTTTTCATTTCAAAAGGCGGCGGGTTTCCTGTAACATTTAATGCATCGAATGCATCACTAGAGAAATCATATCTCAAAATCGAGTCTGATTTCGATGAGCATCCAATATACATTAACCCATTCATCGATGCATATGCAGACTCTGTTCTTCCTCCAAATTGTGTTGAATGACAAGTCCACTTTCTTTTGTTAATGTCAAAAATCCACAAATCATCAAGAATTGCATTATTGTTACCACCCCAAATAACAATTTTGTCACCATGAATTGCCATACTATGACCAATTCTACCAGAAGGCGAATCTCCAGGAGTTTGTACAATTGAAACTGTTTTAGTCTCAAGGTTAATAACATGAAGATCTGCTAAATAGTGATCTCCGCTTTTTCCTCCAAAACAAACAACGTTCTTTCCATAAAGAGCCGCGGTTGTACCATAGCGAGGAGATATCTGAGAAAGATTTATATTTAGCTTCATCCATTTGTATTCTTTCATTCCAAGAGCCCAAATATCATGACAGAAGTTAGAGTTAGAATCGTTACCATATCCAATAATTGTTACATCTGAAACATTGTCATAAATAGTAAAGTGTCCATATCTAGGAACGGGTGATATTGTATTTGGATAGATAATTGACCAAGTGGCCGAAAAACTTTGAGGACGAACTCTATTCTGAGTAAAAGAAGATACACCATATAGTCGATTATTATTTGGACCTGAGGTTCTATCTTGGCCATGAAGATCGTCAATAGACTCGGATTTTAACATGGAAACATAACTTTCTTCCGATCCCATTATTAACCGCAGGAAATGAGCCAAAACCCCCCACTTTTCACGATGGAATTTGTTCTTGAAAACGACAACAAGGTTCGATTCCAGCAGCCAATTTTTTTTATTTATTGTGACGATTATGCTTGCTAACATGGATTATATGTTAAAACTTGAGAATCCTGAAGTGTTTTTCCAGCAAATATATGAGCTTAAATCTCATTATGATTATAGTTGTATTCAAACTATTCAATTAAGCAAAGAGAAACAAAAGTTTCTTTTATATTCTGTCCACCATAGATATCGTCTTCCATGGGTACTTAAAGGGCCATCAAAAGCAAATCAGCATGAGAAATTACTTGCTTCTTTGAGGCCAGAAAAAGAGATTACTGTTACAATTGAAGACCAGCAACTTGTATCATTTTTGAAGAATACCTATGATGAAAGGAAGAATATTATAAAGAACTTTGCTTCAAATGAGAAACTATTGCAAAAAACCTTGAAAGAATTTCATTTCTGTGAAATGACACTGGCAACTGCTTTATCATCATTTGTTATTCCTTCTATTTTTGGATTTTTTGTTGGAACAAACAATATGAATGATTTTATAGAGGCAATAGGGATCGCAATGGATGAGTATCATTCTGATACTGAGCAGTTTTTGTTAACATTTGATAAGAGTTTTATTTGTTTAGTGCTGAGAGATTTTTTCTTTTCTCCTGTTTTAAAGGAGTATTTAAGCGAACATTCTACTCTGTTTTATGATTTTTATATATCATACACAAAGAGGAAAGATGACCAAGTGAATATTACCCGTTTTCAGAGATTGCTTTCTACATTTTTCAATGAACTTAGTAGTATTATTGGTACAGCTCCATCTTATATTCATCTTCTGTTTGAACGAATCATGACGTGTTTTGGCAATAAGCAATCAATTCTAGTTGTTATCATTAATTGCTTATTGATTCCAATGATCTCATATCCCACAGTTTTTGGTATTCTCCCATCTTCAACCCAATATATACCGGAAACACCCGAGATGATCTCAACATTTAAACAATACTGTTATAATGTTTGTTCCCTGCCACTAGGCAACCAAAGTGATATTTCCATTAAATCGAATGAAAGGCTTGATGAAAAAATTATTGTTAGGCTTATTGAGTCTCTGCTAAATTCTTCAAATGCGATAAGGGATCCAATTTTCGAGATTAGCACTATATGTTTACCTGCATTTTTTGTAAAATCACTTGCTGAGATTAATGGCAACCCAAATGTTCTAAAAATATTAAAAGCATTAGACCCAGAAATAATTATATTCCTTGAAATTGGACATGTTGTTTCTCCAAACGTGTTTCCTGGACAGCCTAGACTTCAAAATACATTTAATATACTTTCAAACCTACATCCAAAGGCATATTCGAATCCCACTGCCGTTCAAAGGGCATTTTGCAATTCAAACAATATGGATTCTATTATAGTCATTGAAAAATTGATTAATAATGAAATCAGCAAGTTTAAAGATTTTTCAATTGTATTGTTAAGTAGCAATGATACTGTAAAGTATTATATCGAACTCACACAAAGCGCAATAATAAATACTGAATCGATTATCGTTACCCAAATCGCCAATTCGATTTTTAAAGATACATCTTTCTCAATAGAGCTTGAAAAGAAGAAAATGGCGTTTATGTCCGAAAAGAGTCTATTTTATAACTTTTTTGTTGGTTATATTGATTCATATACTTTGAAAAATCCATGGGTTACGCCATTGATTCCACATATTGCGAAAATGCTCCATTCTAAAGCAATGTCAAAAATGCCCTTTAGTTTGTTTAGGGATAATGAAACAAACCTACAACAAATAGATCAGCTTTTCTTAAGTAAGAAAATGGATTTGCTAACTGATATCCAGAAGAATAGTATGGATCCTTGCTCAGCAAAACTAATTTCATCACCCAATACGATTGCTTCTGCTCTTCATGCTGTTCTGCGAGCATGCTTATATGAGAATCCAATCGAAAGCGCCAAAGAGATAGTATTGAGCCTTAGTACAATTGAAGGATTGTTTTCTTTTGAGTTTAATGCTCCTCCTGAAGCAAACCAATTAATGCCATTACTTGCTAATTTATTCATAATGAGTCCTGTTCCAAATCCAATCACATTTGGTAAATGGATTTGCCATTATTTTGAGCCATTCCTTGAAGGTAAGCCAGAATGGTTTTATGATACGAACTTTAGATCACTCGAGCATTACTTTCAATTCAACAATTGGATGGGAGAAATGATTGTAAATTTCGAAAATTCATCGTAATAGCAAGAGAAGAATATGGTTAAGATCACATTTCAACATGAATTCAAATGCTCAATTCTTTGTTTTTTTGCAAACCTGAACAAGGCTATTTAAAATGAAAAAAAACAAGTCACTGATGAGTTTTAGAACACCCCCTTCAAAAATAGAGCTTCTTATTAATAAAGACTCCGAGCCAATTAATCTAATGTTTCAAAATTCATCAAGTTTTAATGGTCTTTGTTCTGTATTTGGTTCAATATTCGATTCTCCAAACCACATGTTTTCGATAAAATCTTGCAACGACAGGAGCATTTATATAGATTTAATAAACCCAATTAAAGATTTTCCGAAAGAGAAACAGTTTTGGTTACAAATGGTACCAATAAAACGAAACTATGATGATCTCTACGAGAAGCTGAAAGAAAAAGGGATTCCAATAGTATCGAATTTCCGAAGAGATACAAATCAGTCAATGATTCCAGGAGAAATAAATAAAGAGGAGTATTCATACGAATCTTCATTGAAAATGACCAGAATTTTAGCAAGATCTATCATAGACGTCGTGAGAGATGATGATTCAACACTATTTCCGATTTCCGTTGTACAGTCACTTTGTAATCATCCAATGGTTTCCTTTTATTCTGCTCCTGAGATCACCAACGCATTGACGGAAGTAATGATTGAGCTTTTTGGCGATTCTTGCCTATGGGATATTCATCAAGATCCCGATACCGTGCCATATTTTAAGCAATTCATTGGAATTCTTATACAGCCTCTATGCGAATCTGGTTTAATTTGCAAATCTTTGCACCGAGCACTTTTTCATTTTGCACCAACAGCATTTTCCGAATCAATAATATATGGTGTAACAAAAATGTTGAAAACTCGAATGAATCCTCAAACAGCATATTCAATTCTCAATAGTGTATTCCCGACTTCTTTTGTGGTCAAATCTTTTCGATCTAGGGAACATCTTAATACTTTCATATTTGAAAACAATTATGTAAACGAGTACCCATATGTTGCTCTCAGACTATTAGTCCAGAAATGGACGATTGAACAAAGAAGCGCAAAAACAGTTGCATTAATGATATCTCAATTAGGATGTGAGAGTTTATTTACATCAAAACTCGTTGTTAAATCCATTATTGACCCAGTTCTCGATATGATATATGATGATATTCTGGATTCAGATTTGCCCTACTTAGAAATGACTGAATCGCAAATGCTAGCATTAACTGATAAATTAGAATCAGGTGTACCCATTTTCAAGGCAGTTTTTAAGAAGGATGTCCCTGTGCAAGTTGAAGCTCTTAATAGAATTACAGATTCGGTTGCAAAAAGGAATTTCGAACCAAAAGGATTGCTGCTGGTTTTGTTCACATTCCTATACCAGAACGGAATCATTACCTCAATGGCTTACAATAAATGGCTAAGCATGAGGAATGAAGATCAACCTTTCGGTAAACAAGGGGCATCACTCGAGATCAACACAGGTCTAATGAACATTATTCCACCACCTGTCCCCCAATTTTTCCCAAGACCCGATAAAATAACGAAAAAATAAACTTGTCAAATTTTAGTTTTTCGGGGGTTTTATTCAATTTCCAAATGATTCGATTCTTTCTTGTCTTCAATCGTCAAGGATCTGTCAGATTAGTCAAGTGGTACACACCATATAGCGAAGCCGAAAAAGAGAAGCTGAAGACAGATCTTCACAGACTTGTTTGCCGCCGAAGTTCAAACCTAACCAACGTTCTTGAATACAAGAATTATAAGATCATATATCGTCCTTATGCTGCCTTATTTATGTGTATGTGTGTTGATGCCACCGATAACGAATTTGCGGTGCTTGAAACCATTCATTTATTCGTAGAAATTATGGATATGTACTTCGGAAAAGTGAGAGAGCTTGATCTACTACTCCAGTTCCACAAAGTCTATGCAATCCTCGATGAGTTCATCGTTGCTGGTGAAGTGGGTGAGTGTAGCAAGAATGTTATAGTCGAAAGGATGAGAATGCTAGACGAACTTCAATAAACCGTTTCATTTGCTCATGTTCTACTTTTTAACCTGTTTTTCGTCCTGTTTTCCCGTTGTTATTGACTCTCTTTACAGCTCAATAACTCCTATTTATGAAGATCCTGTCATTCTTGGCATTATGCCCGGCTCTGATCCAGGAAAGAGGAGTTTTAGCGACATTTTATTTGGTGATAACCTGTATAGTCTTGGGGTTGATGTATCGTGTTCAGATATGAAAAAAACATCGAAAAAAATGACCATTAATCTAACCAAAGAGACAGTTAACATGTATCGAGAACTGATTGCACAAGATTATCGCTACTATCTTAAAGTTGGAGGTATTAAGCTTGGAACAAAGAATAAAGGCTCAATATTGAAGAAAGGTACAAGATTGGGCCTTTTTAAAGATGCCGAAGTAATGATTCGAAGTAGAATTGAATCTCGAGTTGTTTGTGGATCTCAAGGAGAAACAATTATAGGTTTTGAATGTAATGATAATTATGAAGGAGATTATATTGTTGGGAATGCACAATCATCTATGGAATTTGAAATTATTGTAGATGTAACAAAAGAGATCAGTAACAAAAGTCCGGTTAATCGTGATCCTGAGTACTCAATGAATTCGAGGCAAATTCTTCATTCTCTTCAAGGCCCATTTTTCATGACAAGCTTGCTAGTTTTTATTTCATTGTATATTTATTTGTCCAACAGACCAAAGGACACAAAGGACAGCAATACTGTTGATATTGATTATGACGTAGATCTTTCTGGTGAGTATAGATGGAAATTGTTGCATGGCGATGTATTTAGACCACCACAGCTTGTATGGCTATTACCAACACTAGTTGGATCAGGATTTCAGCATTGTATGTGTATATTTTTAACATTTTTTGGACAAATATTTAAACTATACAGTATTAGCTCATTTTCGAGTTTTATTGAACCATACATATTGATTTACTTTTTCTTTTCAGTCATATCTGGATTTTATTCCTCAAAAGTATTTAAAACAATTGCAAAAGAGCATTGGAGAAGGCATATTCTCTTTTCAGGACTGTTCTTTTGTGTTTTGCTTTTATTCATTGTTCTATTTAATCATACAATATTTAGATCAAGTGCCACCACTTACAATCAATCAGTTCTTTCAATAGTCAAAAACCTAATGACTGTTTTTGTTGGATCATTTATATTGCACTCTATAGGATCAATTATTTCATTACAAAGAATGCCATATGAATTACCAACGGATGTTAATCAAATACCGAGACATATTCCCAACAAATCTGACTACCTACATCTAATCATTTCATCCATTGTCTGCGGGTTTTCCATATTTAATATTATTGCATATGATCTTCACTGCTTATTGGAATCATCATGGAGTAGCATATCATTTTTTGATGGGTATTTACGCATATTCATATCATTTATCATAATGGTTGTTGCATCTGGATCTATTTCCACAATATCCACATACATACTTCTATCTAAAGAGGACTTTAGATGGTGGTGGTATTCATTCATTTCCCCTGCTTTCACAGGCATTATTGTATTTATATATCAAATATGGTACTGCACATCATATGTAAAGCCAATCGAATTATCGTCTCTAATATGTTATATTAATCTATCGCTTCTCTCGAGTATAATTATCTCGTTGGTATGTGGCTTCTCAGGTTTCTTCGCTTCATTCGCATTTGTTAGAGGGATATATGAATCCCTTAAAATAGAATAAATTTCTGATTATTATACATTTCAATAGAATTAACTTTCATTTTCCGATGTCAGATACGTTACATAAATATTCATCGAATTATTTTCTCAAATTTCAAAGATTTTTGTTTTAATAATGATAATATTAAGAAATATTGAACCACCAATCAAATTTATAAAGTTATCATGAACGGAGCTGATACACAAGTGAGTACGTATGACGAACATAAAAATGATAAGTATTCGGAGTTGCTGGAGACTCCGTTGATTGAGAGACTGCGCCATTCATTTTTTCAAATGGGTGTGTATATAGGTTCGAATGGTTTTGGGAATACTGCGTTTATCCACATACTATCGATTATCCGCCTTTTTCAACTGTTTGGACCATCAACTATGCCCAGATTGGTTGAAAACTGGGGAAAAGGATCGATATATGCCAGCGTTATTCAGTTTTGTTCATTATTTTACCGCCTGTATCCTGTTTTTTGGGAATCTGCGATTTATTTGCCAATCCTTATCGTTTATTGCTTTTTGACAATTGGTTGCTTAATATTGTTCATTTGGGGCTCATTTTATTTTGAGAAACGGGCCAAAATTCCAAAAATTGTATCATTTTTTACATATTTTTATAATGATGGAGTTGTACAAATCGTGAACACTGGAATTATTGAGTTATATATTACCTATATTAAATCCGAATCTGGTTTTAGTCAAAATCTTCGATTAGCAATATTAATATTGGTTCCTTTGTGTTTTATAATTAATATTGGAATTCTCTATATTTTCGCAGTTCTTTCTTTTAGGTTTCATCCTACTCAATTGATGACCCTTGAATCAATCATTCAATTGAAGATTATCCTGACAACATATTCTGTAACTACATTTTGTATGTTAGGATCTACCGAAACAAGATATCGAATCTTTTTTTTAATAATGGCTTTCACTTCATATGGACTGAACTTAAGGTTTGTTTTCAAGTGTGGAGGTTTGATTAGAGTCCTTTATGATAAGATTTATTTGGCCTTTTCGATATCTGGTCCGTTAATTCTCATTGCCCATATAATATTCATTACTTTTAAGTTCAACAACCCAGATATTCTGCTTGTTTTTTTGATGGGTTCATCTTTTTTAGGTTATTTGTTAAGTTCTTCCCTAATTAAGTATAAACATTTAACAATTTTGAGCAAGCTGGATTATTTTTTGGATAATCCTAATGAGAGTTTAGAATTGGATGTCTGTGAACTGGGAAAGCTTTCGGTTATTGGCTTCCATTATGCCCATCCACTTTGCTTAAATTGGACCCTGTTTTCGAAAAATATTAACCAGTATATGAGTAATTTTAATTTCTGGATAATATACATTAAATTTTTATCAATTTATCCCGAAGAGTCTCTTCAACTTGATTGGGTAAATAATCAATTGTATCAAGTTGAAACCAATTGTATTGAAAGAGAAATTGCATCAATATATATTTTATCGTGTCTCAAACAAAGAGACTCAAATATGTCTCCAAAACTGAGGGCAATTTTAAACGAATGTACCAAAAAGAGTTCTTTAGCAAGAAGGAAAATGAGATCTGTTTGGGAGCTTGTTTTGCAGCATGATATTAAAGATATGGAAATTTGGTTATCGAGATCTTCTAATCAAGTGGAAGAAGCAGAAATTGAGTTTACAAAAACAATGCAACTTTTCTCCAATAATAAATATGTAACAAGATCATACTTACGTTTTCTAAAAGATGTGAAACATGACTTTGAAGCATATAATGAATGGACCGAAAAAATGATGCTTCTCAAACAAGGAATTCCCTTGTATGCTGATTCTGCGCATGAAAATGGAGTGACTACATTCCCAATGATTCCCACTAGTCTTAAAGCTCGTGCAAATCCTGGAGTGAATTCTGAATCTTTACTCGATAGCGAAAATGAATTTCTCGATGACAATACAAAACAGAATGAACATTATGTTTTTTTAAAGAGGCTTGTATCATCTGTTACAATTCCTTCAATTACAAAATCCAAATGGATATACATTCTCATTTTTATTTTTATAAGTATTCTACCATCAATCATTCTCTATTTTGTATCATTATATTTTATCAATGAGTTTCATGTATTCTCCAATATATTGTATTATCTATCATTCTTCCGAAATATCAACTTTCAATTTACTACTTTTGGGTTAAGACTCGTAGGTGAGAGTATAGTCATTAATGAAACAACAGACCAAAGATTGATACCTCATGTTCCATTCAATGATTACCCTTTGAATTCATTTGGAAATAAAACTGATACCAGAGATCAGATTAGGATTCTATTGTCATATGTAAACGAAATACTGAATGGATTATCTCCTTTAAGAGTAATTAAATTAAATAATGCTTTGGTAGGAAAAGCAAGATCAATATGTTATGAGAACACAGTGAATGGAACCTTATTTTTAACAGCTAACACAACAACAGTATTCAAAGCATCTGCATTAACCCTGTTTCTGAGATCATCAACTCAAATGGTATCGTTTTCTGATTCAAACTCAAGCTTGTCAGGTATGAGGGGACTAGGTGCTATATTAAACATTACCAAAGATGTTCCTGCAACAGGAAATGCATTGAATGAAGCCTTACAAGCCATCACTGATTATATTTCCGAATCGAATGAATATTATCAGTCATTGTTTTCCAGTTTATTAACATATGGGATTTTGTTTATTTGTTTGGTCGTTATCTTGTCCCTTTATTACCAAATTGTTTCAATTGAGAATAATAAGGAAATTGTATTTCGTTGCTTGTTTTCTTTGCCAAAAAACGTAGTAAGTGCTGCCTCCGAATCTCTCAGACCAATGACAAAGGATTTAACAGATTCAAAGTCATCTATAAGTGGTGGAAATGATATGAATAAGCAAGAAGAAAATATTTTGAAACTATTCTCATCAACTGGAGAATCTCGAGATATTTTTGGTAATCAATTATTGTTGGTTTTTGCCTCATTAACTTTGGCAATGATTTCTTCATATTCATATTTTCAAATGATAAAGTTAATTAAGAATGAGAGAAATGCATTTACATTTAATGCTCCTCACTATAATAATGTATTGGGTACAATTGGGTATTTAAACTGGGGATTATCAAGCATGATCAATCTTGTTCTTTCGATGAATGGATACCAACAAAGTCATAAATCCCTAGCTTGGCTTTTAAATGCAGTTGAATCCAAATTTGTAATTATGAGGAAATTCTATAACCAAGCCAGATTTGGTGGTGTTAATGATTGGGAAATGCCCTTTATAGGATTTCAAGATATTGATAATGCTATTACCAATAGTGAGTATTGCAATGATACAGATTCTGGACCAAAAACCGATAGATATGCATTCAGTTGTATGAATCTTGAAATGAGTTTTTATTTGGTTGAATCAATGGTTGGGAGTGTTGTAAAGCCACTAAGGAATGGATCAAAAGTTTTTCCTGGAAATCAAACATTAATTGCTGACATTTGGAACCTCGGAGCATTGGTTTTGTATGATAAGTTTTTTTATAAATTGCATAATTCTATTCTTCCAACAATGGAGGACTCTATTGTTAACAGTCTACCCTCATATAAAAGTCAAATAGCTATTCTGTTTTCAATATGTTTACTATTAATTGTAATTACCTTGGTATATTTGTCACATTTAGAAAGAGTTGTTCTATTTGCTTTCCAAATGTTATTACAGTGTAACATCCAAGATGTTTTGTCCAATAGACAAATAATGCTACTTTTATCTGGAAACTTTAGTATGCCTAAAATTAATAACACAGAGAGAAATGATAAGTATTATATAAGTGTTGTTGAACATCTGCCTGATGGAGTATTTGTTGTTGATAATAATGGAAAAATTGAATGGGAAAATGAATCAATACGAACAATTATCGGGAAAAAATCCCTGATTCAGAGTCATGTGGCTGATTTGTTGTCACAATTGCACCCAATCGACACTATTAATGAAAAATATTCTGTAGATGACTTGAAATCTAAGGGCGGCAAGTTCCAGTATACCATGGATGATGGCAGTAAGAAATACTTGCTTTTTTGTATATTATCATTTCATGAAAAGAATATGTATGTTGTGAGAGATATTTCTATAATGTTTAATCATCAAATATTGATTGATGATGAAAGGAAAAAGAGTGATAAACTATTATCAGCTATTCTTCCACCTCAACTAATTGCTCGAGTTCAAAACGAAGAGAAGAATATTTCTTTTTCTGTTCAGAGCGGATCTGTGATTTTTATTGATATAGTTGAATTCACGCCATGGTGCTCTTCAAACACAGCTGAGAGGATTATGCATGTTCTAAATTGCATCTTTAAGTTATTTGACTCTGCTTTGCAGAAATATCAGAGTCTTTCGAAAATCAAATGCATTGGTGATTGTTATATGGCAGCAGGTGGGATATTTACTGAGATTAATCAACCTTTTATTCATGCCAAAGAAGCTCTTGATTTCTGTCTTGAAGCATTAGCAATAATCAAACAGATTAATGTTGAAAAAGGTGAAAACTTGAGGATTAGAATTGGAATTCATACTGGAGGACCTATTGTAGCAGGGGTAATGGGAATTGAAAAACCAACTTTTGAAATACTTGGTCCTACGATTAGTTTTGCGCAACAAATGGAACATCATGGTTTACCGATGCAGATTCACATTTCAAGACCTGTTTATGAGCTGATATATGGGGGGCATTATAAAATTAAAGAGAGGGGTAGGATGGATATTAAAGAAACAAACATTCAGACATACTTGGTGTCACAATAAACTTGTATTATATTATACATTTATTTTTTGATGGATTCTGCAAGTATCCATTTTTGCAAATTGGACTCAACTTGATCAACACTAACTTTAAGTGATGGTACTGCTCTCGCCACAACTTGGAAAAGAGGCAAACAAACAAATGAATAAAACCCGATTTGGGATTTGGGCTTGTTTAATGAGGCTCTGTCATTTAAGGGTGAAGAATATTCCATTCCGCTTGCTTGTTCTAGGTCGCCTTGTCGGAAAAACTCTTCACACAATACATCACACCACTTATCAGCAATTTCAAATGGTCTGGCCACATTAGAAATATCACCGCATTTCAGCATTAATTGCATTAGTTGTAATCTAACATCTGGATTGTCCATTGAGAATTCCCCATTATCAAGCAACGACGTAAAACTCTTAACAAGCTCAAAGTGGCGTGCCATATCTGTTGCCAATATTAATGATATAATTGAGCTCCATATTTTCTTATAATCATTTGGTGCAAGTGCAGAAAAAATATTGCACTCTTCTTTGGAAATAATCTTTATTGTAACTTGGCAATGATGAGTCTCCATTACACTTTGATTCTTAAACAAAATCCCCAAAGGTGTTTCCGCTTTAACATTATACACATTTGTAAAGCCATCATGATTAGCATCATGACAAATAGAACTAATTATTAAGGATAGCAATTCAAGTTTGGAAAATTTTTTATCATAGCCACTTTGGAGCAACTGGAAAGTTAAAAACTGAGTCACATCAATAGCATGTCTCCAATTATGATATGGAACATGTTTATAAGTATCCCTAACCTCATAAAGAAACCGAAATAATTTTTCGTTAGAAATCTTGAAACTTGATAAGAAATCAAATCTTTCAAATATGGAAAACACAACAGAAATATGCTTTCCGTCATAATCTTGAGCATTAAAAGAAATCTTCCACATTGTAGGATCTTTAACTAGTAACTTTTCAGGAACTGGGCCGAAATTTGGCTTTTCATCTGGAAGCATTAATTGAGACATTTCCAATTCACTTTGTCCTAATTTAGCAAGGGTTATTAACTGTGTCCTTTCAATTGAAGCTGAAGCAAATACAGCAAAACATTCTAAAAGTTTGATATCCTCCGCTAATATTTTGGAAATACACTGGATCTCCATTACACCAATCGGTGATGAATCACTTGACATGAGTGGAATACAGCAAACGACAATTTCTGAAGTTGTTCCATATCCATCGGATTGATTAATTTTGGATGATCTATCAATCAGAGTAGTAATTCTTCCAGGTCTAATATGAGGATTTGATTGATGAATATCAAATTCTTCAGGTAGTTCACTAACAAGTTCATTGACTTCATCAGGGGTTTTCTTAAGTTTCTCATTGATTTCATTTCCAATAAATACTTTGGTGGTCTTACTCACAATAACTTCTTGAGCAAAAATCTCACCATATTCTTTGCACAATCCATTACTTGCATAAAGATTTAGGGATTTATCGATTGTACTTATTAAAAATAGTTTTGATCCTTTCGCATGAACTATTTTTGATGCGTTCACAAGAATCTGCTGCAAAACAATCCTGATAGTATCTGCATGACTTAATGCCGTTGATAAGGCAACAAATGTTTTGAGTTGGCGTGACAAATCAAGTGAAGCATTATAAAGATTTGCATTATCAAGAGAGATTCCACAAAAAACATTGAATGCCATGAGCATTTTGATGTCATCTTCATTAAACACCTCATTGTCCAATTTGTTTATCATTTCAGTAACACCTGCAATTTCTCCTCGGTTATTATAAATTGGAACACAAAGAATAGATTTTGTTCGATATCCAGTTTGAATATCTATGCTTCTATCAAATCTCGTATCAGAATATGCATCTGGAATATTGATAATTTCTCCAAGAGTTGCAGTATGACCAACTATGCCCCTGTTTTTTGGGATTCTGATCTCTTGACTTAAACCACCATGAAACCGGGTAACTAATTCTTGAGTCACTGTATCAACAAGGAACAGAGAGCATCTTTCAGATTTAAGTAACTCCACAGCTTTCTCCATTATTGTTGGTATTAAAACATCAATATCAAGAACACCTGTTAATATCTCTGCTACTTCGAGTAGGGTAGTAAGTCTCTTCTCAAAGTCATCGAGTTGTGCTTCAAGTTGGGGTGGGGATAGGGATGCAGTAATAGATTGAACAACAAATGGCATAATGTTCTGCAATGTTTCCGCATCGGTTTGAGAGAAATATGATGGGTTTGCGCGTCCTCTTAAAATTACAGCCCAGCATCTATTATTATTATCAATAAATGGCATTGCTAGAACTGGCTCATCATGAAGTCCATCTATTGACTGATTATAGTATGGGTGATCTCTAACCCTTTTTTCATGAACTTTCAAGCATTTCATAAGGCAATATGATACAACTCCTGCTCTATCGGATTCTACTGAAACTAAAGAATCGTGATTCCTGTCAAATAGAAAGAGGGATTTTCTTTTAAGAGTATTCAACCAAACATCTGCTTTCCTGCATCTAAAACGAGACTCAAGAGTCATCGAAACATGCTTCATTATTGTGGGAAATGATGACAATATGGATAGATCAAGTGCTGCTTCAACAGAATAACTAGATGGGAATATATATCTGGAATAAATAGATAACTTTTTTGCTAAAAACTTAACCAAAACAAAATTAGAATTTTCAAAAGGTTTGTATATGGGCGAACGAGCAATTTGAACAATTGAAAGCACACTATTATCTCTTGAGCATATTGGAAACAAGATTAATGATGAATCTTCAGGAATAAGTTTGGCATCAATATCATGATTGTATAAACTATGTTCCTTTTGGGAACTAAGAATAAGAGGATTCAGATTCTTAACACAATAAGACAAAACACCAGCATCTTTAGGCCTATATGCATTGTTTGATGGGGAAAAAAAAGACTGGTTATCTTGCAGATACACCCAAACAATACAAAAATTGGCCTTAAAAGCAATATTAAGAACGTTCTCAATAGCCTCCGATATTCGCATAGTTTTGGACTTCTCAATAATATCATCAAATATCTTTTGAAATGAAGCGTCAAATATCACACTAATATCATACTTATTCGGAGAATAAGATGATAAATTCGGCAAAGAATGTGGAGCATTTTTCATTAGATTTTATATGACAAGTGAATTAAAAAAGCCGATGATCTTCAGCCCATCATTATGCTAAGTGTGTCTGGTACAAGTCTTCTATCAAAGAATGGGTTTTCATTGTGCCGTATGTTTAGCGAACCGATAAAACCCCAGGAACCAGTAACAAAACCCACTCCAACAGTAGAAGAACTGACAAAGGAAATTGAAACAATGAAGAACCGTAACTTGTTTTTGATTGCAGAAGTTGAAAATGCTCGTAGGAGATTTGAGAGACTTATTCAGGAGAATGAGATCACTGCTGTAACAAATTTAGCCAAACAGTTACTGCCAGTAGCAGATAACATAACCAGAGTCATTAATGGAGGAACGAAGCAAAATGTTAAATCTGTACTTGAGGCAGTTAAACTCATTGACTCTGAGTTTCATCATGTGTTCAAGCAGTTTAAGATCGAAAAACTTGTATCTAATGGTAAGCCCTTTGATCCCAAGTATCATGATGCAATTCAACTAATAGACACTAAAGGAAAATCCCCATCTGGAAGTGTTATAGATGTTCCCGTGGAGGGGTATATTATCGACTCCAAGCTTCTCCGCGCAGCCAAGGTAGTAGTAGCTAAATAAGAATGAAGTTTTATTTTTTCTCTTCTTTGGTGCCCCTGATTGTTATTGGTGTTTCATAACAAGAAAGTTTCTCCTTTCCTTCTCTAAATATCAGCCGCAACTTATACTCACCAGGCTCGATTGTTGATGGTATTGGAATCTGGTTACCATATACAAGTTGGGAAAACGAGGCTGGACAAATGAGGACACCGGGTTTACAGAGGGTATCATGGAATCTTAATACAGGGATTCTATCACTGATAATTTGCCCTTCAATATATGGGGCCTGAACTTTGTGGTTGAGTTCAGCAACTATTGATATGGATAATGTAACGCCTCTTGATCCACCAGGATGATTTACATCAAATTTTTTAATAATAAAATGCTGATTCTTTTGATCCGGGCATTTTTCGTACTGAACACGAGCTGAAATGCTGAAATATGTAAAAAGGTAGAAAAGCATATTGTTTTACCCTTAACAGGGAAAAAGACGATTATGTCATTATGATCAGTGACAAAGCTGGTTGGGTGAAACTGGGAGAAGGTTCTTACGGGAAAGTATTTCTAAATCTTGAAAATCCTAATATGGTCAGGAAGGAGGCTTACGAGAAGGGATGTAATGTTTTTATTAATCAAGAATACCAGTTCATGAATAAGTTTGATAAGCCGTTTATCAGGAAAGCATTTAACTACATAGAAGATGATATTTGTTCGTTTGATATGGAGTTTTACTTCAACAAACTGGGTAGTCGCTCAGCTAATAACAATATTGATGAGTTTGGAAAATATATCATTATATATGGCATTTCTAAAGCTGTGGAGTGCATATCGAATGAAAATTTAATTCATAGGGATATCAAACCAAGTAATATTATGCTTAACTCAAAAAATTACCCAATTTTATCAGATTTTGGGATTTCTCGAGAATTGAAACACTTTAATCCGTTGTTGTCAAGAACAGGCACTGCTGTGTTTACTAAACCTTTATTCAAGGATTCAACAAATGTTGCTGATGTATCTGTTGACATATACTCAATTGGCACCCTCATTTACCACTTATTCTTTGGTTTTAAATTTAACGAAACAAGATTATTCAAGAATGAATTTAATACTAAATCTGAATACTTTATGAAGAGAAAAGACCTTTTTGATCCAAAAATTGATAATGATGATAATAATGACCCATATTCCAGGCTCTTTAGAATGTGTTGTGACATTGAGAACAAATGTACTCTTAGAGATGTATTTGATTCTCTTGACCAAATTAGAAATCAAAGGTATGGTGACAAACAGGCTGAATTCAATCAATTCCAGAGATGGTTGAATGGTGAGATAAATGTGAGAAACAATAATGAATTTAATAGTCATAATATTGATTATGAAGAAACAGACGAGCCATTTACACCTTCGATGACCAGAAATACCAAGTAAACACTCAGAAAAGGAAATTATAATGATAACATTGTTAAAAATGATATGAAGGATAACTTAGCATGAATCTGAGATTCTGATTCATTAATAATGTTCCTAACATTCCATTGGTTATAAGAAAAAACAACATCAAGAAGGTCATAGCCCCGTTTTTCAAGCGGGATTTGTTTGATATGAGATGATACTAAAGCTTTTATAAACAAAGGAATATTTGATCTATTAAGTAGCACATAATCCCAGATTAGTAAAGACTCGTTTGGAGGATGAATATCGGCAAAAAGCACCCCTATCCAAGGAGCTGCAAAATTCTCGCTGCAGATTGGGCTCATCATTTCCATAAATCTTGGATTATGCTTGTACAAATACGAATCTAAATTTATAAAATATTGCATTGTTGTGCTATTTCTTTCTAAAAACCTACTAGGTTCGCTGAATTGGAGCAAACATCGTAGTAGTAATGAGGCGAGCGCTTCAGCCTCAATTAAACTCAAGTTGATTCTCAAAACAAATTGAAGAGATAAAACATAAGCAATCACAGCAAACCTTTCAAAACCTTGAATGTAATCATACTGGGGAGTTTCACTAAGAGTAATCATTAAAACCCTGGAAATACGAATTGTAGAATCGTCTACCATTGATAATGGAATGTGGAATTGTTCCACCATCCTCATTAAGAAGCTGTTATCTCTTGAAATATCACACAAAATTGATTCCCTTGTTGTCTCTTTCAGCAGAGGAGGAAATACGTTTTTGGAATCAACACTAAAAAAATTTAATCTGTTTCGATAATCCTTAAAAATGTGAAAAAAAGATATATTCCATAGATCCTTGCCCTCAGGAATTGAATCCGTAAGAATTAACCATGACAAAAACCTCTCAACGTTATCTTTATCAATATTAACTCTCTTAACATACTCGTATGCAGATTCTTTATTCGTGGAAACAAAATTAACGCTCTCTAAGGACTGCTTAATCCGGTTCACACTTAAAACCTGATTATCGTCTTCATTCATAATTAAACGATAATATAAATTAGATGACTGAGAAACTCCAATTGCACGAAGCAGCAGAAAAGCTGAGCCAAGACATTTCTGAATACCTGCATTTACAAACTGAAGAGCTCTCAGATACTTTCGAACTTGTTTTTCAGCTTAATCAAGCCGCGATTGGTAAATATGGTGAACTCGTTGATGAAGCTGCGGGTCTAAAAGAGAAAGCCACTGCTCTTCAAGAACAAGAAATTGGTGTTGCTTCATTTTTGAGTAATCTTAGCGTGATTGAAGACGATATATCTCACCTCGAATCCACAATTTCCAAACTTGAAGGATACTGCTCTCTAATGGAATCAAAGCTTGTCAAGCCTCAATAAATATTTCTTTGGTATATGGTTATTTATATAACAGATCAAGCGCAGCATCCATTTGTTTCTTGTTTATTCAACACCTGAACTTCTCCGCTCCCCGATCGTTCATTTCTCTCAACAAGCTGACCCTGAAGCATATGTCTTATGATGGACTCGAATATGTGTTTTACACCAGTTCCATTTTTAGCTGATGTCTCACCATAAAGAAGCCCCAGATACTCAGCGAGCTCGGACCCCTCACAGGTTTCAACAGCCCTGCTTTCAATGAGGTCGATTTTGTTTGCGCATATCATAATGGTATTAATCTGAGTTACTTCGTTTATGTCGTTGAGCCAGCTCCTCACACTGTTAAATGACTGAGTATCTGTAACATCATATACAATTATTGCAGCATCTGCATTTCTATAATACATTGGAGTGAGACTTCTGTAGTTTTCGGATCCTGCAGTATCCCAAATAGATAGTTTCAAGCTCTGGCCATCAATAGACACATCTTTGGAAATGTAAGATGCACCAAGAGTTGGGCTATATGATTCCATCACGGAATCACTAACATATCGCAAAATAATCGATGTCTTTCCTGATCCCGCGTTTCCTAGTAGAACAATTTTCCCATTCATAAAGTGTCAAATGCTGATTCTTGCTTGGATCCTGGTGTTCAGTGGGTCTTTTTTTGGCTTTGAGATATTTTCATTATTTACTTCCCATAAAATTGATATTTTATCTCGGATCGGCATTGGATCGGTTTTTGGGATTGTATTATCAGCCTGGTGTTTTTTCATCATCACCCTATATATTCCATTATCAATGCGACAAGGTATTGTTCATTCTATTTTATATATTGCTTTAGGACTTTGGATTCAATTTTTTAGGAGAAGATCTAAAAAGAGGCCAATCTTAAGTTTAAGGGTTTTAATATTTTCGATTTTGATACCATTCATTATTATATCGCTATATATTAAATTTAGCCTCTTATATGATAATAAATATGCAAGGGGGGCTGTTTTTGGTGATCTCCCCTTCCACTTAAACCTCATTTCTTCTTTCGCATATGGATGCAACTACAATAGATCATCTTTGTTTTCTGTTGTTACCCCATTCTTTTCTGGGGAGCCCTTAGCATACCCATTTATACCAAATTATTATTCTGCAGTAATTCATAGATGTTGCAATGTATCACTTCATGAATGCATTGTGATTCCTTCTATTGTATTTGCTTTTGCTTTATTTGTTGTTTTATCTCGAATAGTGTTTTTGTTTTCCAAAAATGATCTTGCCTGTATATTAGCACCATATCTTTTTATAATGGGAGGAGGAACGGGATTTCTAAACTATTTTAATCCAAAACTGAAATCCCTCTTCTACACCGATTTTGTTCATCAATTAGGAGCTGGAAAAAATGGGTGCTGGCTTCAGCCGGTTATTCATATTCTTCTCCCTCAAAGGGCATCACTATATTCTCTTCCAATAGCTTGGGGCGTAATTTTTCTTTTTATGTCTAATAATCCCTTGAAAATGGATATTCGTCTTTATGTTGGGATTGGATTGCTAGTGGCATCATTAGCCCAAGTTCAAGCGCACTCAGTTATTGCATTGGGTCAATGGGGAATGGTATATGCATTAATTTTTTTATTCAAATCAAGAAATAGTGAGCGAGCTTATTTAATATATAATTTTGGATCATTAAGTATTGTGGCAATTTGTTTGGGTTTGTTTCAGATTTTTCCATATCTTGGAAGAGCAAGTAATAATCTAATGAGATTTCAATGGATATGGAAAGATAGTAATGTCAGTGTTTTCCAATTTTGGTGGAATGGGCTCGGTTGCTTTATTGTGATATCCCTCTTTAATGGTATAGTTGTTCTTAATAATATACAACTCAATTTATATCTCCCTTCAATAATTGTTTTTCTTCTCGGTAACTATATTATGTATCAGCCTTGGAATCTTGATAACACCAAAGTTTTTAATGCCGCATTTATTCCATTGGCTGTGGCTGTTGTAGCCAATTTCTTTTCATATATGAAACGAAAAACAAAAATTTATATGGCTCCAGTTTTCTTCGTCCTTTTTATAAGCTGTTGCCTAAGCGGGTTTTTATCTCTGAGAATGGCATATGTAGAAAAGTATTCGATATGGGAGACTAGCGATCATGCTTTTGAGTTAGGAGAATGGATTAAAAATAATACTCCTCATGATTCTATATGGGTAACTGATCAATGGCACGCTCATCCTGTTTCTTCAATAGCTGGAAGGCAGATACTTATTGGCTATGGAGGATGGATTCATTCCCATGGACTCAAAGGTAATGATAGAACAGCAGCAATTACTGATTTAGTTAACAATCCAGATGGAACGAAGTCAATAGATAACTATCATATAGATTACATATGTAAAAGATCTTGTTCAAGAGGTGGTGATTGTCTGGATTTCAATCCAAAATCAAAAAGATACTCTATTGTTTATCAACAATTCAAATATACTATATATAAAGTCAATAAATAAAACAACAATGTTTATTCAATTTTCATTGTTATGTTTTCTTCTTCGGATATCAATCTAAGAAGGACATGCTCAAGACCTTCAACTGTAACATTGATTGATTCAATTTGAAAACCACCAAGTTTGCTTGAAATCTCTTCAATTACATTCACAAAATTATCATTGACAGGAAGGAGAATACTATCATTTCTATCTTGATCAAATGATACCTCAGGTTCAAGTCTCTTGACATACTCATAAAACCCGTGGATATCTATGCTCTTTCCTAATGCAGCGATTCTATACCCACAATTATATGTTCTTCTTAAATCACTTGATGTTCCCATAAAAACCATTTGGCCTCCTTTCATTACAAATATTCTACTACTCACAGATTCTGCTTCTTCAAGCGAATGAGAAGTTACTATACATGTTGTATCTTTGAACATGCTGATAGACTTCCAAATTATCTGTCTTGTAGATACATCAATTCCTGCAGTTGGTTCATCAAGAATTACAACAGGTGGAGATCCAATAAATGCAAGAGATATGCACAATTTTCTCTTTTGTCCTCCTGAGAGTGATGAAGCTTGTGAATCAAGGGAATTATAAAAATCAAGTGATGTAGCCAGTTTGTTGATCTGATGATATATTATTGTTTCACTTGCGCCTCTTATCCGGCCAAAAAACTCGAGATGATCCCGAACTGAAAGGGTGGGAAAGAATACATTATCTTGAAAACAAATACCTATTACACTTTGCATTTCTGAAAAACCTGCATCCATGTGTTGTCCAGATATAAATAATTCACCAGATGATGCAACAATGGACCCTGTCATTGAATTGAGTAAAGTTGACTTTCCTGATCCATTTGGACCAATCAAAACAATTATCTCTCCTTGATTCACATCAAAACTGACATCATTAAGTGCATGAACAGTGAATGTTCCTTTAAATACTTTATTAATTTTTTCTATATGAAGCAAAGGAGTGTCAATGCTTGAGGTATTATTGATTCTAAGGCCTTTACGTCCACTAAACAGTTTCTTCCAGTAAGCACCTTTAAAAATATTTGTCCATCCAATTGGAGGTGATCCTGCTGACCTTGGATTAAACACCACCATTATTATAAACAAAGAAAAATATGTAACTATTGAATATACTGCCTTCACAAAGATCTTATTAGTGTCAATTAAGAACCCACTATTTGTACTATTAAAATCTATTGTTCTATTCATATATACCTCATAGAAAAGATTTTGATAATAAAAAGATGTTTGCATTTGTGGTACAAAAAAGAGCCATGATTCTATGGTTGACTTTTGGTTCTTATAATCAAAAAATGTTTCTTGTATGCTTGGCATCATGGCTGCTGACACTAAGAATACTACGAAAACATACTTAAAATAATTGGATTTTGGGATAAGTGATGTTACAAATAGTATTTGCATGTATATTGAAAGGCTGTTCAAAAATGTAAATAGCATATTAAAAATAAATGGAGCAGGTTCAGTAGGTGAGGCAGTATGCACAATATACCCAACAAATATTGAATGAACAAAAATCAAAATAATATCAATTAAAAACTGAGCACACCAAATTGTTGATTCATATGATCCAGATATTGTTAATAATAGGAATAATTTATGTTCCTTGAGTTCAATCATATGTAAAAATGACCTGATAATTAGACAAATAAAAGCAATTCCAATCAATGTCGAATATACTGATGATCCAAAACGGGTGGGTTTATTAGGTGATGCCAAACTTGAGTCTTCAGATGTTATACTTATATTATGTCCCATATATAACAATGTCTTATTAAACAAAAAGTATGCAAACGAATCAAGAGGCAAATACTTATCCATGTCATAATAAGCATGGCATGATAGTTTTTTTAATGAGCTATTTGTAGAGTCTTCAAAAGATAACCCCAAAGGATACGTGTTTGCCTTTTTAATATACTGAATTACTTCATCTTTCGAAGAAAGAAACTTCAATGTTCTGTTGGTGGGATCAGGAAGTAATATATCTGAGATATATTGTGTATAACTTGTTAATGTTGAAATCACTAAACTGTTTTGGAAAGATAACATTAAATCATCCAATTTATCAATATAAGTTTCCCAAAAAAATGGAGCTGTGTATGGATATAATGAATATTGGGGTTCTTTTCGTAACAAAGAAAGGATAAAACACCATAACATAGACAAAATGATCAAAAACCAAAATGCAAAAGTTTTGGTTCTGATTTTAAGATTTAATTTCATAAATTCTATCATGATTCGGATTTGGCTGGGAGTTTCCCAGTGGCTTTCAGACATAATAATAATAATGATCGGTATTTTCTCAAATATATTGTGAATAATAATCGATAATTTCAATTAGTTTTGCTTTTTCTGAGAAAGCTGTTTTACAATTTATGGGCAATAAGAAAAAGTAAAATTTTGTGAGCATGATTGGAAACCATTTGTGAATAGAATAAAGGAGTATTTTATATACAGTTATCATCAGCATTTTTGAAACAATATTACATTTCAACCAAGTATTTTACTGGTATTGGTTTGACCCAACATGTAAATGTAAACAATTGATAAACCAATAAATACAACTGTGTTAAAAAAATGGGCCAAACATAATAATTAGTAAATTATAAGAGATAATAATGATTTTAATCATCTTTGTATTTAAGAAAGAAATTCTAAAAAAAAGGTTTTTGGTAAATTTTGTAATAATGGGACAGAATGAATCAGCCTCTGATCTTCCGGAAGATCAGCTAGTTCTTGATCTTACAATGAAAGATCTGCAATTTTTGCCATATAGAATTAAACCAGAGCATCCTATCGAAAAAATGTTCCTATCAAAAAACAAATTGAGCATCATTCCGTCAAAACTTGACAATCTTATAATTTTGGATATATCTTTTAATAATCTTTGTTCAATTCCAATAAATATTGCTATATTGGAGTATCCAAAACTTGAAATATTAAATATTTCTAGTAATTGGATAGAGCAGCTTCCATTCTGTGTTGGAAATTTCTCAAAAATCAAAGAAATTATTGCAAATAGAAACAGATTGACTGAATTTAGTTTCGGTATAGAAAATCTTGATGAGTGTTGCTTTCTTGATTTGTTTCTTAATCTATTTTCATTTATTCCACAGCTTCCTCGAAATCTTAAAAGGCTTAATATGGGATTCAATTATATCAAATTGCTTGATCTTGAGCATTGTAATCTGGTGCACCTTGAGGTTCAAGGAAATGACATCAGTGAGATCTCTGAAAGTTGTCGACTTCCAAAACTTGAAAAATTAGATATTTCGATGAATTGCCTGATTAAACTCCCAGATCTAAGCCTTATCGCTCCAAATCTTCAAGAGATAAATGCATCATATAATTTGGTTTCTGATTTTCCCATAAGTCTTCCTCAATCCCTGAAGAAAATTAATGTTTCTCACAACTATATAAAATATATATCGGCTGAAATCACTACTCTTAGTTCCTTGTATTTTTTAGATGTTTCTTTTAATGAGATAGATACCCTTCCCGAGATTCCTTCATCAATAGTTGAACTCAAAGCTGAAAATAATCATATTTCTAATGATGTGTATATTGACAAATGCCCTGTCACTAAATTGTATTTTAATAATAATCAGCTTAAACAAATTCCAAATGTATCACATTCACATATTTCTCATTTATTGCTTAAAAACAATCAAATCGAAGTTATAGATATGAATAGAATTTGCGAAAAACTAGTTATTGTTGATTTTTCTATGAATCAAATTCGTGAAATACCACCTCCATTAGTTGCATTATTGTCACTTCAGTATTTGGATATCTCCAATAATGGAATTAAGTTTATTCCAAATGAGATAGCAAACTCGCATATCATGAGTTTGAATATAAGTCAGAACCCTATATCTTGTTTACCTGACTTACCATCAACTCTGGCAATTTTAATTGCTGTGAGTTGTGATTTTTCTGAGATTCCTAAATCACTGTTTTCATTTCAAAGATTGAACTGTGTGAATTTCTCTAATAATAGAATTTCTAATTTAGGTGAATTTCCCAAAGCATCAAACATAATTCTATCATGCAATAGAATTTCCTGTATACCACTTATACCTGATGTCGCTTCTTCTTTAGATTTGTCTCATAATGTACTACAAAGCTTTTCAATGGATGACCCGAATTTATATATACAAGAACTTGACATATCCCATAATCTTATTAAGAGTCTTTCGATTAACTCTGTTTTTTTGCAAGTTTTCAAAGTTTCATATAATGCACAATGCAAGGCAGTATTGAGTTTTTCTGACCTACCATGCCTTCAATTTCTTGATATTTGCATGACAATGATTAAAATCCCTTTCGATATTCCTCGATCTATTAAGCTAATTACTATAGATCCCTCAATTACTGGGCTTCCAAATGACAAACGCATAAGATGCGTTAAAACACAGCGTTGTGGATACTCAGAAACCAAAGGGGCTAGAAATACGATGGAAGATTCTTTTATTATTTACGAAGGTATTCGTCAGGATTTATCAATATATGCTGTTATTGATGGTCATAATGGCTTTATGACCTCGCATTACGCAGCAAACATGCTTCCAGAACTGTTTTTAGGTGAGTCTAACAACTCAATTAGTGCTTTTTCCAAAGTTTTTAAAAAGTTCAACAATGAACTCAGAGTGTTGAACACAATGGATGGAGCAACTATTATGATTTGTTTGGTTTCTTCAACAAAAATTAGTTGTGCATATCTTGGTGATACGCGTGCACTATTGATAAATAGAGATGGAAGTGTTATTAATTTATCACATGATCATAAACCAACTATTTTGTCAGAAATGAGAAATATTAAAGAAAACAGATCATTTGTAAAGGAAGAAAGAACTGCAGGATCTTTAGCTGTATCAAGAGCTTTGGGTGATTTTAATGTTGAGGGGGTTTCTAGAACCCCTGAGATGATTTGTCAGGAGATTAAGCCTGATTCATATCGACTTGTCATAGCATGTGATGGTGTATTCGATGTTATGGAACCCGAAGAAATTGGGAGGATAGTAGCTAGAATTGATGATGTTTCTTACGCCGCTGCCTTGGTGAGAAATATCGCAATTGCAAAGAGTAGCAGTGACAACATAACTGTACTTGTTATTACTATTAATAACTAGATATAAAAGTGTTAATTTTTTTTAAGATTTTAACGAATAAATGGAAAGATTTGTCGGTGATCTAAGTCATTTCGCAGAACAATGCAAAGGAGATATATTATATTACCGAAAAAATGGCGAAAAACTAGATGATCAATTTAAAACTCTTCAAAAAGATGTAAAAAAAACATTCATGGAAAATAATCAAGTACCACAGAAAATTGTTAAAGCAAAATCTCCACCGAAAAGAATTAAACATCAAACGTTTGTTGAAAAGCCCCCAAATACACAACAAGAAAGAAAAAGTTCCATGATTTTCCCAGCACCATTTCCGGTGAAACACTATGCATTTCCTATCCCTTCAAACATAGGAGCAAAAAGATTCTACAAACCCAAGGCTAAAGAATGGATAATGGAGCAAAATATGGACCTTTTGGATGATATTTCTAGAACACAGGATAAATCTTTATTGCAAGTTATTGGTGGTCAAATCGATCCCTCATTGCACATTGGATCATTCCATCCTTCAGAGATGAAAAAGCAATAATAACGGTTAGATGGAGATAAAGGAATTAAACGCGCTTTATCACGACATCAAGAGTTCCTTATTAGAGCAGCCATCGGAATCGAGCCAAATGGTTACTGAGGAAGATTTAATAGAACTAGTTTTAAGCTTTAACAGTATAGATAGAAATCAATTGCCCAGTTTCCTTGAAACTGTTGGGTTTAAACTTTTGCTAATGCGAAAAACAAAGAAATCTACGATTTTTAGAAACGTTATTTCCATTATTCAAAAAGTATTTCAAAACGAAAGTGATGACGCCATTGTATGGGCATTGTATTGTTTTAAATCGGTTGTTTTTCATAAGCCAAAGTCTAAATTAGTTCTTAGTGTTATTCAATCATATGTTTTCTCAATGCTTTCTTTGTTCCCCAACGAAATTGCTATGAACGCCCTATCTGTTATTGAGATATGGGTATGGTGTTCAGAAAATGCTAGGAAAATCGTTTTTTCTGAGTATGGATGGGAGTATTTTTGTTCAATATTGAACTCTGTCGATTCTTTCAACGAGAGGTATTTCATCATTTCTTGTCGAATCCTCATTCTTTATATTGATAAATACAATAATTCCATAGAATTTGCTATCGCGAACGAAATTTTTGGCGCATTTAATATGCTCTTTCCCAGAATCCTCGGTTCTTCTCTTGCTGTAATAGTTGCTCTATCACTGATACAATCAATTATCATCCAGTCAAACTCTTTTCATCTTCTATTAGTACATCATAACCTCGATAAAGTTATCTGCGATTTATTATATGATGACAATGAAGACATAGTTTTTCATTCTCTCAGAATTATATACAGGCTGCTGTTATCTGGTATAGAGATAAGCCCAATTTGTCTCCAGCAAATAATAAGTATTTTATCTTCTAATAGCAATAAAATCCAACACCCAGCAATTGAGTGCATCATTGCTTGTATTGGATCAAGACCAGACACTGTTGAATTCTTCACCACTAATGGATTGCTATCTCATCTTCTTCCTATAGTTCATTGTGGGTTCTTTAAATCAATACAAAGCTCCATAGTTCTAATCAATATGGTTGTTCAAAACTCATCCAGTGCTGTTTTGAAAGATTTAATAGAATGCAATTTTGTTGATGACCTTTTTCTTATATTGCAAAATGGAGATATTCCAATACAAGTGTATATTTTGCGAATAATTCATGTTTTATTAATTGCTGAGAAGCAATTTGGCTCGACCAAAACTACAATGTCCTTGACACAAAAAACAAATAGGGATTTTATCGAAATTCTACTTGACAATGAGAACCAAAGCATCTCTCAGCTTGCAAGTGTTATTCTAAATTTGTAAATACAATATACGTTTATTTATAATGTCGAAAGCAGTCGCTCCAATATCCGATCATTTGATTACTAGACACTGTGGATTTGATCAATTTGTGTCACGAGTAGATAAAAGAGCCAAACATTCATCCGGGTTAGCAATTCATCAGAACATTCCGCAAGTATCATTATCGCCAAGCAAAAAGGATGAACCAGTGAAGTTTGATTCATCAAATCTACATAAGTCAAAATATTATATGGATGCACAAGAAGAGTTTCAGAATCGAGGAAAACCAGATCCAAATCTTGAAAAAAACATATTAGCTAAAAAAGAAGCACAAGATGTTGTTAAAACACAACTAGAATCATATAAAACAAAGAAAGCAGTTGCTGAGCGGATGGCTGTACAGAAATCAAAAAGACTATACAGCAACATTGGAACAGTGAGCATCCCGCCCAACAACAGGGAAATCGCTTTGTTTAGACATATGAAGATTGTTGGCTCTATCCCTTCAATAAATATTTAACCTATGTATCTGAGCATAATTGGCCCCCCGAAATCATTACACAGGTTTTCATTTCAAATGTTTCTTTGCCGATTACTCCTCAAAACGTTTGTTGAGATTATTTCGACTTTTTGATAAAAGTTAAACAGAAAAAAGGGACCAAACAACCTCTTAAACTTGGGACAGGTACTGATTGAAAGGAACACTTCATTTTTTATGATTTGTGATTCCATTCTTGACGCGATCGGAAATACTCCATTGGTGCGCATTAACCACATGAACCCTAATCCAAATGTCCCATTGTATGCGAAATTGGAAGGCTTTAATCCAACCGGATCTGTAAAAGACAGGATTGCTCTGAAAATGATTGAGCAAGCTGAAAAAGAGGGATTATTGAAGCCCGGGTGCACAATTATTGAAGCTACTTCTGGAAATACCGGAATTGGCCTTGCCATGATTGGTCGAGCAAAGGGATACAAGGTTATCAATGTTATGAGCGCTGCTGTTTCCATTGAAAGGCAGAAAATGATGAGAGCTTTCGGTTGCGAGATCATTTTAACTGATCCCAAGCAGGGCACAGATGGCGCAATTCGCAAGGTAGCCGAGCTGATCAAGGAAAACCCCGGAATGTATTTCAACCCCAACCAATTTTCCAATGAGTACAACAAACTTGCTCACTATAAAACAACTGCTGAAGAAATCTGGGCCCAAACCAATGGCAGAGTGACACACTTTGTTGGTGCTGTTGGTACTTCTGGCACTTTAATGGGAGTAGGTAAAAGTCTCAAGGAAAGGAATCCCAATATTAAGATTATTGAGGCCCAACCAATTAAAGGACACTATATTCAAGGTCTCAAATCCATGGAAGAAGCCATTGTACCGGCAATATATGATCCATCAGCCATTGATAGGCACATAATGATTGAATCAGAAGAAGCATTTGATTGCGCTAGAAAAATTGTCTCAGAAGAAGCTATATTTGTTGGTATGAGTTCTGGTGCTGCTATGCTTGCTTCGATCAAATTGCTTGAAGACTTGCAAGAGGGTTTTGTTGTTGTTCTGTTTCCAGACAGGGGTGAGAAATACTTGAGCACCAAACTTTTCAATGTCGAGTAAAATATATACCACATGAAGCTACATATATAGATTTTTATATATATTCGAATTGAGCACCAACAGGGTAATGATCTGATGGATACTCTGAACAAGGGATAACTGGACATAAATTTGCTATCTCTTCTTCTTTGAGATTTCTCAGCAAACTATTTGGTTTAAAGTAGGAACTATCGAATATTATATGATCCACACATCCTTTATACCCTCTCATTGATACTGTTGTTGGATTTTCATTAAAACACTCGTGTGTTCTTTTGAGATTTGAATTCATCCGAAAAAGATTATTAATTGGTACAGAATCAGGAAGACAATTAAAATCTCCAGCAATAATCATTCCAAATGATTTGCAATAAGAGAGTGCAAAAACTATACCTTCATTATATGCGGCAGCAAGAAAAGGAACCCTAATATTCTCACTCTTATACTTGAGATGCACATTAATAACTAATATCCATTTTGGATCAGTGCCCTTGGTCCTAATCAAAGTGAAGAGGGTTACATCATCAACAGCCCTGAGCTCATTAATATTTGGATCGTCTTGTATAAATCTAGAATAACGAGATTCAATTTTGTGCGTTGCTGCCACTTCAAATTTTCGGAGATTAATAAATGTTGCTTGTCCAAAAACAAAATCAGCAAGACCTGATGCCTTATGCTTTATACGACCTTTTGGAACAAAATGTCCAAAGAAATTTCTGTTGGTGAAGAATGATATTAAAGATCCTTCGAATTGGATCTTTTCTATCTCTTGAAAAAGGAAAACATCGCTCTTCACACTACTGAGCCTCTCCAAAATCTTTTCATGGCGATACTGTCTTTCCAGGTACTTAAACTCGCAAAGAGGATATAAATCGTAGGATATTGCAGAATCAGCTAGAATATTCCATGTAAATACAGATAATAAATTTGGATTCCTTCTGTATCTAATTGGTTGGTACTCCAAAGTATATGGAACTTTCGGTTTAACAATGCTTTTCATAAACTCAGCAAGCTTTGCAGGACCTTCTCTAATATGTTGGGCAAAAGGATCCTTGAGTAAATCAGAATTATCTGTAGCAATAATCTCTTCAAGCTTCTCAATATGACCTAGCTCTACTGGCAAATTATCAAGATTATTATGCGAAACATCAATTTTTTTCATGGATTTCAGTGAGCAAACCCAGGAGGGAATACTGGTTAATCCGCATCTCGATAAGTCTAGAGACTCAACACTATAATCTTGGGGATCAAACTTAAAAATTTGCCTCTCATCTTTCCCAGAGAGGCAAAGATGGCGACAATCTAAACTAGAGTTTTCTCCCATTCAAAGACAAGCCAAATAATCGTTGTGTGATTAAATAAAGTCGATTTGGGAAAATGGATGACATTTCTTTCCATGTTTTCCTAGGAAAAACGGAAGATTCTAACTATGTTGTTAATAATTATGTGAGTATTTTTCGTAATGCGTTTGATACAAAGGATTTGAATAGCATGAAGGCACTGATTGTTTTAAGGCCAGAGTATTTAAAGCAAGTAATAAATTTGAGCTGTGTAGAGGAGGAATTTAAGAAAATCACTGACCAATTTGTTGAGAATGAGTATTTTTATAATTTCTTTGCATACATTTGTCATTTATTCCCGAGTGAGTTTTTGTCTTTTAGTTATAGTATTATTAAAAATGTGATATTTGATATATCTATAAATAGGATTTCCTTTCCTCTTTTCAACTGTGTGTTTTCGAAAGGTATTATTGATGAACCTATTTTTTTTTCTTTTGCAGCAAAATTTAGTGAGAAGATCCCAGTTCTCCAATTATATAATTCTTTATGTGCTCTAGAAAATGTTGTTGATAATATTCCTGATAGTTTTTGTTTGAATCTTGCTCCTTTATTATTTGAAAAAACTGAGAAATACACAGAGATTATTATACAATATAAATCGTTCAAGATTCTAAAATTAATAAGGCGCAAGATTACTAACACCACATTTTTTCACAGAATTATTGAATTATCTTCAATAAAGAGTGATTGTGTTATTGGTGAAGCAATTGGGGCATTTCCAAATTCTATTGAGCCAAATTTACCATACCTAATTGATATGAGCTGCAATCAAAGTGTTGGTTTATCTTTATTGTCCTATTTCAAGGAGTTATCTCTTTCTCAAATCAAAGAATTGTGTCTAAAAACAAACATAGAAACAAAAATTATGAAACTAATTGAAGATTCATCTCTAAATGGATTTGTTTATGAAATTGCTGGAATCTTATCCAAATGCATAACTGATAATCCTGATTGGTTTTCATTCAAAGTTTTTACTCTCTATCCTTACCTTAAAATGAGGAACCAACCTGATAATCATGAGAAGTATAATGAACCCTCCCCAAAACTCATCGAAAATGATCCTTCTCTATCAATGTATTGATAAACTCATCTATTCAAGTTATAAACAATTAAAGAAATATTATCATGGCTACCAGATGCGAAAGCATAATCTTGGAGGAGATGTGATGCTTTAACAGGGTCCCTAACATTTCGAATGATCGTACATACAACTCCTTCATCAATATAATCCCATAATCCATCACAACCTAGTACTATGCTTAAGGCATTATTTGGGATATCAAATACCTTAACATCTGGAGTATCAAACATTCCATCACAACACCAAAAATCGCCTAAAGATCTTGATATGCCCAATTTCCCATCAACTCTCCAATCGCTAGCTACAGATTTGTTTGATCTCCTTAGTTTTGCATACTCGGTTTTTTCTGTTGGGCGATGTGGGCTTGTTAACCAAATACTGGTTTCTTTGGTTACTAAAAGCGCTAAACTATCTCCTAAGTGTCCACAAACACCCTTGTTTGATTTCACTCCAATAATAACTGCAGTTGTTCCGTCTTTGACATTTCTACGCCTTAATTCATCATTTACCAGGCAAAAAGATCTTCGTATGGCTCTTTTTAAATCCCTGTTGGTTTGAGAAAATGCTGGTGTAACAATTGGGCCAAGAGATGTGGAAAATGTCTCGGCTGAAACATATGCTGCTTCATGACCAACATGTCCATCAAAAACGCCCACAAATGTAACACCATCATATTCTAAACATAAAAAATTATCTTCGTATTTTGTTGATCTCCCAGAAGTTGCAGAACATCCAATATTCTCACTCAATCGATCATTCATCAATGTATGCACCCCAATGGTGGAATTATTTCTATCGAGCCTTTTGCTTCCCCTGAAACTAGAAAATGGTGCGATTGCTCCATCAACATTATCAATAGGTTCATCAGCGATTGGTTTTAGTCGATCAGAAAATGCAATTGCAGCAACAAAAAATAGTGCAAGAGATTGCAGTGGAGTTGACAATGGTGGAACAGTTGCCGTTGAGCAAAAAGATGCATCAAGCTCTTTGAGTGATGGGGGAAAAATCTCAAATGCAACAGAAAAATTAAAGGATATTCGAAGAGATGATATCCGAGGAGGCAGAATCAGTCGGGGTGTTATAAGCAAATTGTGTGATAAGTCTAAAGACTCGACATGTTTTAACACCGATAGATCTCTTGGAATAGTACTGATAGCATTATGAGATAATGATAAAATGCGAAGGAGAGGGAGTTTGATTATTGAAGATGGGAATTCTGACAATGCATTATATGATAAATCAAGCTCGATAATCCTTCTTGAATTCTGGAAAACTATTTTAGATATAGTATTGTGCTGAAGATATAAATAACTTAAAACTGGTAAAGGAGGTACAATAAAATCACCAAATATCCCAACATGAGATAAATTTAAACTAGTGAGTTGGTGACTAAAAATGTTGAAATGAATAGACAATGAGCAGTAGCTGCCATCAAACACTTGCAAAGATGATTCTGGTAGATTCTCAAATGAGTTCATCCTGAAATCAAGTGTTTCTAAAGATTTTGGTATGCATGGAACATCAACAAAATCATTACCTACCAGATATAGACACTTCAGATTTGAAAAAATAGAGAAATTTGGGGGATCTTTTTCCAGAAAATTACCGTTTAGAAACAGAGAATGCAGCGAATTTCCAAAAGAAGGACAGCCAATTGGTAATCTTTTAAGCCAACATGCAGAAAGGTTTAAGATTTTGAGATTTGGGAGATAACTACTCCACAAAGATTCGATAGATTTGATTGGATTTGATGATAAATCTAAAGATGTCATTTGATTTAAATTGACAATTAAACTAGGAATGCAAATGAGTCCGCATCTCGAAATTATAAATGATTTCACTTTCGATAGTTTTTTAAAATTGTTTATAATGTCCTTGGAAGACTCAATAACAAGTTCTTCCTCCATCGAAAAAAACCAAAATCTAAAACTGAGTTTTGTTTTATTAAATTAGGTCCTAGAAGAATTTAGGGATGAAATCAATAAAAATTTATCCAATGGGATGTATCCCGAAAGATATAATCTAATGAAATCTCTCCACCAATTATGGACTGAGAGAAAAGAATCACCTGTTGATCAAATTGCCTATGTAGTTAACTGGATGAGAGAAAAGTATCTTATAGAGGTAGGCGGAGGTGAAAAAGAAAGAGAAGTGGTTAATATATTAGAACTTCCTGAAGTGATCAATGATTTCCAGAAGTATTATGATGATACAAATATTATATACATGGTTCGTACCATTAATTTATTAGGAAATTTCGCAAAAGATTATCGAGAAGATTTTGAGAAGAGCTTAAATGGCACTGACATCCCATCAAAATTGTGTATTATGTTATCTTGCAAATACAAAGACGTTGTAAATGCTATTTTAAGGTTAATATCGATATTATCATTGGTGAAAGATGATATAGTTTTAGAGAATCTTGTTACCAATGGTTTGCTGAATCATCTTTTCAGTATTATAAGCTCAGAAATGAACACCAGCGATACAACTTCTATTGAAGTACTATCTTTTGTTGTGGGTTCATCCAGTATTGCAGCTACTGAGGTGATGCAAGCAAGTTTTTTAACATTTTGTGCTAATCTGGAGAGGTCAGAAAAGGTTACTTCTCGAAAGAAGGGCGAAATACTGAATGTACTATCTGTTATCCCACAAAACAACAAATCGAGGCTAATAGATTCTATTTTATATATAGTGGAGGCTGCAATTCACAGCCTTCATGGAAAGGAATTGGAGATTGGGTGCTTATATTTATTAACTTCATGGATGATCAATAGAGAATACGCTGATTATATAATGATTGAGAAAGGTTACGTTAGTATTGTTAATACTTTTCATCATTCTGAAGATGTTTCTTATGTTAAACAAGCTATTTTGGCCATAATTCAGTATTATTCAGTACTTGGGACTGTTATTCTTGATATTGATTATTCTCTTCTTTGTCAAAGAGCTCAAGATCCTTGCAATCCGGAAATTATGCATTTATCTCTTGAAGCACTTTGTGCATGTATTCAGTCGGGCTCTGATATGATTGAGTTTTTATTCGAGTATGATTTGATTGGCGCCCTAAAGAAAGCAAAGATTAATGGTACATTCACATGTAAGAAAACTGTATTAAAAGCATTTAAGTACTTAGTTGAAATAGGCAAAAAATCTCATGAAGATGACCTTATCAGAGAAAATATAGTTCAAGAACTTGTCGAAATGTTGCAGATATCAGATTATAGTACTTTCCAAAACACTATAGGGAGCCTTACATATCTGTTGAGGAAATCAGATATCGCATGGGAGCAATTCTTAGAATCCGAAGGCATAGAAGTTATAGAACAACTGATGACGAGTTCAGATCAGTGCCTCAAAGAAAGATCGGAGAGATTCATGAATGTTATAATTCAACCCAGGTTGAACCAGGTTGAGAAAAGTGGCACTTGAATGGAACTCGATAGAGAGGCTTGTTCGCAATTTTTTTATAATCTACTCATGTACAATTCGAAGAAAATGGAGACTAATGAAATATCTATTTTGAATATTGCGTATTTTTGTATAAATTCATTGGCTATGCTTGGTAAACTTGATTTGATTACCCCAGAACAACGAGAATCTATCATTGAGTGGATATATTCTCTTCAAACCGAACCTCCGCTGAAAGGTGGATTCTTTGGATCGAATTGTCATTTTACACCATCTCATAGAATTGATGAGAGTCACATAACCATGATATACTGTGCTTTAGCATGTCTTTTGCTCTTGAAAGATGATTTGTCTCGAGTGAATAAGTCCAGAATTATTACAACGCTTGAGGAACTACAAACTCCAATTGGATCATTCAAAGGCCATTTTCTTGGATCAGAGGATGATAATAGGTTTGTTTTTTGCTGTGCTGCTATAATTCGTATTCTTGGTGAAAAAGGTAACATTGATATCGAAAAAACCATCGAATATGTTCTTTCAAGTCAGACATATGAAGGTGGTTTTGGACATGAACCAGGTGATGAAGCGCATGGTGGAGCAACTTATTGCGCCATTGCATCACTCCATCTACTCGGAGCAATAGATAGAATTAAGGATAAAGAACTATTGGCTTTCTGGCTATCTCAAAGGCAAGAAGATGGTTTCAATGGGAGAACAAACAAAGATACAGATACATGCTACTCCTTCTGGATAGGTTCTCCTTTGACTGTTCTCGGATGGTATGATAGAATTGTTGATAAGGAGAGGCTCATTGCTTTCATTTTTTCTAACTACACTGGGCGAGGTATGTTCAGAGCCAATCAATGTGCTGACCCCGATCTTTTGCATACTCACTTCTCAATTGCTGGATTATCCCTTGCTGGATATCCTAATCTCGAAAAAATACATCCAGCACTTGGTTTTGTTCAAAAAGATCTCCCACAAAGAATCATCACTGGTAAAGCTGATTAATAATTGTAAACGGCAACAATGAGTAAAGATAGTTTTTCTCCTTCTACTCCACAGCGGATCACAATTTCATCAGATCAATTTCTCAATTCGGATGATAATAATATCAGCTATAAGTACAAAGTACCGAATACTGTGTTTTTTAATAAGAAAACACTTTTTAATACTCCTATTCAGATTAATCAGAGCATTGTGAACACAATGCCAGCCAATAAATATGAAAAGGGCATTTATACACCCATTGTTAATAAATATAGATCAAATTATGTAACCACGCCAATATCAAAACTAGAGAGCGATTCGGAAAATGGGATTTTTGAAATCGAAGAAGACGAAAATTATGATTTATGCAGTGCCTATGAAGATGGTGAAATTCGATCTGAGCAACAACTTAAAAACCTGATAAATGATTATGAGGTGAGAGAAAAACAGTACTTAGAAGTTTTTAATCAGAAAATAGACATTTTAAGCGAAAAATTTGGGATTTCCAAAGAAAGAGTTCGATCTCCTGAGGATATTGAAAAAGTATTGGACTTAATTATCAACTGTAAAGTAGAAAAGATGAATGGAAATTCCATGGCTTCGTTTATTTGCAGGATAGACCAACTTCAAAGGGCTTTGATTCATGATAAAGAACTCTTATTGTCTTCAATAAAGAAAAAATGATTACGCAATTTTATTTGTCTCTCTTTGTAGCTCTGGAAATACTGAGGGCGATAATAATCGATACAATAAATAAAGCACCTAATAGGCCTCCAATCGCTACATATGTATTTGAGCCGGGTGATGTTGGATATGGTGTTTCTTTCGGATATGGGGTTGACTGTGGAACATTAATGTTGTTGGAAATCAAGTAAAGATCTTGAAGTCCACTATTTGGATTATCTTGGCAGAAGAAGGAGAATACAATATTATGCGATTGTAAAAACCCAATTTTGCTAGCCGTTGTATTAAGATATGACAGGGGGGCAGACAAAAGATTTGCGCAAGCTGCTCCGAGTGATTTGATAAGTAATGTTCCTTTTTCGTTGTTTGAGCTATTATTAATAATACTTCCGAATAATGTGTTAAAACTTTGCGGATTGGGAGGTATATATTGATATGTAGAATCATAAATCAAATTAATTTGTGGATACTTATTTAAAGGCTGTCCTTTGAGCTCTAAATATGGAAAACCATCCTCAGTGTTCCAATATATATCTATGGATGGTGCAGTAATAGCTAACTGGTTTGCTTCAGTTGGGCTGAGAGAAAGTCTTGAACTTGTGGACAAAACAAGATTTTTGGTTATTGTTACGCTATTGAACTGAACAATAGCGTTTTCAGGAATAATAATCTCTTCTATTTCAACAATATTCGATTTAGGAGTTATAATAATCCCACTTCCGTTCCTAAACAATCCAGAATTGGCTTTAATAACTCGGCCTTCGAAAGATGATGGAAATGAAATTGAAGACTCTGACTTGGTAGATTGAGATATATATGAGGACGAAATTCCCCATTCGACCGCTCCTGTAGATGAGCTATCGGATGTAATTGAAGGCATTGATGGGATATCAACAATAAATTTTAATGGATTGGCATAGTGGACAAATACAAGACTTCTATTAAATACTATGCTGGAATAATTATTATTGATCTTAATGTTCCCCCATGCCTCAATTTCAAATGAACCAACAACAACTGGGTTGGATATGGTTGATGTAATTAAAAGTGGGGAATCCTCCGTGTAATTCCTTCCTGTGTTCAAACGTGTTAAATTGTTAATACTTGTCAAAGCAATTGGAATTGTACCTTGGGAGTAATATGCAATAACTATTGGTTGTGAATTAAAACCAGAAATCCCAAATTCCAGTTTGCTAAGGGAACTAAAATCATTTACATAGAATTTGGCGTTCCTGGAATCAGCCCCGCCGATGTTTTTCCTGGCATTGCCATAATCAGCGAAGTGTTGATACAAAAAATTAAAGGTAATATTGCTCCCCGAGGCAAATGTAACTTTCTCTGATGCGATATTAGATAAACTACAATTGTGAATATCAAGAATCCCGGAAAAAACCCATGATGATACTTGGTCAGGTAAATCAAATCTAAGACCAACTAATTTCAATGGTGTTGAAAGAAAATGGTTATTCATAAAGTAAAATCTGGGTTGCTTACTTTTGTCTGTAAACGATGAATATATTTCAACACTTAGACCTGACAACCTATCTGAAGAAATTGATGAAAAATTCAAAATAGAAATAGAATAAGAACTACCAAACTCCATTTGTAAATACATTGTTTTTGTAACATTTGGCAAATACTCATTAAGATTAGATAAAACAGTATTAAACTGGTCAATATCTGAAACAACATATGATTTTGCATTACAATAATACATTTGAGATGGTGAAGCCAAGCATAAATAGAGAGGCAGGTTCGATCTCAAAGATGGATTTACACTTATCTTTAGTTGAATTTTTGGAGATGTTACAATTGAACCCGTTGCAATACTGCTTTGGTTCCAGAAGCCAACCTGGCCTGGAGTAGTCGGGAAAATGATCTTTGCATTTTTCAAGAATGAGCTAGCATTATTAATGGTTAAAAAAACACTATCGGTGAGGCTTCGAAGTAATGCATCGATATAAACGCTTGGGGAAACATTAGGATTAACAACAATACTAAAAGAAGTACTAACATCCGGATAAACACCATCTTCAAATATTATATTTGGGAAATATGGTACATTTCCATTCATATGTATATAGAATTCAATCGGGAAAACATCCTCATAATATGAACTGCCCCAAGATTGTTCCATATTAATTCTCTTGAGTGTGAGTTTAACTCTTGTTTGAGCATAATCGGAAAACACAATTGCTGGATTTATCTTTTGGCTCAATATATAGTCACCATCAAAATATAAATTACTTGGAGGTGCGAATTTGGTATCAATTATTAAGAATGATCCTTTTGGAGTTTGGGTTATATATGATTGTTTAAAGTTGGTATTCCCTTCGGTTGTTATAAATGTTAAATTTTTGCTATTATGCTTTATACAAAACGGAATAATAGCCATATTCCAAGTAATTTTCCAGTCTTTGTTGCATTCGATATATGAATTTGACCATACAGAAATATTATCGAATGCTTTCCACTTCCCATTAAACTGAGTCTGAGATTCTTCCAAATTCTTGAAATTCATATTAATCAAACCGCCATCAAATTGAGTCCCTTCAATAAAACTTATATTTGTCGTTCCTGATTTAAACATAAATGTGAGAAGAGAAACTGAGCTCTCAAATGTTGTATTGAAAACTAAACTACCTTTAATAAACTGTAAAACAACAGCGGAACCTGATGCACCTTCAAAAAAATTTATACTATCATAAAAGCAAGCGTTACTTATATCAAGATTTCCTGCTCTTAATGTGCATCTGGAAATATTTGGATTTACAAAAAGTGTGGGATCATGATTATCAAGCAAAACTAAAGAACCTAGGAAATGATCCACTTGAAAAAAGCCCCTTGAAGATACTAAATCAATTGTTGCATGAATAAACTCAAGGTACCATATATGATTCCCAGAAAATGTGCAATTTGCCAAATATACATCATAAAAATGAGAATAAGCTTTTCCTCCATAAAGATCCGGATCAGAGTGAAACACAAAGTCTATACTATTAACTATTATTTTGACATTTGTCCCTCTATTTTCATTGATATCACTAAATACTATTTTTTCTCGTTGGTTATTGTATGGTTTAAAAGTAATAGTTCTCCCGCCTTGCCCTTTTTTCGCAATCCTACTAAAAGCAGAACCATCTTTATCAGTATCAGGTTTCTGATCATCAGCCGCTATTAAACCATTAGTGCCATCAATATAAATTGTAATATCTTCATAAAAATAAGTATTAGATATTGTTGAAACATCATTAAATGAAATACTTGCTTCTCCAATAAATCCTTGGCATGCTGATGTATTTGCTGCAGGATGAATGCAAAAATCATAAGTTAAAACAAAACTGCAAAACGTAAAAAAGAGGAATCCCATTAAAAATGATCGACTAGTTACAGATTTGTAAATGGCCAAAAAGGGAAAATATACTGTACATTTGAAACTACTTTTTGAATAAGTTTAAATGTAGACTTATCAAAAACTAATTTTTTGATAAGTCTACAGTTGAATCGATATTTTCAAAAAGTGTAAATAAATGTCACTTTTGTATAATTACATGGTCTTTTTATTCTATTTATTCTTTGAGATTCGATCAACAGAAGAGAATTCTATATTCCTCTCCTTAAAAGACTGGAGTTCTTCGAAAAGAGACTTTTTGCGGATTAAGTACGAAAATGAAATTGGACATGGAGATTCTTTTCCTTTGACAAATGCTACATTCCATCATTTTCAACGCATTTTCCCCTATTTTCTTGCGCATTTTAACGGTGGATATAATTTTGCTGTTATTTTTAGTATTGTTTTTCTTGTCATTTTTGTTATTTCTAATTATTTGAAAGGTAAGCACACAAAAAAGCCAAATGCTTTGGTATGTTTGACTAGCATGATTTTCATATTCATGTTACTTGCTTCTTTGTTAGTACTTTTGCTATTTATGTTTCTTATGTTTCTTGAGTTAAATGAGTTAAACAAGACTTTTGTGAGTAGCACAGGAAATAAAATTGAGTTGATTCGAGGAAATATTGCGAATATTATTGAAGAAACTCGTAAAATGATTCCTGACTCTGTCCTGTTTCTTCAATCATTGCCAGAAGCTTTTAGTACTGCTGAATCCCTCCATTATGAGTATTATGAGAGGATTCTTGATCACAACGACACCTTTTTTGAAAACTTTACCAGGTTCTATCTCCGGATGGTGGAATTGGAAACCGAATTAGGAAACAGATACACTCAAATGAATAATCGAATTGGTTTTATTCCTCAGTTTTTTATTAATCAAAATGAGAATCCCAATCTGATATGTCCTAGTGGTTTATGTGTCTTAGGAGATCCGAGATTAAAAGTCAATAGAACAGACATCGTTAATCATTTTAAGGACGTTTTTCATACTGATTCTAATAAGCAAAATCGGCTTAAAAATGATGCAAAGAGCTTTATATCATCTTTTTCTCAAATGAATACTTATTTAGATGGATCCGCCCGAGATTTTCTTCATTATCAAAGAAGAGGATATACAGTATTTAAAAACTGGATTGATGGTGAATTCTCAAATTTTTCCCAATTGTATCAAGGAGAATTTCTTGGATATGCTCAAAAAATTGATAAAGTAACATCTACTGTTTCCCTTATCAGCATTATTATGTGTATTATTGTGGTTGCTTTATCTGTCCCAATTGTTATATATGTGTTTTCACCAAACTGTGGAATATCGGCAGTATCCACTTTTTATGGTCTTAGCTTAATTTTGCTAGGAATGGTTGGAGGATCTTATTTAGGTATAGGTACTTTCTTATATGATTCTATTAAATCAACAGAAGACGTTTTTTCCAGAGAAGATACTGACCCATACCAAAAAATGTATTATAATATTTTTACATGTCCAGAAAAAACTATTGGTGACTCCATGGAATTCTCTTTAGTTTCGAGTGGAACAGATACATTACTAACCAATTATTTCGATAACGAAGAGTTGCAGCAAGCCGAAATAGGTCTAAGATGTATAGATATAACACAAAATAGCGCTGAAAAGTTACCACTTCTTCAAACTGCAGGTGGCCCTGTTCCATTTTATGTTGGTGATAGTGACCCAACCTCTGTATATTCAAAGAATATCGAGCCTAAAACCCATTATATACTAAGAAACTATAGTGACTTCATTGATTTGACTGCAGCACAATCTGATAGGAAAGTACTTGCACTCGCTGTATTGCAATTGTATCCTAATGAGTATTCATTCTTCAATAATTACCTACGTGATATTTGTCGCTCTAGTTATGGTCCTGATGTTTCAAGTTTTGATTTATCCAGAGTTCGTGATAATTGTGGATCCATTGCAGCTTTTTCTGTGAATGGAACATATTATACAGAATTCAATAGTTTTGCTGACAGCATTATTGTAAACCTGTTAACAAATGATAATGTTAATCAACTCTACGAGTCACTATTGTCTGTTTATAATTATTTTGGTTCTGATTTGAATATTGCCTATTATGTTCGATCTACATTTGGAGGTTATCTGAATACTTTTTACATGGGTCTTGGTAGTCTTTATAACCAATACTTCAATTTTTATGACAAGCAAAATGACAAGAATTCTTCCATCAGATCATGGCAAAGGAATATCACAATCAAATATCAAGAAATGAAAGCTAAATACATTTCAATGAGGCAACAGTCATGCTCTACAATTTCGACTGAGTATTCCGAATACCGAAAGAAAATTATTGTAACAATTACGCAATACACAGGATTTGGTTTACTAATGATGATTCTTATTGCATTATTTTCCATATTATCGATGATATTTATGCTCTTCATGCACATGAATGCAAACAGAGACAACTCAGAAACCGAAACTATTTCCGATTCTGTATCTGAGAAGCATCAGTATTCAACTTCTGAATCCTCTGAAAAAATCAGCAACAATTCACGGAGAGGACCGCAATCTCAACGAGGCGAAAACTCATCAAGAAATGCAATGAATTCAAGAAGAAGATCAAGTGACGGATCAGAGGATTCTGAAAGAGGAGTGGCATCATCTAGAAACCTAAACTCTCGTGGTCCTTCAAATAACAGAGATTTGAATTCAAGAGGAATTGCCTCTAGAAGAGGAGGAGATGACAGAGGAATGACATCTAGAAGAGGAGGAGATGACAGAGGAATGACATCTAGAAGAGGAGGGGATGACAGAGGAATGGCATCTAGAAGAGGAGGGGATGACAGAGGAATGGCATCTAGAAGAGGAGGGGATGATTCTCGTAATCTTAATTCGACTCGAGGAATGCAAACACAAAGGGGAATGAATTCTAGGAGAGGAAATGATGATGAAAGGAACGCTCAATCAACAAGAGGCATGAATTCTCAAAGAGGAGCAAATTCCCGAAATCGAAGAGAGTCTTCATCATCTGATTTTTCAAGTGAAGGATCATCTTCATCTTTTAGTTCGGGAAGCAGGGCTAGGAATAGTAGAATGAGATCCAGGCGTTGAATAATAAACTGATTTTTGCGAATTTAACATAATGGCATCTAAGTGGAACGACCACGCTGGAGAAGTTGTATTTAATAGTATTGATGTTCTTCAAAAATTTGCAGAATTTCTCCGTAATGATTTGGTTCTTATAGCCGAAAAAGAGAGATCTCTGGGATTCTTAAATGAGACTTTAGGAGATTCGTTAGGAGATCTTTCTGTTAAGCAATTTCCCAAAGCAAAAGAGGTTTTAAATTATTTCATTGGTACTTTATCAACCATTGAGTATTTTCGCAAAGTTATGTATCATAGGGAACACCAATTAGCCACCACATCATTTTCATCATCGATTGAATTGGCTAAAAATGTTAAACAGCTCCTAAAAGATCGTGAAGAAGCAATTAAAAGATATATTCTTGCAAAATCAAAAGCAATCAAAGGACCGCCAGAAAATGACCCAAAGCTTATGCAGGCAACCACTTCTTATCAATCAATCAATACTCATTCGATACAGGCTGCTGCTACCTACTCTAATCAACTCCACAGGGACTTAATAATCAGTCTATCATCTTTTGCTCATGCTCAGATGGAAATCCATGCTAAATCTGTCGAGCACTGGGCAAAGTTTTTGATGAACATAGATAACGTTGAAACAAATGAAGATGTTGAGATGATAATTGCAGCGCTTCAAGAATCAGCTCAGACTTTCGCACCTGTTCAACAGCCCTAAACCGTTTATATATGATTTTTGTGTTTCTAAGTTTAGCATTCTGCGACATTCCCGGGGAAATTGACCTATCGGACCGCTCTCCCTGTCAGCTTTATACTTCTGGTGGACCGACATGTAATAGTGCAGATTACTCCTATTATCCCAAGTCAATCATTCCAGCATGTCCAACCGAAGCATTTCAAACAAGTTCTCCTCTTAAGCAGTGGCTTCTTAATGAACTATTTTGTATAAAAACCGATAATAGATGGTTTATACCCGTGAAATCTGGTCCGACTTATTCAAAATCCACCACATCCAACAAAAATTTGTTCAAATCAACTGAAAGTGAGACTAAATATAGCTATAGGTCAAGTTATGAATATCGTATGCCAGTTGTTGATAATAATGGTGAAATATTCCGGCCTTATGGAGCTGGTTCAGTGGCTTCGTGTAATTTCGGACTACCAATTCGATTTTTGGTTCAAGAAACTCCTAAATCATGCAGCTTTAATTCGGAAACAGATCTCCCTATATTAGCATATTTCACTGCAATCTCCATTCGCAAATCTCCAAATTCCACCGATGTTATTACTCCTGTTATTACTGGTGTTACTGATCCAGCTGCATATATAGGATCAGCATTCTTCAACTTCCAATACTCAATGCAATTAGAGATTACTGCATTGTCAATTCATCTTGTTGAGTCCCCATCAGGTACAGAATTCACAAGATCTGTTGCATTTTCCAAAGAAGGATCTACGCTTCTTCCTCAATCGGGAGAATATGGATATCAAATTGGATGCCCTTTGAGAGCAGCAAACAAACAGGGATCATTGATATCCTTCGACAATACCACCTTATACGGATCATTCCCAATAGTAGTAGGACCGAAATGCGATGCTAATATATTCACTCCGCTAATATTTGGTAAAGATACTGTCAGCGGATGTAAAGGAAATATCACCAGCTTAATATCAACATACAAGAGATATAATGCTATTGGTAAATATGGTATATCAAGCCCAGAAAATGCTAATGACTGGGTCTCTATTACAGATTTGGCTACTGTTGATAACATTGATAGCTGCAAAAGCTTCAGCTACACAATCGGAATAGACAAAATGAACACAACCTCGAATTACTTGAACAGAGTTTACGGTGTAAAGTTGGAGTGCTTGGACATTTCTTCTTCAACCTCTAACGATGACTTTACAATTTCTGTGTCATTCGTGTACCCATATCAACAAACAAATCTCAAAATTGGAGAGTTCCCTGTGTCCCTTCCTGTGCTTCCTGAAGATTTCTTCTATCCTTTCAAGTAAAACGATTATATAACGTGTTTATTTCAGTTATTCAAATGAGCGAAACAAATGAGATGCCCTCGTCTGACATTAATCCGGGTAATGCGTTAAATCGGATACAGGAATGTCATAGATACTTAATGACCCAAAAATGGGAAAGTTATAGTTTTTTGTATCAATTGTTATTTAAGTTCCAAGAAGTGCGTATTCGTGGTGCTGGCAAGATGCTTCGTGATGATGATGAATTTACAAATGCATGGAATTCTTTGAGATCTAATTCTGTTGATTTTATTCTTAAGAATTTAGAAGATGCACAAGATTATGACATTTTTATACTTTGGCTCAAAAGATTATCGGAAATAGTAACTGATCACAGATCTCTTTGGAATATTTTGCATACTGAAGTTCAATGCTCCCTTAAAGTAACAGCTGAGCAGTCACACGCCATCGCTGCTACCTTTTTCCAACCTTCAATGCTTTTTGAGTTTGGTTTAGACTCTTTTTTGGCATCAGATTTATGCGATTTTTCCAATATCAATACTGAAGATGGTATTGTTGATGTTTTTTATGCAACCACTGGGTTTATTCGTGGTTGCAACTTGAGCCCTTCATATGAGATTAAGCAACCCCAATTTTTAGATTTGGTTAACAGAATGTTAATGGTTTTTACTGAGATTCCTAATTTTAACGCCTCTTGTTTTGTATGGCTCGTAGAATCGATTCATGAGCATTTCCATTTGAATGATTCATCATTGACAAGTATTTGTAAGACTGTTCTTGAAAATTTCACATCAAATCCCAATAATAAGAATTCTCCCATTGTTAAACTCAACAAGCTTTGCATCATATCTACATCCCCCTTCTTGCAGAGCTTATCAATCATTCAGGATGCTATAAATAAGGCATTTTCCAATGTTATAGTTGAGCAACATGTATTTGTTCGAAAGTACATTTTTGGATGTTTTGTATCCTGTTTATGGGAAGGTCCTGCATCAAATAAGTTAAGCGATGCTCTGTCGGCATGGATATTGTACCTAAAAAATCTCCATAAACGAATCTCTAACCAACCTGAACTTCCAAATCTTTTGTTGATAGATTTTCTTGATGATTCTTTATTGCATTTTACCGGGTATTATGGTGAAGTCCAGCCCACTATGGAACAATCACAAAATCTACGAATGGATATATTTGCGGTTGTTGAACAGGTAGTTAAGTATTATCCAAATAAAATACCCCATGACACGCTGCAAAAAATATGGTTTTTACTTACAATTGCTGCTGTATGTGGCGCTTCAGAAGATGAACTTTCAAATATTGTCCAAATCGATTGTGATGAGAAAGAAGAACCCTATCTGGGTTTAGAGCATGATGATAAGAACTTCACTGACTATAAAACTGCTTTGGGTAGATTAAGCAAAAAATTTGATTCAGAATTAGAGGCTTTTCCTGTTATGGTTGACTTCATTCGAAAGAAGTACAAAGCAGAATAAATCTGGGTGTTTTTATATGTAAAGTGTACGTTTATTATTTGGAATGGATACTACCTTACCCTCATATACATCTGTTTCTGATGTATCAAATAATTCTGGAATGCCTGTTATTCCAATAACAATAGCTAAAAACAATTCGGATTCTGACTCGGACACCATTGCTATGAAACCCATTTCGGTGAGAGCTAGTAGTTCTCACCCTAATGCAGGAAACAATTATAATCGTCCTGGAAGATCTCCAAGGGCGGTTAATCAACAATCCTCTTGTTGTCTGTTATTATAAATGAATTGTGTTTTTTATACATTGTTCTCATTTAAAAATGAGTAAGGGAATAGAACCGGGACTGCGCTACTTGTAGAATCGGTTGTTTGGTTTTTATTCTTCAAAGATCTATGGAATATCTCTTCTTCATTCAATAATTTGGAATTTCGTTTTTGAACCTCAAGTATATCATGTGTTTGTTTTTGACTCCTCCTTATTAATTTGTTCATTTTGGCTTGAATCGTTTCTTTTCGCTTCTCTGGAATGATGTTAGATATGTTATCTTGACAATACAGTCTTTCTATTGTATCCATGAATGGTGTTGGGTAATATGAATCCTCTGCCTCACAAATTTCTTTCATTAGGCGATCTCTGAATGTGTGAATCAGTCTTTGGTGTTCAGTTCGAGATTCAATTAAAAAATTATGCTTCACTTCCATAAATAAATCGGATTTGTTTTTCTGGATTCTCGCTGGTTGAGCAGCAGGATATGTGGGGAACATAAATGGCTTCAACGGCGCGACAGAAATCTGATTAATCTGATTGATCTGCAAATTTCCATTTCCAATATGCGCTTTATGATATTTCACCATTTCCTCTGGTTTATTTTCGAGTTTTTCGATCACAGCGCCAACAATATTAACCCTCGGAGATTCTTGCTCAGAACACTCTGATTTAATATGAGATACCAATTCTTCAACCCTTTCCCGAGACTTTTTATTAATAAAACAAATAGAAAACGCAGGATCAAAAATCGCTTGATTTTCTCCTTCAATCATTAAAAGTGAAAAAATAAACATTTTCCCCAATCAGAGAATGCTTTGTTGGTAGAAATTAGAGCAAGGAATTAAGGTGCTTAATATTATAATTATTTTCCGAAATGCTATTTTTAATGTGAGATTGCTGAAATGATGATGTTTACCATAAATGAATAAATCTAGATTTGTGAAGTCAAATAGTATTATGTTTCGGAACTTGGAGAATTTGAATGTTATTGTTTTGTATTCGCAAAAAAAAACATATATGTAAACAGAACTAAATAATAGTGAAACCAAAGAAAGAGAAATAATCAAAACCCTTGTTGGGTTTTTCACTGTGTTGAAATCCAAAAATGTTTCAATGGGGTTATTCAACTGTGTCTCTTCATGAGTGTTCGCAGGTGTATCTTCATAAGTATTAGCTGGTGTATCTTCTTGGGTATTCGCTGGTGTATCTTCTTGGGTATTTGCTGGTGTATCTTCATAAGTATTCACTGGTGTCTCTTCGGCTGTATTTTGCTTCATTGGATTATCAGTACTACAAAATTGAGAATTGAAGAATGAAAAATGATAAGTTGACCATTCTGTAATGGAATTATTTAAAGCTAATGATACATATGTTTTTGATGTGAATATTCCAGAATGATAGATATAAGAAAAGGACACATCATGTGAAACAAACCATAAACAGAAAAGTATGTTTTCATTGTTTTGTGGGATACAGTATTCCATTTTCAAGAATCCTCCATTGATTGTAAGAACACCATAAGAGTTAGAAGGATTTTTGTTATGAACAATGTTGGAATATGTCATTGTCATTGATTCTGAGTTAGAATAGAAATTAAGACATCTGCCTATAGTCACATTGTTGTTTGAAAAAGTACAGAATGAGCTGGAAAATGTTGATCGATAGTTTATATCAATATCAGAAACTGAAATAGCGTTATTCATTGAACTATTTGTTCTATCAACCCTCTGATCACCCCTTTCAACGCGAAAGCTTTGTTTCCAGATGTTGAATCAGAACAATAAGATATTGATAGATAATCCACTTGATTCATCTGAGATGCTTATAGAAGAGAAAAATGAAACCACGAAGTAGCTCCACAAGAGCATCTATGAACACATATCCTACTTAAAAATGAGTTCAAAGAATCAAAGTAAATTGCTCCTCCTCTTGCAGAACAATCACATCCATTGAACATTGAGTTTGCAATATTCATTGAAGAAGATTTGGCAATTGCATATATCACCCCTCCATCACCAGAGTATTCCAATGATCTTGAGAAGAAACAATTAATTATACTGATATTCTGATTCACTTAAGACCTTCCTTGATTAATTTTGTCATTTGCACATCCCAACACACCACCACATGATTCAAAGTGGTTTAAAAGAAGAGACACTGTTTGCGGTTTAAAACAATATTTGGTAATTCCTTTCTTTTGAACAAAGTTTGTCCTGGCTAGACTTTTTTATTTGAAATTAGAAAATATGTATCTGTTTTTTAATGCAAAAATTAAACAAATAAATGTGCTGAGTATAGAGGATTAGTTAAAAAATGAACAATTAATACTAAATTAACTATTGAAAACATTTGGATTAGTGTGAACGAAGTTGAAAGATAAAACTGAAAATAATAGTTCATTCTTGAATAAATAGATTTGATTAGAAAAGATAGATCTAATCAGCATACATATCATTATATAATTTTTAATCATTAAACATATTTGGTAAAGAGATATTTAACAAAAAAGGAAATTATTTTTATAATTTTAAAATTCTGGTCCCCATTGCGACTTTTTTCACCATACAATAACCAGTTTTGCGAGATATTGTTAAACATGAATCTTGTTAATAAATCCAGAATTTCAAAAATTTATCTTTTTTATTTAAAGAGTCCATTTTCAATATCTTGATATCCTTTTTCTCTTATTTGAGAGTATAAATAATACCCAACCACTGCACAAACTAAAACAGTAATGAAAAATGTTAATACAACAGCCCCAAATGAATTATTATCGGAATAGGTTCTATCAGGGGTAATACATGTCGGGTAAGGTGTCTGATCTGGTGGATAAGTCCTAAATGGAGTCATATCAGGTAAGGAGCTTTTTGTTGGTTTCACAAATTCATCAGATGGACAATGTACAGTTCCAAAGTACTCATTTTTTATTGGTTCAGTTGTCATCATTAGATTGCTTATCAGAGTAACATTATCATATTTGAACATATCACCAATATGTGCAATCCAACATTCAATAGTTTGAACAAAACCATGATCAATTGTGCCGAATAAATGCCCTTCATTTCGTTGGAAAACACAGGTTTCAATAGAAATATAGGATCCACTACTAACAATTAAACTTGCGTATTCATTTTGAGTAGAATCATTCACAAAATTACATAACCTAATCTTGGAAGCCAGGCTGTTACCTTTCATTGTGATCATTGATAATGAACGGTAATGATTTGATGTGAATGATGACTGAGTTATTGAAGCTTCATTATAAAAAGTAACAGCAAATCCTGATTCAGAATGGGCAAGGCAATTAGATAGGTTGATTTGTGAACAATCGACAATTGATGCCCTTAGGGATTCAGTATTTGAAGAAATATCATTTCCACAGTAACAAATAGAAACCAGTTTTTGATTAATATTTGTTTTTGCTACAATAATCGAAAACTCTCCAACATACTTCATACAAGAACAGTTATATCCACATGTTTTCTCAATATTAGAATACCCTCTTTGAGGAGAATCAAAGTATATTGCACCAGCAGACTCAGATGTGACACATCCTATAAAAACACATGAAGTTATGTTCAGAACCAGAGCACTTATTGAACTAATTACACCTCCACTTTGATCAAAAACCCCAAACCTTGAAAATGAACAATCAACAACAATGTATTCATCCCAATCAGTAGGATATGATAATCCAGTATCAACACTAGAATTGGGACATACTTCCCCTAATGAAACCACTGCAAACAACCAGACAAACATTAAAATGACCTGTTCTAGAAACCAAGACGTTTTTTTTACAGGTCAATGGTGATTTGTTGAAAAATGGTCATCTGTACGAGATTGATGTTGTGATGCCTTGAAGATTTTATGTTTTTGTTAGTGGTGAGTTGTTTTATTTATTATAAATGAGTTTGTGGTTTTCAACAATAATTTCGAATATTTCTTACAATACCCAGATTATTTGCCATTAATACTACAATAACCATTAAGAGGGATTTCTAATACGGGTTTTTTATTATTAATTAGCAGTTATTTCAGATTTGACCATTTACTGGGTTTCCGTAATATATTTATGTTTTACCGGTTCTTCTGTTACCATATTATTAGTATCCCTTTAAATATCTTAATGTGTTTCCAAAAGGCTTCTTTGTTTGTTTTAGCATTATTGATTTAAATTCGAATGGCTGGAAGTCACTTAAAACATGCGAATACTTGGAAATAAACCAAATCACACAATTTGATGTAGTTTTTGCTGATTTCTCTCTGTTTTTGAGTAATAGAAAGGACAATAAAAATCAAAAATCACTTTATTAATCCGAGGAACGAATCTTCCATTGTTCCTGTTGCAGAGTACAGTTTTAGATCTGCTTTAGGACGAACAGAAAGCATTTTACACCTAATAGTAGAATCTTTGATGATCTTGGATCCGCTTTTAATTGAGATGAGAGAACTTGTCTCGTGTTGATATTCAAATCCAGAAACTAATGAAGCATCGATAAATATTTCCACAAGGCCTGCTTGAGCGAATATACCTTGAGATGAAATGGATGCAACTCTTGCATCGATAACTTGTCCGCTAAAAACTTTAAAAGAAATCGCACTGAATTCAACTTCATAAATAGTTTCACCGGATCTCGATGAAACCATTCCTCTGGATATCTGACGTGTTTTGTCTTTGTCAATCTGCAAAACTATACCGGCATTCTGATAAATTCTACCTTTAATATTATTTTCTAAATGATGGTGAATGGTATCTTTGATTCCTTTGGTCAGGTTATTAGGCCTGATCCTGACCTGAGTGTTTAACTTAACTTCCCAAAACATTGAGCCAAAACCGCATGTACGATAAATAAAGTATAAAATTTACTCGACAGTAATTTGATTGAATGCCTGGCAGACACCATTTTGAGAGCCAGCGAAGACCAGATCGCCATCAGGAGTAACGATGACGGTATTTACAGTACCAGCAAAGTAACCCAGTCTTTCCCTATTTGTGAGATCCTTTTGCATGAAGATCTTCAGGGATGTGGATTCAGATCCACCAGCAACAATGAAATCACTTCTTTGACTGAATTTAGCAGAGTATATGTAGCATACATCTCCCTTACCCCATTGAGCAGATTTAACAGTTTTTCCAGTTCGGATATCCCACAGCTCCAAAGGATTTTTCTCTCTCCAGGAGCCAGTGAGCAGGTAATTGTCTCTCACATCGAGACTATCTCCACAAATGTTAGGACCACCAAAACTCATCGTCCCATTACCTGTTCTAGTGTCCCACATGATGACTTTGTTGTCCCATCCTCCGGAAAACATAATACTGGGAAGTGCTGGTGTCTGAATGAGACTGTAGACTCTCGACATGTGGGCTATTGTTGTCGAAGGAGAGTCCTTTGACATTTCTTGAATCATCTTGTTGGAAAATGTATCATATTGGCGAATCTTTGAGTCTTTTCCAGCAGTAAAGAAAGTCTCACCTGCTGCAGAAAACTCACAGCAATATATTGAGTTTTCTGGTTCTTTCATTATAAAACTATAATTTTGATTAGAAAAAGAGCACATACCAACATGGCCCTCAGATGAGCAGGATAAAAGCAATTGGTTCTCGTTTGGATGAAATTTTGAAGCTGTCACCACAACATCGTTTTTTTGAAACGGTATAGTGTATGAAAGCCTACCAGTTCTACTAGAAAGTATTTGAATTGTGCCATTCCATAATGATACCGCTAACTCTTGACCCGAGTTCGATAGCGACAAGTGATTAATAGCAACACCCTTTGTATCAAGAGTCCAAAGAGGAACAGGTTGAAATTTTCCAGAAATGATACTAGATCCAATTCTTTTCATCCTAGAATAAAAACTAAAGATACCGACTTCAGAGAAATATCCAATATGGATGATATATCTACTTATAGATCCTATTATTAATGTTGTATTTACTTCTCTTTGCTTCAGTATTATCAGAAGAGATTACTGATGCAAACGCAGCATTATTTTTCAGCCTTATTGACCATTCTCCTGTTTTAGCAATTTTAGTTTCTGATTGGTGTCCTCATTGTGTAGATATGATGCCAACATTTCAAATTCTTGAAGAAAAGTATAATAAGAGTGAATTAGTTACCATAGCACGCATAAATTGTGATAGAAGCAAGAGTATATGTTCAAGATTTCCAGAAAGAAGTACTCCTGGAATTTATTGGGTATTAACAACTCCTGAACAATCAGAAGCATACCATGGTGCAGTAGATTATGAAAATTTGAATAATTATATCGAAAAACAAGTCTCACCTCAGCTTATTCAGATATTTAATGAGAGTCATTTTCATATCGAAATTAATAGGCATAATAGCAGTTCTATTTTTATTTTTCAAGCGCCTTCTACCACAAATAATGTCGATATCATAAAAGGAATAGCAATCCAGTTCAAATCATATCCATGTAGGTTTTTTGAGATAATGTATGATAAATATCCGGAAAAGGAAACAGTTTTAGCCCAATATGATCCATATGCTGACAAATATCAGTTTATGCAGGGCATTTTTACGGAAAGAAGTGTTTATGAATTCATCTCGATGATTTCTTTCCCGCGTTTTGTACCAGTATCTCAGTTGTTTTTCTCCCATTTTCAGGCAACTAATCAAACTGTATTGATTTTAGCAGACGAAGCACCGTTTTTTGAGTCTTCTCTGGTTTCAATTATTCCTAAACTTCCCAATGTTTGTTGTGGGATGCTTTATTGTGGAAATCATCCTAAGCTCTGCCTATCCCTTTTGATACCAACCAATAGGGGCCCACAATTTATAATGCTGAATTCATCTCTTCAATATAGATGGCAGTTCAAGGATCCACTTACCGAAGAGAATATTATTATGTGGACCAAAGCAGTGTTGAATGGTGAAATTGCTCCATCTGGAACCGGTGCTGGATTCATTGGATTTATTCGAGAGCTTCTCGATAACTCACGCCGATCTGGGATCATACCATTCATTCTCTTGGTTACAGCAGGTTCCATCCTCATTCTAACATGTGTCCTTGGTACAGCAGATTCTTATCGAATGAGAAGGAGAAGAATGCACTATCACAAGATGTCATAGGTTGCTCACGTTTAGTAGTACGTTTATTAAAAATGGAGGTGTTTAGAAATAGGCTTTTAAGTGAATATACAAGGGAGGAATTGGAAGATTTATTTATTCGGAAGTGTGAACAGCTAGATTATAAAGCAGAAGAAATCGAAGAGCTTGAATTGAAAGCGAATCAATTATCAGGGAAATTATCAAGGATAAAACAAGATATTGGCGATACTACAAAGCAACAAGTTAAATTTGATGGAAAGATGGCTCCGGTTGCATATAGACAATCACAGTCCACAGTAAAAGAGCTTACAGATCAGATATCAGAGATGGAAATTGAACTTGGCCAGAGAGAGTTAAAGAGGGATTCTGTGAAAAGAGAGGTGAAATATCTCCGATCATTACTTAATTTCCCAGGGAAAACCAAATCAATGAAGAACTCAGGCAAGTCTCACCCCACGAAATCAATAGAAGATCTCATTTCGATGTTGGTTGAGTTAAGCAGCCTGAATTCTGATCCATTGGTGGTATGCAGACTTCAAGCATCAATCGCAATTCTTTTGAATGACCTGAAAAAGGCAGAGCAACCAATGCGCCAGTTAATGGATATAATTGGCGAGAGATCACTTCCTATTTTTGATAGCATCGATAAGAGAAAGGAAATTAAAGAAAGGGAAGCAAAAATTGAAGAACTTAGGAGAAAACTTGCAGAGTTAAAGGCACAACAAGAGACACTTGCCAGAGAGCATGCTGAGAGACTTCAACAATACCAAAATGAAGCCGAGAGAAACCAACAAAGATATCGAGAAATTATGGAATTGCATCATTTGAAAGAAGAAAAAGAAGCTGATGCCGCAAGATTATCCGAGTTGAAGATTATATCCGATGGGCTTAAAAACGAAATAGATCTACTACAAGAACAGAGACAGAAGTTAATAGATGATAACGAGGAAAGGAAAAGATGGATAAATGATGAAATGACAAAGGTTTTAGTTAATCTACAAGAAGAGTTGGAAGCTTTGAAAGAGCATATTGAGCTCTTAAAGAAAACTAATGTTGAAATAGAGACCCAGACCAATACACTTACAATGCAGTACGAAAGACTCATTGAACAACAAAAAGATGTTGTTGATGGTTTCAATAAGCTTCAGGCAGAATACTCAGGTATACGTAATCGATTTGTAAATATGATGTCGAAAACATCGGAAGATCCATTTGAAGATCCTCGATTTGCGGAATTTCTCCGACAAATGGATGAGCAAAAGCTTCCATTTACGGAGATAAAGAAATATATTGAACAAATGGAGATACTCAAGCAGAAAATAGGCCAACTTGATGATAAGAAGACCAAACATGAGACTATTAAACAACAGTTAACAGATGAGATTCAAGATAAGAGACAGATTATTGCAGAATTAGATGCTCAATTGAAGACACTTCGAATTGATCTTGGTCATGCTGCTCAGGAACAAGAGAGAACAAGACCAACTTTCCAACAAGGAGCACCACATATTCAGATTACTGCAGAGGAAGCAATTAAACTTGAAGAAGATCAAACTGCCATCATTATTTCATTTCAAGAGTTTGAATTGGATTCATCTGTTATTGGGTCTCCAAAGGATTTACTATTCCTTACAGTTGACTTTTATGACTGTGAACCGATTCAATCTGGTGTTATTAATCATTATGATTCGACATTTAACACGAATATGTTATTCAAGGTAAGGAATGATTACTCATTAAGGGAGTATATCGAAAAGAAGACACCAACATTCGCAATTCATAAGGTTACTGGGATGTATCATGCAGAAATTGCTCGTGGAACTCTCAACATGTCTCCTTTGTGTGATCATATAGACTGTTTCACTTCAGTTTCAACATTGACAAATAATGATAGAGCAGTTGGTAAGATCAACTATGAGGTTCAAATATTTAGTCCTCTTATTAAATAATTGTGCATTTCCATAAGATTTATTTAACGAATCGTTGAATTCTTCGGAATTTGGCTGTTCTTGATGACTGTAAAGCAGCATCAAGGGTTTCATATAGCTGAACAAGGCCTTGTGGCGTTAATTCGAGGTTGTAACTATTTTTGTTGGTTTTAAGATCAATAACAACATGTGGTCTCTTGAAATTCCTCAGAGATCTTCGAGCAACTTCAACTTGCATTCTCCAATCTATCGAAACAAATTTTTCAAACTCAGGAGAGACAATATTTAAACTCTGACGTAATCGATTTGATGATTGCTGATAAACTTCAAGTACATCTCTGGTATTCAAAAAATCAATATCAGCAATAAACTCGCGGAAATTATCTGTCGAGAGCTTTAGCCTAACAGATTCACATACTATCCATGATAATGCATCAACGGCCTCGAGAAATGTCGGGAAGGGAATCTGAGAACTCCTGCATACACTTTTCATATCTTCCTCTGTGATTTCGCCAAACAAAAACGACATGGAGTATTTCATCACTTGATGAATTTCCATAAGGTCAGATACTTGTGAGACAGAAGACATCGCGTTTCGAACATGAGCAGGTAGAACTATTGCAGACATAAACAATATGTAAACCACTTTACTAATCGTTATGTAAAACAATGGAGTCGATTTTTAACGAACAAAGTGTATGGAGGGAGTGCAATCAGTGGAGGGCTGTTTTTGCGAATCCATCGGAGGGAAATAGCCAGTTATTCGCAAACTTCGGCTCCATTAATGAAGATTCTGTTCACGAACAAGATATTGAGAGTCTAGTTCGGGCAGTTTCTGAGCAATTTGCACTTGATGTTTTTACAGAGCTCAAAAATGATGTTCAATTTGAGCCTATGCGATCTGTGCGAACATCTCAGGCAGATCGAAAGTTGTCTCAGAAACCAGTAACTCCCCACAAAACTCCAAATGTCACTCCAATTCACTCCAGAAGAGGAAATAGAAATGTAGGAAACAGAGCAAGAGAGAAGTATTTGTTTTAATTATTTAGGAGGAGGCCCCAAACTTGCTATCAAATCAGCTGCATTTGGAATCTCCAAATCATCCCTGTACCTAGGTGGAAGTGGTTTCTCCCTGATTGGATAATCAGGATGGGGGTAATTATTACTGTCGTCAGTGGGTTTGCCGCTTTCATAAAATGAAATTAATTCAAACTAAACATAAAATGGATTCAAATTTGATTGCTCTCATTTTCGGGTTTTAAAGTTGAAGGTCTTATCCATTGTCATTCTTTCGCATACTGGGAAGTGGTGCTTAGCAGCCTCAGTTGACATTTTCCTTCCGCACGAAGGGCACTGAACCAGACCTTCGGGTTCCTGAATGGGGGCCAGTTCAGGTGGAGGCCCAACTGCAGTGCCATCTTCGAGTGCTTTTTGGTATGCGAGATATTTCCTTGATGCTCTTATAGTTTTTACCATTTGGTCGTGCTCTCTTCTTGCTTTTTCAATTGCTGTTTCATCAGGCTTAGGGGGTATTTGCGCAGTGGTAGGTCTAAGAATGGTTTTCTTTTTCTCACTGGCTTCCTTCTGAGGGGGCGGCGTTGGTTTTTCCATTGTTGGGATTTCTGGTTTAGATATTGATGGAAGATTAGATTTTTTCCTTTCATAAACATCATTCGGCGGTGTATATGACTGATTCAATAGTTTTTTAATCTCTTGGAATATTAAAAGCCTTGGACCAACAAGGTTTAGTCCAATTTCTTTGAGATGCTCTTCTCTTATTAGTGATAAAACTGATCCATCTATCTCTGCTCTCCTAAAAAGCTTTGATTCCGAAACATAACCAAGAGAAGATATGTATTTCTCAAGATCTTCAGCCGTCCATTTCTTAAAATCCATGTTACAAATAAAAACAATTTTATATATATGTTAGTACTTCCTAAAGAAAGTTTCGTTGCTCCATTGTGTTGGAGCGTTGTTATCATTGTTATTGCTACCATTTTGGTTATATATTGGATAAGGATTATTAAAATGCACCGTTTGCTGACCAAACCCATTCACTGGATATGGGGCATTCTGGTAGAATTGCTGCGACATCATATACTGTTGTGGGGGCACCACTTGCATAGGTGGCGCATGTGGCATCGATGGAGGAGTCATAAAGCTGTTAGCGACCTTTGGAACAGACCAGCATGGTTTAACTAACAGTTTTCCAGGTGGAGCTTCAAATTCGCTTGTGTAATTATCTGCTAAGTGTACAACTAAGAGGACAAAAACCTCGGGAGTTCCCGGTTTGAGAGGCTTGAGAGGAAACCAGTACTCCACAACACTGTTTATGGGAAACCAATTCAATGGCAAAGTCACACGAGCCACGTCTGTCTTTGTAAAAACCGCACTCTCATTTAAACAAACCTCAAAAATAGCTTTCTCAAAGGTTTGGCAATCAAATCGAAAAACATGGTTGCACATCGGCGGATTTTGATCTGTAAAACTTGCCGAAAGTGGAATACTACCGGGTGTTAACTTAATAGTCATTTTGAACGTCCCACCAATAAAACTACTAGCAGGAGTTTGGTTTAACTGCTTCACTCGGATATAGGCTTTAGGCATTAAATCTTTGTTTGTATGAGATCGGATCTCAATTCAAATTTATCGTGGTGGTTTTTACAACTTCAGAAATCTGTTGAGTTTACTTTACAAAGAACCATTTCGACCTGTCCCATTCCATTTTCCAGGGCGTATTGGCCCCCTCTTGACCAGTCATAACCTGAAGCGAGTGCGTAGAGAGGATATTTTGAGCTTGCTGCGATTGCAGATATGTGTGTTGCTCCCTTAATTATTTCCTTTTCGTTAACTTTTCCGGTTTCCATGTTGATAAATGCCACCCTTCCATCACTTCCTGCCGAAAGAGCGCATTTTTTCTCCATTGTCATTGCCACACGGTTCGATCCTATTGTTGGGGATGTATTCTTCTGGTGGATCTGCTTTCTTTCAGTTATTTTCTTGGTTTTGATATCACCGAAAGCGAGTGCTCCTGTAAACGATCCAGCAATGAATGAGGATCCGTCTGAGGAGATTGCTATCGAAGTCAACTGGCTTTTACAATCAGCGTTCATTTCTTCACAAGTAATCTTGGGAAATGCGGTCAGATTAACAATGCCTACTTTGTCACCATTAAGAGCAAGAACCACACTGTCGTGATTAGCATCTGCATATATTGCTTTTGAAGGAAGCTCCATTTTAGCAATGAGTCCTTTAACCCTATCGTCCCACATACACAAGTTTCTATCACTTGATGCCGAAACAATCACATTTTTTGATGGAAGGTATTTCAAACCAAAAACGGGTCCCAAATGTTGACCTATAACTTCACACTTTTCTTCTGGATTTATTTTATAAATTTCACCATGAATATTCGATACGTAAGCAACATCTTTATCATTTCTAAATGTAACACGAAGTAACGAGCTTTTTTGACGTTTTGGATCTTTCCATTCATATATTTGAGAACAGTTAGAGAGTTTTTCGTCAAAATGCCAAACTTTAAATGTCCCATCCCACGATGTTGCTGCCAAAATCGATGATGAATTAGCAGCAAAGGCAATATCAGATATTGTTTCTTGGGCAACTTTTTCGAGCTTGATTTCTGATTTGCTAATAGAGCTGTTGAATGTCTTGTTGGTCATTAAAAAGTGCCATAAATACTATTTTTTTACTATTGGATTAGAGTTCAGACACACATGTTCATGAACTGGAAATACTTTCATCTTTATATCCTTTTTGCAATTTGGGCATTTAATCGTATTGTTTTCATAGTGATTGGACATTAAAACAATGACACTTTTTGCCAAAAATAAAATAAAGTATTGAAAAAGATCAAAGGATTTGTACTCAAAGGTAAAGTTTAATACTCATTGATAATATATGTGATGATACTAGCTATACATGGATATAATGAAGATGGCAAAAACAATGTGAAGGTATAGTGGACGGAACGAACTAGTTGGTGGTGCGCAATTAATGTATTCATTATAGGTGCGTGGTGGTATTGGAACTAATGATTTGAAAAGAGTATGTGTTAAAAAAAACGAAGATGTGATTGTTGGCTCATTCAAAGGTGTCTGAACAGGTGTTTGTTCAAGTGATGGTGTTCGAACAAGTGTTTGTTCAAGTGGTGGTGTTTTTAAAGGTGTCAGAACAGGTGTTTGTTCAAGTGGTGGTGTTATTAAAGGTGTCAGAACAGGTGTTTGTTCAAATGATGGTGTTATCAAAGGTGTCAGAACAAGTGTTTGTTCAAATGATGGTGTTCGAACAAGTGTTTGTTCAAGTGGTGGTGTTATTAAAGGTGTCAGAACAAGTGTTTGTTCAAATGATGGTGTTATCAAAGGTGTCAGAACAGGTGTTTGCTCAAATGATGGTGTTATCAAAGGTGTCAGAACAGGTGTTTGTTCAAGTGATGGTGTTCGAACAAGTGTTTGTTCAAGTGGTGGTGTTATTAAAGGTGTCAGAACAGGTGTTTGTTCAAGTGGTGGTGTTATTAAAGGTGTCAGAACAAGTGTTTGCTCAAGTGATGGTGTTATTAAAGGTGTCAGAACAGGTGTTTGCTCAAATGATGGTGTTATCAAAGGTGTCAGAACAGGTGTTTGCTCAAATGATGGTGTTATCAAGGGTGTCAGAACAAGTGTTTGCTCAAGTGATGGTGTTATTAAAGGTGTCAGAACAGGTGTTTGCTCAAGTGATGGTGTTATCAAAGGTGTAATAGCAGGTGTCATAACAGCTGTTGGTGATCGATGTGGTGTAATAGCAGGTGTCATAACAGCTGTTGGTGATCGATGTGGTGTAATAGCAGGTGTCATAACAGCTGTTGGTGATCGATATGGTGTGATAGCAGGTGTCATAACAGCTGTTGGTGATCGATGTGGTGTGATAGCAGGTGTCATAACAGCTGTTGGTGATCGATGTGGTGTGATAGCAGGTGTTTTAACAGCTGTTGGTGATCGATGTGGTGTGATAGCAGGTGTTTTAACAGCTGTTGGTGATCGATGTGGTGTGATAGCAGGTGTTTTAACAGCTGTTGGGGATCGATGTGGTGTGATAGCAGGTGTTTTAACAGCTGTTGGGGATCGATATGGTGTGATAGCAGGTGTCTTTGGAACTGTTGGTGACCTGTTGGGAGTTTCTTCTGGTGTTTGCATGATATATGGGCAATAAATGGCTGTATAATGTGATATTTTGTGTGTGTTTGTGAGAGTTTGGTAAACAGATTTGGGAATGTATGAGGATCCACCAGACAATTCAAATTGATGCTCAATATAGCATACATAAAGAGTTATAGCTTTAGTGACCGAAAATACCAATAACCCAGTATTTCCATAAATAACACAATTGACCAGGCTTCCATCCGATTCATATCCATGAATAACTCCATTGGTTGTTAATGTATTGTTATTATGAACAATATTAAATGTATGAAAAGCACTACTATATCTGGCAAAATATAAACATTTCCCATAGGATACATAATTATGTGCTATGTTAAAAAAGCTTGTTAGTGATGATTCAGCATCAGTAGTGACGAACCCTGATGAACCTTGAGCATAATTTTGTGATATATTAAACCACCTACATATCTGGGTACCATAGTTAATTTGAAAAGGAGAAACACCATAACAAGTGTTTGAACAGTGTGTGTATGATACATAATCAATGTTATAATATGCGGTTTTTTGCGAAGATAAATATGCAAAATGCCCAGTTCCACTTGTACAGTTATTTGCACATAAAAATAGGAACTTTATTGTTTGATTAATAACCAATTTAATATAAATAGCGCCTCCATAACCAGTTGAATGACAATTCAAAAAAGTTGACGAGGTAATATTAATGTTTGTATTGATTGAGTAGCTAATAACACCACCATTTCCAGTAAAAACACCAGTTCTAACAAAAAAACAGGAATTAATATCAAGATTTTGGGGATTACTTAAATAGGATTGGCTATTAATAGAGCTTTCATTAATGCAAGATGAAACCAGAGGATAAAAATAAGGGATTTTCTTTCCCACAATGAGCAATAAGCAATAGCGATAAACATGGGCAAGATTGATAAAATTAATGCAGCTCATTAAAGGTTTTAATTTCTTTCAATATTCAGAATGCTGGTTGAGAAATCCTTCGTTTGTATTGTTTATCATGTCAAATTACAATTTGGCTAAGTTTTACATTTTCATTTTTCTAATAAATCTTCTTATATTTGAGAAATTTGAATATTAATTTTCTACAGTTACAATCAAAATCATTTGAAAATTTGATAACCACATCATTTTCAATAAAAATAATATACTGTTAAAGCAGATACTGTCAAGAACAATAGCAATATATTTAGAGAAAAAGTCCTTTTAAGAGATTTAAGGTAATATATCCGTAAGAATTAATAGATGTTGTTGATAATGAAAATCGAAACAGTGAACAACAATATGGAAAAAACTGATTTGCGCTGTCCAGGCAGAGTACCTTTCGTTTCATTTATACGCAACCAGAGAAAGCACTCAGATACAGCAACGTCAGGGCCAGCAAAATGATACTCATCAATTCCACCATGACTTATATACCAAAAATGGTATGCTCCAATCATATAGTAATAGCTCCCTGATCCAATTGAACCGTCTATAAAAGTGTGGTCTTTCTGAGTTGAAATAGCTAGCCCACCCCAAAATTGAGCATTCCAGCTAATATTTATCGCTCTATACCCACTAACAGGGTTCTTTCCTATCGTTTCATTTTCATTAACAGGATTATTGATTTGACTCCACCTATTATACCCATCAACCTCTGGATATTCCAGCAAAAACTCAAAGGATCCATTAATTCGGTATGAATCATCAATTTTCCCCAGAATGCTGTACAAATTTGTTTGATCGCAATCAAGAACCATTTCTCGATTTGCAAAATACTCCTTGTTCTTGGAATTATGATGAAAAACTAAAAGCCATTTAGAATTATAAACATGTTTATAAGCTACTTGAACTAAACAAATTAGCACAAGCATAAAATAACAATTAAAATTTGTGGTAAGACATTTGGGGTTCAATCAGTAGGAAACAGCTCATTGCGGATTTTCGAACATGTGATGGCACCATGGGTTCATTTTGCAGACTCAATTGGTTTTCTCCTTTTTCAGAATTCAACTTTCCTTTCCCGATAACAAGCTGATTCTCCCATATGGGTGTAAAACCAGGAGAGAGACAATTTTTGAAAGCATTAATGTTATCTGGATCAATTTTTAGATTGCTAAATTGAATTTTAACTTCCCAATCGTCAGGTTGACTTCTGAGGGTTCGAAATATATACATTATCTGTGTCCTTTTATCCATTTTCCCCAAATCTATCATTAATAAAGAATTCTTTTTAGGCTTTTCGTTAGTAGAAGGGTTTGGATATTTCAAAACTTCATTTTTAATTTTTTCGGAATCTGCGAAAAATCTCACTAAATCTTTTCTTTCTTTCATTATTGAAGCATATTGTTTAATTTTTAATGCTTTTTCTTCATCATCAGTGCAATTTCTATCCAAATATTTAAGCATTTCATTGGGCGTTGGCATCATTTGACGATTAAATCAATGATCCTAAATTTATGACCATTTATGACATAAACGGCCAAATAAATTTTGGGAATTGTCGAAAAAAGTGTTAAATTGTAAAGTGGAGTAGTTTTTAAAATGACTCCCCAAAAAATTCCACAATTTAAATTAATTGTGAGAGAATTAATGAGTTCTTGGTGAACTTCATACATCCAATCAAGAATTGTTCTAATGAAGAAAAAGAGAAAGTCTGATTAGAAGAAACAAAAATGCGACATAATGATAGGTGAGAAAAAAAGCCTAAACTTGGATTCTTCAAAATTCTTCTATCATTATGGTGCTGGTATTGTATTAGGAGAGAGATAATTCTGTCATATAAATCATCATTAAGAAGTTGACAAAGAGAATTGCTAATATCATAAGTATCACCTTCTTTTTCGACATTTGGATAACTGATTCGATTATGAATCAGATTAAGAATTTGGAAGACTAATGTTAAGAACCATTCCACAACTATTCTTGTAGAATTCTTGAAAAATTACACTATGAAACAACAAACATCCAATATTCAGATCATGCTTGTCTCCATTAAAAACTACAATTCCATCTTTCTCTTGACAACAAAAACGTGTTCAAAAACACTCAAGAATTCTAAAATGTGATTCCCATTCTCTTAACAAATTAATAACTCCAATCTGATCATTACTATCACTAGGAATAAGTAATGATACATGAAAATCAATGAAATGACAAAAAACATAAAAATTACAAGAGTCAAAAAAGGCTACAGAATCTTGACATGAATGATCATCATATAAAGGTACCTCCTTGGTATTGATTATGCATTCGATATCCCTAACAAGACATGTAATTTGCCAGTTTGGATTATATTGAATACTTTATTTAGCATTAATGTTTGAAGATATTGTGAATTACTTCAGACCTCAAATCGAGTTTTTAAAGTATTCTTTTGATTCTCAGGAGAAAATTAGGGAATACCATGAGGTTGTTGAAGCTTATATTAGTGTTTTCGGTCTAATATTTAAGAATATTTTCGATGATCTTTTTGGCTCATCTGGATTGGAAGAAGAACACTATAAATAAATCAAAACTTGGGAATCGATTTAAATGATGAATCGATTAGTGATTGGTTATCTATCAGAGGAATAAGATCGTCTAAAAAGAATTGAAAATGATAAGAAAGAAGTAATGCTAGTGAATCCTTTGAACAATTCATTGCTATTATTGAACCATGAGTTTAAATATATTTTTTCAAATGCATATGGTTTTTATTCATTAGTTTATTATTCGTTAAGGAACACATCGACAAAGCCAGAAATCCGGGACAAGATAAAGAAAGTCCAACAATTCATTTGTGATTTGTACTTGAATAGTGAATTGTATTGTTTTCCTTTCATATCTTATGAAGAGCAATTTTTTTGCATTTCGAAAATCAACAAAATATGTGTGAATAACTTTTTAAGCCTCATATTAGCATACACTCCCAAATACCAGCTCCATGATGGAAATAAAGAAGAAAAAATTATTCGTCTAATCGATTTAGAAAACGGGATTCAAATCAGATTTTTGAACAAGAAAGAAGGTATTAACAATGGAATGAAGATTGTTGCCATGTTTAACAACTCTAGTTTTTAATGGCATTATAAATCATTTCATTTGTCATCAATTGCCAAGGAGAAAGACAATCAGATTTTTTGAGTTTGATATCATTTTCGACCCCATTCAGAAATAGTCATACAACAATGCCCATTTTTGGTCTTAATCAAGCATTCATTAATTTCCGAGAGCCTCTATTATATGTCATTTTTTATGGATTGGGTTTTGGTCCATTTACATTTTTCCACATAAATCTATTTGCTATTGGGGGCTTTTTTATTATTTCTAAAGGCTTATCTGATAATGATTTATGGAGCGTTTTTATTAAAAAAAAAATGGAATTCAAAAACTGAATGAGAAACAACGATCGTGCCTGGCAGAGAGAATTCTTGAAATATCCATTCTTTCATTTTCATTTGGTTTACATGACTTACACACCAACAATGTTATGATTCAAATAGATGGTGATGACGTAAGTCTTAAAATTATTGATTTTGCATATTGTGATAACAATCTAACTGTTCATTCAATAATAACATTAAAGGCATCTTTTTACCCATTGATCAAAATTCTCAGAGATGGTAGTTTAAAAGATATGATCAATTTCAATCATGACCATTCATATCTTCGTTTTCTTTCTCCTCAAGATTATGAAAGTATTTTCATAGACTGGAAGTAACATTGTTGCAATGCATTAGATTCATTGAAAAACAGGATCAATGGAATTATTAACAAACAAACAATCAGGCTTTATTATGACGAAAATGTTGGAAATTGTCCATTGCATGAATTATTTTACCGGAAGCAGCGAATTTTCAATGAATTCATTTTCAAATTCTGCTGATATTGTTTTATATCAAGCAAATATCTTTAGAACAACAATGGAAACCACCATCATTCTTAAAGACTTTTTCTATGAGTCATCATCTAAACCAAGGATGATTTATGAGTGCATTGGATTCACCGATTTGGAAACAATCCAAAGAATTGTTCCATATTTCTTTTGTAAAGAAGATACTGAACAAATCAAAGAAAGTAATACTGTTGATGAATTACTTGTAGTACTAGGTACCACAGTATCTCCTGATTGTGGATTTAAGAGAAGACACATTGACCGAATATATAGCTATTCGATGAATGAACTCCAAATATTTTCTCATCATATTGTTGATTGCTTTCATGAGATTATCTCCATATAATATTTGCAAAGAGGAACAAGAATCATGATGTGAAACCATACTAAAATTCATATAAAAATTAAAACACCGAAAAAAGAAATCCTTTGTTTTAAAAGAAATTATAGAAATCAATGAATCATTTGTTTAATAATAACATTTTGATATATCAGGATTCTGAATCAGCAGAAATAGTTTTGGCTATCAAGATTTCAGAGAAATAAGAATCACATTTCACCATTAGAGAATGGGTTCCTCACAATATTCACTGACTCTTATATTGATTATCCAGTGTGTAATAAGCTGCTGAAGACTCTTCTTCCTGATCAATTTGTGGTATTGGTTCTATGGATACTCCAAGCCTGTCCCCTTTGGGTAACTTATCTTTCCTTTTACTGACTTCCCTCTCTCTTCTTCTATCTTGGATCTCCAATATCCTTCAGAATCCCTCTGAGGATCTCTACTGATCTTTTCTGCTAAATGAAATACCCACTGACCTCTCTGTAGTTATTAGTATTGATTAAATCATAGGGAAAGACTCCCTTAGACTCTTGACTGGAGCCCTATGGAGAGAAATCCTTACAGATCTGTTTAAGAGGAATCCCTGGTCCAAGATAATTCATAGCATCCACAAAGGTAATACTCACATTATCATAATCCTAATGGAGAACCTTAATGGATTTCATAGCCGATGCTGATCCAATAGATTGTTTAATGGGACAATTACATGTCATGAGATGCTTAAGGAGGAAATGGCTATAAAACTTGGATGAGTTATATCCAAGGACCTTAACATTACAGAAGAACTAATAGATAGACCTGATAGATTCTAAATCCTTTTGTTCAGAAAGATAATTAAAGAGAGCACAGCTCTGGAGGTTATATTTCTTAACAAGAAGAGCCTGCTTAAAGAGCTCTTCAAGGAACTGTTCTATGAAATCATCTCCATTCCTCAGATCATGGGACCGGCAAGGTGACTCACTAGTTATACTAAGAGGATTGCTTTATAGACACATACTGACCTAACAGAGGAGGTCTGATAATCCATTTCATACAGGTGGAGTTAATCATCTTGGATTTTATTGTTAAATGTCTGGAGGTTATCTTCTGCATGCTCCTTCCTTTTAAACATAAGAGCTCTTAATTGTTTAAGATGAATTGGAGACACATTTATGTAATTTTATGGTCCATCCTCAGTGGATTTTTCAAAAGTGTATCCAAAGACAATATTCATTTTGAAAAGAGGGCTCGGTTCTTATTCTTCATTAACTATAGGCTATGATTTTACCCTACTACAAAAATTTTTATTTTTTTTATGTTTTAAAAATGAAAAGTGAGCATATTTCCATGCTTGCTGAATATTGAGTTTCCATTTTACTGTGGTGGAAGGAGCTTTGTCCTTGGCTTTTTTCTTTTGCTAATAGAGTTCTTTTCAATTAGAATTTCTTGTGATATTGGGCTATCGTTCTGAATGTTTTGTGTCGGTCCAGAAGTCTGATTCCATGGGATTGCTCTGAAATGAATGGGGATTGTCATAGAATTATCTTCATTGAATCTCTCCATAATCTTGGAAGGGTCGAAAGTTAAGGTCTTGCTGTTAAAAGTTTGAATTCCAGCTTTTCTGAAAGCAGACACATTATTATATTGAATTGTAGCTTGCTGAATTGCATGTAGAATCTGGTTAATCATGAATGCTTGAGTGTATGGTTTCAGTTCAGGTGTGAATTTATTAATTTGACCCTTGAAAACAGAAAATGTGACAAGATCAAGCATCTGACATATATGTGAAGTGCGAGGTACAAATGGCAGAACCTTAATGTTGTGTTCGGCTAATAAATCCATGATTTTTTGATCTTTATGAGAAGAACAGTTATCAAAGATTATTATAGGTTTGCTAAAAGGAGGAAGATTGTTTTCTTCTCTAGTAATATATACAAATGG
>Ga0074193_1000337_pt1 | contig 82371 bp, 83 predicted proteins | sample EPASupsiteHSE605_FD_64523 | JGI IMG/M metagenome (GOLD analysis project Ga0074193, IMG submission 64523) | Bioremediated contaminated groundwater from EPA Superfund site, New Mexico - Sample HSE6-05 | ecosystem: Environmental > Aquatic > Deep subsurface > Groundwater > Contaminated ... | reverse complement strand
CTACTGGTGCTACTGGAGCAACGGGCGAAACTGGTCCTACTGGTGCAACCGGTGATACTGGCGCTACTGGCGCTACTGGTGCTACTGGAGCCACTGCCCCTGGTCCTACTGGAGCTACCGGCGATACTGGCCCTACTGGAGCAACCGGTGCTACTGGAGGAGTATTAGGCTTTGCAGATTTTTTTGCGTTGATGCCTCCTGATAATGCAGCAACAGTTGCTCTCGGTTCAGATGTAAATTTTCCGCAAAACGGACCTACTGGTGGGGCTGCTATTACCCGTGATATCATCACCCCCAGCAGCAAATTTATCTTGTCTGCAATTGGCACTTATCAGGTCTTGTTTCAAGTGAGTGTGGACGAAGCAGGCCAACTGGTTTTAACTCTCAATGGCTTTGAACTCCCCTTTACTGTGGTCGGGCGGGCAACAGGTACTTCTCAGATAGTAGGAATAGCTCTTGTGAATACGACAATCATCAATTCATCACTCACTGTACGAAATCCTGCTGCCAGTTCAACAGCATTAACCATCACTCCTTACGCTGGCTCAGCAGCATCGCCTGTTTCAGCACACCTTGTTATCATAAAAATTGCATAGAGAAGTCCCCCTTGTATCATGTCTTTTGACATGGCACAAGGGGGACTTTTTACAGGATTAGAATATTAGCTTTCACATTTATAAAACTTTTGCATATACCACTGATAAGTAATGGCAATACCCTCTTCCAGCAATATTCCTGGCTTCCATCCTAATAATGTAATTTTTGATACATCCAGCATTTTTCTCATTGTACCATCAGGCATATCTATTTTATATCGAATCTGTCCAGAATATCCCACTACTTTAGCAATTAAGGTAGCCAAATCTGCAATAGTAATGTCCATGCCAGTACCCACATTGATCGGTTTTCCCTCATCATAGTGGTCCATTAGGAAAATACATGCCTCAGCTAAGTCATCCACATGCAGAAATTCACGTCGTGGCTTACCTGTACCCCATATTTCAACACTGGACTGCTGATTGATTTTAGCCTCATGAAACTTTCTGATCAAAGCCGGAAGCACATGTGAGGATGCTAAATCAAAATTATCATTAGGTCCATATAAATTGGTCGGCATCACGGATATAAAGTTAGTTTTATATTGCCTGTTATATGCCTGGCACATTTTAATCCCGGCTATTTTGGCAATTGCGTATGCATCATTAGTCGGCTCCAGTTCACCTGTCAATAAATACTCTTCTTTTATCGGCTGAGGAGCCAAGCGAGGATAAATACATGAGCTTCCTAAGAATAACAGTTTCTTCACTCCATATATATAAGCAGCATGAATCACATTTGTTTCAATCATAATATTTTCATAAATAAAATCCGCAGGATACGTATTGTTTTCTAATATTCCACCAACTTTAGCAGCAGCCAGAAATACATATTCCGGCTCCTCTGTAGCAAAAAACTGATGAACAGCGTCTTGATCCCGTAAATCCAGTTCTGAACTAGTACGGTATATGATATCTTCATATGAATTGTCTGCTAGTTTACGCATGATCGCCGAACCAACCAATCCACTATGCCCAGCAACATAGATCTTAGCTTTTCGATTCATAGGAATCCATCTCCTGATGGGCTGTCAAAACCGTGATTTTTGCATAAAAGATCACGTTCGACAAGTTTAATATCTTCAGTTACCATCATATTGACTAGCTCAGCAAAGGTAGTTTCTGACTGCCACTCTAAATTGCCCCGAGCCTTCGTCGGATCTCCCAGCAAAAAATCAACCTCTGTTGGTCTAAAATACCTAGGATCAACCTCTATCATAATCTTTCCTGTGGCAGCATTTCTCCCCTTTTCAGCTATGCCAACCCCCTGCCACTCAATAGGAACTCCAATATTTTTAAACGCCAACTCCACAAATTCCCTTACAGAGTGAGTCTCACCAGTAGCAATGACATAATCCTCTGCTTTTTCCTGCTGAAGCATGAGCCACATGGCCTTGACATAATCACCAGCAAAACCCCAATCCCGTTTGGCATCCAAATTTCCTAGATATAAGGTATTCCCTACCCCTAATTGATGCTGCGCTACTGCTCTGGTAATTTTACGAGTGACAAAGGTCTCTCCTCGAATGGGCGACTCATGATTAAACAAAATCCCATTGCAGGCAAACATATTATAGGCTTCTCGGTAATTAACGACAATCCAGTAAGCATACAGCTTAGCAGCAGCATATGGGCTACGAGGATAAAAAGGGGTCGTTTCCTTTTGGGGTATTTCTTGTACCTTTCCATACAATTCACTAGTTGATGCTTGATAAAATTTAGTTGTTGCGGTCCTATCTAATATACGCAAAGCCTCTAATATCCTGAGAGTTCCTAGTGCATCCGCATTGGCAGTATATTCAGGAGTATCAAAGGAAACCTGGACATGACTTTGGGCAGCCAAATTATAGATTTCATCTGGCTGTACTTCTTGGATAATCCGAATTAAATTCGTTGCATCTGTCATGTCACCATAATGCAGAAAAAAATTCACATGCTGTTCATGAAAGTCTTGATACAGATGATTAATACGGGCTGTATTAATTAGTGAACTACGACGTTTTATCCCATGAACGTTATAACCTTTTTTCAATAAAAATTCTGCTAAATATGCCCCGTCCTGGCCCGTTATACCCGTAATCAATGCTACTTTCGTCATTTTTCAGCATCCTCCCCCACTAATAACTCCTTCTTTTCTTTTTCTTTCGATACATTCGTGTTTCGTCTTCACTAGCTATATGTAGTTGTTGCTGCTCACTATCATTGCTCTCTTGCTCAGCATTTTTTCTGGTACAGTCTTTGTCTCGGGAGTTCCATGCTCGACATGCAGATGCCACTTCTTCTTTTAGCGTTGCTATTTCACGAATAACAAATTTTTCTCGTAATTTTTGTTGCGCTTCTACATGTTGTGGGCGGGTTGCCATCTCTTCTAAAACATACTGCATATAACCAACGTCTTCTAGTAACTGACTTTGTCTTTCTTCTAGTTTCTTCTGCCATTCATTCATTGCAATATCCTCTTTACTACCCTGAGATTGTTGAAATTCAGTGAATTGAGCTGTGAGTAGTGATGTTTCTTGCTTGATCATCTCTTCATGTTGCTGTAGCCGTTCATCGATATGCTGAAAACGTTCCTCTAAATCTACCAAAATACGCTCCTGCATTTCCCATATATCGCCTTGCAACTTAGTTTCACGTTCTTCCAAAATGGTTTTCCATTCCGTTTCCGCTATCTTCCATGCCTTTTCTTGTTGTAATTGAGCTTGAACAAACATTGCAAACTCATTCCGAAGTGATAAAATTTCTTGGTTAATCGATTTCGTTAATTTATCAAGCTGCTCCTCTCCAACCATGTCTTGCCCTACAATCGCCAGTTCACTCTTCAGTGATATGATTTCTTGATTCACAGATTGCCCAAGTTTATCAATCTGCTCTTCAACGGTCGCGCCTTGCGCTACAATTCCAAATTCACTCTTCAATGATATAATTTCCTGATTTAGTGACTGTCCAAGCTTATTAATTTGCTCTTCTACAGCTGCGCCTTGCGCTACAACCGCGAGCTCACTCTTTAGTGATAGTACTTCCTGATTCAATGATTGCGCCAACTTGTCAATTTGCTCTTCTACAACACTGTCTTGCGCTACATTTGCAAATTCACTTTTTAATGATACGATTTCCAGGTTTAATGATTGCCTAAGTTTATCAATTTCTTCTTCAACAACTGTATTATGTATAGAAATATTCTCAGCACTACTATTGCTTCTCGTATTATTGTCCATATCATTGTCTGGTAGCATAACCGGCTGATTTGATAGCACTATATTTTCCAAGCCATCAATTTTTTGCCCATGGCGCAGTGCCCATTGAAGTTGATTTATATCGAGCGATCTGCCTGAAGTATCATCCTGGTTATTCATATTTTGCCAACGCCCCCTTATGTATGTTCACTGATTACTTAGCCTGTAAATAAGACTTTAGTCAAATATGTATTCTAATATATGTAATGAAGAAGCTTTTGGTGCCCCCAAAATGAAAGCTCAGGATTACCACCTAGCAATCCTGAGCTTTTATTCATACTATTTAGCCACGATTAGGGCGTCGTGGATTCTTTATCTCACTCCAACTCGTTACATATAGCTAGTCATACGAGAGTATCTTGAATTTGAGTAGCAAATACATCTTTGTGAAAGTGAAAGTTAGATATGTTATGATTTGTCATCGCACGTATCATCATCTCGGTCGCAGCTAATATTGATGATATGCTTCTTATCTTGACACTTATTCTCTTGTTTTTTTTCATGGCACTTATCGCACCATTTGTCATCGTGGCACTTCTTGCCGGGAATAGCAAATAGAATTTGCTCTATATTGATTGCCACAAACGTGCCTTCGGGAATTTCAGGTCCGCCTTTCTCACAAAAAGGACATGTTAATTGAATCAGAATAAATTCATGAAAGTCATCGATTTTCCTGTGATGATTTCGTTCTTCTGTTTCACCTAGAAATGTTCCAGTCAAGGTTACGAGTTCATCATGAATAGACTTAGCAAGAACTACCGTTACGACGACGCCAGTTGCAAGATCGAATCCTTTGCCTTTGGGGAACTTCATATTTTTTCCTCCTTTATATACTTTTTGATTAATACATAATATTCATCAAAGTAACGTAAGGTGATTGGTTCCATGCACTTGTAACACTATGCTTTTATGTTACATAGAATAAATCAGAATATAAAGGAGGTTTATGAATGGAAGAAGATACTCGAGACAACCAAACTAATGGTTGGGATGAAAAGAAGAATAATAACAAGTGCATTATCAATATCTTTTGTGGCGATAAAAAACCTGATGGCATGGAAGATGACAAAAAAAATACTGGCAACTGTACCATTAATATTTTCTGCAACGAAATGAAACATGAGAGCATGAGCGATTGTAAGAAAAATAATGCTCCTTGTATTATCAACATTTTCTGCAACGATAAAAAAAACGATTGCAAATGCAATGGTGAAAAAGACTGGTAACTATTTCTCAAAATAACTAGAGTCTAATTATTACCTAAAAGAAAAGGAGCTATCTCTCTATGAATCTCTTTGATATCATTTTGAGATAGTTCCTTTTCGTTTTCATTGTTGAATCATTCAACATCGCTCTTTTATTTTTCATATAAAAGAGCATTAATTTTTAAAAGACAGTAGCAAAATGATACCTTTATCATAAGCTGAAGTAAACTCACTCTTACTATTTATCGATAAAGGAGGTATTCAAATGGGTTGCGGTTATAGTGGTGGACATGTCAATCATAATCCGTTTTTAATCATCGTAATTATCATTTTGCTATTTATATTCTTCGAAAATGAAAACACATCGGGGTACTATTAAGGTTAACGATATCTTCTAAGTGCGAAATATATGTTACATAACCTTATCTAAACTTCAAAAATAAGACAACAAAGCAAAGAAGTTCCTAATCAGTATGATACTGATTAGGAACTTCTTATTTCACGCTCTATTACCGCACCTGGCCATTACCAGCAATTAGATATTTGATACTCGTAAGTTCTGCCAACCCCATCGGTCCACGCGCATGAATTTTTTGGGTACTAATACCAATTTCGGCACCAAAGCCAAATTCAAAGCCATCTGTAAAGCGAGTAGAAGCATTGACATACACTGCTGCTGCATCCACTTCGCTTTGAAAACGCATAGCATTCTCGTTATTGGTAGTAACAATCGCTTCTGAATGACGAGTGCTATACTGATTAATATGTTCAAGAGCCTCATCAAGATTTGCCACCACTTTGATGGATAAGATAAAGTCTAAATACTCGGTAGCCCAATCTTCTTCACTAGCAGGTTTCACGGCCTGATGATACTTCATTGTTTCAGGGCAACCTCTTAGCTCTACACCAGCCTTCTCATAGGATTGTAGCATAGCGGGCAAAAATTTCTCAGCCACGTTTCGATGCACTAATAGTGTTTCCATAGTATTACAAGTACCAGGTCTAGAAACTTTAGCATTGAAGGCAATCGCCTGCGCCATATCCAGATCGGCTGATTCATCAATAAAAGTGTGACAAATTCCAGTACCAGTTTCAATTACAGGTACTGTACTATTTTCTACCACTGTTTTAATCAGTCCCGCACCACCCCGAGGAATGATCACATCAAGATACTCATTCAGCTTTAACATCGCATTTACCGCTTGCCGATCTGTCGTCTCAATTAATTCAAGGGCTCCAGCAGGAATACCTGCCTGATATGCGGCACTTGCAATGACTTTGATTATGGCAATATTGGAATGGATCGCTTCTGATCCGCCACGTAGTAATACTGCATTGCCAGCTTTTAAACAAAGTCCTGTAGCATCCACTGTCACATTGGGGCGCGATTCATAAATAATACCAATGACACCTAAAGGTACACGAATCTTGCTAATTTCTAGTCCATTAGGACGCCTCGCTTTACTAAGCACTTCGCCAATCGGATCAGGTAACTTAGCAATCTGCCTCAGACCTTCAGCCATGTCACAAATTCGTCTCTCCGTTAGCCGTAAACGATCAAGTAAGGCTTCCGCTAAACCCTTAGCACTACCATTTTCTATATCAATTGCATTCGCAGTCAAGATGCTTGCATACTCTTTTTCTAGAGCATCCGCCATGCTGACAAGTGCCTGATTCTTGATAGTAGTCGATAAGGTGGCAAGTTTTCTCGCAGCTTGCCTCGCACGCTTGCCCTTTTCTGTTAACTCTGACAAGTAATCCATATTTTTTCTCTCCTTATACCAACGCTTTATACTAACAAAACTCTATTATAGTTTTGATGAAAATCTAGATTTAATTATACTATTTACCACTTGTTTTTACTAGTTTTTTATCATGAATGCTTTGGATATCATACACTTTTATCGCAAATACATCATATGATGTATGGAATAATCTAAAGGAGGAATATTTGTGGCTAAGACCAATTATTATCCACAGAAAAGTAATTATGGATGTCCCCCTTCCTGCACGCCTGATATGGATGAGTGTCCCAATCATCCTGACTTATATTTACTTAGAGAGGCTGCGGCAGATGAACGTGGAGCAATCGCCGATTATTTGAGCTGTGCTGTGGAGACTTGTTTAGATGAGATTTTCTTAGATGTTGCGGAAGATGAAATGCAGCATTATGTAGAAACCATGAGATTGATATCGGTATTCGATGCTGTACAAGCAAAAATGCTTGAAGAAGAAGATCTCGATTTCCTAGTAATGAAAAGTCGAGTTGGTAAAGCCAAATGGGCGACTGCGAAGAATATCATACAAGAACAAGATGTACAGCTAATCCCGCCCAATAAAAAAGATCTAACAGCAATCCATTGCCTTACCAAAGCACTCCAAGGCGAACTTCATGCGATAAATAAGTATCAGCAATCCATGAATCAAGCGAAAGATCCCCGCGTGAAAGAACTTTTTTGTGAACTAATGAACGATGAGAAAGAGCATGTCGCCGAATTCACTGCTGCATTATTTAAACTCACTCATGAACCTCTATCTGAAGAAACGGATTGATCATTGTCTTGAAAGGGGGAATCAGTTATGCCCAATTATCCAATTGAAATGATCGGAGTGACGCCAATGTCACAGTTCCCCAAATTTCCACCACACCATCCTTGCACTGAATTCTGTGAAATTGATAAAATACAGATACCTTCAAAAAAAATCAAACTCAGAAATATACAGCAAATATGTTTAAAAGTATGTATCAATTCATTTAAAACAATATGTACCCCTGTCGGTAAAAAGCTTATCATCCATGGTGTAAAGCACTTAAAAATTCTTTTTTCTCCCCATCATTGCGACCAACCAATCTCTTTTATTAATTTTGATTTTCCATTTTGCGCCTTCGTGTTGTTAAAAGATATTTCAGATGAAGTGGTACAGATTTGTAGTCTGGTAGAAGATCTATCTGTTAACTGTTCTGATCCCAGACATTTGACTGTTACTAGCATCATTTTTGTTTGCCCAGTATTTCAAAAAGATCGACCTCTTTGTCCATGCCCTCCTGACCATAAGACGATTTGCCAACTTGAATTGAATCATTGTAGTACCAAACCTACTTACCAGAATAAACCGCAATGTACTTGTAATACCTCACATAATCATAATCTTGAGTCCGTATGTGGAGATTGCCATTTATGTTCGATTCATTGATTCTAGCGATCCATTCATTCCGTTTTAGATAAGCATAAATATATTACCTACCTTGCTACGTTCACGGTCAAGGTGGGTTTTATTTATGCTTATTTATTTATAAAAAAAAAAAAATTGATTTACTAGGCAGGACTTTCCAAACCTTTCTAGAATGTCAAAATAATAAGAATAATTAATAAATTGTTCTTTTGAAAGGAGGTGTGATCAGTTTGATGTGTCTACTCTGGTAGACAATACTAAATTCGAGGAGTGATATTAATGACATGGATCCAAGATTACAACCCAATGGGGAGTGTCGGGCTTTCCGCATTAGTTGCTGCAATTCCACTATTTATCCTATTGTATATGCTAGGTATTAAGCGTTCAAAAGGACATAATGCAGCTTTTATCGGCCTCTTCTCTGCACTTTTAGTTAGTGTTTTTGTATTTAAAATGCCAATCGGTCTGGCCATCAGTGCTACACTTGATGGGGTCTTCGTCGGGATTTTCCCTATCGTTTGGATTATCGTGACCGCTATCTGGGTTTACAATATGACAGTAGAATCTGGGGAATTTGAAATCATTAAAAATTCTCTTGCCTCCATCACGGAAGACCGTCGCTTACAAGCACTTTTTATTGCTTTTGCTTTCGGTTCATTTATTGAAGGTACTGCAGGTTTTGGTACACCTGTAGCAATCACAGCTGCCATGCTAGTAGGGCTTGGCTTTAGTCCTGTATATGCCGCTGGTATATGTCTGATTGCCAATACTGCTCCCGTAGCGTTTGGCGCTATCGGTATCCCGGTCGTAGTACTTGGTCAGGTTTCAGGTATTGACCCAATGACACTTAGTAAAGTCATTGGTCGTCAGCTTCCATTTCTCTCAGTTTTCGTACCTTTATGGGTAGTTGTAATGATGTGTGGATGGAAACGTTCTGTAGAAGTTTTACCTGCCGTAATGGTTGCAGGGCTTTGTTTCTCTCTCACTCAGTATTATACTTCGAACCACATTAGCGTATATTTACCGGATATTACTTCGGCCTTTGTTACCATCATTGGTTTGCTAATTTTTCTTAAAATGTGGAAACCATCTAAGATTTGGCGTTTCCCAAATGAGGTAGAATCCACCACTGGTCCAGTTAAACTGCAATATTCAATTGGCGAAGTTTTACGAGCTTGGGCTCCTTATCTAATTTTGGCCGTTCTAGTCTTCTTATGGGCTGATGATAAATTCCTTGGATTCAAAAAGGTTTTAGTAGGCTGGGAAAATGCCCTCGGTTTGACTCCAATTGTATGGCCTGGATTACATAATCTAGTTATCAAAGTAGCTCCAGTTGTAGCGAAGAATACTCCATATGCCGCTACTTATTCTATCAACTTCCTATCGGCTGCCGGTACTGCTCTCTTATTATCCGGTATCCTTTCCTTGTTTATCATTCCAAATTATGGTGTAGGCAGAGCAATCGCTTGCTTTGGTCGGACTATTAAAATGCTAGTTTACCCAATCTTCACCATTGCTATGATCCTTGGTTTAGCTTACGTCATGAACTACTCTGGCATGAGTTCTTCATTAGGTCTAGCATTTACTGCCACTGGTGCAGCATTCCCATTCTTTGCACCATTCCTCGGTTGGTTGGGAGTGTTCCTGACAGGATCTGATACTTCGGCTAACGCCCTGTTTGGTTCCATGCAGCATACGGCTGCCGATCAGCTTGGCCTCGATGCCAACCTAATTGTAGGTTCCAACTCATCTGGTGGTGTTTGCGGCAAGATGATTTCTCCACAGAGCATCGCAGTTGCTACCGCAGCTACTGGTCTGGTAGGTCAAGAATCGACCATCTTCCGTTTTGCATTGCCACACAGTATTGCCATGATTATTCTGATAGGTATTTTGACTTATCTGCAATCCAATGTTTTACATTGGATGATGCCGTAACTCAAATAAACTCAATAGAATTACTCAAAAAGAAAACCCGCAAATATTGCGGGTTTTCTTTTTTGAGCAGTTCTATAGTAGATATAGAAAAAAGAACTGAATCTCATGTAAAGAATCTTATACATTCACATATTATTGTGCTCTCTCCCGTTCCCAACACATCAAGATCGAAATACAAAAAGCAAGCCACATGGAACCGGCAGCACATCCCGCCATTACATCAGTTGGATAATGTACGCCTAGATAGATACGACTTATACCTATAGCAACAATCAAAATGACCGCCAATGTCATTATCGTCAATCGCCCGCGCCATGAAGAAATAGTCCGCATAATTAAAAATGCCATCATACCATAAAAACACATCGACGCGATAACATGACCACTAGGAAAACTGTAACCTGTCTCCTGAACTACACGAAGCAAGTCTGGTCGGGAACGATGAAATAAGTATTTTAACCAAAAATTAAGCGCGGCTCCGCCAGTTAAACAAATCGCTAGCCCTGTTATTTCTCGCCAGCGGCGGTAATAAGTCAATACAAAAAAAGAAATGGCTACAATCACTACATAGCTTACGCCAAATCCTACATTAGTAATTAAAATCATAATCTTGTCTACGCTTGGACTGGCAAAATAGCGAACAAGCCATATAAATATATTATCAAACACCCCCATGGCATTGCGAAATAGGGTTTCCCAAGCTAGCGCCCCAAATGCCGTTAGCATCAAAACACTAATCCCAAAGCTTGCCACGATGTAAAGTGCTGGCCAACGCCGTTGCACCGCTAAGAATTGTTTTTTTAGAGGAGAATACCAGACAGTTTTTTTGAAAAAATGACCAATTAGCCAAAACAATACGGGAAAAATGATAAAACTGCCAGCACCTAACAAATAAAAAACACATACTACCAACGATACCACCGGATGACCTTGCTGAGGTATTACCCAAGGCTTTTCCTTCAAATTTGCTCCTTGCTGTACAGTAATATCTCCACCAATCACAACTACCCTCCCATTTACCATGGCTCCAGATTCAATTGTCACATTACCGTCAACAACAATAATACCCTCTACCACCTTACCAGAAACAACAGCACTGCCACTTGTGACTATTAGCCTACCAATTGTTTGCTCGGGACCAATCTGAATATTTTCATGGACAAAAACATCCGGATATTCAACCAAATCATATCCAGCGCAAAAAGCCACCCCCATAATCAAAAACGAATAAATTATCACCAGAAAACTGAAACTACTCATCCATTTATGTTTTGTCAAAGTTATCATCTCCGAAACCTCACTTAAAATAAGCAATTAATTTATTTATTATTCTTCACGCTACTGTCATTTTCAATACCAAGCAACAAGACACAAATGTACAGCCAAATAGATATGATAATTTTGTAGGAAGATGCATAGAGGTAGCCTCTTCCTGCATATATGTAGCGGTAAGAGGTGTATACGCTATGAGATTATCCCAAGGATTATTAGCGCTCTTTTTTTGTACTCTACTGATTACCATGAAAATTGAAGATCATTTGGTAGATACATCACCTATTATTCAACAAGTACCTACTTCTCATAAAGTAGTAGCATTAACATTCGACGATGGGCCTCTTGCTGAATCCACACCTGAAATTTTAAATATTTAAAAAGGAAAAAATATAAAGGCGACTTTCTTTGTAGTGGGAGAGCAAGTTGAAAAATTTCCAATGCTCATACAGCAAGAAATTGTGGAAGGGCATGAAGTTGGTAGTCATACTTATAGCCACCCTACACTATCTAAGCTACGGGAAAATGAAATTGCAAAAGAACTCGATAAAGCAGAACAAGCGATTTTAAAAGTAGCGCCTAAACCCACTCTTTTTCGCCCACCTGGAGGCTCTTATAATGATCTTATCTTAAAAATGGCTAGAGACAATGGATATATCACGATTCTGTGGTCAGTTGATCCCTACGATTGGCGCTACCCTCCTGTAGGAGAAATAGTAAATGTGGTACTAAAAGATAGCAAACCCGGAAGTATTATTTTTTTACATGATGAAAAATATCCATCGTCGACACCTGAAGCCCTTGGATTTATTATCGACAGCCTTAGCGCTCGTGGCTATGAATTCGTAACTGTTAGCGAATTACTCCAATACTATGAAGCAAAGCCTTAAGTAGCAATCCTTTTGAATACTCCGGGTCAAATGTAGTAACGCTCAAAGAATCTCTTTTACCCTCAGCGCAAAACCTAAAAATAGATACTGAATTCCATGAAGGGAATGCAGTATCTATCAGTCTTTAATTTACTTTTATAGAATTTTATACGAGCAAAACCATATTATCTCGATGAATCACTTCATCATACGGTTTTGAGCCTAAAATTTTAATCAATTCATTGGTATGAGCACCCATAATCTTTCTAGTGTCTTCGCTGTTATAATTGGCTATACCGCGAGCTACTTCTCGCCCCTCAGTGGTTACAATACTGATGGTATTGCCATGCTGAAAATTACCTTCTACAGCGATAATACCAGCCGCTAATAAACTAGATCCACCTGATAAAATGGCTTGTTCACACCCCTTATCAATAGTCATAATTCCTTGGGTACGAGCCCCAAAAGCGAGCCATCGTTTACGTACTTGCAAACGATTTTCTTTCGCTAAAAAGATGGTTCCCACATTAACCCCACTAAATGCATCCCGCAGAACGCCATCACGTAGTCCTGAGGCAATGAGCATCGATATACCTGAGTTCACTGCAATCTTTCCAGCCTGAATTTTGGTATACATACCACCTGTACCTCTTGCCGTTCCTGGGCCACCAGCTATTTCTTCCATCTTTGGCGTAATATCTGGAATCTCGGCAATCAGTTTCGCATCTGGGTTCGTTTGTGGATTATCCGTATATACACCTTCCACATCTGATAAAATAATTAATATATCGGCGTCAACAATGCTCGCTACCATTGCGGACAGTGTGTCATTGTCGCCAATTTTTAATTCCTCAATAGCCACTACATCATTTTCATTGATAATCGGAATTACACCCATTTTCAGCAATGTTAATAATGTATTACGACAATTTGTATAGCGAGTGCGTTTGACAGAATCTTCTCGGGTTAATAGAATCTGAGCTACTACTTGTCCATACTCACTAAAGAACTTCTCATAAGTATGCATCAATCTACCTTGACCAACAGCAGCTGCTGCCTGTTTTTCCGGAATTGTCTTCGGTTTTTCGGTAAGTCCAAGTAGATCCATCCCAGCACCAACTGCACCGGAACTCACCAAAATGATTTCTTTTCCTTGATTCGCCAAATCAGCTAGTTCACGCACCAATTTTTCAATACGCCATAAATTCAATTTTCCCGTACTATGCGTTAATGTACTGGTTCCCACTTTGACTACAATGCGTTTGGCCTCGGTTAAATTATCTCGAGTAAACATTCTTCTCCACCACCCGTTATGCAATTAGAGGCTGTATAGGAAACAGCCTCTTTTGGTTAAGGTAATTCTATTTTTTTAGTTTTCTCTGGATCACGATTGCGTTTATATAGCAGTCCATTGCGTCCAATGACTTGTACCAATGCAGCGTCTGCTGCTTGCGCTAGCTCTTCCAGTGCTACTTTAGGTTCCTCCGCACAATTTTGCAAGACCCTTACTTTAATAAGTTCTCTAGCAACTAACGCTTGAACGGTACTCTCTAGCAATGTTGCCGATAATCCCGTTTTGCCGATCTGTACAATGGGGTCCATTGTACTACCTAAAGAACGCAAATAACTTTTCTGTTTTCCTGTTAATGTAATTTCTTCCACTTATTTATTTCCCCTCTATAATCTAAATTCAAATTCCATGTCACCAATCCGTACTGTCTCGCCCTCTTTAATACCACGTTCTTTCAGCAAATCTTCAATACCTCGACGACGGAATACTTGTTGAAAACGTCGTACGCCTTCATCATTATCAAAATTAGTCATGGCTACTAATTTTTCAATCCCTTTACCACGAACTAAATAAGCGCCGTCCATATCACGACTAACTGTAAATTCAACTTCTGGCTTAGCTTCATAGACAATCGTATCATCTGTTTCTTCTGGTTCTTCAACATGCTCAAGCAGCATCTTAGAGGCCACTTGCATGAGTTCTGGCAAGCCTTCACCAGTAGCGGCTGATACTGGATAAACAGTATGACCGAGTTTCTCCATATATTCAACTACTCTTGGTAGATTTTCTTGTGATTCCACTAGATCCATTTTATTGGCGACAATAATTTGCGGTCTAGTTGACAATCGTTCATTATATAATGCTAGTTCTTTATTAATTTTATTATAATCATCGATTGGGTCACGACCTTCTAAACCAGATACATCGAGTACATGAATAATAATTCTTGTACGCTCAATATGACGTAAGAAATCATGTCCCAGACCAACACCTTCATGGGCTCCCTCAATCAGTCCTGGAATATCAGCTATGACAAAGCTATGGCCTTCATCAAGACTCACAACACCGAGTACTGGTGTTAATGTCGTAAAATGATAAGCTGCAATATCAGGTTTAGCTGCTGATACACGCGAAATAATACTAGACTTTCCTACACTAGGATAACCAACTAAACCAATATCTGCTAGCAATTTCAGTTCCAATTGCAGCATACGACTAGCGCCAGGTGCACCATTCTCAGAAAAAGTAGGTGCCCGATTCACGCTGTTCACAAAACGAGCATTACCCCGGCCCCCACGGCCACCTTTTACCAATATCGCCTGTTGACCTACTTTTGTCAAATCTGCCAGTACAGCTCCCGTTTCCGCATCTTTCACTAGAGTCCCCGGTGGAACTTTAATATAAGTAGGTTCCGCATTCTGTCCATGCATATTCTTCGTCTGTCCGTTTATACCATTATTCGCAACAAATTTACGTTTATAACGAAAATCAATTAACGTATTGGTATTGGCGTCAACAATTAATATAACATCTCCACCACGTCCACCATCTCCACCACTTGGACCACCTCTAGGAACAAATTTTTCCCGGCGCCAACTAGACATACCATTGCCGCCATTACCGGATATGACTTCTATCCTTGCTCTATCAATAAACATCTATAAAACCCCTTATATGTAATTAAATCATTATCACTAATATATACCATATTGCGTTTTTTTAAACACCAACTATAAACCTTTGCCCGCTTCAAAATAGTTACTTTAGCAACAATTCCTTTAAGCCTTCTTGGAATAAACACACTGCTCTTTATTTAGTGTAAGAGTACTCGAAAGCAATTGAGAGTCTTTCGCCAATTCTTCAATATATGTAAGAGCTTTTTCCGTACGTCCTAGTTGGAGCAAGGCATGAATCACTTGTAAGTGGTTAACGAAATCATGCCGCTGTATTTTCAGTAATGCAATACTTTCTGCACTCATTTCATGATTTTCCATCATCTAATCATTCCTTCCCTATTGGGCCCATCATCTAATGTGTATTATAATTATACAATAATTTCAATTATATATATATATAATATTAGACTCATATCAGTAACTATTTTGAATCAGACAAAAATAATACCTGCGGCTAAGGCCGCAGGTGTCTATCTTAGATAGCTTCTTCAATTGGATATACGCTAATTTGACGATTGTTGCGACCTTTGCGTTCAAAAGCAACACGACCAGCAATTTTCGCATATAAGGTATCATCACTACCAATGCCAACATTTGCACCTGTATGAAAATGAGTTCCTCTCTGACGAACCAAAATGCTACCAGCAGTTACTACTTGGCCTGCGTGACGCTTAACGCCAAGACGTTTTGATTCACTGTCACGACCATTACGAGTACTACCAACGCCCTTTTTATGAGCGAATAATTGTAAATTAAAATTAAACATCTGTACCTCACCTCCTGCGTTCTAAAATACGAACACTCTTGGGATTTATGTTCCCAATCTCTGTTAAACCAATTAGCATGGTTTCCAGAATCGCATCTGTTAATGCATCTGGATTATCTAGCAAATTCATTTTAAGCTTGCCATGAGCAATCTCAATGTGAACTTTTCTTTTCAACTGTCGTTCTAACCCCAGTACTGCAGTCTGTGTTAAAGCCGATATACCCGCACATACAATATCCTGTCCATGAGGAGCAGTATTTGCATGTCCAGTCACTTTAAACTCCACTATAGCCTGGTCTACATCACGAACAATCTCTATTTTGATCATACTTATGCTTCGATCTTTTCGATAAGCACTTTAGTATAAGGCTGACGATGACCTTGGCGTTTGCGGTAGTTGGATTTTGCTTTATATTTGAAAACAAAAATCTTTTTACCTTTACCATGGGATACGACTTTACCGGATACTTTAGCACCAATGACTACTGGTTTACCAATCACGATATCACCGTCTGTTACTACAGTCAGCACACGATCAAATTCAACCACTTCGCCTTCGTTAACTTCTACTTTTTCAATAAAAATTACTTCGCCTTCAGAAACACGGTATTGTTTACCACCAGTTTCGATAATTGCATACATTATTACATTACACCTCCCTCATTCTATACTCGCCGAATACGGTACCGCGAATATTTTATTTCAAAACGCCCATCTGCGTTGTTGCTCCTGCGCGTTTTCGCTCAACGTACTCCGTGTACGCCTTCGCTCAAATGCTCGTCGCGCCTAGCATCTAGACCTTTTTAAATAAAATATGAATAGTGGATTTTACAAACCTCTTCGTGCGGTTTGGGACGTAAGTATGATACCTACATTACATGATGATAGCATAGGTACAAAAACTTGTCAATATTTATTAACGGTTTTAACTACTCACTTTCATACAGAAGCGAAAATATCTCGGGATGTAGAGCTGGTATCGCTTCCATACGTAGCGAACAGGATAATTCCTGCTCCATACGAGTGAGCTCCCCTTGACTTTTCAATATTTCAGCAACCAATGGATGCACTTGAATGACAATTTTACTTTGCCTTCTTGGTTGTCTCATCACCGCACGCATCTTGCGCCATATATTAATGATCACTGTTTCTGGCGATTGTACTCTCCCTCGTCCAGCGCAACATGGACACTCACTATAGAGCATACTCTCTACATTCTGCCGAGCTTTTTTGCGTGTAATTTCGACTAAACCAAGCTCAGTAAAACCAAGTACATTCGTTTTCGTACGATCCTTCTTTAAATTTTCTTCTAAAGCAGCGATAACAGCTTGTTTATTCTCCTCTTTATCCATATCAATAAAGTCAACAATAATAATGCCACCAATATCCCTAAGGCGTAGTTGTCTAGCAATTTCAGCTGCTGCCTCTAAGTTGGTTCTAAAAACGGTATCGGATAATTTAGTAGATCCTACAAATTTGCCTGTATTTACATCAATCACCGTTAATGCTTCCGTTTTATCAATGACAATATAACCACCGCATGCGAGCCATACACAACGTTGTCCGACTTTTTCAAGTTCCTCATCGAGGGCATAATAGGAAAAAATATCTTCACTTCCCTCATATAGTCTAACCCGATTTACTAGCTCTGGCGATGTATACTTTAGCAAATCACAGACTCTTGCATATGCTTCTTTACTATCCAGTACAAATTCTTCTACATCCGATGATAAATAATCACGAACAATGCGAATGACTAAATCCACATCTCGGTATAGCAAAATAGGAGCAACAGCCCTTTTGGCTCTGGCACTTAGCGCATTCCATAAGTTATAAAGATATTCAATATCTTTATGTAAATCTTCTTCGCTTTTCCCTTCTGCCATCGTCCGCACAATAATCCCCATACCTGCCGGCCTAACTTTCTCAACGAGTTTCTTTAAACGAGTGCGCTCTTCTTCACTGGCAATCCGCCGAGAAATTGCTATATAATCAACAGTTGGCATGAAAACAACATATCGGCCCGGTAATGTCAAATTGGTTGTAGCCCTTGGTCCCTTAGTTCCCAGTGCATCTTTGACAATTTGAATCATTACATCTTTGCCAACAGTCAATTTATGATCGATACTCCTCGGAGTATCCTCTGCTGTTTGTACATCCCCAGTGTATAAAAATGCATTTTTGTCCTTACCAATATCAATAAATGCCGCCTGCATACCCGGTAAAACATTTTTCGTTTTCCCTTTATAAATATTACCAACATGATGACCGCTTTTCGTCCGTTCAACAGTAATTTCAATCAGTTCTTTATCTTCAAAAATGGCCATTCTCGTTTCTTCCGGTGTAACATTCGCAACAATCGTTTTCGCCATCCGACTCCCTCCTTTCATAAATATTATATTCTTATTATATCTAGTACATTAAGTCTTATAGGCAATCGTCGGGAATAGGCTATAGGGCTGAGTGGCTTTACGAAGGACGCAAGCGAAGCCCTATAGCCTATTCCCGGCAGACTTACATGACAGCTGTCATTTTCTTAATGCTATAAATCAATCGGCTTAACCTTCGTATCATTCTCAACCACATACAACCCCGTACGATGAATAAGCGCACGCTCCCTATCCACAGGTAAATCAAAATTTGCCACTAAAGCTGCTAAAATTTCGCCCGGCTTGATACTGCCATTTGGTGTAATTTTAATATCAATTGCTAAATGAGCGACTTTCTCTTGCTCTTGTACATCAATGACAATTGGCTCTGCCATATATTGTTTGATCTCAATTTCTTTTCTGCCCTTTGGCGTTTGTCTGGTATATAATACTTCGGAAACTTCATTAAATTTCCTGATACTCTCTTCGGTTGCTTCAGCATCGCCCATTAAAGGAACGATCACATTATATGTCGCTAGGTTAACAATCGCCATTAAAGCTGGAGTATTGCCAATCATATATTTTGCTCTTTTTAACGAAATTCCCGGTGGCAATGTAGCCATTATTCTTTTTACAGCATCCGTTAACTCTACTTCTTCTTTAAATTCAATATCCATATATTCAGCTTGACTGGTTACCCCCACAGCCAAGGCTGAAGCAAATGATATCTTCATATGAGGATTAAACCCCTCTGAATAAGCAGCCGGTAGTTTGGCTCGTATAATGGTCCTTTCAATCGCACTGGCATAATCCAAATGTGAAATATAACGAATTTCTTCACCTTTAGTAATTTCTAGACGTAGCTTTCCCATTATACTTGTTTCCCCCAATCAATTACCTGAACATCAAGCTCTGGACATACTCCACAGGCACTGCATTGATTTCGTCGACAATCAGCAGTTAACTCTTCCTTCACAGCATGTTGATATTCACGAACTAAAAATTCTTTCGTTGCCCCTGATGATAAATGATCCCATGGCAAAACTTCCTGATCACTGCGTTCGCGAGTCGCATAAAAATGAGGATCGATTCCTTCCGTCGCAAAAGCCTCTATCCAAGTATTATATTTAAAGTGTTCAGACCAACCATCAAATCTCGCACCATTTTTCCATGCCGCCAGTAATACCTGTCCTAACCTTCGATCGCCACGAGCAAACGCACCCTCTAAAAAGCTAGTACGAGCATCATGCCAATTAAAGGTAATACTGCGATCCCGTATCTGATCTCTGAGTAGGCGTTGCTTACGTTCAAACTCGGCTGCCATATCTTGACCAAACCACTGAAAAGGGGTATGTGGTTTGGGTACAAAGCAAGACACGCTAACGGTCACCTTGGCACCTCTACGCCCTTTTACTTCTTTATATATCTCTAGTACCCGGTATGCTAATTTCGCAATGCCTAATACATCCTCGTCAGTCTCAGTAGGTAACCCCATCATAAAATAAAGTTTCACTGTTGACCACCCTGCCTCAAAAGCCGCCCGAACAGAATCTTCTAGATTTTTTTCCGTTACCCCTTTATTAATGACATCACGTAATCTCTGAGTACCTGCTTCTGGAGCAAATGTTAACCCACTTTTACGCACCTGTTGTAATTTTTGCGCCAGTTCGACAGAAAAACTATCAATGCGTAGCGATGGCAACGATATACTTACCCCTTGCTCTTTTAGCTCATCAATCAGTGATTGAACAACATCTGGTAAGCACGAATAATCTGCTGAACTCAAAGACGTCAACGATATTTCACTATATCCAGTGCTAGCAACCATTTCTTTGGCAATCTTGATTAGATTTTCTGGAGTACGTTCTCGTACTGGACGATACAATACCCCTGCCTGACAAAAGCGACAGCCTCTCGTACAGCCACGAAATAATTCTAACATAATTCGATCATGAACAATATCTAAGTAAGGAAGAACAGGTCTCGTCGCAAATTCTACCGCATTTAGATCCTTGACAACTCGTTTGGTAACAATTGACTTGGCTTCTGAGCAGTTTGGCGCTACCTGAGCAATTGTACCATCAGCATGATAGGTCACATCATATAAGGAAGGTACATACATTCCCGTAATTTGTGCTAGTTTCTTCAAGAGTCCTTGTCTTCCACCAATTTTATCTGATTGTTTCCACTCTGCCACTACCTCAGCCATATCTTCCATGATTTCTTCGCCTTCACCTAAGACAAAACAATCAAAAAAATCAGCCGCTGGCTCCGCATTAAATGTACAAGGCCCGCCCCCGACAATAATCGGATCGGACTGCGTACGCTTTGCAGTTAAAAGAGGAATACCTGCTAAATCGAGCATATTGAGCACATTACTATAACTCATCTCATATTGCAAAGAAAATCCAACAATATCAAATTCCTTTACTGGTTTTAAGCTTTCTAAAGTATATAACGGAATTTGATGTGAGCGCATTTCAGCTTCCATATCCACCCAAGGGGCATATACTCGTTCCGCTGCTGTATCCATGCGATTATTTAAGATTTGATACAAAATTTTAAGACCCAAATTAGACATGCCGACTTCATACACATCAGGCAAAGCCAATGCAACTGTAACAGCAACTGTACTATGATCTTTCTTTATACTATTCCATTCATTTCCTGTATACCGAGCAGGTTTCATAACCCTATTTAAAATAGCGGGATCTAGCGTAATCATAAGTAAAAATAACCTCCAAATTTTTCTTGCGAAAAACATTCTATCTTTCGTATCTATATTGCCCAATAATACCTAACACTTAGTCGGATATCCTACCTTAGGTTCTACATAATCAGAAAAAATCCTGCCAACATTCTATGATATTAATTGTCCTACCGTTATATAAAGCCCTTTTTCAGGTATTTCTTCCCAAATTTCCGTTTCCGTTATTGTTTTGCATAACTTACATTCTCTATTAAAAATCAGCACAATTGAATATTGATTGGGTTTAAAAAGGGGAATGATATCTTTCACCATCACACTGCTTAATACAGTAAAATAAGCAGTTGGCATAATTCCTCGTGCCATCAGTTCTCCCTTTTTTTGCGCTAATACTCGTAATGTGCGAAAACCAGCCACTTCGATTTCACTTTTAGCTACTGTATATAAAAATATACTGCCTACTAAAAAAGTCAAATTTACTGTATGGCTTTCGATATATTGATATATGATAACGAACAATAAACAAGCACTGAGGCATTTACTACTCCTTGCTGCGATCAATGTGGCTTTCTTATAATCCATATAAGATGTTAACCACGCTCTAAGCATCCGCCCACCATCAAGAGGTAATCCTGGTAGTAAATTAAATCCTGCCAACATCATATTGACTCTCATATAAAACTCCCATACATCACTCCAAGTAGCAAAGTAAAGCATAGCGCCATAGGCAAAAGCCGCCAAAACCAAACTAGCTGCTGGTCCGGCGGCGGCTATCCAACTCTCATCTCTAGCACTGATAATTCCTAGTCCCTCAATACGTGCCACACCACCAAAAGGTAATAATTGAACCTCTTTCACTCTATATCCCAAACGTACAGCCACCAGGGCATGTGCTACTTCATGCCATAATACTGCACTAAATACTAGCAATACTTTACTCCCCATATCAGCTAACACAAATAGCATGATCAATACAATAAACCAATAATTCAATACAATTTGAATACCAGCTATCTTAGCAACCCGCAAGAAATCACTTCCCCTCTCCCGTTGGGAAATCACCCTTTATCCTTGTAATGGGGTCAATAGCTGTTCCTTTTTCTCTCACTTCAAAATAAAGTGAGGCTTTCTTCGTTAGGCCGTTTCTTCCTACCTTTCCTATGATTTGTCCTTGACTTACGATATCATCCTGATTGACTAATATTTCTCCCATATATCCATACAACGTCTCAATGTCCTGACTATGTTCCAAGATTACTATTTTCCCATATTGGGCACTCTCCGTTATCATTTTCACTTTGCCAGCAGCGGCAGCCTTTATATTGCTTCCCAAAATACCTTCCATATCAATTCCTTCATGCATCACCCCTTGTTTGGTTACAGGGTCTGTCTGCCAACCAAACGGAGATATCATCTTTCCGCTGACAGGTTTCATCATATACAACAAGGGGTCTGCCGGTTTTGATACAACGCCCTGAACTTTTTTGAGTACCGATAAATCAACCGTAGGAGGAAGGCGGTTGCTCAATTGCTGCGTTATATAATTCCAGTCTGTTTCAGTAGATATGATATAATCAATTCCTTCATCTATTTTATACCCTACTCCTGTTTCTGAGACATGTGCCCAGTATACAAGTGAAAAAATGATAGATGCTACTGCAATTTTTTTCAGCCACCCATACTGATGCTGATACTGCAAGTCTTGCCAGAGATACTCATCACTTCGCTCTCCCCATTGATTACTCTTCCACTTACGACCTAGCCTCATCATAATAAAGACCCCCTGTACAATACACACTATTATGCAATATATATGATGTATGACAGGAAGTATATGCTAAAAAAATAAAGAGATGCACAAGTGCCTCTCTCCGATTAAAACATTATTTTTTGTCGCCGCATATAGATATTCAGCAGGATACCAATACTAACCATATTGGTTGTAAGCGCACTGACGCCGTAACTCATAAGTGGTAATGGAATACCTGTTACTGGCATAATACCAGCAGTCATTCCGACATTAACTAGTACATGAAATGCCAACATCGAAGTAATCCCCGTGGCAAGAAGCATTCCAAAATTATCTCGAGCTGATCCTGCAATTTTAATACCGCGATATAAGACAATAAAATATAACAGTAAAATCAAAGCCGCTCCAACAAAACCAAGTTCTTCACCAATCACGGCAAAAATAAAATCCGTATGATTTTCCGGTAAAAAATTCAACTGACTCTGTGTTCCGCCAAATAATCCTTTGCCAAATAGCATACCTGATCCAATCGCAATCTTAGATTGGATAATATGATACCCAGAGCCTAAAGGATCAACATTCGGATCAATAAATACCGTAAGCCGTTGCTTTTGATAATCTTTTAAAAAATGCCAGAAAATCGGCATAAAAGTAATTCCAGCACCAAAAATAATCATCAAAAGTTTGGTTCGAATACCAGCAATAAAAATCATACCAAATAAAATCGCCATAAATACCAACGAAGTACCAAGATCGGGTTGCTTTAGTACCAATAGAAAAGGAATACCTACATACAAAAAAATCGGGATAATATCTTGAAACGAATTCAACTGCCCTTTCTTCCTATCTAGCATATCGGCTAACGCAATAATCATAATCAATTTCGAAAACTCAGATGGCTGTAAACTAATAGGTCCTAACTGTATCCAGCGTTGCGCTCCCAGTGCGGACTGACCAATAAACATAACGGCCAATAGCATTATCATATTGATACCATACAAAGTATTCGCCATTTTCCCTAACACTTTATAGTCAAAATTCAACAGGATAAAAATGATGATAATATTAACCGCCGCAAAAATACCCTGACGTTCCACATACCAATATCGATCACCACTTGGTGTATTTGCATGAGTCGCACTGCTAATAATGATCAAGCTGATCAAAATTAGCAAACTCACAGTCCCTATTGTTATAAAATCCAAATTACGCAATAATCGTCGGCTTAACATTTACTACACTTACCTTCCATACCAAAAGTTCTGCACTAAATTCCGTAAAAAAGTACAGTATATTATACTGTACTTTTAGTAAATTTAGTCTTTCAAACCATTCCCACGTTTCATCCGATTCACAGGAATATTCGCGATTAATGCTACCGATGTCTCTGTTTGAGCAAAATGCACTTCCATGGTTTGTTCATTAATATCCATATAATTCGATATTACTTTTATCATATCATCTTTTAAGCCTTCCATAAATTGCGGTGAAGTATTCACACGGTCATGAACCAAAACTAAACGCAACCGTTCTTTCGCAACATCCTTAGAACATGTACAACTTTTCCCAAATATCCTTTGAATTAAATCAAGCACCATTCTCGCCCTCCCTAAAAGTTAAATACCTTTTTCAATCTAGTAAAAAAGCCATCATTAGCCTCGATCTTCATCAATGGAACATTTTCGCCAAGCAATCGTCTGACAATGTTTTTATACGCTGTACTGGCTCCAGATACTGGATTAGCTACTGCAGGTTCACCTCGATTGGTAGAAACTACAATATAATCATCTTCTGGTATGATCCCGAGCAAATCAATTGCCAAAATTTCAATAATATCATCAATATCCATCATATCGCCTTTTTTAACCATATGAGGACGAATACGATTAATAATGAGCTTCGGATTATGTTTACCTTCTGACTCTAATAAACCAATAATGCGATCCGCATCACGAACTGCAGACACTTCTGGCGTAGTAACAATAATAGCCTGATCGGCACCAGCAATTGCATTTTTAAACCCTTGTTCGATTCCCGCTGGACAATCAATAATAACAAAATCAAAATCTTGCACTAGTTCTTTGCATAATTTCTCCATTTGATCTGGATTGACTGCATTTTTATCACGAGTTTGTGCCGCTGGCAAAAGATATAACGACTCATAACGTTTATCACGAATCATAGCCTGCTTCAAGCGGCAATTTCCTTCTACCACATCTACCAAATCATATACAATACGATTTTCGAGTCCCATCACTACATCCAAATTACGTAGTCCAATATCAGCATCGATCAAGGCTACTTTCTTCCCTAATAAAGCAAAACCTGTACCTAAATTAGCGGAAGTCGTAGTTTTGCCAACGCCGCCTTTACCTGATGTTATAACAATGACGTCTCCCATGTATATCCTCCTATATATCGACTCTTTCGATTACAACATTACCATCTTTTATACTTGCTCGCTCGGTATACTCTGGTTGTTCTAAATGATCCGGTGCCCGAGCAATCAGACTCGCAATCCGGATCTGGGAAGCTAGTAATCGATCAGCAGTAATGGTCGCATCTGCATTGCCATAAGCTCCAGCATGCACAACCCCACGACAAGCTCCTTTAATAATAACATCTCCACCAGCTATCACTTTAGCACCAGGATTCACGTCACCAGTGATGACTACCGAACCAATATATAATACTTCCTGTCCACTGCGTATCGTTTTGTCAACAAATAATGTCTCTACCTTCTCCATTGTAGCACTAACTTCTTCCACAATATCTGGCTCCTCAGTAGTCTGACAGAAAATGAGACCATACGTAGCTAATAGTTTAGCTAAATCTTGCTGTTCTTCTAAAGTCAATACACGTACTTTCGACGGTACCTCTACAGTTGTACCCTTTGTAAAAAAAACAACAGCTGATTCCAACTTAGCTTTTAATGTATCCAAAATCACTGTAAAATCTGCTGAATCATCGAGTACTAACTGTAAACCATTTCTACTACCTTTAAACATTACATATTCTCGCATGTCTATCTCCCAAATTTTACCATAAAAATTATAACGTCTGCAACTATACTTTCGCGTTTTTTCCTGATATTCCTGCTACTAATAAGAAAAAGACACAAAGTTTTCACAAAGAGACTCTTGAAGTTTTTCTTTGTGGTTCCTTTGTGTTGTCTTTCCATTCTTTATAACGCGGTCTGCGGTTTATTTAGTTTCACAGCCTCTATTGGTACCTGATTAATATTAAAAGCAGTTTCCATTATTTTTCTAGCAATTGGTGCTGCAGAACCAGCCCCAAATCCGCCTTGCTCAACAATAACAACGACTACAATACGTGGATCTTCATAAGGACCATACGCAATAAACCAGCCGTGATCACTACCATGAGAATTTTCAGCCGTACCTGTTTTACCTGCAATCGGTACAGGAAAATCACGGAAAGCTTGCGCACCAGTCCCGCCCTCCAACGCCACATCTCGCAAAGATTCACGAATTAGAGTTAGATTGGACTGCGATATGGTAAGCTGACCTATTTCTTCCGGTGCAAAATCTTGAATCAAATCCCCATTATTCCCGACTATTTTACTAACTACATAAGGACGATATCGATGACCACCATTGGCAATTTCACTCAGCATAACGGCAATTTGTAGTGGTGTTGCAAGTTGAAATCCTTGGCCAATCGCAGCATCAAAGGTTTCTGATAAATACCAATCTTCTCCGTATACTTTTTCTTTGTAACGTTTATTCGCCACTAACCCCTCTGACTCGCCTGGTAAATTAATACCTGTAAGCGCACCAAAACCAAATAGCCGAGCATATTTTTCTAAATTATCAATCCCTAAGCGATTACCCATTTCATAAAAATACACATTGTCAGATTTAGATAAGGCCTGTTTAAAGTTGATCCACCCTAAAGCCTCTCCTTCAGCATTCCCTTTATCAATAATCCAATGTTTACCTGTATCTAAAATTTTTTCTTCCGGAGTAACTTTTCCTAGTTCTAATGCAGCCGTCCCTGTAACAATTTTAAACGTTGATCCAGGTGGATATTCCCCGGAAATTGCTTTATTATCCATAGGATTATTAGGATTTTCATTAATAATTTTCCAATCTTTACCAGAAATTCCACCGGCAAATAGATTCGGATTAAACGTTGGCCTACTTACCATCGCTAAAATCTCGCCCGTTTTGGGATTCATAGCAATCGCAGCAGCGGATTTCGCATTACGAAATTCAGTTTTTGTCTGCAAATAAATAAGCTGTTCATCAATTGCGACTTCCGCTGCTTTTTGTATCCGAGAATCAATCGTCAATACTAGATTTTTCCCTGGTATGGTCTCTTTTTTCCCAAGGACACTGACCGGGCGTCCTGTTACATCGACTTCTACTTGATCGCCACCATCTGCGCCACGTAATTCACGATCATATACTTTTTCCAAACCAAACTTTCCGACAATATCACCGGTCTTATAGCCATCACCTTTAGCTTTGGCTTTCTCTAATTGCGTATCATTAATTTCACTCACATAACCAAATAAATGAGCACCCAGTTCATTATTAACATAATTGCGAATGGGCTGAATTTCAATAACAACCCCTGGCAGTTCTGCACGACGTTCCTCAATCTTCGTTACTACATCGGGTCCAATATTCGTTTTGATACGTACGGGATCAAATTTCCCCTTACTTTGACTAAGTTTCGTATTGATTTCCTCTGTACTTACATTTAAGATGCCAGCTAATTTACTAATAACAGCTTCTGGGATCGCACCTGTAATAGGTAATAACGATACGGTAAATCCGGGTAGATTAGAAACCATCGCGATACCATTACGATCAAAAAAGATACCACGAGGAGCCATGATGGGGATAAGGCGAATACGGTTGCCATCAGCCTTCTGCCCATAATATTTTCCCTGCACAACTTGTAAATATCCTAATCGGCTAATTAAAGATACAAATACTAATACAATAATGATTGCCAGTATTTCAAGTCTATTATTTGATCGCTTCGCCAGCATAACAACAACCTCCCTTCTCCAAACATTCCTTTACCGATTCATTCCTTTATTCCGCTGTAAATATAGTCAACCGATATACAATATAATGTACTGGAATGGCAATAAGCACATTATAACCTATTAAAGGCACTATATTATTCATCATAGCAGAGACCATCTCAACTTTGTAGCCTAATATAAAAAATAGCACAAAAATGACTAGGCCATTTATCATGGTTGCAATGGCCGTAGCAACCACTGGTAATAATATATGCTCTTTAAATACTTTACGCTCTGCTAAACCAAATAGATAACCAATCGCCAATTTGGATAAGGTATGAATACCAAAAACACTACCCGATGCCAAATCTTGTAATAACCCGGCAAAAAATCCTATACCTACACCTTTTTCTTTGCCTGTTAAGAGGGCATGTGATACCACGATAACAAGTAGCATATCTGGATAAATACTATTGATTGCAATCAGGGGCAGTAATGTTAATTGTATAATAATAGTAAGAACAATCACACTCAACCAAATAAAGGTCCTCATCGTCCTACTGCTCCTTGCGGTGCGATTTTGGTAGCACCAGCAGGAGGTAATGGCACTACAGGCGGTAAAGTAGGTACAGGCTCTCTAGAATTAACAATGACAAAAACCTCTTCTAATCGATCAAAATCAACTGCTGGTTTGAGAATTGCATACTTTAATAAACCACCTTCTTCATTTATAATATCTACCACTTCGCCGATTAATAGACCTTTTGGATAGATACCACCAAAGCCTGAAGTGATTAATTTATCACTCTTAATAATATCTGCATCACGAGCTATATTGACCATACGCGGCATTAACTGCGTAGTACTACTCCCCTCAACAATAGCAGCCACTCTTGATTCAGGACGTTGCACTAACGTGCCTACAGCACTTCTTGCATCAAGAATAAGCTGAACTTTTGCCACATTTGTATATACACTTACTACATTACCAACAAGTCCTTGTGGTGTAACCACAGGCATTTCTTTTGTAATACCATCAGCCGTTCCACGATTAATAATAATCGTACTCGTCCAAGTTCCCAAATCACGCCCTACCACTGTAGCCATGACAAAATCAAACTGCGTCGATGCCTTTTTATAATCAAGCATCAATCGTAATCGTACATTTTCTGCCTCAATTTCAGCTACATTAAGATTATTTTGTCGAAGTTCTTCATTTTCGCTTCGTAATGCTTGATTATCACGATATGCAGTCATCAACTCACTAGTAGACAAACCCACTTTGCGTACGTTGAACCCCACATTGGAAACGATAGATTGAGCTGGCGCCAAAATAGTGGTAACAAGTTCCTCCATAAAGACAAACTTATATTTCCCTTGGGCTTGGAAACTGGCTAGCAAAAAGACGGTTACTATTGCTACTAGTAGAACGGCCGCCTTTTTGTTAAATAATCCCACCTTTATAAGCTCCTTTCTACGAACCTAACCAAATTTTTTAGGAGTCATTAATACTCTTTTTAACAAATCAATACTATCCAAGGCTCGTCCCGTTCCCATACATACACAAGATAATGCATCTTCCGAAATATGCACAGGCATACCTGTTTCTTTCATTAGTAACGCATCAAGTCCCGTAAGTAAAGATCCGCCACCGGTCATCACAATTCCCCGATCCATAATATCAGAAGCTAGTTCTGGTGGGGTGCGCTCTAGTGTGACTTTAACAGCTTCGATAATACTGGCAATCGGTTCGCTAAGCGCTTGTTGTACTTCACTTGCCTTAATATTTAACGTTTTGGGTAAACCACTTACCAAATCTCTACCCCTAATATCTAGCGTTTCTTCTACTGTAGGTACAATGGCTGCCCCAATTTTCATTTTTATTTCTTCAGCAGTACGTTCACCAATCATTAGATTATAAGTACGTTTAATGTACTGTATAATGGATTCATCCATTTCATCTCCACCCACGCGAATAGAGCGGCTAGTAACAATCCCCCCTAGGGAAATAACAGCAACCTCAGTAGTTCCTCCACCAATATCGACAACCATATTACCAGTAGGTTCATGAACGGGCAGTCCAGCACCAATGGCCGCAGCCATAGGCTCTTCAATCAAGTATGCTTCTCTAGCGCCCGCTTGAATGGTTGCATCAATTACAGCACGTTTTTCAACTTCTGTAACGCCTGAAGGCACACCAACAATCACTCTAGGACGAACCAATGATTTGGTATCAATGGACTTACGGATGAAATACTTAAGCATGGCTTGCGTAACATCAAAATCAGCAATAACGCCATCTTTAAGCGGTCTAATCGCTACAATATTGCCAGGTGTACGTCCAATCATTTGCTTTGCTTCTTCGCCTACCGCTAGCACTTCACCAGTGTCACGTTGAATGGCAACCACAGATGGTTCACTCAGTACAATACCTTTTCCTTTGACATGTACCAATGTATTAGCAGTGCCAAGATCTATCCCCATATCGCGAGAAAACGATCCAAATAAATTCTTCATAAAAATATAGCCCCTTTCATTAAGCAAGTAACATTGCTTCTTCCACATCATAATTTTGTTATATTATTCCCAGTTCTTTAAGACTAACATACTTATTATCACCAATGATTACGTGATCAAGTACATGAATTTCTAAAATTTCCCCAGCTTCCATTAATTTTTTCGTCAGTCTTATATCTTCCGGGCTTGGAGTAGGATCTCCACTAGGATGATTATGCACTAAAATGACTGCCGCTGCAGAATGATTAATCGCCTCATGGAATAATTCACGGGGATGCACAATGGACGCATTCAAACTACCAATTGAAATCGTAGGGATCGACAGAACATGATTTTTGGTGGATAACAATACAATCATGAAATGTTCCCTTGTTTCATAGCGTAATCTAGTCATCAGTAAATCGGAAACATCTTGTGGCGCACGAATCACTGGTTTTTCCGTTGCTACTTTGCCATGTAAACGTTTGCCAAGTTCAATCGCAGCAACAACCGTCACTGCCTTTACTGGTCCAATGCCTTTAATTTTGCTAAGTTCTTGAGGACTCAGACTCGCTAAAGCCGCGACGCCCATCTCTTCATATTTTTTTAGAATTCTCTCTGCAATGCGCAAAACAGAATCTTTCCTACTACCAGTCCTCAGTAATATAGCCAGTAATTCTGCATTGCTTAAAGCCTGAGCGCCAATCTTTAGCATCTTTTCCCGGGGCCTTTCCTCTAGTGGCAGTTCTTTCATCATCAGTGGCACCACTTCTGTCATAACAAACTGACACCAGCTTTCTCCATTACTGTAGCTAATTGATGAAGAGGTAATCCCACGACATTATTATAACAACCCGTAATACCTTCTACAAGCAATGCACCAATGCCTTGAATGGCATAAGAACCTGCTTTTCCCATTGGTTCTTCTGTTGCGAGATACTTTTCGATTTGCTCTTTACTGCTACGTGCCATCCTTACATTCGTAACAGTAAAATCAGTCCATACCACTCCCGATTTGACAACAGCAATCCCCGTAATGACTTGATGTTCTTTGCCAGACAGATTCATTAACATCTCCCTAGCATCCTCTATATCAACAGGTTTACCATATACTTGTCCATCTAAAACAACGATGGTATCAGCACCAATTACCACATCAGTAGGTTGTACCTTCGAAGCAACATCGATCGCTTTATCCTTTGCTTGTAACATAGCTAGTTCTTCAGGTACGATCTGTTGTTGATTATCTTCAATAATATCACTAACCATAACCGTAAAATCACAGCCAATTTGTCTTAAAAGTTCCTGGCGACGCGGTGATGCGGACGCCAAAAAAATTGCCATAGTCCAAAGTCCCTCCTAATCACATCACTCAAAAACGTCGAAATAATAGAATGGCCGCTACCATACCCAAAATACTAATTAAATTAGGCTGCAACGCAAAACCTAACATCAACCTTACAACATATAAATTAATACTTACTGGCGGAACATCTAAAATTAGGAATGTCTTTACTAAATAAGGAGCAACATCGACTAAAGCATCTGAGCGAGAAATAAGTTCTCCTAAAATTCCACCAAAAACTGCACCTGTAATTAAAAATAATAGTAATACACCATATCCTTTTTTGCTGCCGCCACGCAAAACTATTCCCCCCTATATCGTAAACGATCGTAAAATTATACCTTGCATAGTTATCTATATATCTGTTTTGGCACTTTTGTTAAAAAATGGATGGTAGTAAATCCCGTAGCGAAACCCGTAGGTAGTGCGAATAATATCAAGTACGGTAAATACCATAATAACGTCATACTTGACACAAATAATGCCGCTACCCCAATTTGCACTACATTATGAATGACTGCGCCAATAATACTAATGCCAATTAAAGAAAATGTAGCATGCCAGTAATAATAAATAATCGCCATAACGATTGTACTCAGTAACGCACCACTTACACTCATAGCGAAAGCAGGTCCCAAAAAGATACCAGCAAAAAGAGATGCCAAAAAAACACGTACTATCGCTACATATATAGCATCACGCCAACCGAAAATTACGATGACAAGCAAGGCTACCATATTGGCCAATCCTAGCTTTATTCCCGGAACCGGTAACGGTAGTGGAAGCCAAGATTCAACCACATGTAGCACACTGGCCATAGCGATTAACAATGCTAATAGTACCATACGTTTTGTATTTTGCATAACGTTTACTGCTACCCTTCTTTTAGCGGTATAATCTGTAATAAACTATTACCAATTTTCATTCTATAACCTTATCTCTTAGTCTAGATTATTTTACCGCATAATTCTCTAACATGCAAATAAGATCCTATGAAAATAGAATCCATTTATTTGTATTTATTTCATTATATCCGACTCATTTAATAAAAATACGCAGAAGGCACATCCCTCTGCGTATTTACTAGTATACTATAGTATTTTATTTTGCACAAGATGCACAAACGGCAGTAACACTTTCTTCACTTTCTGCGCCAGGCACAATACCAGTCACAAAAGGACGAATGGCTTTGGTTGGACATTTCGTCAAACATAAAGCTTCTGAACACTCAGCTTCACAAATTTTTGAGTCCACAACTGCCAGATTGTTTTCCATCTTAATGGCTCCATGCGTACATTGTCGCATACAAAGTGAACAGCCAATACACGCCACACTACATGCTTTTTTTGCCACAGGACCTTTATCTTTCGAACTACAATTTACCCGTACTTTCGCACTAATTGGCATCAGACTAATGACTTGTTTCGGACATACACTTACGCATTTTCCGCAAGAAGTACATTTCTCTGGATCAATAATTGGTAAACCATCAGCACTCATTACCATCGCATCAAACGGACAATTTTTAATGCAAGTACCTAGACCTAAGCAACCATACTTGCAGTCTTTAGGACCACCAAATAGTAAATTTGCTGCTGTGCAGTCTTGCACACCATTATAAGCGTAGGACTTACTTGATTTACTATGAATACCAGCACATTTCACTTGTGCAATCTGCGGTTCCATTGGAGCTGCAGCCTTGCCTGTAAGTTCCGCCACTAATGTAGCAACTGCATCCTTACCTGGGGAACATAAATTAGGAGGTACATCAGGATTTAAAACAACAGCCTCAGCATAAGCCATACAACCAGCATAACCACAAGCACCACATTGGCCCTTAGGTAAAACGTCTTCGACAATATGGATCAGAGGATTAATCTCAATACCAAATTTTTTATTGGAATAAGCCAATAAAAAACCAAAAAATAACCCTAGAGACGTCAATACAAGCAGTATCAATATTGGTATACTCATTTTTCATCACCTTCTATCATTTCTTATAGTGTGATCATTCCCGAAAAACCAAAGAATGACAATGCCAACATACCTGCTAAAATAAAGGAAATACCAAGGCCTTGCAGAGATTTTGGTACATCCGCATATTGTAGTTTTTCACGCAGACTAGCCATTAAGATCAGAGCCAACGAAAAACCGACTCCGGAACCAATCGCCCTTACTAAGCTTGTGAGAAAATCAGAATGAAGTTCCGCATTCGTTACTGGTACAGCAAGTACGATACAGTTTGTAGCAATTAAAACAAGATAAATCCCCCACATATTATATAAAGCTGGGGCATGTTTTTTGATAACCATCTCTAACAACTGTACAAAACTAGCAATCAGTAATACAAATGAAATTAACATCAGAGACTGCAATCCAAGTGGATGCAAAATATAAGTGTATACTACCCAAGCAAGCATTGAGCTCAACGTCATAACCGACGTAACAGCCATTCCCATACCAATTGATGCATTGAGATTCTTCGATACACCGAAAAAAATACACAACCCCAAGAATTGGGTCAATACAAAATTATTCGTGATTGCTGAAGCAACTAATAGCTTTAAGTACTCCTCCATTACGCCTCACTCCCTTGCTTAGCAGACTTTGCTTTATCTTGATATTCACCAATCAAATTAAAGCTAGCAATCATTAGACCAATTAATACAAATCCACCTGGCGGCAAAATCATAATTAACGCAGGGTCGTAAGACGCTCCCATTACTTGATAACCCATTAGAGTACCGGCACCAAATAATTCACGAATGATGGCAATGAAAACCATGGCTCCCGCAAAGCCTGCTCCCATTCCCAGTCCATCAAAGAACGAAGGAACCACACCATTTTTTGCCGCAAACACTTCGGCACGAGCCAATATAATGGCAAATACCACGATTAGATTTAAATAAAGATATAACTCTTTATATAAATCTGGAAAATACGCTTGCAGTGTTAAGATCACTACTGTAACGATTGTAGCAATCGATGTAATATACACAGGTACACGTACTTTCGCATTTACTACTTTACGAAAAATAGAAACCACCACATTATTTGCTGTAATAACAAACATAACGGACAAACCCATCGCTAATGCATTTGTCACAGTGGAAGTAACCGCCAATGCCGGGCACAAACTTAAGGCAAGGCGGAATATGGGGTTTTGATCAAATAAGCCTTTATAAAATATGTCCCACAAATTTTTCATATTCAGCACCTCACTTCTTCTGGTTTGCTGTAAAAGCAGTAACTTCTTCCACAGCCTCTTTAATTCCTTTAGTAACAGCACGCGATGTAATCGTTGCTCCCGTTAATGCCTGAATTTTATCTTCGCTTGGAACTTTTACTACTTCTAGATTTTCTGCTGTTTTACCCGCAAACCGTTTACGGAAATCTGGTTTTTCTGCTTTATCTCCAAGTCCTGGAGTTTCATTGTACTTTAAAATAGTATAATCAATAACCTTACCTTCCGTAGTGATAGCAGCTAACATATTAATAGCGCCACCATATCCTTTACTCTCGGTCGGTACAACATAAGCAATTATTTTGCCATCTTTTAAAGCTGCGAACCAGCCTTCTTTACCATCAACCGCTTTAAAATCTTGAGCATCTGCTACCAATTCTTTTCTCGCTTTATTATCAAGGGCAATTTTTGATTTAGCAGCAACTGGTGCTGTCAATGCATAGGTGCCTGCAATAACTGCGCTGGCAAGCAAACAAGCAAGAGTAAGATTAATACCTATTTTAAAAATACTATCATTTGCGCCATGTGACATCACTCTTACCTCCCTGTACCATATTTTCGAGGTTTCACCAAACGATCAATTAGAGGAGTGACACAATTCATTAATAAAATTGCATAACATACACCTTCAGGATACCCTCCCTGTAAACGAATCAGAACTGTAAGAGCACCAGCTCCTATTGCAAAAATGATCTGACCTTTCAAGGTAATTGGAATCGTTACCATATCAGTCGCCATGTAGAAAGCACCGAGAATAAGACCACCAGACATCATATGAAGAAAAGGATCGCCACCAAAGGCAGCCGTCAAAATACCTACCGTACCAATCATCAAAACAGGCATTTGCCACTTTACATATCCTTTATAAATCAGATAAATACCACCGAGTATCAATAATAGTGCTGAAGTTTCGCCCATACTACCAGGACGTGTACCTAACAAGAGCGACTTATACATCGTAGCATGATCGCCAAAATGTTCGATCAGACTTTGATACCCTTGTTGTTTTAAAATCCCTAGCGGTGTAGCCGTTGTTAATGCATCAACCTTACCAATCATATCACTAGAAATTGGCCAAGTCGTCATTGCTATCGGCCATGATGCAAGAATAAATGCACGCCCAATCAGAGCAGGATTGAAAATATTAAACCCTATACCACCCATTGTATGTTTTGCAATACCAATCGCAAAAACTGATCCGGCTAGTGGCATATACCAAGGTAGTGTTGCAGGAATATTCATTGCCAATAATAAGCCGGTTAGAAATGCACTACCATCATTCACAACCATAGGTTTATCCTGCCATTTTAAAATCAAGTACTCGGTCGCCACACAGGCAAGTACGCAAAGAAGAATATTAAAAAAAGCAGGCATTCCAAAGTTATACACTGAAAAAAGTGCTGCAGGCGCAAGCGCTGCATTCACACTCCACATAATCTTTGAGATGGATTCGTCACACCGGATGTGGGGTGATGCCGAAACCATAAGTTGTTCAATTTCTATTTTTGTTTCTGTGCTCATACCGCCACCTCCTTATTTTTTCGCCGCCATTGCTGCATTCTGCGCTTTAGACAATTTGATATAATGAACAATATTGCGTTTTGCTGGACATACATACACACAAGAACCACATTCAACGCAGTCCAATAAATCATAGTTTTCTTTCGCTACTGCATATGCACCGCGTTCAGCAAGTATACTCAGCATACTTGGCACAAGTCCCATCGGACATGCCTCAACACAGCGACCACAACGAATACAAGGACGCTCTGGACCAATATTCACATCCGCTTCACTTAAGGCCAAAATACCTGATGTTCCTTTAATAATCGGTACATCAAGAGTACGTTGCGCCATACCCATCATAGGTCCACCCATGATAACCTTCATTGGCTGCTTGGCAAATCCGCCACATAGCTCTACTGCTGCAGCAAAGGTGGTACCGATTCTAAATAATATGTTTTTAGGTTCTGCTACTGCACCACCAGTAACAGTAGTGACTCGTTCAATCAGTGGAATACCTTTTTCCACTGCATCTGCAATGGCTACGACAGTACCCACATTTTGTACTACTACCCCTACATCCATTGGCAGACCACCACTTGGTACATCGGTACCACAAATGACACTGATCAATGTTTTTTCAGCGCCCTGTGGGTACTTCGTTTGTAATGGTACTACTTCTAGACTACTGATCCCACTACAAGCTTTATTCATAGCAGCAATGGCATCTGGTTTATTGTCTTCTATCCCTATATATCCTTTATTGACACCTAATACTTTCATGGCAATTTGCATACCAGTCACGATTCTTTCTGACTGCTCTAGCATTACCCGATGATCCGCCGTCAAAAAAGGCTCACATTCTGCCCCATTTAAAATAAAAGTATGAATTGTTTTTTCTTTCGGCGGTGCCATTTTTATATGAGTAGGAAATGTTGCTCCCCCCATACCAACCATACCACTTTGACGAATTATTTCTTTAATTTCGGACGCCTCAATATTTTTCCAATCACGACTGAGTGGTAGGCCTTCTAGCCATTCATCTTGTCCATCACTTTCAATGACAATCGCCATACATGTACCAAATACTGGATGAGGATATTCTGCAATGGCAACTACTTTACCAGATGTAGAAGCATGGATAGGACTCGAAACGAAAGCTTGCGCCTCAGCAATTACCTGTCCTTTCTTCACCAAATCGCCAACAGCTACAATTGGTGAACACGGTGCACCAATATGTTGTCTTACAGGAATAATTACTTTTTCAGGTACCGGAGCAACTTGAATCTCTTTGCTTGCTGTATACCTCTTTCGGTCGTCAGGATGTACACCCCCACGAAAGCTTTTTGCCATGATTTCACCCCTTCTGAAACTAACTAAAATATCTTTTTTTCTACTGTGATAAGATGCGCACAATAATAGGTTGCATCTTCACATCCATTCTCGCAGCGGAATCAAAAAACTTAATATAAATTATTGATAAAGAAAATCCGACGATGCCGCCTACTATTTGGGTCCACAAAAGATCACTAACTAGTAGCCGCTCACCTAAAACTCCACCTACCACCGCACCAATAAATGTGTTGATTAGCGGTAATATATACACAATAAAAGCCGCCTTTAGCATATTGATTTCCCGCACTTCAACAGCTACTCTTTGACCTGGTTTCGCGCCTATGTCATTTCGAGCTTCCAGCACGATTGCCGAATTACCTGGACAAGCACCACAGTTCTCACAGTCATTGTGGCGACTGGTCTTTACTTTTGCCAAATTACCTGCAATCACTTCCAGAACGATGCCCTCTTGTTGCTTATCCATAGACTCTCCTTTCTCTAATCATTCGTATAAGATATATATCATGCTTCTTACTCTACACCAGTCAATTATAGTCTGTCAACACGTCTATCCCCTTATTAAACAGTTACTTTTTTCACTTTATATCGTACTATTTGTATCAATATTCCCATTATATTTATTACCAGAATTCAGATAATTGCATTATTTTTATATTTCTTCGTGTTTTATATATTGATCAAATTTGTTAATTACGCAAAAAGAAGCCGTACAGTTTAAAAAACTGTACGGCTTCTAAAAAAACGCTCTTACTTAATAACAGCTAAGATATCGTTTGTTTTTACGCCTTGGTCAGCTGCTGCGTTAACGGATTTGATTGTACCATCAACAGGAGCAGTGATTTCATTTTGCATTTTCATAGCTTCTAGAATCATAAGAACATCGCCTTTTTTAACTGCTTTACCAGCTTCAACTAATACTTTAATAATTTTGCCAGGCATTGGGGAAGCAACAGCAGTATCGCCAGCACCTACTTCAGCAGGAGCAACAGCAGCAGCAGCTTTAGGAGCAGCAGCCTTAGGAGCAGCAGCAGCAGCAGCAGGAGCAGCTTTAACAGCTACAGGAGCACTTACTTCTTCAACCTCAACCTGATATGTAGCACCATTTACAGTTATGTTAAATTTCTTCATTGCATATACCTCCAAAATATTTATATTATTATTTATACTTATGCGTTTTTGCGACCAGCGTTAGTCCATAAATCGCTGTCACGTCTGATTTTTACAGCCTTAAAGCTAGCACTACCTATCATTTGATAAACAGCGGCAGTAATTACTGCTAATACTTCTGGCCCAATACCTTTTGCATCGATTTTCATACTAGTCCACACCTTCCTTATAGCGGAATATTGCCATGTTTCTTCTGTGGTCTTTGTTCACGCTTGCTAGCAAGCATACTTAATGCAGTAATGATACGAGGTCTAGTTTCTTTAGGTTCAATAACCTGATCCACAAAACCACGCTCAGCTGCTTTATATGGAGTGGCAAATTCGTCTATATATTGTTCAGTCTTAGCTTTTACATCAGGATCTCCACGGAAGATGATGTTAGCAGCACCAGCAGGCCCCATAACTGCGATCTCAGAAGTTGGCCAAGCCATTACTTGGTCAGCACCTAAATCTTGAGAACACATAGCCAAATAAGAACCACCATATGCTTTACGAGTAATTACTGTAATTTTAGGTACAGTAGCTTCTGAATATGCATATAACATTTTCGCACCATGACGAATGATACCACCATACTCTTGACTTACGCCAGGCAAGAAACCTGGAACGTCAACCAAGTTAAGTAATGGAATGTTAAAAGCATCGCAGAATCGAATAAAGCGTGCAGATTTATCTGATGCATCAACATCAAGGCATCCTGCCATAACAGATGGTTGATTGGCAATGATACCTACGGATTGACCATCAAAACGTGCAAAACAAGTAATCATATTTTGCGCGAAATACGGTTGTACTTCATAAAACTCACCATCATCAACAATCGAAGTAATAACATCTTTCATGTTATATGGTTGGTTAGGATTATCAGGTAACAACGTATTTAAGGATTCATCCATACGATTAATATCATCTGTACAAGCTGCTACTGGAGAGCCTTCCAGATTGTTGCTAGGCAAGAAAGCTAGCAAATACCGTATTTGTTCCAAGCAATCATCATCATTTTCTGCAACAAAGTGAGCAACACCTGAAGTCGTATTGTGAGTCATTGCCCCACCTAGTGTTTCAGCTGTAACTTCTTCGCCAGTAACTGACTTAATAACTTGTGGACCAGTGATAAACATCTGGCTTGTCTTCTTTACCATATAGATAAAGTCAGTCAATGCAGGTGAATACACTGCACCACCAGCGCATGGTCCCATAATAACGGAAATCTGTGGGATAACCCCTGATGCGATTGTATTTTCATAGAAAATCTTTCCATAACCAGCCAATGCATCAACAGCTTCTTGAATACGTGCTCCACCGGAATCATTAATTCCAATGATTGGGGCACCCATTTTCATAGCTAGTTTTTGTACTTTAACGATCTTAGCAGCATGCATTTCTCCTAAAGATCCACCAATTACTGTGAAATCTTGAGCAAATACATACACTAAACGTCCATTAACAGTACCATAACCAGTAACAACACCTTCACCTGGTGCTGATACTTTTCCCATGTCAAAGTTCACACAACGATGTGTAACAAACTGGTCCAGTTCCACAAACGTATTAGGATCAAGCAATTTTTCTACACGTTCACGTGCAGTTAGCTTGCCATTGGCATGTTGCTTGTCAATACGTTTTTGACCGCCACCCAGCTTTATTTTTTCCTGCTTTGCCTTCAAAGTTTCAATTTTTTCTTGAACTGTAGCCATTTTACACCTCCAACAAGATTCAACTATCACTATATAGTAAGAATCTATATTTTGCAATAACTTGTAATTATATACATCATATTTTTTACAAAATATTATTCTGCATCGTAACTAACAAAACCTCTTGTTAAGGGCACTACTACTAGGGATCTACAAGTAATCCCTTACCGCTTAACTTGAAGTAATGCATACTTTGCATTTCAATGTTTTGCTATCGTATGATGTTCTTATTTACGTTGAGATAATTCAACCAAAACGCCACCAGTTGATTTAGGATGCACAAAAGCAATATCCGATCCGCCTGCGCCATAACGTGGTGCTTCATCAATCATGCGAACACCTTTTTCTTTAAGGGAAGCTATAGTAGCTACGATATTATCTACGCCTATAGCAATATGTTGGATTCCTTCTCTATCACCATTTTTAGCAATAAATTTGGCAATAGGACCTTCTGGGGAAGTGGATTCTAACAATTCAATTTCGCTATCTCCGCAAGGAATAAAGCAAACTTTTACTTGTTGGCTTTCCACTACTTCTTCACCGGAAGCTTGCATACCAAGCATTTCAGTATAGAACTTTTTAGCTTGTTCTAAATCTTTTACAGCAATACCAATATGATCTACTTTTAATGTTTTAAACAATTTAAAGCCCCTCCTATAACAATTAGCGCAAAACACTTGCCATTATATCATTTACAACAGCATATGGATTTTTAGCGCGACTTTCTACATCCGCCACCAGTTTATCAATTTTTCCATCTACTGATAATTTATTTCTCACATATCGCCCAAGCTGTTCATCGAGCATTACCAATAATTCCGTACGAGTACGCTCTGTACGACGTTTGATAAATTGACCCGATTCCTTTGACTGAGCAATTTGCTTTGAAATAGCTTCTACTAATTCATTAATACCTTCATCACGGTTAGCAATCACGCGTTGAATTGGCGGACGCCAAGCAGTTTGCTGTTGGTTCAAATCTAGCATCATTTCCAGTTCTGTATTAAGACGATTCACACCGTCATAATCAGCCTTATTGATGGCAAAAATATCACCAATTTCTAATATACCCGCTTTAATAGCTTGAATATCATCACCGAGTCCAGGTACTAATACAACCAAGGTAGTATCAGCGGTTTTAACAATATCGATTTCTGACTGCCCTACACCGACGGTTTCAACTAAAATCACATCTTTACCTGAAGCATCCATAATTTTAATAGCTTCAGCAGTTTTACGAGATAAACCACCTAAACTACCTCTTGTACCCATGCTACGAATAAAAACACCTTCATCTAGTGTCAAATCGTTCATTCGAATGCGATCACCTAGAATCGCACCTCCAGAAAAAGGACTAGTAGGATCAATTGCAATAATACCAACAGTTTTTCCTTGTTTGCGATAGTTTTTTGCTAATTTATCAGTTAATGTACTCTTGCCTGCCCCTGGTGGACCGGTAATGCCAATTACATGGGCATTACCGGTATGAGCATATAATTTTTGCATAATATCTACTGCATCATCATACTCATTTTCCACTGCTGTAATAGCGCGAGACAAGGCCAATCGAGAACCTGCTAATAATTCTTCTGCAATGTTCATCTTTTGCACCGCCTTATGCAACTATTCTCTCTTACAGAATAAGAAAGTCATAGTGCACAGATACATTTTTTATTTTGCGTTTGCATTAATGTAGTTAATAATGTCAGTCGTTGGTGTACCAGGTGTAAATACTTCAGCAATACCAGCTGCTTTAAGAGAAGGTATATCTGAATCAGGAATAACACCACCGCCAATTATTAAAACATCGTTCATTCCTTTTCCACGAATTAATTCAACAATGCGTGGGAATAAATGATTATGAGCTCCTGATAATAAGCTAAGAGCAATTACATTTACATCTTCTTGTAGTGCAGCTTCAGCAATTTGTTCTGGGGTTTGACGAAGTCCTGTATATATAACCTCAAATCCACCGTCACGTAATGCGCGAGCTACTACCTTCGCTCCACGATCATGTCCGTCTAGACCAGGTTTTGCTACTAATACTCTAACACGTTTTTCCATCGTTACTCCTCCTCTTACCTTTCTTACAGTGTTGCATGCGCTTGGTATTCACCAAAAACTTTACGCATTACGCCACAAATTTCACCAAGTGTTGCATAAGTTTTAACCGCATCCAAAATAATTGGCATAAGGTTAACATTTTCATCAACACAAGCAGCTTCTAATTTAGCAAGAGCTGCATTTACAGCTGCGTTATCACGCTCAGCTCTTAATTTAGCAAGCTTTTTCTTTTGACCTTCGCCAACAGAAGAATCTACACGAAGCAAACCTTCAACTGGTTTTTCTTCAATTTGGAATTTGTTGACACCGACAATCACGCGCTCATCGTTTTCAACTTCTTTTTGCCATTTATAAGCACTGTCTTGAATTTCTCTTTGAATATAACCTTCTTCGATAGCCACAACAGCGCCACCGATTTCATCAATTTTAGCAATATATTTCAAAGCTTCTGCTTCAATTTCGTTAGTCATAGCTTCTACATAGTATGATCCAGCTAATGGATCTACTACATCAGCTAAACCGCTTTCATAAGCTACGATTTGTTGCGTACGAAGAGCTACACGTACTGAATCTTCAGTAGGAAGAGCTAATGCTTCATCCTTAGAGTTTGTATGCAAGGATTGAGTACCACCCATAACAGCAGCAGCTGTTTGCAATGCAACACGAACAATATTGTTTTCAGGTTGTTGTGCAGTTAGCATAGAACCTGCAGTTTGCGTATGAACGCGAAGCATCCAGGATTTAGGGTTTTTAGCACCAAAGCGCTCTTTCATGATTTTGGACCATACGCGACGGGAAGCACGGAATTTAGCTACTTCTTCAAGCACATTGTTATGTGCATTCCAGAAGAAAGATAAACGACCAGCAAACGCATCAACATCAAGTCCAGCTTTAATTGCAGCTTCGCAATAAGCAATACCATCAGCAATTGTGAAAGCAATTTCTTGTGCTGCAGTGGAACCTGCTTCACGAATATGGTAACCAGAGATAGAAATTGTATTCCAGTTAGGAACATTTTTTGAACAGTATTCAAAAATGTTTGTGATCAATCTCATGGAAGGTTTAGGAGGGAAAATGTAAGTACCACGAGCAGCATATTCTTTAAGAATATCGTTTTGGATGGTACCTTTTAATTGATCAGCACCTACACCATTTTTTTCAGCAACTGCAATATACATAGCAAGCAAAACGGATGCTGGTGCATTGATTGTCATAGAAGTGGAAACTTTTCCTAAATCGATTTGATCAAATAAAATTTCCATATCAGCCAAGGAGTCAATAGCTACACCAACTTTACCTACTTCGCCTTCAGAAACAACATCATCTGAGTCATAACCAATTTGGGTTGGTAAGTCAAATGCGCAAGATAAACCTGTGCTGCCTGACTCTAGCAAATAACGATACCGTTTGTTGGATTCTTCTGCAGTAGAGAAACCAGCATACATACGCATAGTCCAGAAACGACCACGGTACATAGTAGGTTGTACACCACGAGTGAAAGGATATGCACCTGGTAAACCTAGGTCTTGCAGATAATCCATACCTTCAATGTCTGCTGGAGTGTACAGTCTGTTGTAGGCTAAATTTTTACGCTCCGGGAATTTAGCACTTGCTTTTTCGACTTTGGCACTATACTCTGCCACTTTTTCTTTCAAAACTTCATTACTCATACTATTAATCCTCCTTAACTTGCTTTTTCATTGTACCAGTTTCGATGAATCTGGTATGCCATGAAAGGGCTTCTGTTAAAATATGTGGTGTGTGCGCATAGTTGGTGGCTTTTTCAGCTCTTTCCAAATAATCCATGAGCATATCCTTGTAATCAGGATGAGAACATTTTTCTATAATTACCCTTGCCCGTTGTTTAGGACTCAAACCACGGACATCGGCCACACCCATTTCAGTAATAAATACATCGACGTCATGCTCACTATGGTCAGCATGTGATACCATTGGCACAACCGATGAGATTAAGCCATTCTTAGCCGTCGAGGTTGTGAAAAACATCGTCAAATAAGAATTACGAGCAAAATCACCAGAACCACCAATACCATTCATCATTTTGCTACCCATAATATGAGTAGAATTGACATTACCATAAATATCAAATTCAATCGCTGTATTCATTGCAATTACACCAAGACGTCTAGCTATTTCTGGACTATTCGCAATCTCTTGTGGTCTAAACATCATTTTTTTACGGTAAGTAGCAAGATTTTTATGGAAACGTTCTAATCCACTTGGAGAAGGCGTTAAGGAAGTACCAGAAGCAAACTTAAGTTTGCCAGCATCAATCAAATCAAACATACCATCTTGGATTACTTCAGTATAAACCATCAAATCTTCAAAATCAGAATCAACAAGACCCGAAATAACTGCATTCGCTACAGAGCCAACTCCTGATTGTAACGGCAACAAATTTTTAGGCATACGTCCTGCTTTAATTTCATCCTTCAAAAATCCAATCAAATGTTGTGACATTAAGCGAGAATTTTCATCAACAGGAGCCAAATCACGAACTGTATCTCCAATGTCACAAGGAACAATATATGTAATCTTATCAATGCCACATGGAATATAGGATGTACCTATACGATCATCGACATTGACAATAGGAATTGGCAAGCGGTGTGGAGGATCAAGTGGTGTATACACATCATGCATACCCTCAAGGTCAATCGGCTGAGTTGTATTAACTTCAACAATTACAATATCTGCACTCTGTACAAAGGATGCAGCGTTACCAAGTGAAGTAGTCGGAATAATATGTCCCTCTTCAGTAATAGCACAAGCTTCAATAATTGCTACATCAACGGAATGACCACCAAAAAAGCCATACCGCGTCATTTGTGCAGAATGACTTAAATGAATATCACAATAATTCACTTTACCATTATTGATAGCATTACGAAGGTCTGTATTTGTCTGATAAGGCATCCGAGAAGCAATACCATCCACTTCAGCCAATACGCCATCTAATTGTTTACCAACTGACGCACCTGTCCAAAGATTAATTTGAAACTTTTCTTTTCTAATTATCTCAGCTAAAGCCATAGGAACTGCTTTAGGATAACCAGATAAAGTAAATCCACTAGTAGCAACATTCATGCCGCCTTTAATTACGGATGCTGCTTTCTCAGCACTCACAATTTTAGCGTGAAGATCTTTATTACGCACGCGATCTTTAATATCAATCATTTTAATACTCTCCTCCAAACATTTGGTTAATTAGTCTACTGGTTCCTGCCTAGATAAATAAAATGATAAGCTACTCAGTCCCACTGATAAATCTTCATTAATCACTCGAACAGAATTTGGTACCTTAATTTTCCGTGGAGCAAAATTCCATATACCACGCACTCCAGCTGCTACTAATTTATCAGCAACCTCTTGCGCATATATTTCTGGTACGGCAATAATGCCAATGTGAATCTTTGCTGTTTCCATCACCTCTCTTAAGTTATCCAAATTGGAAACCTCTATACCTTTTATACATTGCCCAATTTTATTGGGGTCAATATCAAACATAGCTACTAATTGAAATCCCAAGGAATCAAAATTACGATAATGAGCAAGTGCCCATCCCAAATGTCCTACGCCAATTACGGCAAGATGCCAATTGTAATCTAATCCTAGTATTTTCCCTATATTAGAAATTAATTCTTTCACATAGTAGCCTACACCTTTTTTGCCAAATTGGCCAAAAGATGCTAAGTCTTTACGAATCTGTTCAGGAGTGATACCTAAACGATGACCGAGCTCCTCAGAAGAAATAATATCCATTCCTTCTTCCTGACTTAAGCGAAGAGTGCGAAAATATAATGGCAAACGATCAATCGTCGCCTTAGAAATTACAACTTTTTCGTTACCATCTTTCAATAAAAAGCCTCCCTTGAATCTGGCAGCAAAAGATATTTTAAAACTTTCATAACTTTTATAATTTTTATAACTTTTTGCACTATAGTATGTACAATTTGTCACATACCCCTAAAAATCCTGCCTAAATTTCTTTTTTTTTTTTTTTTTTTTTTTTTAAATTTTTTTATAGATTTTCCTATGGTCTTTACCCTATTTTTATAAAGATTTTACGATATTGATTGATTATTCTGTCTATATATTTTTAAAAACTTATTTTTTACCACATTATCTTTCCGATATACCTCGTTTGATTTGTCGTTGATGATTCTGTTGCCACACTATGACAATCAGAGCATTTAGCAACCAGTACAACATGGATAGTTGAATATTAAACATCACATAATCAGTAAAACCATTGACAATCATACCACCAATCGCAGCTATAATCCCCAGCATTAATCCTGCTGCCCAATATTCAGTTGCTTGGCGGAGTGCTGATAATGCCAAAGAGACATGTCCATACATAATGGATAAAAAAGTGAGTAAACCTGGAATCCCAATTTCTGCAGCAATATTCAAATACATATTATGCGCATGAAGTATTTTGACGTTTGCATTTTGAATAAAAAAATCATACTCTGGATAAACCATCCAGTAAGCTCCCCAACCAATACCTAATAGAGGTTTATCCATAATCATCGCAATTGTACTTTCCCACAATGCCAGTCTGAGCGTGGATGAAGTATCAGTAGGATTCAAAATTGACATAATTCGCTCTAAAACGGCATCATGCCCAAAAATCATAGCAATTGGCAATAAAATCAGTAGCCAAAAAATTTTACGGTTACAAAGAACGCCATATATAGCAACTACCGCCAGCAGGCTCAACCAAGCGCCTCGAGAATAGGTTAGAATCAAACAAGTACCAAACATAGCCACTAACACAAATAATATGACTTTATCTTTTGTTGTATTTTCTTTATAAGCCATACTAGAGCCAATGGCCATCATTGTCACCAAAAATCCTGCCAACAAATTCGGATTTTCCATTGTAGAAAACACTCTAAGCTTAAGCCCCGGAAACTGCACTCCATCTACCCACTCAACAGCCGATACCATACTGCCAAATAAAGTTTGATAAAATCCATATAATGTGACCACTGTCGCAGATGCCAACATTGCCCAAATTAATTGTTTAACTTGCGCCCTCGAATGAATATTATTAACAGCTAAGTAGTAAATTAATACATACCGTCCCATTAAATTATAATAGTTATAAAAACTAAATCCTTTATCTGGCGAAGCCCAAATAGAAGCTGCTGATAATAAAACAAGTAATGCAATCCCAAGATCAAAGGGCGTTCTTTTTAGATTCATTTTACCCACCATGATCATTTTGCCTAGCCATAGCAATGCACCAAGTCCCAAAAATCCACTACTGACATTAAGAGACAATGGCAAAAAAAAGGCCACCGCCAAAATGCAGTGTTCAATTACATAATCCAAAACATATTGGGTTCGTGTTGTCTTATATGTTATATTCACAACTTCACCTATCTAATAGCGCTTATTAGTAGACCTATAAGAGACACTAAATAACAAGCACCTAATTTATTACTCCTATTTATTATATCGAACAACAAATATTTTGTCTACCTGCAGATCACTTGTCTGGCTGCACCAACTAAATATAATGAGCCGGCAATACAAGCCACACCATTTCCCCCTGCCAACATACGAACTCTTTCGACTCCTTCGGTAATAGAAGTAGCGATTTCTACATAACATCCTTTTATTTCCCGGGCAATTTCCTCTGGTTCTCCTGCCCGCTCTGATAGCGGCGCTACCACTACCACGGTATCATTAGAACGTATTAATGTTTTTACAATTCCTGTTACATCTTTATCCTTTAAAATTCCTAGCAGGAAAATGATGGGTTGCTTCGGATAAAATTCGTCTAGATTTTTCCGTAGTCCTCTTGCTCCATCTAAATTATGTGCACCATCAATAATAATGGTTGGTTGACCAGTAATGACTTCAAACCGTCCAGGCCAACAGACCTCATAGAGTCCCTGCCTTATTGCAGATACTGTAATCCGTTCTTCTTTTTCAGCCGCAATAAGCGCTGTCATGATAGCTACTGCACAATTATCGACTTGGTGATGACCTAATAAATTAACGAGAAAATCTTCTTCCATATTTTTCTTTTCCACTTTTACGATTACGTTTTGGCGATGTTCTACGCTGCCAACAAATTGAGCACTAAAATCCTGATCATATAGATAGATGGGAGCTGTTTTTTCTTTACTGATTTTTTTGATAATGTCTAATGCTTCTCCCCGGGCAGCTGTAACAACAGGTACCCCTCGTTTGATAATACCCGCTTTATGAGTTGCTATATCCGAAATAGTCTTACCACACTTATCAAGATGATCTAACGTTACATTCGTAATGACAGCAATTTCAGGTAAAATCACATTCGTAGAATCAAGTAGTCCACCGAGCCCCACTTCAATCACAGCATATTCAACGCCAGATGCCGCAAAATAATAAAACGCCGCTGCTGTTAATACTTCAAACTCTGTAGGATGTTCTAACCCTTCATCAATGATTACTTGTACAAACTGACTTGTGTGCTCAATGGCCTGCGCAAATTGACTCGGAGAAGCTTCCTTCCCATTCACCATCATACGCTCGGTATAACTTGCTAAATGCGGTGATGTATACATACCAACCTTAATATTTGCCGCCTTTAATATCGATGACAACATGGCTGTGGTTGATCCTTTGCCATTTGTGCCTGTAACATGAATGGTTTTAAACTTTTTTTCCGGATGATCCATCAGTTCTAGTAGTTTTTCGATTCTTGTTAATCCCAAATTAATCCCAAATTTGCATAATTGCTCTAAATAGAGCAAAGATTCTTCATATGTCATCCTATTCTCATCCTTTTTGCCAGAATAACGATCTGCTATTCTCTCAAAACCCTCCTCTCTATCTCTGCGTTCTCTGTAGTCAAAAACCGATATTTTGCCACAAAGCCGCAGAGAATGAGGAGCTTTATTTATAGACTAGCTAAATACACCAATCGTTCTTGAATGGCTGTTTGTTTTTCTTGGTACTCCGCTGCTTTTGCTTTCTCCTTAGCAATGACTTCCGGCGGTGCTTTCGCCACAAACCCTTCATTGGAAAGTTTGCCAGCAATGCGTGCGAGCTCTTTATCAAGACCTGCCAATTCCTTATTGAGACGAAGTGTTTCTTTTTCTACATCAATCATCCCTTTAAGTGGCATATAGATTTCTACACCATTGACAACTGCTGCCATAGCATTTTCAGGTTTCGTTGCATCAGCAGCTAGCATCGTAATGGGCTCAGCGGCAGCCATCGTTTTTATATACTGTAAGTTGCCAGCAAATATAGCTTCTAAATCATTCGTAACAACCTGTAAAATAACCTCACTCTTTTTACCTGGTGGTACATTGACTTCTGCGCGCATATTACGAATGGCCTTAATGGCATCCATAATCGTACCCATTTGCTGTTCTACTTTTTCATCAACTAATGTAGGCTCTTCCTTGGGCCAATCCGCAACCATAATACTATGACCATTATGAGGTAAATGTTGCCAAATGGTTTCGGTAATGAAAGGCATAAAAGGATGTAATAATTTTAATGTATTTTCCAAAACATACCACAATACATACTGAGCAGTTGTTCTCGCTGCCACATCCTCTTTATTGTACAATCTAGCTTTCGCCATCTCAATGTACCAATCACAATACTCATTCCAGATGAATTCATACAGTAGACGAGCTGCTTCTCCTAGTTCAAATCTTTCTAAATTGCGAGTAACTTCATTGACAGTTTTGGCAAAGCGGCTGAGTATCCATTGATCAGCCAATGTAAAGCTGCCTGCTCTTCTTGCTGCCTTTCCATAACCTTCTAATTGCGCAGGACTCTCTACATCCTCCAAATTCATCAATACAAAGCGCGAAGCATTCCAAAGCTTATTGGCAAAGTTACGACTAGATTCTACTCGTTCCCAATAAAAACGCATATCATTACCAGGAGTATTGCCGGTAACTAGAGTAAACCGCAGTGTATCCGCACCATTTTTTTCAATTACTTCTAATGGATCAATCCCGTTACCTAGAGATTTACTCATCTTACGCCCTTGTGAATCACGAACCAATCCATGAATAAATACATGTTTAAAAGGAATTTCTTTTTGAAATTCTAGTCCCATCATAATCATTCTTGCAACCCAGAAGAAAATAATATCGTAACCTGTTACTAGTACACTCGTAGGATAAAACTGCTCTAACTCGGCTGTTTCTTCTGGCCAGCCCATCGTCGAAAATGGCCAGAGTCCTGAACTAAACCAAGTATCAAGTACATCAGGATCTTGGTGAATCTTATGACTGCCGCATTTCGGACAAACCGTAATATCTTCGCGAGCTACAGTTGTTTCACCACATTCACAGTACCAAGCAGGAATCCGATGTCCCCACCAAATTTGCCTCGAAATACACCAATCACGAATATTATCCATCCAATTGGTATAGGTTTTACTAAATCGTTCTGGCACAAATTGAATTTTCCCAGAATTTACAGCCTCAAGTGCCGGCTCAGCTAACGACTGCATATTGACAAACCACTGTTTTGATACTAATGGTTCAACAACCGTAGTACAACGCTGACAATGACCAACCGCATGCAAATGGTCATCGATTTTCACTAAATAACCTTGTTCTTTTAAATCTGCTACAAGAACCTTGCGACATTCATAACGATCCAGTCCAGCATACTTACCAGTATCAGCAGCCATCGTGCCATCATTAGCAATGACAACGATTTGTGGTAACTTATGACGCAAACCCATTTCAAAGTCATTTGGATCATGAGCTGGCGTAATTTTAACAGCTCCTGTACCAAAAGCTTGGTCTACATATTCATCGGCAATCACGGGAATACTACGTCCTACCAATGGCAGAATTAGATTTTTCCCAATTAAGTGACTATATCTTTCATCATTTGGATTTACAGCTACTGCGGTATCACCCAGTATTGTTTCTGGTCTAGTCGTAGCAACATTTAAATATTGATCAGAAGTTCCTTCCACAAGATAACGGACATGATACAAATGCCCTGGTTTTTCTTCATGTTCTACTTCAATATCACTTAACGCAGTATTACAACGTGGACACCAGTTGGTAATGCGATTTCCTTGATAAATAAGACCTTTTTCATATAAAGATACAAATACTTCTCGCACCGATTTGGAGCAACCTTTATCCATCGTAAATCGCTCTCGCTGCCAGTCACAGGAAGCCCCTAAACTTTTTAACTGTTTAATAATCCGGTCCCCATATTGTTCTTTCCATTCCCAAACTTTTTCAATAAATTTTTCACGCCCAATATCATGACGTGAGATTCCCTCTTTCGCCAACATTTCTTCTACTTTGATTTGCGTAGCAATGCCCGCATGATCTGTGCCAGGCATCCATAATGTATTATATCCTTGCATCCGACGAAAACGAATCAAGATATCTTGCAGTGCATTATCAAGTGCATGCCCCATATGCAATTGTCCTGTTACATTTGGTGGGGGAATGACAATACTAAATGGTTTTTTCCCTTTATCCACTTCATCATGAAATAGTCCATGATCTTCCCAATATTTATACCACTTTTCTTCTACAGCTTGTGGATCATAGACTGTTGGGATGTTTTTTTCTGTCAAAATGAACGCCTCCTATTGATTACAATAAAATAATAAAAAAGCCCTCTCATCCCTGTAAGGACGAAAGAGCTTACTTTCGTGGTACCACCTTGTATTTACCGAAAATAGCTACTACCAAAAAAGCTACTCGGACTCAAGTGCCATAACGGGGCATACCGGCGACACTTACTATTAGTTCAGTGTTGCAGCTCAAGGACTACCTTCCGCTATTCCACTTCGAGAGATCTTTCAGCCACGAATCTCTTCTCTGCACGACGGTAATAACGTACTCCTTCCTGTCACAGCCTCTAGGTATATTATATATTATGTCTTATATACTATACTAATAATCTATATGAGTTGTCAAGATTTAAAGGTTTTATGTCTATACCTACATTTAAACAAAATCTTTCACTGGCAATTTGAGCATATGCATCAACTGCAAAAAGCTCTCGGTTTGTAGTTCCTGCCCAGCAAGTATGGCAATTTTAGCACAGGTACGAGCATCATGAAGAGCGTTATGATGTTCAAAATCAATTTGAAACTTTTGCGCTAAAGTTGACAGCTTATAGTTTTCACCACCTGTCCACGTTTTTTTTGCAATCTGCACCGTACAAGCATGCTTAAAAGTAGGCATCGGCAATGAGTATTCTTTCAATATACTCCGCAGTACACTGATATCAAAAGCAGCATTATGCGCAATCACTATTTTATTTTCAAGGTGAGGACAGATGCGTTCCCACAATTGATCAAATGTCGGCTTATTTTTCACATCTTCTGGATATATCCCATGCACTTCTATATTCCGGGCATCAAATTTCATCACCGGCGGACGAATCAAAGAATAGGCACTGCGGACAATTTGTCCATTCTCTACCGTTACAGCCGCTAAACTACATACACTAGAGCGACTCGAATTAGCAGTTTCAAAATCAATCGCAACAAAATTCATTATCAGTCGTCCTTTCCTATTATCTTCTTCAACATAACCTCATCTATATTTTCTGCCATCCATTTCTTTACAACTTCATCAAGATGCTCTTTTTGCCACTCTTTACAGATGGCAGTGAAATCTTCTTCTTCCCCATCTGCACCTTTTACCTTGTCAATAAAAGTACTCATAGCTATATTTTTTTCGGCAATCGTTAGTAATTCCCGTTGCATTTGTTGTGACTCTGTCATCATTTGCCGATGTTCACTCATCGCTTTTGCCAATTGTTGCTGCATACCATTCATTTCCTGCATGTTACCACTTATCTCATGCACAACATCTGCCATCCCGCTTTGCATATTTTTTAATTGCTGTATCTCTGCCTGTAGTTTTTGATAAACAGGTGTTAGGGCATCCATTGTATGTTTCACTGTAAAATCTTCGGCAGTCTTATGAAATTCTTCCATGACTCCATGTAAGCTTAGAATACCTTCTTGTAATGAACTAACACTCTGTGAGCTTTTCACAAATTCATCTAATAAAGTTTTTAGCTGTTTCTCACTCATTCGGTGTAAACTCCTTCTTAACCATTTCTATCCCATGTAAGCAATCATTACATTTATTTTGATATTCTCTACATTTAGGTAATAAATACTTGTCATATATTAGCTGAGTAAATTCATCATCATCTATTTCATTGCTAATGATTTCATGTATAATGCTAAGAGATTTCTCAAACATTATCTCTATCTCGATAGGAGTACTCATAATTTGTACTAAGACGAATAAACGAAGTTTATCATTTTCCAATTCCTCTGCTAATTCCCAAGCTTCATCATTCTCTTGTGCGGCTAGAAAGCTTTTAATCGCCTCAAGATATAATCCCTGTTCGTTGTATTCTTTTGCCTGACAGCGCAACACACCAAGTGGATCGTTCGTATCCTTGTACCCCTGTATGGCTTGCTTATAATTACCAATCCGTTCCTGATTACGGGCGTCACTCTGAATTTCTCGCCGACTAGCACTTCTTTGTAAATCCATAGCCGTTTCCTCAAATAATGCTACCGGCTTTAAAAATTCACTGATTTGTGAAAAAAGAGGATGTTCTATATTCTCTTCGTAAATACACAAATTTCTTTTGGCACGAGTTAATGCAACATAGAAGATATTAAAATAATAACGATATTTGGCATTCCTCTTTCCTCGCCCTTCCATAATGTCTTGCCATTCACTTAGAAAAGGAGTCAACATATTAACGCAAACTACATAATCATATTCGAGCCCCTTAATTTCCTGAACCGTGAAAACTCTGTCCGCCGTTTTCATTTCATCGCTAATACGTTTTTTTTCAGCCTCATTAGGAACAACAATAATGGCGTATTTTCGATCTTTTTTCTGCAGGGCAGAAAAAAGCTGTTTTCTATTTTCTGTACTTGGCATTAACCAAAAAGGCAAATTTCCTGGTGGCTGCAACGCGATGGCATTAAAATTATCTTTCGCCCCAATATAAGTCTTACACAATTCACCCATCTTATTACTCAGCCGAACGATATGTTGCTGACTGCGATAGTTTTTCTCGAGTAATTGCAATTCTTTTTCTACATGATGATAGTGAAACGGCATGCGTAGTCGACTAAAACTAAAATAGGTAGGATTAATCATCTGATGAATATCACCACTAAAAAAGAAATCATTAAAATTACCATTATCCCGCTTTAATGATAATAATAAATAAATCTGTAGTTCACTTAGATCTTGTACCTCATCTACCATCATATAATCATAATCGGCCTTTACCCTACCTATTTTTATCATAAGTAGCATGTTACGTGCCAGATCATTTTCATCAAATTTATGCCCTTGTTCCAGCCATGCTTGATATCTTTGTGCAATAATATAAATCTGCCTTTTTTCGTCACTGCTAAAGATACTATCGTCATCATCTAGACTCAGATATAATTCTTTTGAAAGTAGTGGTGCTGCAAACATTGTTCGTTTTATTTGCTCTTTTATTTTTTTAATATCTGCTAGTATGATTTCTTTATTAACAGCTGCTCGTAATAACGGATTGCTTCCTATTGGTTGATGATAATCATTAAATAACGATTGTCGATTTTTCACTAATAGATAATGATCTTTTTCTACCTCCTGAATAAAACCATGTTGGCACAAAAAATCCAATGTCTGTGGATGTATCTTATTACTACGACTACTAAATACTTCATCACGTAGCCAATAGCGTCCCATATAGCCTTTAATAATTCCACGAATTTCTTGCCAAATATCTATTTTATGGATATTTATATTTTGAAACAATGGAGTATTTTGCGTGCAAAATCCATTATCGAATTTTCGAAAATCAATTAAATTCGCTGATTTTTTCCCCAATTGTGCAAAACAAAATTCATTCAAAGAATGAAATGTAACACTTGCCAATTTTTCATCTGGATTACTTACCATATAATCATTGTGATAACTATGATACATTTTTTCAAAATCATTTTTTAATGTTTTCGTATAAGTAAAGTAGGCTAGTTTTGCATCTTTATTTTTACTCAATGCGAATAATTTGTGTAATCCAATCGTGGACTTTCCCGTACCAGCCCCTCCTGATAGAAAAACTGGGCGATCATGTATTTGTACACACTGGTATTGCTCATTATTTAAATAATATTGCCAGTCTTTCACTCCCTCTTCTGCCAGTCGCGCTAGATCATGATCTTCTACTTGGTAAGCCCGTGTGTAATCCATGACCAAATTTAACCTTGCATAACTTTCCTCGATTTCACGAAATTCCACCGTTTCCCTTTCTTCCGTATAGGAGTGCATCTCAAAATCATACTCTGTGAAATCTTCCTCGCCACTAATTTGCATGTTTCGCCCTTTACGAATTTGTTCATCATGACTACAGTATGCCAAAAGTACAATGCCACATTTATTTTCTTCGCGAATGTTTTGCATATCATCCGCGTAAACAAATAAAATGCGATCATCATTCGCAATTCGAAACTTATATTTATCCGTAGTTCCCCGAATGCGTCGTGCATAGAATCCTTTTGGCATATTACTAATATTACCACGTTCTTCAGCTAACTTTTTTAGATAATAAGGCAACTTGCGGCGAACATGCTGTATTTTTTCTTGTGGTATACTATCCCAAAACTGTTGCAGTATTAAATGCTTCACACTTTGTACTCCTTACCATCTGAGTGATCCGTTCTATTTTATCCACTTCACTGAATTGGTTACAATCATTTCTGTTCGTAAGCGATTGACCACCGGAAAGCCCGTATAGTCCCCTTTTATCCTATTGATCAAAATAGTTGCCGCTCTTTCGCCAATGAGTTCTAGCGGCTCTACTACAACAGAAAGTTGCGGTCTGACAAGTTGGAATAACTCAGTCTGATCATAGCCAAATAATGAAATATCCTCCCCCATTACAAGTCCCCGCTCTGTTATGAACCGAAATGCACCGAGCGTAATTTCATCATGCGATGTAAAAACAGCCGTAGGAGCAGGATTACTTTCGTACAACTTCGCAAATGCATCAAATCCGCCTTCTGAACTGAGAGCAGTATAGTAAATTAGATCCTCATCTACTTTTATATGATAGTCTTTTAGTGCCCGTAAATATCCTTCGAGTCTTTCTTTTGCTGGATACATGTTTTGTGGTCCTGCAATCATAGCAATTCTTCGGTGTCCTCGATTAATAATGGTTTCCATTGCCTGATAAGCACCATTTACATGATCCGCTACCACACCATCACATTGTAAATCACTAACAAGTCGATTAATCAAGACAATCGGCAAACCACTGCCCAGCACCTGCTTGATATGATCACCTGAATCATCTACTGGCATCAAAATAATACCATCAACCTGTTTATCTCTAAATAATCTTAACTTTTCTTTTTCTTTGTCTAAACTATTTCTAGAATCGCTTACTAATATACTATAGCCAGATTCCTCAAATACCGATTCCATTCCTTCAATGACACTTGTGCTAAAAACATTTGCCAATTTCGGTATTACGATGCCAACCGTATAGGTTTTACTCGTTTTCAAGCCTCTAGCAATAGTATTAATATGAAAGTTGAGACTTTTTATCGCATCTGCTATTTTTTCTTTATTCACATCTTTGATTGGATATCCGTTTAAATACCTAGATACCGTGCCAACAGAAGTCTGTGATAATTTTGCTACATCTTTTATTGTTGACATCCTCAATTTCTCCTTAAAGAATCTATTTTTTCCCTAATGGATACAATGCTTTTTGAATGTCTGGTCTATCAATATTTTCAGTAGTAACTAACGTAAATCCCGTATCTTTATTCTTTTCTACCTCTTTGCCATTTATTTTATCAGCCAGTGCTTTCACACCCAAATACCCCATATTATAAGGCATTTGTACAACCGTTCCTTTTAAATAGCCATCTTTTATCAATGAAACAATATCATCAGAAGCATCAAAGCCATATTCAATTACTTTTTTGTTATTTGCTAATTTCAAAGCCCGCCCTACACTAACAGTGCCAGGTTCATTACAAGCAAAAATTCCATCTAAATCAGGATTAGTCGCCAGAATTTCTTGCGCTAATACAAAAGCTTTTTGTTTATCATTATCATAATATTGAGTCGGCAATACTTTAATATCGGGATATTTTGCCATCGTATCTCGAAAACTCTGTTCACGTTCAATAGCTCCTTGTGCACCCGCTACGAAATTTACTAATGCTACTTTTCCTTTTCTATTAAGGCTCTCAGCCATTGCTTTAGCAGCAGCAGCAGTTGCTGCTATATTATCCGTTGCAAGAAAGCTAACATATTTATCCGTTTCTAGACCTGAATCAATAACAACCACTGGAATCCCCGCAGCAATGGCTTTTTCGACAACAGGTACTAGAGCTTTCGCATCAGATGCTGCAATCACAATACCCGAAACGTTTTGCTTTATGGCATTTTCAACAAGATCGATCTGGCCATTGATATCAGTTTCGCCAGCCGAACTACTTGTAAAGTAGTATCCCATCCCCGTTTCTTTGGCTGCAACATCGGCGCCTGCTTTAACCGATTGATAGAAAATATTTTCCATGCCTTTTACAATAATTGCAATTTTCTTCTTCCCATCATTTTGGGGTGAATCAGCTTTTTGCGTAGTATTCGATTTACCACAACCGGCTAGTAGTAGCATCGACATTGACACAATCAACAAAATGCCTAACCATCTTTTCAAAATAAGCTCCTCCTTTAAATTGCCTATTCATGACATACTACTCTTTTCGCTATTATCCATAATAAAATATACACAAAAGGTTTGCCGCTCCATTACTACGCTATCTCTCATCAATACTTTCATTACAATCCTAATGATTTGAAACGTTTCAATTTACTATTATTGTAACCCATTTTAAATTTCATTTCAACATAAATTGATGTTGTTTTCTAAATATTATCAATTTACACTTTATTAAATGAAACGATCTTTCTCCTGGGTGCATCTACAAAAGCAAGACTGACAATTGTCAGTCTTGCTTTTACCTACTCATTATTTATTTGTTACTTACTCTTCTTTTCCTTTAAATACTGATCAATTGCTACTGCAGCCTTCTTCCCTGCCCCCATGGCAAGAATAACGGTTGCGGCGCCAGTCACAATATCGCCACCAGCAAATACGCCTACTTTACTAGTAGCGCCTGTTTCAGCATCTGCATTAATATTGCCTTTTTTATTGGTTTCAAGGCCTTTAGTTGTCGATTGTACCAATGGATTAGGCCCTTGACCAATCGCAATGATAACCGTATCTACATCCAAAACAAACTCAGATCCAGGAACTTCTACCGGACGACGACGACCAGAAGCATCTGCTTCGCCTAGTTCCATCCGAATACATTGTAAGCCCGTTACCCAGCCGTCTTCATTTCCTAGCACTGCCGTCGGAGCCGTCAATAATTGAAAATGAATGCCTTCTTCTTTAGCATGATGAACTTCTTCTAGTCTAGCTGGTAGTTCTTTTTCCGAGCGACGATAGACAATGGATACCTGCTCTGCGCCTAAACGTAAAGCCGTTCTAGCACCATCCATTGCTACATTACCGCCACCAACTACCGCTACTCTTTTCCCTACATGAATAGGCGTCGCGCTTTGCGGGAAGCGATACGCTTTCATCAAGTTACAACGAGTCAAGAACTCATTAGCAGAATATACACCATTGAGATTTTCACCAGGAACATCCATGAAATAAGGAAGACCAGCACCTGTACCAATAAAGACAGCATCAAAGCCTTCTTCTTCTAACAATTCGTCTACCGTAAAGGTACTACCAATCACAGCATTCACAACGATGTCTACACCAAGTTTGCGCAAGTTATTAATTTCTGCCTGTACCACTTCATCTTTTGGTAAACGAAATTCTGGAATGCCATACATCAGTACGCCACCTGGTAAATGCAATGCTTCAAACATTGTAACTTTATAGCCCATTTTAGCTAAGTCACCAGCAGCGCTTAGTCCAGAAGGACCTGAACCAACAATGGCGACTTTCTGCGCATCATCTGCATATGCAAGCGTATCAACGCTTTCACCTTTATTACGTGCCATATCCGCTACATAACGCTCTAAACGCCCAATCGCAACGGCTTCGCCTTTTTTCGCCAACACACAATGTTTCTCGCATTGTTCCTCTTGTGGACAAACTCTACCGCACACTGCAGGCAGACCATTTGCTTCTTTGATTTTAGCAATAGAGGCATCCATTTCACCAGCTTTTACATGTTTGATAAAGCCAGGAATATCAATTTGTACTGGACAACCTTTACGACAAGGAGCCGCTTTACACTGAAGGCATCTCTCTGCTTCAGCCTGAGCTAATTCAGCAGTATAACCAAGAGTAACTTCAGCGAAATTTTTCGCTCGCACCTTTGGATCTTGTTCAGGCATTGGATTTTTGTTTAATGAGAGTGACATTTGCACCCTCCTTCCTGCTTGCCAGCCAAGTGTTCGCTATGCTGTTTTTCATGAGGTTTATACATACGCTGACGAGACATTAATACATTAAAATCTACTTTATGTCCATCAAATTCTGGACCATCAACACAAGCAAATTTATTTTCATTACCAACCGATACACGGCAACCACCACACATGCCTGTACCATCTACCATAATAGGGTTAAGGCTGACAACTGTCGGCACACCATAAGGTCTTGTTGTTTCTGCTACAAATTTCATCATAATTACAGGTCCAATCGCCACAACAAGACTAATCGTCTTATCAGAATCAAGTAATTCCTTAAGAGGCTGAGTAACCAATGCTTTTAATCCTTTGGAACCATCGTCGGTCGTTATAATCAGTTCATCACTGACAGCTGCCATTTCTTTCTCATAAATCAAGATATCTTTGGAACGAGCACCAATAATCGAAATCACTTCGTTACCAGCCTCTTTCATACCACGTGCGATTGGATATACTGGTGCAATACCAATACCACCACCTACACAAACAACCGTTCCAAATTTTTGGATATGAGTTGCTTTGCCAAGAGGACCAACTAAATCTAAGATGCAATCCCCCTCATGTAAGCGACCAAGTTCTACAGTCGAAGCCCCTACTTCTTGGAATATCAATGTAATCGTTCCTGTTTCACGATTAAAATCAGCAATCGTTAACGGGATCCGTTCCCCTTCTTCATCAATACGCAAAATGATAAATTGTCCTGGTTGAGCTTTTTTAGCAATCAATGGTGCCTCTACTTCAAAAAGTTGAACACTTGGCGCTAATTGCTGCTTTACAAGTATTTTATACACAAGACCCCTCCTATAACTATATAAATAAATATCAATAAATCTTCTTTATAGCAATCGTCGTGTATGGGGTATAGGGCTCGAAGGACGCAAGCGAAGCCCTATACCCCATATACGGCAGACGTACAATACGGCTGTTATTTTCTTGCTGCTTATATAGATTGACAAACTGTTTTGCACATATCTGCCTTTCTATTACATTACCATCTTAAAATAGTCCAGTGATTTTTCCTTTATTATCAATGTCCATTCTTTCCGCTGCTGGCCTTTTAGGAAGTCCAGGCATCGTCATAATCGCTCCTGTAAGAGCTACTAAAAATCCTGCCCCTGCAGCAACGCGTACTTCACGTACTGTAACGGTAAAACCAGATGGCCGCCCAAGTTTCGTCATATCATCACTTAAGGAGTACTGCGTCTTTGCCATACAGATCGGTGTTTTATCAAAACCCGCGGCTGTTAGTTCTGCAATTGCCTTTTCTGCTGCAGTAGTATAATTCACGCCATCTGCCCCATAAATTTCTTTCGCAATCGCTGCGATTTTCTCTTTTATTGGTTGATTTTCATCATATATATAAGCAAAGTGATTCGGTTTTTCAAATGCTGCCAATACTTTATTTGCTAGTTCAATGCCACCTTGACCGCCTTTTGCCCAAACTTCAGAAAGGGCAACTTCCGCACCAAGTTCAATGCATTTACTTCGTACAAAATCAAGTTCTGCAGAAGTATCAGTAGGGAACGCATTAATAGCAACCACCGCTGGCAAACCAAATTTATGAATATTTTCGATATGTTTCGTAAGGTTTGACAATCCTTTTTCTAAGGCTGCCATATTTTCCCCTACTAATTCATTTTTAGGTACTCCACCATGCATTTTAAGGGCTCTGACAGTGGCAACAATCACAACGGCATCTGGTTTAATACCAGCAAAACGACATTTAATATCTAAAAACTTTTCAGCACCAAGATCCGCACCAAAACCCGCTTCCGTTACACAAACATCTGCTAACTTTAAAGCAAATTTCGTCGCCATAACACTGTTACAGCCATGGGCAATATTCGCAAATGGTCCACCATGTACAAACGCAGGTGTACTTTCTAATGTTTGGACTAAGTTTGGTTTGATCGCATCTTTAAAAAGTAAGGTCAATGCCCCAGTGACTTGTAATTGATCAGCTGTGACGATTTGATTATCATACGTATAGCCGATAATAATCCGGCCAATACGCGCTTTCATATCGTCTAAATCATTGGCTAAACATAAAATTGCCATCATTTCTGAAGCTACCGTAATATCAAAACCACTTTCACGTGGTACACCATTTACTTTACCACCAAGACCACCAATGATCGATCTGAGTGCTCTATCATTTAAATCTACTACTCTCCGCCATGTAATACGCCTAGGATCAATGCCAAGTTCATTTCCTTGATGAATATGGTTATCAATCACGGCAGCTAACAAATTATGAGCAGTGGTAATCGCATGGAAATCGCCAGTAAAATGTAGATTAATATCTTCCATTGGTACAACCTGTGCATAGCCACCACCAGCAGCGCCACCTTTTAGACCAAAACAAGGACCAAGCGAAGGTTCGCGAAGAGCAATGACTACTTTTTTCCCTAGTTGATGCAGTGCATCACCAAGTCCCACAGTAGTCGTAGTCTTTCCCTCACCTGCAGGCGTTGGGTTGATAGCCGTTACTAGTACCAACTTGCCATCTGGACGAGATTTAATACTTTCCCATTTTTCAAGAGATACTTTCGCTTTATATTTTCCATAAAGCTCTAGTTCATCTTGCGTAATGTCAAGTTTCTCTGCCACTTCTATCACATGTTTCATTGTAGCCTCTTGGGCTATTTGCACATCACTTTTCATTGTTATATCTCCCCTATAAACTACAGACAACATCATAACTTAAAATGAAAATTAATTCATTTCGTCTTTTGCTGTACTATTTATTCTATATTATTGCGTAACTTTACTGCTTTCACAGTATTACTGAGTAGCATCGCAATCGTCAAAAGTCCCACTCCACCAGGTACTGGTGTAATAGCACCTGCCACTTCTTTCACTTGCTCAAAATCAACATCGCCTACCAGTTTCTTTTCCGCAATGCGATTGATACCTACATCAATGACAACAGCCCCTGATTTGACCATATCTTTCGTTACAAAATTTGGTTTGCCAATCGCGACTACCAAAATATCAGCTTGCCGCGTAATACTTGCTAAATCAACCGTACGAGAATGACATATCGTTACAGTAGCATGGCGGGCTAACAATAGACTAGCCATTGGTTTACCAACAATATTGCTGCGGCCAATGATGACAGCATGTTTACCTGCTATCTCTAGATCGGCAAGTTCTAGCATTTTGATGCAACCACAAGGAGTACAAGGCACTAAATGTTCTTGACCAATTGCCAACTTACCCACATTTACAGGATGGAAACCATCTACATCTTTACTTGGATCTATAGTATTTAAGAACTCTGCTTCATAAGCCTGTAAATGTTTTGGTAACGGTAATTGTAACAATATACCGTCAATCGCAGGATCGGCATTCAATGCCTCAATTTGTGCTACTAATTCTTGCTTTGTAACATTTTCTGGCATCTGCACAACTTCTGAATACATGCCGATTTCAGTACATGATTTATGTTTATTGGCTACATACACTTTAGAAGCAGGATTTTCTCCTACAATAATCACTGCTAAGCCAGGTGTAATACCATGTACCTCGGCTAACAGCTGCACTTCTTGTTTCACCATATCTTTTATTTGTGTTGCAAATTTTTTGCCCTCTAACAGTCTTGCTGACATATATAACTACCCTTCGGCACTGCGTGCCCCCCCTCTCACAAGGGGACTATTTTTATTTTAAAAATATAATACTAATTACTATGAACACCAGTAAAGCAATACTCACTAACCCATTGCGCATAAAATAGGTCTGGGTCACTTGACGAAAATCACTCGCACTGACAATAGAATGCTGATAGATCAATACCACTGCCGCCAGCACTACGCCGATAAAATAGATCCAATGCATTGACATAAGCTGACCTACTAAGAAAAAGCCAATGATGCTTGCTACATGCATCCCTTTGGAAATGATAAGAGCACGCTCTACACCAAATCGGACTGGTACGGAATGCAATTTATTTCTTTTGTCAAATTCTACATCTTGGCAACCATAGATAATATCAAAACCAGCAATCCATAAGGCAACAGCCAAACCTAACAATGCAATAGGAAAAACAATCTCACCACGAATTGCTACCCAAGCACCAATTGGTGCAATAGCCAAAGCCAAACCCAGCACTAAATGACAAGTCCATGAAAATCTTTTCATATAAGGATAGGCAACTAAAGGAATCACGGCTAATGGAAATAGCTTTAAACACAATGGATGTAAATGAGCAGCTGCCCATAAAAATAACAGCAAGCTACACACAGTTAATACAATTGCCTCCCAAGGCTTAACTTGCCCAGTGACCATCGGCCTCTCTGCAAAGCGAGGCTGAAGTCGATCATATTTTAAATCAATACAATTATTGAGTGCCATGGCTGCACTACGCGCACCCACCATAGCCAAGGTAATCCACAAAAGATCCATGCCTTTTGGCATACCACCCGCTGCCATGATTGCTCCAATATAGGCAAACGGTAGTGCAAAAATCGCATGAGACAACGCTATATTATTGATATGTGCTTTAATCTTATTCAAAACCCATTTCCTTCCATTTCTGGTCAACAACCTTTTTAATATCATCTGACATTTCAATTTCATCTGGCCATTCGCGAGTATAGCCTTCTGTAGGCCAAGCCTTTGTAGCATCAATCCCCACTTTAGTTCCCCAGTTCGGCATTGGCGAAGAATGATCCAGTACATCTAGTGGTCCATCGACCATAACAATATCGCGACGAGCATCAATATTATTATACACACGCCACCAAACTTCATTCATATCCTGTACATTCACATGCTCATCGACAACAATAATCATTTTGGTAAACATCATTTGACCCATTCCCCAAATCGCATGCATGACTTTCTTCGCTTGCTGAGGATATGTCTTTTTAATCGATACGACTGCACAATTATGAAAAACACCCTCGAGTGGTAAATTGATATCCAATATTTCTGGTAAACTCATTTGTAATACGGGTAAAAAAATGCGTTCCGTAGCTTTCGCTAAGAAGCAATCTTCCATCGGCGGCTTACCAACAATAGTTGCTGAATAAATAGGATTTTTACGATGAGTAATACAAGTAATATGAAAAACCGGATACTCATCCGCCAAAGAATAATATCCCGTATGATCGCCAAAAGGTCCTTCACGCCTTAGTTCATCCATCATAACATAGCCTTCTAAAATGATTTCTGCATGTGCTGGAACTTCAACATCAACCGTTTCGCATTTCACCAACTCCACTGACTTCTTGCGTAAAAAACCAGCAAAAACCATTTCATCAATATCCTTCGGTAACGGCGCCGTAGCAGCATAGGTAACAACTGGATCTGTACCAATTGCTACCGCCACTTCAATGCGATCATTGCCTTTGGCCTGATGCGCACGATAATTTTCAGCCCCATTCTTATGAATATGCCAATGCATACCTGTAGTTTGTCCATCATATACTTGTAAACGATACATACCAACATTTCGTTTGCCATTTACCGGGTTTTTCGTAAATACCAATGGTAACGTAATAAACTTACCAGCATCACCAGGCCAACATTTCAAAATAGGAAACTTATCTAGCGATGGCTGATCTTTAATGATCACTTCTTTACAAGGTGCATTCTTGACATACTTCGGAAAATTTACTGCTTTTTTTGCCATGGGAACAATTTTAAGTAAATCTAATTTATTTTGCATAGAAATGTAAGGTATTGAAAATATACCTTTTAAGTCCGCAGCAATATCATCAACCTTATCTACGCCAAAAGCCAGTGCCATACGTTCCATACTACCAAAAGCATTCATCAGTACGGGCATATCATATCCTTTTACATTCTCAAAGAGTAATGCTACGTTCTGATCGCCAGAGAGTTTCGACACCCGATCTGTAATTTCTGTAATCTCAAGGTCACAATCTACTTGCTGCTTAATACGTTTTAACCAACCTCGTTCTTCTAGTGCGCGAATAAATTCACGTAAATCATTAAATGCCACGTATATACTTCCTTTCCTTGACTAAAATACCCAAATTATTTTTTCAAAATGTATTTTACAATAAAAGCACTCACTTCATACATAACCACAATAGGTACTGCTACCATCGTTTGTGATAATACATCCGGCGTAGGCGAAATAATAGCCCCTACTACAAACGACAGAACCAATATATGCTTTCGCTTATTATATAAGAATGCTGAATTCACAATTCCAACCTTAGCCAAAACTAAAATGACTAAGGGAAGTTCAAAAATAAAACCAAAAGGCAGTAAAAACGAAATGACAAAAGATAAATATTCAGCTAATGATAACATGGGCTGTAAATCATCTGTCGCAAAACCCATAAAAAATTTAATCCCCGCCGGTAATACTAAATAATAAGAAAATGCTAGCCCGGTAAAAAATAGTACTACAGAAGTTGGAACTAAAATGATGGAAGCAGTACGTTCTTTTTTACTAAGTGCCGGCATAATAAAAGCCCAAGCCTGATATAACACAACAGGTAATGCTAATAAAAAACCAACAAAAAAAGATACCCGCAATTGAGAAAAAAAAGCTTCCGCTGGATTCATGTAATACAATTTGCCCGCAGGTGCTGTAATCAAATGCACTAATTCCGCAGCATAGAAATAGCAAATCCCGCTGCCAATAAGCACAGCAATAATCGCCGTAATCAATCGTTGACGCAATTCTTGCAGATGATCAACTAACGACATTTTATCATTTGCCTCTTCAGTAGTTACTGGATCCTGCTCACTATCATAACTTGTTATTTCAGACATGGAGCATTCCTCACTTTTTTTCCACTGGAGTTTGTTCTACCTTCGTTGCTTCCACTTTGATTGCTTCCTCTTTACTAGCCTCACCGCTTGTTGCTCTTTTAAATTCCTGGATTCCTTTTCCAAGTGCTTTCCCCACTTCAGGCAATTTCCCAGGACCAAAAACTACTAATGCAATTACTAGAACCAATGCCAATTCAGGCATACTAAAATTAAACATTATAAAAACTTCCTTTCTGCGAGTTCATAATTATATTATACATAAAAAGTGCAAATAAGAAAAGGTTTGGTGTGGGTAAAATAAAGCCGGACTTCTCTTTTTGCTTAGAAGTCCGGCTTTATTTTAAATGTCATCATAAACTTTATAGGCTGTTTATGGTACTCCAAAACAGTCGAAAGAAAATGTAACCTATGGTATCACTATTAGTATTGACGTAAACCAACAAAATCAGCAACTGCATGAAATGCTTCTTTTTGTTGCGGACTAGCAGACTCAGGTATCACACTACGTGCTTTTTCTAAATAATCAGTAACACGACTATAACAATATTCAATTGCCTCTGTTTCCGTTATAATCGCTAAGCCACGTTTGATATCTTCTTCTGACATATTAGATGTCTGTACAATTTTTCGAAGTTCAGCACGATCTGGACTATGCTCTAATGCATAGATAACGGGCAATGTGACAATGCCTTGTCGTAAATCATTACCTGCCGGCTTACCAATTTGCTCAGAAGAAGCCGTAATATCCAAAATATCATCGGTTATCTGGAAAGCCATACCGATCGAATAGCCATATTCTCGCAAAGCTTCTACATCAGCACTAGGTAGATTAGCTGCTAAACTTCCAAGTTCACAACTTGCTGCCAAAAAATCAGCCGTTTTTTGTGCAATACGTCCCAAATATTCCTTTTCACCTTGATCGGCATCAAATGTACTTCGGTTTTGATTGATTTCCCCTTCACACATCGAACAAACGACATCGGTTAACACTTTTAGCATATTATTACTGACTCTATTTGCGATAAGCGAAAAAGCTTTTGAAAATAAATAATCACCAATCAATACCGAGGAATGATTACCCCAGCAAGAATTAGCTGTAGGTCTGCCTCGGCGTGTAGTAGAATTATCAATGACATCATCATGTACCAGCGTTGCCATATGGATTAACTCGATAGCTACTGCCACTGGCATTAATGTTTCGTTATTACACTCTTTCGTTCGAGCACACATATAATATAAGGCAGGTCTTAAACGTTTACCACCAGCTTCTACTAAATGTTGACTTATATCTGTTATTAACTGTTCTGGCGAATCTATTACCGAAAGCAATTCAGCCTCTAGTAGTGTTAAATCATTTTGCACAATTTCAAACATTGAATTTTTAATCACTATTTTAATCACCTACATGTAAATTCTCTCTCTATAATACACCATGATTCGCCATTACGTCTATTTTTTTTTCAATATAAGAAATATTATTTGAAACGTTTCCACTATTAGGTAATTGCAAATTGCTTGGATATACATCATAATCCCAGCTATAATCGCTATCATAATCACGAAACCAACTGTCTTACGCACTATAAAAGTGAGAACAAATCTTTATATATAGTTTCACCAGCAACTCGAAATCTATGTTATTTATAATATATTTACATAAGAATTGTTATACTTTCTGACTCCGTAAAAAAGCTTGCACACTAATATATGTAAGTGTGCAAGCCTTTTACTCTATTTATTCTATATGGTTATTATCTTCCTTAAAATACTGCATACTATTTTTCTTCCATTCTTTCGTACTAAACAACATGATATACTCGCTTATTGCTATTTGCTCTGACAAGGTTTTAGCTATCGCATTACATTCTTCACGATTATGAGCATGTAGCATCGTATAAAAATTATACGGCCATCCGGGCTGTGTATCACGGGCATAGCAATGAGTCACTACTGCAAGTTTTGCAAATATTTCTCCAACTTCTTGGATTCTTTCCTGCGGTATAATCCAGGCACATAAGGCATTGGCAGCATAGCCAATTTCTCGATGCCTCAGAACCGCTCCCATTTTCCTTATTTTCCCGGATTTTTGATATGTTCGCAATCGTTCTAATAATTCTTCTTCGGTAATACCTATCTGATCAGCAATTTGACGATAGGGCTCAGCGACTAGCGGAAATTCATCTTGCATAATCGCAATGATCTTTTTGTCTAACTCATCTAACATTTGTCACCTCTACTCATTCTTCTTGTCTCATGACAAATTAAATTGTACACTTACCTTAAATTTTTTAGTAGCCGGCAAATTGATTAGTTGTACCACGCCAGCAAGTTTTCTAACACTATCTAGCATTTCATCTTGCGCCTTACGGTTATGAGAAAATAGAGTAAACCATAAATTAAATTTTCCATCACGTTCATAATTATGGGTAACTCCACAATGCGCATTGATGAAGGTAGCGACTGCTGGAATAGCATCTGTTTCGACTTCGAGAGCTACCAATGTTCCAATATAGCCTAATTTGCTTGAATCAAAAAATGGTCCAATCCGCCTGATAAACCCTTGTTTTTTTAATAATTGCAACCGTTCAATCACAATCGATTCTTCGGTTCCTAAACGCTGGGCAATCACCGCAAAAGGACGACTATCAAAAGATAAATCTGTCTGTAGTATATTCAATAATCTTTTATCAAATGCAGTAAGCATATACAACTCCTTTATTTTTTTTTGTCAATCAACGAATATAATTCTTAGGATGCCATTAAAGACTAGGCTTAACAGCGCTTATTGATAGATAACATCCTACTTTTATTCTTAGCAAAAAAGAGAACAGCCTATGCTGTTCTCTTTGGCATTCATAATTTATTTTAACAGAATCTGCTCAATTCCGTCAAGTAATTCGCTACGCCCAATTCCTTTTTCTGATGAATACGCAATAATATTATCATTTTTCATGCCAAGCCCTTTTTTTATGGCAGCAATATTTTTATTGATATTCATACGCGTCAGCTTATCAGCCTTTGTGGCAATTACCTGTACAGGTATATCATTTTCAATTAGCCAGCGGTATGTACTAATATCACTCTCCATTGGCGCATGTCTGATGTCAATTAATTGGCATGCCAGTTGCAAACGTGGGGATTTTAACAAGTATTCTTCAATGAATTTAGCCCACTGGACACGATTCGATTTTCCCGTACGAGCGTAACCATATCCAGGTAAATCAACTAGAAAAAATTCACGCCGATCTTCTTCGCTCAGTTTCGCCATCAATCGATAAAAATTAAGAGTTTGTGTTTTCCCTGGACTACCGCTTGTACGCGCGAGACCATGTCGGCGACATAAGGAATTGATTAATGAGGATTTCCCAACATTAGAACGTCCCATAAACGCAATTTCATGTAATTCACCTACTGGATATTGATCAATCCGTACAGCAGAAGCCACATATTGTCCACTTGTAATATTAATACTTTTCTTTTCTTCATTCATTACTCTTCACCAATGCTGTTGCCAACACCTCATCCATATGTTCTACGAAAACAAATTCAAGATTTTTCCTGACATTTGCGGGTATTTCATCAATATCTCGCTTATTTTCTTTTGGCATTATAATGGTCTTTATACCAACACGATGCGCCGCTAACACCTTTTCTTTGATGCCACCAACAGGTAACACTCGTCCCCGTAATGTAATCTCACCAGTCATAGCCAAATCGTTTCTGACAGGTCTACCAGTTAAAGCCGATACCACTGCCGTTGACATCGAAATCCCTGCAGATGGACCATCCTTTGGTATACCACCTTCTGGTAGATGAATATGAATGTCCATTTTGTCTTGAAATTCTGCATCAATTCCCAATTCATCGACTCGAGTACGAATATAGCTAAAGCCAGCTTGCGCTGATTCGCGCATCACTTCACCAAGTTGTCCAGTGAGAATTAATTTCCCCTTACCCTTCATTACCGAAACCTCAATCGGCAATACATCACCACCAACTTGTGTCCATGCTAAACCAGTACTTACTCCAACCTGCGGTTCTTTTTCCGCTTGCGTATGGCGATATTTGGTCGCTCCTAAAAAAGTATGTATATTTTGTGCTGTCACCTTTACACTACTTCGTTTATTCTGTACAATCTGGCGAGCTACTTTACGGCACAATGTAGCAATACTACGTTCTAGACCACGCACACCAGCCTCACGAGTATAATCACCAATTATTTTTTGTAGGATACTTTCAGAAAAAACAATCTGCTTGTCAGTTAAACCATGATCCGAAACTTGTTTCGGAACCAAATACCGTTTCGCAATCTGTACTTTTTCTTCTTCTGTATACCCAGGAATCTGTATAATCTCAATTCGATCTAGTAGAGGACGTGGAATATTATGCATGACATTTGCGGTAATCACCCAAAGTACACGAGAAAGATCAAATGGCACTTCCACATAATGATCACTGAATGTATTATTTTGCTCAGGATCCAATACTTCTAACAGCGCTGCAGATGGATCGCCTCTAAAATCCGCACTCATTTTATCAATTTCATCTAGTAAAAACACAGGGTTCTTAGAACCTGCTGTACGCATACCTTGAATAATCCGTCCAGGCATCGCTCCTACATAAGTACGGCGATGACCGCGAATCTCAGCCTCATCCCGCACACCACCTAACGAAACACGAACAAAATTCCGATCCATTGCTTTAGCAATGGAACGAGCGAGCGAAGTTTTGCCGACACCAGGCGGTCCCACTAAACACAAAATAGGTCCTTTCATTGTTTCTGTCAACTTCCGAATTGATAAATATTCCAAAATGCGTTCTTTTACTTTTTCCAATCCATAATGATCATCATTTAACGTTTTTTCCGCTATATCAATATCAAGCATATCAACTGACTCTTTGACCCAAGGTAACGCAAATAAACAATCCAGATACGTTCGAATCACTCCACTCTCCGCTACCATAGGAGGCATCTTGCCTAATCGATCTAATTCTTTTTTGATTCTTTCCTCAGCTTCTTTAGTAAATTCTTGTTTTTGTAACTTTTCACGATACTCATCGATCTCAGCAGTGCGATCATCTTTTTCACCTAGTTCTTTTTGAATGGCCTTTAGCTGTTCTCGCAAATAATATTCTTTTTGGGTTTTTTCCATTTGTTTACGTACACGGACATTAATCTTCTTTTCTAATTCAAGAATTTCCATTTCCCGGCCCAGAATTTCGCATAGCTTTTCTAGACGTTCTTTCACATCAATGCCATCAAGTAATGCTTGTTTATCTTCTATTTTAAGAGATAAATGACTGGCAATCAAATCAGCCAATCGACCTGGTTCTTCTACGACAACTACCGATACTAATGTCTCTGGTGGTATTTTTTTATTAAATTTAACCCATTGTTCAAATTGATGGATTGCAGTACGTGTTAGTGCCTCAATTTCCATAGTTTTAGCTTCTATTTCATCAAATTCCTTGACTTCTACTTCGTAATAAGCTTCAACATCATCGTTATATTTAATAATTTCAGCACGATGTAATCCCTCTACCAATACTCTGATGGTACCACCTGGTAGCTTTAATAATTGTTTTACTTCTGCCACTGTACCGACATTGAAAATTTCATCTGGAGCCGGTACATCATTTTCGGCGTCTTTTTGTGCCGCAAGCATAATGAAACGGTCATGTACCATTGCTTCTTCCAAAGCACTAATCGATTTTTCTCGACCAACATCGAGATGAATGATCATATATGGGAAAACTAAAATGCCTCTAAGGGGCAGTAGTGGTATTGTTCTTGTTTTATTTGCCATAAAAGTGGCCTCCTCTAAATTGTCCTTATCTTGCTACTACTATTTTCATCTTCAATATGTATAAATATTCTTATTTGTTGTGCAAAAATCCTTTTAAAATAGCAAAAATATATTGAGCCTACACTTATTTTTTAACCTTAATAATAAGTAGCCCTCTAAAGAGGGCTACTTAATTATATGAAATTTAAACATTATACGCCTGCAGCAGCCAAAATATCCGGTTTTTGTGATGCAATTTCCATATGAACCTCATTTCCTATCGTTATTAAAGTATATTGCAATGCTTCATCGATAGTCTCAACCGCAATAACTTCAATTCCCATATTATTATATAAATCTTGCCAATTTTCTTTGGGGATCAGAACACGCCGCGCACCAGCCTGCTGTGCAGCATAGATCTTAGCACTGACTCCTCCTACGGGTTTTATTACACCGCGAAGCGATAGTTCGCCAGTCATTGCTATTGTATTATCAACAGGAATATGATAAATCGCCGAATAAATAGCTACCGCTATCGTAACACCAGCAGAAGGCCCATCAATAGGACCACCACCTGGGAAATTGACATGAATATCATATTTATCGAGATCAATCGAAAACCGATTGGATAGTACTGTTACAACATTTTCCAAGGAACTTTTTGCCATGCTTTTTCTTCGCATCGTACGACCCGGTGCGGCAATCTCTTCTTCATCTACTACACCTGTAAAAATCAGTTTCCCAGTACCAACGGCAGCTGTCGCTTCTATTTCTGTAACGACCCCAATATTAGCACCATGTACTGCCAATCCATTCGCAAACCCCACCTGAGGTTTATCCGGTATTTTTTTGTCCGGTCTAGGACTATATTGTCCAAAATTAATAACCCACTCTACATCAGCACATGATATGGCTTGTCGTTGTTCATTCATTGCAACCCCTGCCGCAATCTGTATAATATTTACAACATCTCGACCATTTGTAGAATAATTTTTTATAACCTCAACTGCTTTATCAGTAATCGAAAAATTTACTTTCTTAGCAGCATTATATACAATCCTACTTACTTCCGTAGACAATAATGGACGGAAAAAGATTTCCACACAACGAGAACGAATAGCCGGTGGAATCTCTTGCGGCATACGAGTCGTTGCACCAATTAAACGAAAATCGGCAGGTAATCCATTTTGAAAAATATCATGAATATGATTGGGAATATTCGTATCTTCGCTATTATAATATGAACTTTCCAGAAATACTTTACGATCTTCTAATACTTTTAATAATTTATTCATTTGCGTACTATGTAATTCACCAATTTCATCAATAAAGAGCACCCCACCATGAGCTTTTGTAACAGCACCCGCTTTTGGTTGTGGAATACCCGCCGCTCCCATAGAACCAGCACCTTGATATATTGGATCATGCACAGTACCAATTAATGGATCTGCAATGCCTCGTTCATCAAAACGAGAAGTGGTTGCATCCATCTCAATAAATTTTGCATTTGACTTGAAAGGCGATAGAGGATTCCGTTTTGCTTCCTCTAGTATAAGCCTTGCAGCTGCCGTTTTCCCAACTCCTGGCGGTCCATACACAATTACATGTTGTGGATTAGGACCGCATAACGCAGCACGCAATGCTTTTAAACCATCCTCCTGACCAACAATCTCAGCAAATGTAGTCGGACGAGTTTTTTCTGATAATGGTTCCGTCAAAGAAATCTCTCGCATTTTTTGCAATTTGTCTATTTCTTTTCTTGATTCACGTTCTACAGCTCCACGGTTACCCTGTTGAGAACGTAGCAAATTCCAAAAATACATTCCAATCACTATGACAAAAAAGAATTGTACTACACTAACAATATTTACTGCATAATCCATCAGTTACAAATCCTCCTTCCAAACAATCACTATCATAAATGTAGTATGATCATACAGCTTGATTTTATCCTGTAAAAAAAATACTAATTCAGGAAGAAAGAAAGTAAAACGTAGGGGAAGACCTAAGCCTCTCCTACGTTTTAGATTATGCGGATTCTTCTTTTTTCTTATTTTTGCGATCGACAGTAACTAAAACTGGCGGTTCTTTTGCCACAACTGTTTCTTTTGTCACTGTGCATTTTGATACATCCGTACGGGATGGTACCTCATACATCACATCGCACATAATACCCTCAATAATAGCCCTAAGACCTCGTGCACCAGTCTTACGCTTTAACGCTTCTTGAGCGATAGCAACCAGTGCATCCTCTTTGAACTCTAATTGTACATTATCAAGCTCCAAGAATTTTTGATATTGCTTGATCAAAGCATTCTTAGGTTCTAGTAAGATACGAACAAGGGCACTTTCATCCAAAGAATCTAGCGTAACAACGACCGGTAAACGACCGACAAATTCAGGAATAAGCCCATACTTTAAAAGATCTTCTGGCAAAATTTGTTTCAAAAGTTCACCGATTTTCTTTTTCTCTTTACTAACTACATCGGCACCAAATCCCATATTTTTCTTACCTGTGCGAGCACTGATCAGTTTATCAATACCATCAAAAGCGCCACCACATATAAATAAAATATTAGTTGTGTCAATTTGGATAAATTCTTGATGAGGATGCTTGCGTCCGCCCTGAGGTGGAACACTAGCAACGGTTCCTTCTAGAATTTTAAGAAGTGCCTGCTGCACACCTTCACCTGATACATCACGAGTAATCGATGGATTTTCCGATTTGCGAGCGATCTTATCAATCTCATCAATATACACAATACCTTTTTCAGCTTTTTCTACATCATAGTCAGCAGCTTGAATCAGCTTCAGTAGAATATTTTCTACATCTTCACCAACATAACCAGCTTCTGTAAGAGAAGTAGCATCCGCAATGGCAAAAGGTACATTTAGCAATTTCGCCAATGTTTGGGCTAATAGAGTCTTACCACTACCAGTAGGACCAAGCATGACAATATTGGACTTTTGCAGTTCAACATCATCATTCTTACTCGTAAAGTTAACGCGTTTATAGTGGTTATATACCGCTACAGCCATTGTTTTCTTCGCCATATCTTGACCAATCACATATTGATCAAGGATGTCTTTTATTTCTTTTGGCTTCGGAACATCATTCAGCTCAACATTGATATCCTCGCTTAGTTCTTCTTCGATAATTTCATTACAAAGCTCAATACATTCATCACAAATATATACACCCGGACCAGCTACTAATTTTTTGACTTGTTCTTGTAATTTACCACAAAAAGAGCATTTGAGCTGACCTTTGTCATCCCCAAATTTTAACATACTATCACCTCTCTATTTGGGACTTTCTAGACGTTCGCCACGAACAACAACAGCATCAATAATACCATATTCTTTAGCCTGCTCAGCAGACATAAAGTAATCTCGTTCCGTATCATTTTTAATTTTTTCTAATGGCTGACCAGTATGATGGACCATGATTCCATTAAGAATTTCTCTGGTTCGTAGTATTTCTCTTGTTTGAATTTCAATATCAGTAGCTTGCCCTTGTGATCCACCTAACGGCTGGTGAATCATAATACGTGCATACGGAAGTGCATAACGTTTACCTTTAGCACCTGCCGTCAGCAATAATGCACCTGCACTTGCAGCTTGACCCATGCAAGTAGTAGAAACATCAGGCTTTACATGCTGCATTGTATCATACATAGCCAATGCAGCTGTTACTACGCCACCTGGACTATTAATATATACATGAATATCCTTATCCGGATCTTCTGACTCCAAAAATAACAGTTGGGCAATAAATAAATTTGCTACATTGTCATCAATAGGGCCACCAATAAATATGATACGATCTTTTAGGAGTCGAGAGTAAATATCGTAGGACCGCTCCCCACGACTAGATTGCTCTACTACTATTGGTACAAAGTTCATATTAATACACCTCTATTGGTTTATTACTCTTTCTCTACGCTATCAATAATAAGTTGAGCAGCTTTTTTACGCAGGATAGAATCAACCACAAAAGACATTCTACCTTGCTGCGCAATAATTGCTTTGACATCTGCTAGTTCAGCGCCATAGCCTTTTGCAATCACATCGATTTCTGCATCGATTTCCTCAACGCTTACTTCTAATGCTTCTGCTTTTACAATTGCTTCTAGCAACATATCAGTCTTTACGCCTACTACTGCAGATTCATGATAATTTTGTCGAAGAGCATCCATATCTGAATTCATATATTTCATGTAATCGTCAAGCTTCATGCCACGACTTTCCAAATTGGCACTTAAGTCTTCAATCATTTTGGAAATACGGTCTTCTATCATAATTTCAGGGATCTCAACTGTTGCATTTTCAACAGCCTGTTTAATCGCTTCATTACGGAATTCATTTTTTGCTTTGTCAGCAGCAGCCACTTCCAACTTATTCTTAATGTCAGCTTTTAATTCCTCTACAGTATTAAATTCACTTACATCTTTAACAAATTCATCATCTACCTCTGGTAATTCCTGACGTTTTACATCATTGACAGTTACCTTAAAGACAGCATCTTTACCTGCTAAGTCAGCAGCGTGGTACTCGGTAGGGAAAGTTACCTTTACATCTACGGTTTCACCAGCTTTTACACCAAGAAGTTGCTCTTCAAAACCAGGAATAAAAGTATTGGAGCCGATTTGTAACGGATGGCCTTTACCTTCACCACCAGGGAATGCTACATCATCAACAAAACCTTCAAAATCGATAATAGCAAAATCACCATTTTCAATTGCTACACCTTCAGCAACTACCATTTTAGCGTGACTATTGCGCATTGTTTCAACTTGAGCATCAATTTGCTCTGTTGTAACTTCTGCAACTGTTTCCGCTATTTTGAGACCTTTATATTGACCCAAAGTAAGTTCTGGTTTAGCAACTACAGTAACTTTAAAGGCTAAATCTTTATCTTCAGCCAACGTAACCACATCAATTTCAGGACGACTTACGGGCTCAATATTATTTTCTTCAAGTGCTGTTGCATATGCAGGACTCGCTAATATTTCAAATGCTTCATCCAATAACGCTTCTTTACCAATATGACGTTCCAAAATATTGCGAGGAGTTTTCCCCTTACGGAAACCAGGAATATTTACTTTATTTGATAGTTTACGGTATGCCTTCTCCACTGCTTTTGCTACTTCAACTTGTGGTACTTCAATATTAAATACCACTTTATTATTGTCTATTTTTTCCATTATTGCTTTCATTTATACTATATCCTCCCTATGTAATTAGTCGGCGAGATAATCTTAATCGCCAAAAAATAGTATTACTATCTCAACATAAAATTATGTTGTTTGTAATTTTTCCCTCAAATTAGGCAGTAATTTCCCTACCTTTATAATACCATAGCCTTTATGATACCATAAGTATCTAACAAAAACAAGATATAAGCAAAAAAACCCAGCTGTCAACTTACTATCTTTTATTACCCTTTTATTATCATTCACGCACACTAAGCTAACACGATTGCATATTATGTAATAAATCAGCATAAAGGGAGGCTAGACCATTGTATTATTGCCTTCAAGATTCCTGCAAACTAGTCAAAGGTAATACTCGCGCTGCAATCTATGATTTTAAAACCGGTAAAGTTTATTCTATTAATATGGATGCAGCCAACCTACTAACTGCCTGTTGCGATCATGCCATCCAAGATTTATGGGACATAAACTCTCCTGATACGGCACACTACATGGACTTTTTAAATAAATTAAGCGGTAAAAATTTGGGAGGTTACCAAACTACCAAACCAAATGTAACCTTAGAAGAACTCCCACCCAAATCAGCAAACAAGTTAGACTTCATTTGGCTAGAACTCACCTCTGCCTGCAACAGCAAATGTCTTCATTGTTATGCCGAGTGTGGACCATCATCTAGCACTCCTGATCAAGTACCTCATGAGCGCTGGTTATCACTGATTGACGAAGGCAAACAAGCAGGTGCTACAGCTATTCAGCTTATAGGCGGCGAGCCACTATTATATCCAGCATGGCGTGAACTTATCATAAAAGCCCATCAACTTGGCTATGCATACATTGAAATATTCACGAATGCGACTTTAATTGATGATGATTGTATCGATTTTTTCAAACAATATCATGTAAATATTGCCACAACTATTTATGCTGATAATGCTGAAATCCATGACAAAATCACCTTACAACCAAATAGTTTTACTAAAACAATGGCAGCCATCCAGAAAATGCGTTCTGCTGACATCCCCCTCCGCATTGCATCTATTATCATGAAAGCCAACGAATGCGAAGTCTCAAATATTATGAAGTTATATAAAAATTTCGGTATGGAAGGCGTCTATCCTGACATTATTCGTCCTACTGGTAGAGGTAATGACGAAGATTTACTACCAGTGCACTATTCTAAACCTCTTATTAAGCCACCCTTTTATACTGATGAATATTCATTTTTCGATGCACATAATTACCATAGTTGCTTAGCTGGTAAAATTGCAATTACAACAACAGGAGATGCTATTCCTTGTATCTTTGCCAGAAATCAAATATGTGGAAATATTTTGAAAAACTCATTAGCTGAAATACTTAGCAAGCAACCGCTTACAACATGCTGGCAAACTACCAAAGATCATGTTACTAAATGTAAAGACTGTGAATACCGTTATGCTTGCTCCGATTGCCGCCCATTAGCCCAAAGTATTGATTCCCAAAAATCTTGGTTGGCTGATCCTCAAAACTGTGCTTATAACCCCTATACTGGCAAATGGCAAAATTCGTTAAATCCTAATGAATCAAAAGGAGGATAACTACGTGTATTACGATGATAACGACCAAAGACCAAAGTGGGATCGTCCCGAAATCGAGGACTGGGATGACGACGAAGATCTTTCGCGTGTCACTTATGGTTGCACACCAAATCCCCATCAATGCTGGCCTCGTCCTTGTTGGCCTCATCAGCAATGTTGGCCTCGTCAACAATGCTGGCCCCGTCAACAATGCTGGCCCCGTCCTTGTTGGCCTCGTCAACATTGTTGGCCTCACCAACCACAACCATGCTGGCCCCATCAACAATGTTGGCCTCGCCGTTAATAACAAAACATTCTTTCCTCTTTAAAAAGAGCAAATTAGACACTGGTCCTTCTAGTGTCTAATTTGCTCTGCTATGTTATAAAATTTACTTTTTTCTTACTTAGTGTAAAGATTGCATAAATATTCTTCTATCATACTTCCATTTTATTATAAGTGTTGTATACTTAGTCTCATCTCAAATTATAGTTGATATTTGGCAACTATAACACACATAATAACTTCGGAGGTTGATTTTTCATGATGAAATTATTACGGCGAGTATTGATTGGCAGACCTTTGCACAACCAAGAGATCAGCCATGAAACTCTGCCAAAATGGAAAGCACTTGCCATATTTTCTTCAGATGCCTTATCATCAGTCGCTTATGGTCCTGAGGAAATTCTACTAATGTTAACACTACCAGGAATCATAGCCTATGGCTATTTAGCTCCAGTGTCCCTTGCTATCTTGGCTTTGCTCGCTATTGTCACTATTTCTTATGTACAAGTAGCGAAAGCCAATCCAGGTGGTGGCGGTTCCTATTCTGTGGCAATAAAGAATCTTGGTGAAATACCAGCTTTAGTAGCTGCTGCCGCTTTATTTGCTGATTATACTCTGACAGTAGCTGTGAGCGTGTGCGCTGGTACCGCTGCTATTTCATCAGCTTTCCCTCAAGTAGCTACCTATGAAGTACCAATCGATCTAGCCGTCTTATTTGGCATTTTAATGTTAGTCAATCTACGAGGAGTCAAAGAGGCCTCTACTACCTTTGTATATCCCACTTACGCTTTTCTTTTTGGTATTGTTGCTCTAATTACTACTGGAATCTACCAAGCCCTTACCCAACAAGTACCTATTATCCCTCCCGAATCACTCGCCAAACAATTTGATTGGGCAGTGGTAGTATTAATTTTGCGCGCCTTTGCTAACGGCTGTAGTTCGATGACTGGAGTTGAAGCCATTTCAAATGGTGTGCCAATGTTTCGTTCACCAGAAGTACGCAATGCAGCAGTCACTACCTATTGGATGTCAGGTATTTTGGGCTTTATGTTTCTAGGCATTTCTTTTTTAATTATGCACTTTCATCTTTTGCCAATTGAGGGTATCACTGCCTTATCACAAATTGCTGAGCTGACTTTCGGACGTGGTTGGTTCTATTATTACATCCAAATCACTACAATGGTAGTACTATATTTAGCTGCTAATACTTCATTTAATGGTTTACCCTCTCTATTATCTTTAATAGCCAAAGATGGCTATATGCCTCGTTATCTAGGCGTGAGAGGAGAGCGACTCAGTTTTTCCAACGGCATTATACTACTTAGCGTAATAGCCGGTCTATTAATTTTTATTTATCAAGGAAATACTGAACATTTGATTTCACTGTATGCTATTGGCGTTTTTCTCTCATTTACCATTGCACAAACAGGCATGGTTGTTCATTGGCGAAAAGAAAGAACTCCAGGTTGGATGATTCGCGCTACTATCAATACACTCGGCGCAATCGTCACTGGAATTGTCGTACTGATTATCGGTATTACTAAGTTTTCTCACGGCGCCTGGGCTGTTATTGTCTTTATCCCATTTATGATCTTTATTTTCAAAAAAATCCGTTCGCATTATAACGATATGTCAGAGCAGCTACACTTACCAATAGAAGAGTTCGATCCGGCAACTCCTACCCACCTTATAGCAGGTAGAAATCTAGTCATTGTGCCCGTCGCCACCCCTACCAATATTGTAGCGCAAACCCTTAAATACGCAAAAAGCATCAGCAAAGACGTTACAGCTCTTCATATTGCTACTGATGAAGAAACAGGTCTAAAAGTGGCAGAAAAATGGTGTGCCTGGAATCCCGGCATTGAGCTAGTAACTGTTTACTCACCCTACCGCCTAGTAATTCAACCTCTACTGAATTATATCAGCCAACTAGAACGTCAAAAAAGTCCTGAAGATTTTATTACAATCTTAATCCCTGAATTCCAGACAAAAAAATGGTGGCATCGATTACTTCATAATCAAACAGGTTGGGTTCTACGCACCTTACTCATTCTTCGAGAAAACGTTATTGTCACTACCGTTCCTTTCCATCTTAAAAAATAAATTAGCACTAAAAAAACTGCTATGAGAATTCAAATTTAAGAATTCTCATAGCAGTTTTTATACCCTCATAGCTCTATAGCCTTTTTCCTGATGATGATTGCCTATAGCATATTGATTTCTAGTAAGTCTTCCGACCTAGGCAAAAGCCTTAGTTACTACTTGTGTGATCAATTTTAAATTTATAACAAAAGAGACTTCTAAGATTTCACTTAAAAGTCTCGTAATTATTGTGGTGCGGGAAAGAGGACTTGAACCTCCACACCTTGCGGCGCCAGATCCTAAGTCTGGTGCGTCTGCCATTCCGCCATTCCCGCATAAATGGTGGCTCACCCGCGGCTCGAACGCGGGACACCCTGATTAAAAGTCAGGTGCTCTACCAACTGAGCTAGTGAACCGTAGTGGCAGGGGGAGATGTACGCGCAAAACACCA
>Ga0074193_1000334_pt1 | contig 83714 bp, 78 predicted proteins | sample EPASupsiteHSE605_FD_64523 | JGI IMG/M metagenome (GOLD analysis project Ga0074193, IMG submission 64523) | Bioremediated contaminated groundwater from EPA Superfund site, New Mexico - Sample HSE6-05 | ecosystem: Environmental > Aquatic > Deep subsurface > Groundwater > Contaminated ... | reverse complement strand
TAGGTGTTTCGTTGGCTACTTATGTAAACACCCGCCTCCTTTACGCCCCAGCCACGACGATTGCCTGTAAGTAATATTGTATATTAAATTAAAACTTTTTCTATGGAGGTATTACGTGTATAAAAAGAAACTTTTTTCACAAATGATTTTAATTTTAATGTTATTGACTCTGTTGATTCCTGCTCCGGTGACTCATGCCGCATCACCGGTCGATAATGTCTTGACAACGCTAGCGTCATCGACTGTTGCTGGTCAAGATAGTGCGACTCACGGGACTGGCATACTAGAAAAGCTATTTGGCTTTCTCTTTGATAAAATTCTTGGACCAGTCTTAAATATTTTTAATAGCAAATCAACTAGCAATTTATCTACGAGTAGTCCCACGACAGGAATATCGTTACCATCAACAAATAATCCGAATCCAATTGTTGGAAGCGGAACATTAAAAGGGAAGACGATTGTTGTTGATCCTGGGCATGGTGGTAGTAATCCTGGCGCTGTGGCAAACAATACGCGAGAATCGGATAATAACCTGGCCGTTAGTTTAAAACTTAGAGACAAATTGGTACAAGCTGGAGCTAACGTAATCATGACGCGAGATACAGACCGCACGGTTGCGCCTGAAGGTAGTTCGTTAGGTGCAGAATTAGAGGCAAGAATTAAGTTGGCGGAAACAAATCACGCCGATATTTTCGTTAGCATTCACTCTAATGAAAATCCTACAACCAGCATTGCGGGAGCTATGACATTCTATCCGACTGGTAAATCATCCGCACTCGCTGCAGCTGTTGAAAAAAACCTAATCGCAGAAACAAATGCAAATGATAAAGGAACTTCTCCTGCGACTTTTTATGTGCTTCGTAACAATTCAGTACCCAGTACATTAGTTGAAATGGGTTTTGTTTCTAATCCAGAAGAATCTGCCTTACTCCATTCTGATGCATATCGCACCAAAATTGCACAAGGTATTTTTAACGGGATTGTACAATATTTTAACTAGATCATTATCCTGCTTGGCTTATCATGAAGATTATCATAAGCCAAGCAGGATTTCTTATATATCAACAGAACATATATATATAAAGTGCTAAGAAAATGACAGATGTATTGCTAGTCTGCCGTGGATGGGGTATAGGGCATCCATGATGATTGCTATGAAGAAATTTTCGTAATATATATTGAAACAAAAGGAGATTCATATGTATTGTAAATCTATATTGCCTAATGGTCTGAGAATCGTCTCAGAGGCCATTCCTTATGTAAAATCCGTTACTCTTGGAATATGGGTCGGTACTGGTTCACGATCTGAACAAGAGTATAATCACGGTATTTCTCATTTTATTGAACATATGGTCTTTAAAGGCACTGATAATCGATCTGCGAAAGATATTGCCGAAGCGGTAGATTCGGTTGGTGGACAATTAAATGCTTTTACTGGTAAAGAATACACTTGTTATTATATTAAAGTCCTTGATACCCATTTAGAGCTAGCGATTGATATACTAAGTGATATGTTATTGTCTTCTAAATTTGATGGGGAAGATATAAAACGCGAGCGCGAAGTAGTATTAGAAGAAATTCATATGTATGAAGATACACCCGATGAATTAGTGCATGATATCCATCTTAATAATATCTGGGCTGGACATCCTCTTGGGCGTAATATCTTAGGTACTACATCATCCGTTGAAAAATTCAATCCAAGTCTCATCGATCAATATTATCAACAATTCTATACTCCAGATAATATTGTACTTGCTGCCGCTGGCAATTTGACTCATGAACGACTTGAAGAACTGACAGAACGCTATTTTGGAAAGCTAACCGGAACGAAACAGAAGGTAGCACCCAATATTCCAACTCTCATACCAGCGCGTACCATCCGAACAAAAACAATGGAACAAGTACACCTTTGTCTTGGAACGAAAAGCGTACCCCAATCATCGCCCGATATTTATACTCTTCACATCTTGAATAATATATTAGGTGGAGGAATTAGCTCACGTTTATTTCAATCGATTCGAGAAGAAAAAGGTCTAGCTTACGCCATCTATTCGTATCAATCAAATTATAGTGATGCTGGATTATTTACCATTTATGCTGGAACAAGACCGAATAATGCGGGACAGGTTATGGAATTAATTTGGAAAAACATTACAGAACTTAAAGCTAACGGAATTACCCAAAGTGAACTTACCAAGACCAAAGAGCAGTTAAAGGGTGGATTACTTCTTGGACTAGAGAGTTCTAGTAGCCGCATGTCTAGAATTGGCAAAATGGAACTTATGTTAGGTAAATATGTTACCCTTGATGAAGTGGTCACTAAAATTGATAACGTTTCACTAGAAGCTCTGCAGCAAATGATACAATCATTATTTAATTCTGAAACCTTATGCTTTACCGCATTAGGTCCCATCACAGAGGAGATAGCCAATGAGATTAAGAGGTTTTGAATTTATTACACGCTATAAAAATAGCGATTTGGTATTACCAAGTCGAAAAACGCAGTATAGTGCTGGCTATGATATTGCAGCTGCAGAAAGCATTACCTTACTACCATCTACCACTACTTTGATCCCTACAGGGCTAAAAGCTTATATGCTTCATGATGAATATTTGGGTATACACATTCGCTCTGGCTTATCAATAAAAAATAATCTCAGTCTTATCAATAGCCAAGGCATTATTGATGCTGATTACTACAATAATACTGATAACGAGGGGCACATCATGATTGCCATTTATAATCACAATATGCAAGAAATATTGATTGATAAAGGTACTCGTATTGCACAAGGAATATTTTATAAGTACTTACTTACAGATACTGACGAAAGCACTCCAGTTGTAACTAGAACAGGGGGCTTTGGTAGTACGGATCGAGAAAAGTAACATATATTTTATAAAAGCAGCATATTGATAAAGTATATAGACCTAATTGCATATTTAACTCATTCTTCCATCATAAAAGCTAGAAGAAATATGGAGGTTTGTCATGTATGCCTGGATAGTACTATTCTTGGTACTGATCATCCTGGCTTTGTCAGTATGGCAACGCGCAAAATATTTTCGTGAAACAGTACCTCAAAATAAGCTGAAAGCTTCACCATTATCACTAGCCATTCAAGAATTAATTGCAATCGCTGGGAGCATTTATTTATCATTAATTATGTTAGTATCCTTTTTAAAATTAAATATACCTGAAACCATAAGAATTTGTGATCTGGTAATTGATCCACTAGCCTTCACAGCCATTAGTTTAGCAATTATACAACCTTTATTCTTATGTCTTTTTAATTTAATGAGAAAGCAACTTTATTTTTAATTTCAATAAGAAGATAAAGAGGTGTATATCATGCGGTTAAGCGATTTATCAGGTAAAGAAGTGATTAATTTAAGCGATGGATCCCGTTTAGGGCTGATTGAACAATGTGAACTGATATTCGATTACAAATCCGGATGCATCGATACGATACTAGTTCCAAATCGAAACAGTGTGTTTAGTTTTTTTAATGAAAGCCGCGCTATAACGATTCCATGGCAAGCAATCAAACGGATTGGTGATGAAGTCATTATTGTAGACTTGCATCATAATGATAAACGCTACCATCATCTGCGCTATGACAGAAAAGAAAGTACATATTAATCATAACTATGGATAAACTAACATTTAAATGCACGATATGCATTTAAATGTTAGGAGGCTTTTGCAATATGGAAAATAATAATACCGTTTCCCCTTCAACGCAGGTCAATACGAACTCAATAGTCAACAGTTATACTGCTGCCAATTCTAATAATCTACAAACTCCATCAAGCAATACACAACAACTTTCTCAGACAATTATTGGTGTATTTCCCTCTAGATCTAGTGCTGAAAATGCAGTATCAACTTTACGTAGACAAGGCTTTACGAATGAAGAAATTAACATAATCTCAAAAAAACAATCACACCAACAATCAGGTGAAAACACTGATGATGATATTATGGATGGAACATTAACAGGTGGTACATTAGGTGGAATTGGTGGTTTACTATTAGGTGCAGGAGCATTAATGATTCCAGGTATAGGCCCTATTGTCGCTGCGGGTCCAATTGCTGCTGCCATTGGAGGGGCGATTGCCGGTGGCATCACAGGAGGACTAATTGATTGGGGGATTCCTGCCGAGGAAAGTCATCACTATGAGCAAGAAGTAATTCAAGGTAGTATTCTAGCCATTATTCGCACTGATGCTACGAAAGTGAATTCAGTTGCACAAATTTTACGCCAAAATGGTGCGAAAGAAGTTAAAAATCATAGTAAATAATCTGATTAAAACTATTGACACTTCTATAATCTATATTATAGAATGTATACAATATATAAAAGTTAATATACTTCATCCTAATTAGGATGAAATAGAGGCGCAGACAAAAAAAGTACTTTCAAGAAGAGTGGTGTCGATGATCTGAAAGAAAAGGGTTGCCTGCCGAAGCATAAAAGATACCATGTCTTCTATGTTGGTCTTGCATCGAATAGCTGCAAGACTGTCACTAATTTTTTTAGTGGAGTGCTATCTCATCTAAGACGTGGAAAAATATTTTTTAGTTCCGTTTATTTTTCTATTTTTCTTAGATCTGTCTAAAAAATCCTAGACAGCCGGTGAGATTACAACTCATCGGCTGTTTTTTCCATGATTAACATTTAGCATTTTTACTGAATATATTACGAATAATAGGGGGTGTGTATAATGATTAAAGTCATCGTATGCGGGGCATATGGGAAAATGGGTCGCGAAGTACTAAAGGCCGTACATAATGATACACAACTAAGTCTGGTAGGGGCTGTCGATGTTAAATCGGATCTTACTGATGTTGGTGATTTAATAGGTACGGGAAAAACAGGAATTATTGTTGGTAATGATCTACAGACTGTAATCAATGAAACAAAACCACAAGTTATGGTTGATTTCACCAGACCAGAAGTGGTACTGAACAATATTCGGATTGCCATTAAAAATGGCGTATGTCCTGTTGTTGGTACTACCGGTTTATCAGAGGAGAATCTCGATGAAATCCGAAATTCTTGTACCGCCAATAAGGTTAATGCATTAATCGCACCGAATTTTGCAATTGGCGCTATTTTACTGATGAAACTATCACAAGATGCAGCGAAATATTTTCCTCATGTAGAAATCATAGAATTGCATCATGATCAAAAATTGGATGCGCCATCTGGAACGGCACTGCTTACTGCAAAAAAAATTATTGAGCAACGTGGTTACTTACAGCAAGGTCATCCTGATGAAGTAGAAAAAATTGCTGGTGCACGTGGTGGTGATTATTCTGGTATTCGAATGCACAGTGTTCGCTTACCAGGTTATGTAGCGCATCAAGAGGTTATTTTTGGCGGACTTGGTCAGACATTAACGATTCGTCATGATTCTATATCACGAGAATCCTTTATGCCAGGCGTGGTACTCGCTTGTAAACAGGTATTGACAGCCAATGGTTTGGTCGTTGGACTTGAAGAATTTTTAAAATAAATTTCATAAAAAAATGATTGGAGAAATAGAGATGAAAAAATATAATGTAGCAATACTAGGAGCCACTGGTGCCGTCGGACAGGAATTTTTAAAATTAATTGAAGAACGCAAATTCCCTTTTGAAAATTTAAAATTACTTGCATCTAGTCGTTCGGCAGGTAAAGTCATCACATTTATGGGAAAAGATTATGTCGTAGAAGAAGCAACGGATGATTCGTTTAAAGACATCGACGTTGCCTTGTTTGCTGGGGGATCTGCCAGTACAAAATTTGCGCCTGCTGCTGTAAAACATGGGGCCATTGTCATTGACAATTCTAGTGCTTTTAGAATGGATCCTGAAGTACCATTGATTGTACCAGAAGTAAACCCAGAAGATATCACAAAACATAAAGGGATTATTGCTAATCCTAATTGTTCTACTATTATTATGGTTATGGCTCTAAAACCACTACATAATAAAGCAAAAATTAAACGTGTTGTTGTTTCCACCTACCAAGCAGTATCAGGGGGCGGAAAAGAGGCAATTGACGAACTAGATAACCAAGTAAAAGCAATTGCTCAAAACAAACCAGTAGAAGCTAAGATATTACCAGGTGCAAGTTTGCCGAAACATTATCAAATTGCTTTTAATCTCATTCCTCAGATTGATGTGTTTAAAGAAGATGGATACACTAAAGAAGAAATGAAAATGGTACATGAAACACATAAAATCCTTAATGATTATGACATGGGAATTACAGCAACAACTGTTAGAGTACCAATCTATCGTAGTCACTCAGAATCCATCAATATTGAATTCGAACAAGACATCTCTGTGCAAGAAGCAAAAGATCTACTAGCAGATTTCCCTGGCGTTATTGTGCAGGATGACCCTAAAGAAATGATTTATCCTATGCCACTTTTCACTTCTGACCAAAATGAAGTGTTTGTAGGTCGTATTCGTAAAGATACTTCCATTGCTCATGGTCTAAATTTATGGGTAGTTGGTGACCAAATCCGCAAAGGTGCAGCTTTAAATGCATTGCAAATTGCGGAATACATGATTGAACATAATTTAATTTGAGGTGTAAATAATGAGGATCATTGTTCAAAAATTTGGTGGTACCTCAGTTGCAACTCCTAAAGCCCGAGAATTAGTTGTAAAAAAAATACAAGTTGCATGCCAAAATGGTTTCCGTCCGGTTGTTGTTGTTTCTGCGATGGGACGGAAAGGGGAATGTTATGCTACGGATACCTTAGTGGATGTAGCACACGAAGCATACAACCAGATTGCCAGCCGTGAGCTTGACCAAATTTTATATTGTGGCGAAATGATTTCAGCTGTTGTTATGGCTGGCACATTACAAGCCGCAGGATTTGACGCCGTGATGCTCACTGGCGGTCAGGCTGGTATTATAACAGATAACCACTTTAATAATGCCCACATTATTAAAGTGGATCCTGCTCGCATTCTCGCCTTACTAAAGATGGGGAAAATCCCTGTAGTATGTGGATTCCAAGGAGTCAGTATTGACAATGAGTTTACTACCCTAGGACGTGGTGGTAGTGATACAAGTGCATCTGCTTTAGGGGTTGCACTCACGGCTGAAGCAATCGAAATTTATACCGATGTAGATGGTATTATGACAGCCGATCCAAGAATCGTAAGCAATGCTAAAATTTTAGACTGTATTAGTTATGGAGAGGTTTGTCAACTGGCTTACCAAGGAGCAAAAGTAATTCATCCCCGTGCAGTAGAAATTGCCATGCAAAAAAACATCCCACTCATTGTAAAATCAACTTTTTCAGATGCGCCAGGTACGTTGATCACAACCATTCCCTCTGAAAATACGGAGGAAACAACAGTAAATGATCGTATCGCAACTGGGGTCACTTCTATCAATAACATTGCGCAAATTAAAATATTACTTGATAATTCAACTAATAGTATGGCGAGTTTTACTATATTTAAAACCATGTCGGATCATGGAATCAGTATTGATTTAATTAATGTTCATCCTGGGCAAATCATGTTTACGGTAGCAGAAAACGTTGCAGAAAAAGCAGCAACTCTATTACGTGAGTTGGGTTGTAATATACAAACCACATTAGGTTGTGCCAAAGTTTCTGTCGTAGGTGGCGGAATCAATGGAGTCCCCGGCGTTATGGCTAATTTTGTAGAGGCATTAGTCCTCAATCATATTCCAATACTACAGACCGTAGACTCCCATACATCCATTTCAGCTTTAATTGAACAATCTTTTGTTCCGTCAGCTGTTATGGCACTTCATGAGAAATTCAAATTATTTTGTTAAGTAAGGAGAGAAATGATATGAAGGGTTTTGGACGGCTTTTAACCGCTATGGTAACCCCTTTTCATGACGATCTGAGTATAAACTACAATGCAGCAGCAACGCTGGCAAAATATTTAGTTACAAATGGTTCTGATGGTTTAGTCGTTACTGGCAGTACTGGTGAAGGTGCAACTTTAAATAATGAGGAAAAACTAAAACTCTATGCTACCGTACTTGATGCTGTCGGTGACAAGGCTACCGTAATCGCAGGTACTGGTTCTAATGATACAAGAGCGTCCATTGAACTAACTAAGTTGGCTGAAAAGCTTGGTGTTCATGGTGCTATGTTGGTCGGTCCCTATTACAACAAACCACCGCAAGAAGGGTTTTATCAACATTTTAAAGCCATTGCAGAGGATACGAGTTTACCTGTTATCATCTATAATGTTCCTGGACGTACCGCTTCTAATATTCAACCGATAACCATTTCTAGGCTAGCAAAAATTGAAAATATTGTTGCTGTTAAAGAAGCAAGTGGAAATCTGGAACAGGTTTCCGAAATTATCCGTACTACACCTGATGACTTCTTAGTATATAGCGGCGATGACAGCCTTACATTACCAACATTAGCAGTTGGAGGTTTTGGTGTAATTAGTGTCGCAGCACATATTGTTGGTCATGATATGCAACAAATGATTACAGCTTTTATTAATAATGATAAAGCAAAAGCAAAAGAGATTCATGCCAAACTCTTACCATTCTTTAGAGCTATGTTTGTCACAACCAATCCCATACCTGTAAAAACGGCTGTGAATCTGATTGGACAAAATGCTGGACCATTTCGCTTACCGTTGATACCACCAACGGAATGTGAATTTACGCAAATAAAAGAAATCATGCAACAAATGAATATGATGCAATAAATAAATAAATAGATAGGGAGTCCATCTGACCGAAAAAGATGAGCTCTCTATCTATTTATTTATAGAATTTACATATAATATCGACAAATATACTGTGACATGTTGCAAATATAGTTTCATATAAGTTATAATTATAACAAGTGAATGAACGCTCGGTTTTTTAACTTATTTTATTTTAATATTCGGAGGTGTACTTTTTTTTGTCGAAAATACAACAAAAACTTCAAATTATTCCCTTAGGTGGCATGGGGGAGATCGGTAAAAATATGACCGTTATTCGTCTTGGAGACGATATAATTGTCATTGACTCGGGCCTTATGTTTCCTGAGGATGATATGCTAGGCATTGATTTGGTTATTCCTGATATATCTTATTTAGTTGATAACCAGGAATTAGTAAGAGCTATTATACTAACCCACGGGCATGAGGATCATATTGGCGCATTACCATATGTTCTAAAACAGTTGAATGTACCTGTATATGGCACGGGATTAACACTTGGTATTTTAGAAAGCAGATTAAAAGAAAATAATGTACCAGCAACAACACTGATACCGGTTAAAGCTGGTGATCAAGTACAAATTAGTGATTTTACTGTAGGTTTTATTCATGTTAGTCATAGTATTGCGGATGCTGTAGCCTTATCAATTAAAACACCAATTGGCACCATTGTACATACAGGAGATTTCAAATTTGACCAAACCCCTGTTGATGGTAAAGTGACAGACTTTCATAAATTTGCCGAGCTTGGTGATCAAGGAGTCCTAGTATTACTTGCTGACAGTACAAATGCTGAACATGCTGGTTATACAATGAGTGAAAAGTCAGTGGGTCTTACGTTTGATGAATCCTTTGATAATGCTCTTGGTCGTATCATTATTGCTAGCTTTTCTTCTAATATACACCGTATACAGCAAGCCATTGATATGGCATGTAAATACAAACGTAAGGTAGCTGTTTTAGGTCGTAGTATGATTAACGTTATTACGATTGCATCAGAGCTTGGATATCTAACTATACCAGAAGGTGTAATGATCGATATTGATGAGATGAAAAACTATCCTCCATCCAATATTGTAATTCTAACGACTGGTAGTCAAGGCGAACCTATGTCAGCATTGACAAAAATGGCGATGTCTGATCATCGTAAAGTAGATATCACCCCTGGTGATATGATCATTATTTCTGCTACCCCCATTCCTGGGAATGAAAAATTAGTTTCTCGTACGATTGATTTTTTACTACGCCAAGGTGCAGAAGTGATTTATGAAAAATCATCTGGCATTCACGTCTCAGGACATGCGAGCCAAGAAGAATTAAAAATGATGCATAATTTAATTCGTCCACAGTTTTTTATACCTGTCCACGGAGAATTTCGCCACTTAATGAAACATTCTAAACTTGCGCAAGAAGTGGGTATGCCTAAAGATCATATCTTTATTGCTGAGAATGGACATGTCTTAGAATTTACTGCTGAAAAGGGCAGTGTCTCTGGAAAAGTGACGGCAGGTAGTATATTGGTAGATGGGGTAGGTGTTGGTGATGTTGGAAATATCGTCCTGCGAGATCGTCGTCAGCTTTCACAAGAAGGTATTTTAATTGTCGTAATTACGATGGATAAACAGTGCGGCTCAGTACTTGCTGGTCCTGATATTGTTTCTCGTGGTTTTGTCTATGTAAGAGAATCAGAGCAATTAATGGATGAAGCAAAAAATAAAGTAAGACAAACGTTAGAAAAATGTGAAACCAATAACATTACAGAATGGGCTACCATAAAATCGAGTGTACGTGATACGCTAGGTAAATATCTATATGAAAGAACACGACGTCGCCCAATGATATTACCTATTATTATGGAAGTATAAGAAAAAGACTTGGCTTTTGCCAAGTCTTTTTCTCGCACCAGTATGAAAATCCGAACATAGTAAATACTATGTGTAAAGAATAAACTAACATACTGGAGGTAATCCCATGCTAGTGAATGATAATCCAATTGTAGAACCACCAGGAACCAATCCAGAGACTCCTCAAGTACCACAACCACAAACGGACCATTCGAAACGATTGGTAACAGCAAAAAAAGTTGATACCTTAGAAAATATCGAAGAATTAGGTACTACCAATATTCCTGCAGCTAAAACAAATATTCATGTCATGACTATTATTGGGCAGGTCGAAGGGCATATGGTATTACCACCCCAGAATAAAACAACTAAATATGAACATATCATGCCTCAACTAGTCGCAATTGAACAAAGCCCTGATATAGAGGGACTATTGCTACTGCTCAATACTGTAGGTGGTGATGTTGAAGCAGGACTAGCAATCGCTGAAATGATTGCCAGTATGTCTAAACCCTCTGTTTCTATCGTGCTTGGTGGAGGGCATAGTATTGGTGTACCAATCGCGGTATCGGCAACCTATTCGTTTATTGTCGAAAGTGCTACTATGACGATTCATCCAATCAGGCTCACCGGTCTCGTGATTGGTGCACAGAGTTCTTTTGACTATTTAGAAAAAATGCAAGATCGAGTTAATAAATTTGTAACCGATCATTCTACTATATCCGAGAGGAGATGGAAGGAACTACTATTTAAGATGGGAGAGTTATCTCGGGATATTGGAACATCCGTTGTTGGTAAAGACGCTGTGCATTATGGATTAATTAATGAAATAGGAGGATTGTCCCAAGCACAAAATAAATTAAATGAGTTAATTAAAGCCAATAAAGAAACAAAGGGGTTGAAACAATGATTCTCTGGAGTATTCTCCCAGCAGATATCGTGTTGGACAATATCGACTCCCTTCCACCTTATGAAGAAATATCTTATAGCGGTATGAAATGTTTAGTTGAAAAGACTGGTTCTACACAATATAGAGTGATTAGATTACTAACAACCAACCCTAAAGATTATTTACGTCCAGAACTACAACCAGGAACAATGCTAAAATATGAACCAATATGGAAAGCACACTACTAGCGTAACAGATTAGTAACTTATTTTTTATCCTGATTGCCCGTACTGTGGACTAAGCATACATCGGGACGTAATTACTACAATAAACATATTGGCAGTAGCAACTAACAAATAAGAGGGCTAGGACATAGCAGCCCTCGGGGATATGGTTGGGTTGCTGATCGTAAATGAACCGAGAAGCCCCTTCCTAGCTTGCTAGGTGGAGTAGTTATCACAAACTTGACGCTCTTTTCTTTTTACAATAAAAAAACTATAATATATTTATAAATTTACAATATATTATAGTTTTTTTATTGTAAAAAGACAGGATTTTAGCTTATTATGTAGAATAAGATAGTCTGAATTCCATTATTAAAAATATATTTTATCGTAATTATAATTAAAAAAATGGTAAAAAAATACATAACAATATATTATTATGTATTTTTTGTAAAAAGAACATTTGAAAATTTTTCTTATAAGTGGTATATTCTTATAGGAATGACTAACATATATATATAGAATAACATTTTATTTAAAATAAACATTGACACTTTCATACAATGTTCATTAAAAAAAATAATCATATAATATGCTATCCTACTTTATACATTATGATAACTAACAATTAACATATATGATTATGTAGGGGAACTAAGGAGGTAACTTTATGCAAACGGTCGGTGAAGTATTACGCAATGAACGTGAAAATAAGGGCTTATCAATAAAAGAAATAGAAGCTGCTACCAGTATACGGTGCTTATATATAAATGCAATTGAAGAAGATAATTATACAATAGTACCAGGTGAGGTTTATTTAAAAGGATTTATTCGCAATTATGCTAATTATCTAGGTTTAGATGCTCGGCAAATGATTGAGTTATACCGTCAATCTCAAACGGATGTCCCAGCAGAAAACGAGAAAATTGCGGTAGATATACCTAAAAAAGTACCAGAAAAACCAGCTATTAGTAAGCAACCCAATCGCTTGCTCATTATTAGTCTACTAGTAGTATTTATCGCAGGAACAGCATGGTGGCTATTCTCTAGTCCCAAAACGGCTAAAGAGCCGCAAACAGATCAACAAGCTCAACAAGTGCCAGCAATTCCTAAGCAGACACCAACACCATCATCAACTCCACCAGCTCAAACGAAACCAGTAGTATTGACTGCAAAGTATACAGAACGTTGTTGGACATCAGTGACTGCTGATGGTAAGCAAATTTATGAAGGTACTCCTGAAGCTGGTGAAACCATGACTTGGGAAGCTCAAAATACGATTACAATCACAGCTGGCAATGCTGGTGGAATTGATATTGTCTCAAATGGACAAGCACTAGGGAAACTTGGAGAAAAAGGTGATGTGGTCGCTAAAACCTTTTCTGCAAAATAGTACAAACGACATAAATAAATTTTAGTCAGTAGTAATTACAAATAGAAACAATGAAAACTTGGCCCTTGCCAAGTTTTCTTTAGGAGAAATACAGTAATGGACAATGATTTTTTACCAATATGCAAAGAAGATATGACGAAGCGTGGTTGGGATCGATTAGATTTTCTATTTATAAGCGGAGATGCTTATGTGGATCACCCTAGTTTTGGTCCAGCTATTCTTTGTCGACTATTAGAAAAATATGGATACCGTGTCGGTATTATTTCGCAACCTGACTGGCGATCAACAATTGATTTTAAAAAAATGGGTAAACCCCGTTTAGGTGTATTAGTCTCAGCAGGCAATCTGGATTCTATGTTAAATAAATTTACCGCTGCCAAAAAATATCGTAGCACTGATAATTACTCACCAGGTGGTAAAGCAGGACTTCGACCAGACAGAGCTACTATTGTTTACTGCAATCGAATTCGCGAGGTTTGGAAAAAAATACCTATTATTGTTGGTGGCATTGAAGCTAGTCTTAGACGATTTGCCCACTATGATTATTGGTCAAATTCCGTACGTCGTTCTTTATTGATTGATAGTCGAGCTGATCTTCTAGTGTATGGTATGGGTGAGAAACAAATAAAAGAAATTGCCGATCAATTACAGCAAGGTATTCCGATAACTGATATCCGAAATATACAAGGTACCTGCTACAAATCCGAAGAAATTGAACATCTTTGGGATTATATTGAAACACCTAGTTATGATGCTGTAGTTGCTGATAAAAAGGCTTTTGCCAAAGCCTTTACCATTCAATATCAAGAACAAGATGCGATTCGTGGTAAGACAATTGTACAACATCACGGTGAATTTTTTGTAATCCAAAATGCACCAGCTATGCCACTAACGACCTTAGAAATGGATGAAATCTATGATCTTCCTTATCAGCGTACCTACCATCCTTCCTATGAAAAAGTCGGTGGCGTACCAGCTATCCAAGAAGTAAAATTTAGTTTAGTCAGTCACCGTGGTTGCTTTGGTGGATGCTCCTTTTGTGCGATTGTCTCTCACCAGGGCCGTATTATCCAGAGCCGAAGCCAAGAATCAATCATCAATGAAGCAAAAAAAATAATTAAAATGCCGGACTTTAAAGGTTATATCCATGATGTTGGTGGACCTACTGCCAATTTTAGAATACAATCTTGCAAACATCAATCTGAACGTGGAACCTGCAAGGGACGTCAATGTTTGGGATCGAAACCATGTAAGGAATTAGATGCCAATCACAGTGATTATTTATCGCTATTACGTACCCTACGTACGCTACCTGGTGTTAAAAAAGTTTTTATCCGTTCCGGTTTACGCTATGATTACTTGATGGCGGATAAAAATAGTGAAGAATTTCTACGTGAATTATGTCAGCATCATATTAGTGGACAGCTCAAAGTTGCTCCCGAACATATTTCATCTAAAGTCACTGATCTAATGGGCAAATCTGGTAAAAACGTATATTTGAAATTTAGCCAGGCCTATAAGCGTGTCAATAGCCTCCTTGCTAAGGAACAGTATTTAGTCCCATATTTCATGTCGAGTCATCCAGGTTCTGGGCTGAAAGAAGCAATAGAACTAGCTGAATTTATCCGAGACTTAAATTATAGGCCCGAACAAGTACAAGACTTTATTCCCACTCCAGGTAGTTTATCAACTTGCATATATTATACTGAAATGAACCCCTTTACTGGTGAAAAAGTCTATGTCGCCAAAGATATTTATGAAAAGAAAATGCAACGGGCATTAATGCAGTATCGAGATCCTAAAAACTATCCATTGGTATATGCAGCTTTAAATAAAGCAAATCGACAAGACTTGATTGGTCATGGCCCAAAATGTTTAATCCGTCCACCTCAACACCATAATTTTAATACCTCACACAATAATAAAAACAAACCGAACACAACTACAGCTCGCTCGAAAAGTACAAAGAAGCAGACTAGAAGAAACTAGTCTGCTTTCACATATATTCTTCCGTTTTCGCTCATACTAAATAATATATAATAACATTTTAGCATGGATTGTAAAAAAAACTTGCATAGTTATCAAATAAGTTATATATTATTATTGGTCTAATTGATGATGGAGGTGGAATATGCGTCGTTATCAACCACTTTTATTAATAACATTTTTCTTATTAGTGATCATCATTACGAGTAGTACTTACTTATCTAGCTATGCTGGTAAGCAAACTCCGGAAAGTCTCAAAAGTATTACGGTTTATACTACATTACCAATCGAACAACTATCGATCCTAGCACAAGAATATGAAAGAACCCAAAATGTGCGGATCAATTTGCTACCATTAGCTGAACAAGATTTATTGGATCGTATAAAATTAAAAAATACAGAAGCAAATGCAGATATTATTATTGCTGATCATAAAGTACTCGAACAAGCGAGAAAAAATAATACATTACTACCTTATACTTCTGAACAAATCGATATTATTCCAGAACGCTTTAAAGATGAAAATAACTACTGGACAGGACTTTGGTATGATCCTATTGTTTTTGCCGCCAACCAAGATTTTCTTAAGACCATGCCGAAGATGCCAAGCAAGTGGAATGATCTGATTCAAGATAATAAATATCGTTTATGTATTACTGACTTTTTAGCAGCAGAAGCCTCAGCACATTTGCTTTATACTCTTATTGCTGTCCATGGGGAAGCGGAAACTTTTGGCTATTTTAAAAAAATGCATCCTCAAATTGTGCAATATGCTAAATTTTTAGCTACACCTGTTCGTATGGTCGGAATGGGTGAAGCAGATATTGCAATTGCAACACAAAGTGAAACGATGCGTTATATCCATAATAATTTTCCGATTAAAGTGATTTATCCAGAAGACGGTACTTCATTTTTGTTAACTGGTATCGGTTTAGCAGTAGGCACACAACATGAAAGTGATGCAAAACAATTTATTGATTGGCTTTTACAAGATGCTGCGCAAAATATACTAGCCAAAAATAATTTTTACTTCATTCCTACGAATCCGGAAACTCTGATTTATCGAAACTATGGAACAAAAAATATCGTTCTTTTGGACAATAAAGAGATTTATACAAGTGAGCAAAAAAATCAACTTCTTGATAAATGGGTAAAGACCGTACGACTTGCACCAAAAGAAAAAATTGTAAACAACCTCTAATGAAAACTACTTCGTTATGGATACTTTTCATTAGACCCTAGGAGGAAGCCTCATGTTAAAAGCCGGGTTTATAAGCCTGGGTTGTGCTAAAAATCTTGTAGATACAGAAATTATGCTAGGACTATTAGCCACCAATCATATTACAATCACTGACAATCCAGCAGAAGCTGATATTTTGATCATCAATACTTGTAGTTTTATTGATACCGCAAAAGAAGAATCCATTGAAACCATTCTGCAAATGGCTAGTTATAAAAAACAAGGGAAATGTAAGTGTCTAATTGTCGCTGGCTGCCTTGGTCAACGTTACCAACAAGACTTATTGGATGAACTTCCTGAAGTGGATGCGATTCTTGGTACTGGAGCATGGCATCGAATAGTAGAAGCGATCAATACCACTATGATTGATAAAAAACGTGTATTATTTATCGATGCAACCAATACTATGTATGATGAAACCATGCCACGTATGAGTACTACTCCTTTTTATAGTGCGTATGTTAAAATTGCAGAAGGATGTAGCAACTGTTGCTCTTATTGTATTATTCCTAAAGTTAGAGGAAGCTTTCGTAGCAGAACGATTGAATCCATTATTGCAGAAGTCAAAAACCTTGTTGCAAGTGGCGTGAAAGAAATTAATTTGATCGCACAAGATACAACGAGTTATGGTCGTGACTTATACGGAACACCAAAATTAACGACTCTTTTACAAGAACTAGTTAAAATTGATGATCTGATGTGGATTCGATTACTTTATTGCTATCCTAAATACTTTTCTGATGATTTGATTGAACTCATTGCAACAGAGCCTAAAATCTGTAATTATATTGATTTACCATTACAACATTCACATGATGAAATTTTAAAAGCAATGTTTCGTCAAGATAACCAACATGATATCGAAACGTTATTGTCTAAATTACGTGCTAAAATTCCTAATCTTACGGTTCGTACCTCTTTTATCGTTGGTTTTCCTGGAGAAACGGAAGCCCATTTTGAATCATTGCGTCAATTTGTCATAGTGCAACGATTTGATAGAGTTGGGGTGTTTACGTATTCTCAAGAAGAAGATACTGTAGCGAGTACTCTACCAAATCAAATTTCGGACGAGGTTAAACAAGAACGTTATCATAACCTTATGTCTTTGCAATGCGAAATATCTGAAAGTCTAAATCAGGATTTAGAAGGAACGGTGCTTGACATTCTAGTAGAACAAGTAAGCACTGTACCAGAAATTGTTATATCAGGTCGTTCTTATAGAGAAGCACCAGATGTAGATGGACAAATTTACATTGAAAATGCTACGGACTGTAAACCTGGTGATGTCATTAAAGCTAAAGTTGTACAAGGCTTTACTTATGATGTCGTCGCTGAAAAATTATAAGAACAAATGCACCTTGATGATTAAGGAATAATCGTAGCCTTGCCTGTACTTCAAGTTTATCTTTCATATACCTAAGATAATTTTGAAGTACAGGCAAGCGCTAGATAGTTCGTCTATACTACTCTACCATAATAAGATGATATACTTATTATGGTAGAGTTCCCAATCCATCCTTTTGGGAGTGATTTTTTATGATAGTAGAAATCGTAACCACTGGTACAGAATTGCTTTTAGGTCAAATTATAAATACCAATACACCTTTTCTGTCTCAGCGACTAAATGAACTAGGCTTTGATGTATTATATCACTCTACAGTAGGTGATAATAAAATACGTATGACAGAAGTAATGAGTCATGCATTACATCGTTCGGATATTATCATTACATCTGGTGGATTGGGACCAACCCAGGGAGACATTACGAAAGAAGTAACATCCAAACTTCTAAATCGTCCATTAGCATTAGATGAAGCGAGTGTTCAAAACATTAAAGATTTTTTTGCAAAACGGAACCTTACCATGCCTGAAAGTAATGTACGGCAAGCGATGTTACCAGCTGATGCAATCATTCTGAAAAATGAATGTGGTACTGCTCCTGGTGTAATACTAGAACATGACACAAAGACAATCATTCATTTACCTGGTCCTCCACAAGAATTAGAATGGATGTTTGAGCATGCCGTCGTCCCTTATCTACAAAAACGCTTTGACTCGCAAGGCGTTATTGCATCTAGAATTCTACACACCTATGGTATAGGTGAATCCGCTCTTGAAGAAAAAATTAACGATTTCATTGTTTCCCAATCCAATCCGACAATTGCACTACTAGCAAAGCCAGGCGAGGTTATCATTCGCCTGACTGCAAAAAGTAGTACAAGCACTGAAGCGGAATCGTTACTTACTGAGCTAGAACAAAAACTTCGGCAACGCATTGCCGACTATATTTGGGGTTTAGATAATGATACTCTCGAAGCAAATATTGGCAAAATCTTAACTGAAAAACAGTTAACCATTGCATTAACCGAATCATGTACAGGTGGGCTGATTACCAGTCGCATTACCGATATTTCTGGTAGTTCTGATTACCTTATAGGCTCTATAGTTTGTTACACCAATAGAATCAAAACTGATTTTGTTGACGTTCCATTACAAATTATTACTGACTATGGCGCTGTAAGCCACCAAACAGCATCTCTTCTGGCTGCTGGTATTCGCCGGAAGTTTAATGCTACTGTTGGTATGGGAATTACCGGCATAGCTGGCCCAACTGGCGGTACTCCAACAAAACCCGTTGGTACGGTATTTATTGCAATCGATGGACCGCTTGGTATACAATGTCAACACTATACATTTAGTGGTCAACGTACCGATATTAAATATCGTGTATCACAAGCCGCTTTACATATGCTAAGACAGTATACATTATCGTTATAATATAATAACTTAAGAAAAATTAGGAGGCTATACACATTGAGCGAAACGAATTTATTTGGTACTATACAATTAAGTAAAAAACTAATCTCAGCTGTTACAGAAATGGGGTTCGAAGAACCATCCCCTATCCAAAGTCAAACTATCCCTTTGGTGCTAGAAGGTCATGATGTAATTGGTCAAGCCCAAACCGGTACAGGTAAAACTGCAGCTTTTGGTATCCCCGCTATTGAACGCCTTACAGAAGGTCGTCAAATACAAGTATTAGTATTGACTCCAACTCGTGAACTTGCGATTCAAGTAGCAGAAGAATTGGCTAAAATAGGTAAATTTAAGCGTATCAAAACATTATCCATCTATGGTGGACAACCAATTGATCGACAAATCAAAGCATTACATATGGGTGTACAAGTGGTTATTGGTACACCAGGTAGATTACTTGACCATATCCGCCGCAGAACGATCAAACTTGATAGCGTAAAAATGTTAATCCTTGATGAAGCGGATGAGATGCTTGACATGGGTTTTGTGGAAGATATTGAAACTATAATTCAACAAATCCCTGTTGAAGGACGTCAAACCCTACTATTCTCTGCTACTATGCCAGGACCAATTGCTACATTAGCTAGAAAATACATGAATAATCCAAAAGTCATTGCTGTCAGCAGAGAACAACTTACGGTTCCTCTAATTGATCAGTGTTATTATGAAACACGCGAAAAATTAGAAGGCTTATGCCGTGTACTTGATGTTGAAACCACTGGCAAGATTATTATTTTCTGTCGTACAAAAAGAGGCGTAGATGACCTTGTAGCTTCCTTGCAAGCTCGTGGTTATATGGCCGATGGTTTACATGGCGATTTAAGTCAAGCACAGCGTGATCGTGTTATGAAAAAATTCCGTGATGGTAAACTTGAAATATTAGTAGCAACTGATGTTGCAGCTCGTGGTCTTGATATTGATGACATAACACATGTTATTAATTATGATATCCCTCAAGATAACGAATCCTATGTACATCGTATTGGACGTACTGGACGTGCTGGTAAAACAGGGGTAGCGATTACCTTTATTAATCCTCGTGAATATAGACAACTTAAACTGATTGAAAAATTAACTAAATCACGTATTGTACGTAAACAATTACCATCCGCTGCTGATATTTTAGATCGTCAACGTGAAATTATCAAAAATCGCTTAGTACAAACCATTGAGCAAGGTAATTTTAATGTATATCAAGACATTATTGTCGATTTAGCTGCTGATTATGATCCAATCGAGATCGCTGCTGCAGGTCTAAAGTTAGCACAAGAAGGCTTTAAAGAAAAATGTGTTGTAGAAGACGACAAACCTGATTTTGGCAATACAGGCGCTGCTCCTGGTATGGTTCGCCTATTTATCAACATTGGTAGAGCACAAAAAATACGTCCAGAAGATATTTTGCGTACGATCGCTGAATCAGCTGATATTCCTGGTAATACAGTTGGTGTCATTAACATTTATGAAAAGTTTACATTCGTTGAAATACCTGAAAATGTAGCAGAACGAGTGGTATCTGCAATGCATAAAAATTCGATTAAAGGTTTTAAAATCAACGTCGAACCTGCGAAAAGCAGATAAATTATATACCAAAAGTGAAAAGAGGGCATAGAGCCCTCTTTTTCTGAATCATTCTTTATAAAATCCTTCCGCATATTATTTCTTAAAATTTGATTAATTATTTCAATTTTTGGAAATAATTCTTAATAATGTGATCAATAGTCATTGACAATACGAACAAATGTTTGTAGAATACTATTTATAAGGGAGATGATTAATAAGTGGAAAAATCACCAAAGTCAGATAAATTACAAGCCCTTGATAGTGCTCTACGAAAAATCGAAAAAGATTTTGGTAAGGGTTCTATTATGAAGTTAGGCGACGTAGCTGCTAGAATGAATGTAGAAGTGATTCCAACTGGTGCATTGCCATTAGATATTGCTCTTGGCATCGGTGGTCTACCTAGGGGTAGAATCATTGAAGTATATGGTCCTGAATCATCAGGTAAAACAACTGTTTCCCTCCATATGATCGCTGAAACCCAAAAATCTGGTGGGCTTGCAGCATTTATCGATGCGGAACATGCATTAGATCCTGCATATGCAAAAAACCTTGGTGTTGATATTGATAATTTACTTATTTCTCAACCTGATAATGGTGAACAAGCATTAGAAATTGCAGAAGCATTAGTACGAAGCAATGCCATTGATATGATTGTTGTTGATTCCGTGGCAGCACTTGTACCAAAGGCTGAAATCGATGGTGAAATGGGCGATTCCCATGTTGGTTTGCATGCTAGACTTATGTCACAAGCCATGCGTAAACTAACAGGTATTATTAGTAAATCCAGAACCATTGTTGTTTTTATCAACCAAATTCGTGAGAAAGTCGGCGTAATGTTTGGTAATCCAGAAACAACAACGGGGGGACGGGCTTTAAAATTTTATTCTTCAATACGGCTAGAAGTACGTAGAAGTGAAAGTTTGAAACAAGGCAATGATGTAATCGGTAACCGTACTAAAGTAAAAGTAGTTAAGAATAAGGTTGCACCTCCATTTAAAACTGCTGAATTTGATATTATGTATGGCGAAGGAATTTCCCAAGAAGGTTGCTTAGTAGATATTGGTACATCATTTGAAGTCATTAATAAAAGTGGTGCTTGGTATTCCTATAATGATATTCGTCTTGGTCAGGGACGCGAAAATGTGAAAGAATTTTTCAAACAAAATCCTGATATAGCAACCGAAATTGATACAAAAATTCGTGAATTATTATTAGTTCAAACAGCCACATTACCAGTGAAGGAAATCATTGATGACATCGAAGTTGAATAAACCAGATGATGTTTGGCAAGTAGCGCTATATATACTTGGCCGTCGCTCCCATAGTGAATATGAGCTGCGCCAAAAATTGTATCATAAAGCGTATACGAGTGATCAGATTGACGATGTGATCACTCGTTTACTTACCTACCACTATCTGAATGACGAAGCATTAGCAACTGCGTTATTTACAAAATTAGTACAAGCAGGTAAATATAGCTTGCCTATGATCATCTCTAAATTAAAGCAACGTGGTTTACCAGATCATATGATCAAAAATGTAACAACCCATTATCATCTTGAAGACGAATGGAAATCAGCGTTAAAAATAGTAAATCAGCGTTTTAAATCTCTTAATGAGATTAGTACTGAAAAAATTTATCGTTTTTTAGCAAGCAGAGGTTTTTCATCAACAAGTATCAATAAAATAATAAAGCAACTAGGTCATGATGAGATCGAATAAACATAATAAAGACTTGGCTTTTGCCAAGTCTTTATTATGTTTATTCGCAAGGAAAGTACGAGACATAAAGGGATAGCTTGACACTACTTTGAAAAACATTTACAATTGAATAATACATGGTATAAATGCTTCATGATACTTGTTAAAAAAGCCAATTACTTAAGGGGAGTAGTTGTGGAAAATCTTTAAAAGCCGAGTAAATATTCTCAGCTTTACCCTTATGTTCTAAATAAACTGAAGGAGGTGTAATGATTATATTATTTGAAATTGTAACTGCAATCATTGTTGCTATCTTGGGCTTTGGCATAGGCTACTGGATACGCAAAAAAACTGCTGAAGCAGCAATTATTTCAGCTGAAGAAGCTGCAAAAAAAATAATAGTTGAAGCAGAACGCTCAAGTCAATCAAAGAAAAAAGAAGCACTTGTTGAGGCCAAAGAGGAGATTCATAAACTACGAAGCGAATTAGAGCGTGAAATCAAAGAACGCCGCTCCGAGCTACAACGTTTAGAACGACGTCTATTACAAAAAGAGGAAAATCTTGACCGAAAAGTGGATTCCCTTGAGAAAAAAGAGGAAATTCTCAGTCGTAAAGAGGCTGAAATAGATATAAGTCAAGAAAAAATCAACGAGTTATATGCTAAACAACTTACTGAATTAGAGCATTTATCAGGTCTCACATCTGAAGAAGCTCGCAATTTACTACTTGCTAATACAAGAGAAGAAATTAAGCATGAAACAGCAATCATGATTAAAGAATTAGAGCAACAAGCAAAAGAAGAGTCTGATAAAAAAGCACGAAATATTGTTTCCTTAGCGATTCAACGTTGCGCTGCAGACCATGTCGCTGAAACTACCGTTTCAGTCGTAGCATTGCCTAATGACGAAATGAAAGGTCGTATTATCGGGCGTGAGGGGCGTAATATCCGTACATTAGAAACGCTTACTGGTATTGACCTCATTATTGATGATACTCCTGAAGCTGTTATTCTTTCTGGTTTTGATCCTGTCCGTCGAGAAGTAGCAAGAATTGCTTTAGAAAAATTGATCACAGATGGTCGAATTCATCCAGCTCGTATTGAAGAGATGGTTGAAAAAGCCCAGAAAGAAGTCGACCAACGCATTAAAGAAGCTGGTGAACAAGCTACCTTTGAGACTGGTGTACATGGACTTCATCCTGAGATCATTAAACTTCTAGGTCGTTTGAAATATCGAACTAGCTATGGACAAAATGTTTTGAAACATTCGATTGAAGTATCCCATTTGTCTGGTGTTATGGCTGCCGAACTTGGTGTTGATGTAATGCTTGCGAAACGAGCTGGTCTATTACATGATCTTGGAAAAGCAGTGAATCATGAAATGGAAGGCTCCCATGTTGAATTAGGTATGAATTTAGCAAAAAAATATCGTGAATCAGCAGAAGTAATCAACGCAATCGGGGCCCATCATGGTGATGAGGAGCCAATCACAGTACAAGCAGTGTTAGTTGCTGCTGCTGATGCCATCTCTGCCGCTCGCCCTGGTGCACGTCGGGAAAGCTTAGAAAGTTACCTGAAGCGTTTAACACGATTAGAAGAAATTGCTGAATCTTTTGAAGGTGTAGAAAAATCATTTGCCATTCAAGCTGGTCGTGAAGTTCGTATTATGGTGAAACCGGATAAAATAGATGATTTAGAATCTGTCCGTTTATCAAGAGACATTGTCAAGAAAATTGAAAATGACCTTGAATATCCTGGTCAAATAAAAGTCACCGTTATTCGCGAAACACGCGCTGTCGACTACGCTAAATAAACATTACGATTAAAACGGCCTTACTATAAGGTCGTTTTAATTTACGGAATCAGAAAGTATATCACTTTCTCGATTCCAAGTAAGAACGACTAAGGCTTCTGCCTACGTCCGATGACTTGGCCGGAGCCAAGTCTTTTCTTACGTAATCAGAAAGTATGACACTTTCTCGATTACAAGTAAGAATGACTAAGGCTTCGACCTTCGTCTGACGACTTGGTTGAAACCAAGTCTTTTCTTATCTTACTTATAATATGGACGGTGATTTTCTTGTCTCAATCAGAAGTAAATAATGAACAAATTTCTAATGGCATTAATCTATTAATTTCGATTCTTATTCGTTATCCTGAAATTGGTACTGCCAGTTTTGATCCCGAACAAAATTCACTACATTTAAAATTCATGTTATCTGCTATACCATCTGAAGTTGATTTTTCTAATACCAAACAACTATTGCTCAATAGCATTGCTGCTTATACTATGCTCGAAGGTTTCCTAGAAGCAACTTCTGATATACAATTACAAACTTATGATCAAGTTGCTATACTAAATATTGTGCGTGATGTATATACTATTTCTAAACCCGAAATTGCTTTACTTATCACTTTGCTTAGGGAGAACTTCAAGGATTCTTTAATTATTGACTATAATGATTCTCTACCAGAAGAAGATTTACGAATACAAGAAGAAGTAATTGAAAATATGTTAATCAATGTAAAGAAGCACCGTATGCCCCACGGTTTAATCGGCATCCGCGAAAATGGTAGAATATTAGTATTTAATAAATAATCTTAGACAATAAATATAGCACTAAGTAAATAGCATCTATTATGGAGGAGTATCAGATGAATATAATGATGATCGGCGATATTTGTGGCCGACCTGGTCGGTATGCAGCAGCACAGTGTATTCCTCTTTTAAAACAGGAGTATCATGTAGACTTAATTATTGCAAATGGTGAAAATTCAGCTGGTGGAGTAGGTATTACCTCTTCTGTACTAGAAGAACTATTAAAAATGAATATTGATATGATTACAACAGGCAATCATGTATGGGATAAAAAGGAAATTCTTAATTTTATTGATCAGGATCATCCTTTGATTCGTCCAGCAAATTATCCACCTGGCACACCAGGAAAAGGTTATCATATTTTACAAATTAAAAATCGTAAGATTGGTATTATTAACCTTGCAGGTCGCACCTTCATGCCTCCTATGGATTGCCCTTTTCGCGTAGCGGATCAAATTCTTTCCGAAATAAAAGACATCTGCGACATTATTATTATCGATTTTCATGCGGAAGCTACTTCAGAAAAATTAGCTCTCGCTTGGTATTTAGATGGAAAAGTGTCTTGTATCGCCGGGACACATACTCATATTCAAACTGCCGATGAGCGAATTTTACCACAGGGAACCGCCTATATTTCTGATCTTGGTATGGTAGGGTCTTGGAATTCGATCCTTGGTATGGATAAAGAACCTGTGATCAAAAAATTCTTGACAGGATTACCAGCTAAATTTAACGTAGCAACAGATCATGATGCCATCTTTTGCGCTATTATTTTACAAATTGATATGGATTCAAATAAAGTAAATCATATCATACGGATACAAAAGCATGTAGGATTTTGAATTTATTAACATTTTTATTTTTTTATCGTCTAAAAAAAAGGAATTTTTTGGTTAGATAACGAATACTGATAAATAAGGACTTGATAAGTTGCTTTTCTAATTTAAAGGAGGGTATTCAAAACATGGAAGTCTTGAAAGTATCAGCAAAATCTAATCCAAATTCTGTAGCAGGTGCATTGGCTGGGGTGCTTAGAGAACGAGGGGGCGCCGAAATGCAAGCGATCGGTGCAGGAGCACTCAACCAAGCAGTAAAAGCAGTAGCAATTGCAAGAGGATTCGTAGCACCACATGGTGTTGACCTTATTTGCATACCTGCCTTTACGGATATTTTAATTGATGGTGAAGAACGAACCGCGATGAAATTAATAGTTCAACCTCGTTAAATGGTTAAAACCTGTTCATTTGAACAGGTTTTAACCATTTAAATACGGATATACTAAGATCAGGTAATCTTTAATATAATTTCTAATTTAGTAATAATAAGGAGTGCTATTATGCATATCGAAATAACAACGACCCCAGTAATTAAAGTACCATGTCACACATTAATTATTAACGTATTTGAAGAAACCATAGCACTTGATAGTCTAGCAGAGATCATTAATCAAGCATTATCTGGACACATCACTACCTATCTTACTGAGCAACCAGAGTGCCGAAAATATGGTACCACTACCATAATTCCTACCTGGGGTGCTATCGAAGCGAAACGTATTTTACTACTCGGCATGGGCAAAAAATCAGAATTATCGCTAGATAAAATCCGCGCATTAGCAGCGATCGCCGCACGTACCGCACAGAAATCACATGCTGAATCGGTAGGCAGTGTGATCTGTGATCTAGATCATGCAACATATAATCTGAAAAAAACAATACAAGCCATTGTGGAAGGCACGATGCTCGGTACCTACCAATTTAACTATTATAAAACAGAAAAACAAACATCTAGTGCCATGACAGAGTTTATCTTAATTACAAAAGAAAGTGAAAATAATCTAACCATTACGGAAGGAATTTTACAAGGAAAAATCATCGGTGAAAGTGTCAATCAAGCTCGTGATTTAGTAAATCATCCCGCAAGCTATATGACATCAACTCAAATGGCAATACAAGCAAAAGAGATTGCTACAAAATATAATTTGGAAATTGAGATTTTAGAACAAAACGATATGGAAGAGAAAAACATGCATGCCTTACTAGCCGTTGCAAAAGGTAGCTCTCAGCCGCCAAAAATGATTGTACTAAAATATATCGGTAATCCAAATAATAAGGAATTAACAGCATTTGTCGGAAAAGGTGTAACCTTTGATAGCGGCGGAATTTCAATTAAACCTAGCCTAAATATGGGCGAAATGAAAGGTGATATGGCTGGTGCTGCAACAGTGCTTGCAACCATGCATGCCATTGGAAAATTAAAACCTAACGTTAATATTCTAGGTATCATTCCTTGTACCGAAAATATGCCCTCTGGGGATGCCTATAAACCAGGAGATGTCATTTCCTCGATGAATGGTAAAAGTATTGAAATTATTACGACGGATGCAGAGGGACGATTGTTGCTTGCCGATGCAGTTGCTTATGCCTGCCAGCTAGGAGCCTCTAGAATCGTCGACATCGCTACTTTAACAGGTGCCTGCGTCGTAGCCTTAGGCAATGTATGTACCGGTCTTATAACGAATAATACCGACCTTTGTAATGAACTGCTACAAGCAGCAAAACAAACAGGTGAAAAAATGTGGGAATTACCAAATTTCCCTGAATATAAAGAACAGATTAAAAGTGATATTGCCGATTTAAAAAATTCTGGTGGTCGTATGGCGGGAACCATCACTGCTGGATTATTTATTGGTGAGTTTGTAAATGATATCCCTTGGGTACATATGGATATCGCAGGTACTTCTGATAGCGATAAAGAGATTGGCTATACTGTTAAGGGTGGAACAGGTATAGGTGTACGTACATTATTACAATTCGTTCAAGATATGAGCAAACGATGACTGCTGATTTACATATTCATACAACAGCATCTGATGGATATTTAACACCTGAAGCCATCATCGCACAAGCCTTAGAAGCAGGATTATCCTGTATTTCTATCACGGATCATGATACGGTAGATGGATTATTACAATTAGATGAAATGAAAAGTGTACTTCCAGCTTCTCTTTGTTTAATTCCAGGTATCGAACTAAGTACAGATTTACCAGAAAATGAAGTACATATTTTAGGTTATCACATTGATATACATCATACTGAACTTCGTGAGCAGTTAGATCGGTTAGTCGCTCATCGACATGAACGTGCGAAACGAATCATTATGAAACTGAATCAATTAGGGTATATGATCACGTATGAGCGAGTCTTAGAATTAGCGGTAACAGCCACTGCTATCGGAAGACCACATATTGCTAAAACATTAGTAGAAAAGAACTATTTCTCTACCGTCTCCGACGTTTTTACCACATTATTAGGAAACAATGGTCCCGCTTATGTACCACATTATAAATTAACGCCGAAACAGGTGATTGAGCTAATAAAAAAAGCGGGTGGCATTCCCGTATTGGCTCACCCCGGATTAATTGGTAATGATCATATTATTGGCGATATTATTGAGGCTGGTATTCTCGGTTTAGAGGTCTATCACCCTACACATGATACCATGCAGACCGAAAAATATCTTGCAATGGCCACTGAGCATAAGCTAGCCATAACAGGTGGTTCTGATTTTCATGGAATTGTTACTCGCTTTCCAGCTAAATTAGGAATGTTCACGGTTCCTAAAGCATTAGCCTCTCAATTACAGGCTCTCTCACCGCATGAATCTTACTAAATTACCAAACACTATAATAGACTCTATGCTATTATAATGTTTACATAATTTATTATTTTTCTGATTTTACTTGACAACACCTGCAAAGGTGTTTATTTTTATTTAAGAGCCCTTATTACATTTGTATAAAGTAGGAGGTACCCTAATGGATGTCATCGCATTAGTAGGGCCAAGTGGAACAGGAAAAAGTCACCGTGCACTCGTTGTCGCGCATGAGCATAATATTGATACCATTATTGATGATGGTTTATTAATTAAAGATAGTAAGATTATTGCCGGCCGCTCTGCAAAAAGTGAAGCTAGTAAGATCATGGCGGTTAAAAGAGCTATTTTTATGGAAGAAGCCCATGCCCAAGAAGTACGCGATACCATCGTGGATGTAAAACCCAATCGGATATTAATATTAGGTACCTCAATTAATATGATCGAAAAAATCATTACGGTACTCAAATTACCTAAAGTAAGCAAAATCATTATGATTGAAGATATTGCCACTGCCGCAGAAATGGATAAAGCTCGTGAAAGTAGACTCAAAGAAGGCAAACATGTTATTCCCGTGCCAACGATCGAATTGAAACCACATTTTTCGGGCTATCTAATTGATCCTCTTGATATCTTCTTTAAAAAACCTAAATCCAGACGCCGAAAAATCGGTGAAAAATCTATCGTTCGTCCGATTTTCAGTTATTACGGAAAACTATTAATCTCAGATGCTGCAATCGCTACCATCGTGAATTACGTAGCGACTACAGATCCAGAAATCACTCGTGCCAATCAAATTAACGTGAAAAATTCATATGATGAAGACAAAGGACTTTCTATTCACTTAGATATTACTATCAAGTATGGAAATCACTTATGGAATATCGCTCATGAGGCACAGAGCCGCATAAAAAAGATGGTAGAACATATGACAGGTCTAACGGTCAAAGAAGTCAATATTTCTGTTAAGCGCCTTAGTTTCGACTAAGTAACGCACACAGATACGTAAACATGATAAAAACTCCAGTAAAATAGCCACTTCCAAAGTGGCTATTTTTTTATCTATAGATAATAATATGTAACATAGCTTCACCTATAGCGCTGGATGTATCATCGCATAAAGGAAATCGGAAATTGTTTTGGGATCATAGAAATTGGTAGGTAATGTAAATAACTTTACCTGCTAAAAGTTTTATTATCTACATATAGTATTAGCGAGGTGATACTATGATTTTATACGTAAGGAAACTAGAAGATCATCATGGGTTATATGATATTACCTTAGTGTGTTTAGAAATGCCAGATAATGTTGAGGATTATCAAATAGTTGAAGTGGAAAATTTGATAAATATAGTATAAGATTTTTGATCCAAGAGGTTCTATTTTTATACACGGATATAGGAGGAGAGGAATTGGATGTAATAGAAAAATTAAAGGAGGGCAAGTTATGTCAACAGTAACAATTATTTTTGTTAGTGGGCACTCAATTATCGATACGGTTATTAATACTGTTTCACATGGACAATATTCACATGTGGCAATAAAAATATTAGAAGGTGTGGTGGAGGCATTAGGCGTCAAGGATATTGGGGACAAATATCCAGGCGTATGGCTGCATGATGCTGAAAAATATGACAATAATCCAGATGTAAAAATGATTGATGTTGATTTACCGGATATCGCAGGAGCTGAAGCCGAGGCGAATAATTTAATCGGTACGTTGTACGGCTACCTAGACTGCATAAATGGAGGTTATTATGACATAACAGGCAAGCAACTAACCAATGATGGGAAAATAACGGCAAATTGTTCTGAAACTGTTACGCTGATTTTGAGGGCAGGTGGTCTTGCTATTTTACCTGAGTTATCGGCAGATTATATTACTCCAAATGATTTATATAGGGAGCTGACTGGCAATGTCGGATAAAGCTACTATTAATTAAGATGCTATGGCAACGGATGGTTAATATTAAAGGGTAGCTGCCGAAAGGTGGCTATTTTTATGCCTAAAAAGGAGAATAGCCTTATTTGTAGAAGGTTTATAAAGCTGATAGAAACGATTAGCTTTATGCAAGATAATCAAAAAACATATTTTAATGCAAAAAACTTGCTTGCAATATTCCTGTATCAAATAGGAATTGTCGATTCTTATTTGATAAACATCCTCGTTTAAGATATAATATTTAGGATATAATAAAGCAATTTTGCAGGAGTTGATTGATATAAAATACTTTACAATTGTTACTTACGGATGCCAAATGAATCAGCATGATTCGGAGCGATTAGCAGGTCAGCTGAAAAGTATTGGCTATGAATATACAGAGGTACTAGCAGAGGCTGATTTTGTACTAGTCAATACTTGTTGTGTACGAGAAAGCGCCGAAAAGAAGATTTATGGAAAAATTGGTGAATTAAAAACTCTCAAAGCTGGTAATCCCAATTTAATTATCGGAATTACCGGTTGCATGGCACAAAAAGACCGTGAAAAATTATTTAAAAAGGCTCCTCATATTGATCTTGTATTAGGTACACATAATGTGCACCAATTAGTAGAGCTTGTAAAAGAATTTGAGCAAACAAAAGAACATGTCCTTGCTGTATGGGATCAAGCCGAACGGTTAGCCCCTGACGTGCCTACCATTCGCAAAGGAAGTATTTCCGCATGGGTACCTATCATGTATGGTTGCAATAATTTTTGCACCTACTGCATTGTCCCTTATGTTCGTGGTAGAGAGCGTAGTCGGCCGATCGAGGATATTGTAGCTGAAGTCCATCAATTAGGTCTTGAAGGCTTTAAAGAAATAACCTTACTTGGACAAAATGTAAACTCTTATGGTAAAGATACCGATCAATATGGTGATTTTGCTGATCTACTATATGCGGTAGATCAAGTAGAAACAATCGAACGAATTCGCTATATGACCTCTCATCCACGTGATATGAATGATAAAGTCATTGATGTTATTGCTAACAGCAAGAAAATTTGCGAATGTTTCCATCTACCGGTTCAGTCGGGTAGTGATACCATTTTAAAAATGATGAATCGTGGTTATACCACTGACTATTACCGCGAATTAATTGCCAAGATTCGTAAAGCCATTCCTCATGCCAGTCTTACCACCGATATTATTGTTGGTTTCCCTGGAGAAACCGATGAACTCTTTAACGAAACCTTAGCTTTTATTAAAGAAATCGGTTTTGATTCGGCATATACCTTCTTATATTCAAAGCGCTCTGGTACACCAGCCGCTACAATGGCTGATCAAGTACCTGTACAAGTCAAAAAAGAACGTCTACAACAGTTAATGGACGCGCAAAACGAAATTAGTTTGCGCCTGAATGAAAAGTTAACAGGAGAGACCGTCACCGTCATGGTAGAAGGTCCAAGTAAAAATGATGAGAATCGCTTAATGGGCCGCACGGCTACGAATAAAATTATCTTATGGGACAAACAAGGTACAGCCGACGAGGAAATAGGTAAGTTGGCTAAGATTAAGATCACGACAGCACAAACCTGGATACTAAAAGGTCAGCTTACTAAATAAAATGTTAAAAAAATTATATTAAATTGCTAGTCTACCAATAATGGGATCTAGGACATCGCTTACTTGCTATGTAACGCTGTAAAACCCTAGATCCCATTCCTGACTATTTATATTGAATTGAAATTATATATAGTACATTGTCGATAGAGGGATAGGAGAATATAAACATGACAGTACGCTATACTCCCATGATGGAACAATATTTAGAAATTAAAAGCAAACATAGTAATGAAATTTTATTTTTCCGTATGGGTGATTTTTATGAAATGTTTTTTACCGATGCCGAGCTTGCATCACGCGAACTCGAAATTACCCTGACCGGCCGCGATGGCGGGCAAACTAAAAAAGTACCGATGTGTGGTATTCCTTACCATTCAGCAGATAATTATATTGCACGTTTAATCAACAAAGGTTATAAAGTCGCTATTTGTGAACAAGTAGAAGATCCTAAACAAGCCAAAGGGCTTGTGCGGCGCGAAGTCATTAAAATTATTACTCCTGGTACCTTGATTGCCGAAAATCTGTTACCAAGTAATAATAACAATTTCCTTGTAGCACTTTACGAAGAAGAAGAAATATTAATTCTTACCGCTTCTGATATTTCGACTGGCGAATGTTTATGGGCTACTTTTTCTGGTTCGCAGCGCTTAACTACGTTATATGATCACTTATTTCGCTTAATGCCTACCGAAATTGTGTTATCGGGCACCATTGATAACATTGATAAGCTAAATTCGTTTATGAGCAATCGCATTCCGAATTGTACCCATACCGATTTAATCGTCGATGACTTACAATTTGCCAATGGTTTGCCCCAAAAGCATTTTAGCCCAGAAGACTTACCTGAGCAAGAAATAGCCCTCACAGGGATTAGCTATTTATTATATTATCTACACCAAACCGTCAAAACCGATTTATCACACCTAAACCGCTTGATCAAAATCAATTCTTCTGAATATCTAGTCATTGATTCCACTAGTATGCGTAACCTTGAAGTCACTCGCAATGTACGAGATGGTGGAAAAAAAGATACCTTGCTCGCAGTATTAGATTATACAAAAACTGCGATGGGGGGACGTCTCTTAAAAAAATGGCTAGAATATCCGCTTTTGCATCCGAATCATATTATCGAGCGCCAAGATGCAATTGCCGAGCTTCTTGACAAACCTACCTTACGACAAAATATTCATGAAACCCTTGCCAATATTTATGACTTAGAACGAATCCTAACCCGTATTGAAGTGGCAACCGCTAATGCGCGTGATGTAGTAGCCTTGCAATCATCACTAGCCGTATTACCTGAGATAAAATCAGCTCTAGAGATGGCAACTACCAAATTTTTAAAATCGCTTGCGCTAGAAACCCATGCAGAAATCGTAAACCTGATTGGTACTGCGATTGTCGACAATCCTCCTTTTTCCGTTCGCGAAGGTGGTTTAATCAAACCAGGTTATCATGCAGAATTAGATGAACTACATGCAATCGCAAGAAATAGTAAACAGTTTGTCCAAGATATTGAAACGAGAGAACGAGAAGCAACGGGCATTAAATCTCTTAAAGTCGGTTATAATAGGGTATTTGGTTATTATATTGAAATCACACATTCTCATACCGCCTCTGTCCCTGATAGCTATATCCGCAAACAGACACTGACCAATGCAGAGCGTTATATCACGCCAGAACTAAAAGATTTTGAGAGTAAAATCCTCGGCGCGCAAGAAAAAATCGTCATCATTGAATATCATTTATTTGCTGAAGTTCGTGATACCATTAAAAGTCATATCAAAAACATTCAGCAGACAGCCCGTCAACTTGCGCAACTCGATGCCATCATTAGTTTAAGCGAAGCGGCTTTTCGTCATAATTATACTCGTCCACAAATTACCCAAACTCATGAAATTACCATTAAAGATGGACGCCATCCAATTGTAGAAAGACTGTTACATCAGCAACTATTTGTTCCAAACGACACAGAGCTCAATCATCATAGCAATGAGATTATTGTGATCACAGGTCCCAATATGGCTGGTAAATCCACCTATATGCGCCAAGTCGCTCTATTAGTATTAATGGCGCAAATCGGTAGCTTTATTCCCGCCCGTGAGGCAATTATTAGCCCAGTTGATCGTATCTTTACACGTGTTGGCGCTAGTGATGATTTATCTACTGGTCAAAGTACGTTTATGGTCGAAATGAACGAAGTCGCACAAATCTTAAAACATGCTACGAAAAATAGCTTGGTCATTTTAGATGAAATCGGAAGAGGTACTAGTACCTTTGATGGAATGAGCATTGCTCGCTCTGTTATTGAATATATTAAAGAAAAAATTAAAGCCAAGACATTACTTGCTACTCATTATCATGAACTAACGGAACTTGCCAATCACAGTAAAACCATCAAAAACTATTCCGTCGCGGTAAAAGAGCGGGGCAGTGAAGTCGTTTTCCTAAGGCGCATTATTCCCGGTGGCGCTGATAAAAGTTATGGAATTCATGTTGCGCAGTTAGCAGGATTGCCTAAAAAAGCGATTGAGCGGGCCCAAGAACTACTGTTAGAATTAGAAACGCATCAGCCTCAACCCCAAATACCTAGCACTAACGTAGTAGAATCAGCTCCTTTGCAACCAATGTCATTATTTACATCTCCGCTGGTAGATGAACTATTACAACTTGATGTTATGACCATTACCCCTCTAGAAGCTCTTAATATTCTCTATAAACTGCAAAAACAAGCAAAACAGGAGTCTGGACAATTATGAATATCATTCATGTGTTAGATGAAAATACAGCGAATAAAATTGCGGCAGGAGAAGTAGTCGAACGCCCGTCCTCTATTGTCAAAGAACTAATTGAAAACTCCATTGATGCAAAAAGTAGTCATATTGAAGTAGAAATTATGGATGGTGGTATTAGTTTTATTCGAATCACAGATGATGGCAATGGTATGAGCCCCGAAGATGCCGAGCTGGCGATTCTTCGTCATGCCACTAGCAAAATTACGGTAGCGGAAGATTTATCAACCATTCACTCATTAGGTTTTCGTGGAGAAGCCCTGCCGAGTATCGCTGCCGTATCAAAATTTTCATTAACGACTCGTTTACATGACAATCAACCGCTGGCAACCTATGTAGAGGTCACAGGGGGAGTTACCACTGATATTCGAGAAGCTGGCGGTAATGTGGGAACGACCATTGTGATACAAGATTTATTTTTTAATACACCAGCTCGTAAGAAATTCTTAAAAACACCACCAACAGAAGGTTCTCATATTAATGAGATTATGATAAAACTCTCCTTATCTTATCCAGATATTGCCTTTAAGTTAATTAATAATAATCGTTTAGTATTATCAACACCCGGTAACAATCAATTATCCGATACACTACTTAGCCTCTATGGCCAAAAAATTTCTCCGGATATTCTGCCTATTCACTATGAAAATCCTGATGATCATATTTATATCTCTGGATATTTAGGCAAGCCGACGCTGCTAAAAAGTAATCGACAGTGGCAAACGATCATCGTAAATGGACGAGTTATTAACAGTCGCTCGATTGGTAAAGCGCTAGACAATGCGTATCATTCTTTGTTACCCAAAAGTGGATATCCATTAGCAGTACTAAATATAACAGTAGATACTAGTACCATTGATGTAAATGTGCATCCACAAAAAACGGAAATCAAATTTAGTAATGAACAAACCATTTTTAGGGCAGTATATAAAGCTGTGACCGATGTACTTTCAGGAGCGCATCATCCGACTCAGCTCGCGGCTACAGCAAAACTTCCACATTATACAACACCATCTGTACCTAGCTACCATCGGCAAGAACCACTTTATACCAGCCTTCCAACTCCCATCGCTTCCTCATGGCAGGAAACTCCGATGCCCCTTACTACAGCAAGAACGATACTGCAACAAGAAGAGGTCGTTTTTAAGCAAACGTCTGAACCTGAAATGCTACTACAAGACCCTGAACCTCAATTTTTCTTGCAACCATTAGGTCAAGTGGATGACTGTTTCATTATTAGTAGAGGCCAAGATGGTCTATATATCATTGATCAACATGCTGCTCATGAGCGAATTCTCTATGATAAAATGAGTCAATATAGCGATCGCATCTCATCTCAGCAATTATTAGTACCAATATTTATGGATTTTGATGAAAAAGAAGTCATGATTGCCTCTGATTATCAATCTACATTTTACGAATTAGGCTTTGGTCTCGATCAATGTGGCCCGAATACCATGCGAATTACCGAACTACCAAGTGATATACCAATCGCAGAAGCTGAAAATGCCATAAGAGAAATATTAGATTCCATTCAAAATATGCATAACCCTACTGCAGCAGAATTACGCCATAGTGGTCTACAAATTGCAGCTTGTCGCGCTGCGATTAAAGCTGGCGAAACGCTCAATATGCGTCAAATGCAAGCACTGATTGGTGAACTTTGTAATACGAAGTTGCCTTATACCTGCCCCCATGGACGACCAGCCATGATACGCTTTAGTCCCGATGATCTGTATAAAATGTTTAAACGAACATGATCAGCACGAAAATAGAGATAAAATATATACGTTAGGTAGTAGGTGATACCCATGCAATTAATTGTTACAACCGTCCAGCATCCCTCTGAGGAGATTAATGCCTTATCACACCATATCGCAGACACACTACATATTCCGTTTGTCCCAAGGGCTAAGCATTCCCTTATGTCGATGAAAATACATTACCAAGTAGATAATATCATCGTGGTATCCAAAAAGGGCCCCTTAATCAATACGCCTGGTGGAGATTATTTTTTTCATTTGAATATGGCAGAATTACGTATAAAAAATCTTTTAAAAGGTCAACATGACCATATGGTATCCGCTATGGGCCTCGCCCCTGGTATGTCTGTTCTTGATTGTACCCTTGGTCTTGCTACCGATGCAATTGTAGCAAGCTATGTAGTGGGTCCTACAGGCTCTGTGTTAGGCATAGAAACCTCTCCCTTTGTTGCGTTTATCGCTGATTATGGACTCAGACATTTCGTGACCGATGAAGAAGAGCTTACCAATGCATTGCGACGTATTGAGGTTAAACAAGCTCATTCTTATAAATTCTTGGCTACCTTACCAACAAATAGTTATGATGTAGTCTTTTTTGACCCCATGTTTCGGCATCCGATTCATAGTAGTTCTAATGTAAAACCGCTTCGCTATTTAGCCGATAATAGTCCTTTACCTAAAAATACCCTCAAAGAAGCTTGTCGCATTGCTAAAAAACGAGTGGTTGTCAAAGAATCAAATAATAGTAATGAATTTACACGTCTAGGCATCACGACAGTTTGTGGTGGAAAATATAGTCGAGTGCATTTTGGCATCATTGAAATAGGAGAATAGGAATATGGAACGTATGATCGCCGTCATTGGTCCAACTGCCGTCGGTAAAACAAAACTCAGTATTGATTTAGCTAACATGCTACATTCTGAAATCATCTCTGGCGATTCAATGCTCGTATATAAAAATATGAATATTGGCACTGCTAAGCCCAGTATGAACGAACGTTCTAATATTATTCATCATTTGATTGATATCTTAGAGCCAAATGCTGATTTTAGTGTAGTGCAATTTAACGAACTTGCCAGTCAATGTATTACTGACATCAATCGCCAAGGGCTCATTCCCGTTGTGGCAGGAGGTACAGGTTTATACATTAAATCATTACTAGAAGGGTACCAGTTTAATACCACTCCTAGTGATGAAAAACTACGCACGAAGCTAGATCTTCTAGCGAAAGAGCATGGTAATCAATATCTGCACGATCAACTAGCAAGCGTTCTGCCTGATACAGCAAAACGTTTACACCCAAATGATCTGCGCCGCGTGATACGTGCTTTAGAAATTTATTCGCTAAGTGGTGACACCGTATCACAACACAAACAGCAAGAACTTCTTTATGATGCTATGATTATTGGCCTTACGATGGATCGTAAGCTTTTATATAACCGCATTAATCAACGAGTGGATTTGATGATGCAACAAGGTTTAGTAGAAGAAGTGGCGTTATTGCTAAAAAACGGTGTAACACCTAACTGCCAAGCTATGCAAGGTATTGGCTATAAGGAAATTGTCCATTATCTACACGGTGAAGTCGATTTAGCCACTTCAACTGAAAATATCAAACAAGCTACGAGACATTTTGCGAAACGTCAGCTTACTTGGTATCGTAAAATGCCCTATATCACATGGTTCGATGTAAATGATTTTGACAGTTATGAGACAATGTTAGAAATTATTTACCATAAAATAGCAGGAAAATTTGACCTTCCAGTCGAATAGAAAAAACAAACGATAAAAAGCGGAGGATTTGACTATGACAACTAAAATGATTAATTTACAAGATAGTTTTTTAAACCAAATACGTAAAGAAAATAATCTACCTGTCATTATCTATCTTGTCAATGGTTTTCAGCTTCGAGGTGTAGTGAAAGGCTTTGATAATTTTACTGTAATTATCGAAAATGATGGGAAACAGCAATTAGTATATAAACATGCCATCTCAACGATTACACCTCTTAGAGCCATATCACTAGCTTCTCATGAAAAAAACGATGAGAAACCACTTGCAAAATAAGATTCAACATATCGAATAATTGAATCTATATATGACGTACTACGTAAATTGCATCTATATTGTTAGTCTGCCGGTAATAGACTATAGGGCATCGCTTGCGTCCTTCGTAAAGCCACTCAGCCCTATAGCCTATTACCGACGATTACCTTTAAAAGACTTAGTGTGTTATATATAAACTAAAAAACTCTTGGCTTTTGCCAAGAGTTTTTTAGCACCCTTTTTGCTAAAACGAATATACTGTATAACACTGATAGGCGTGTGGTGAGGTGACAATTATGTCATATAATTGGCCGCAAGATGTACTGTTGGCCATTGAAAAAGGGGAAATCCCTGCAACAAAGGCATTACAACAGCTCCGGGAGATGGATACTATGCCTAGATCAGGTCCCAAAGTAAAGCAGAGCAAAAAACGGATAGAAGATATTCTTCATGAATTAGACCAGCTGGTTGGTCTAAGTGAAGTAAAAAAAATGGTAAGGGAAATTTATGCTTTTATTGAAATCCAAAGGCGCCGCGAACAAGAAAATCTAAAGACAGAACCCCTCGTCTTACATATGATTTTTAAAGGCAATCCAGGCACTGGGAAAACCACTGTTGCACGCATTATGAGTAAATTTTTCTGTGAGATTGGCATACTCACTCGTGGTCATCTGATCGAAGTCGAACGGGCAGACTTAGTTGGCGAATATATCGGGCACACCGCCCAGAAAACTAGGGAACAATTGAAAAAAGCATATGGTGGTATTCTTTTTATCGATGAAGCATATTCTCTAGCACGGGGTGGGGAAAAAGATTTTGGTAAAGAGTCAATTGATGTATTGGTAATGCTCTAGAAGCAAATCAGTATAAAAAAAGCATTTGGATAGAGTTACATAGAAAATACCATCTATATTGTTAGTCTGCCGGGAATAGGCTATTCCCGACGATTACCTGTAAAAGACTTTGACTTGTATTGAAGTTAGGATATCCTAGCTTCATTTTAGCTTAATTTGTACATTGAGTTCCGGACAACTACCTCGACCACGGGTGTCATCTACTCGTTTCACAATAATCCGATCTAGAATGGCTCGTATAGCAGCTTTTTTCTCAATTATAGTAAAGCTATCTTTATCAAGATTTAACTTAATGGTTGCAGAAATATCGGATATTGAGTCAATAGGGGAGATCGCTGCCAATTCTGAGTCATACGTCTTTTTCATTTGAACAATATCAGATAACCTACGTTCAATATCTTTAAATTGGCTTTCAACTTCACTCTCAGACAAAATTTTTTGCCGAAACCAGCGCAGTACCGTTTCCCTTTGCTTTAATAGTTCCTTTTCTAGATTGATAATTTGTTCTAATGCGGCTTTATGTTTTTGAATTTCTTTATGATCAGGGATGGCTTGAATATGATCCACAATATGATCTGGATTGTAATAAAGATCCAGTAAGTAGTTAAAAACATGTTCATCAAGTAGGTTAGTAGGAACCTGTCTAGCAGCGCATGGCTCTTGACCTGAGTAAACATAGGACGCACTTTTCTGACTAAGGCATGCATAGTAACTACTATGTTCCTTGTAACCCGAATGAGAGATTACCATGGCTCTTCCACATCGGGCACAGGTAATACTTCCATTTAATAGATAATCTTTCTTTGCATTTCGTTTGGCAAAATCTTTGTTTTCTTGGAGCTGCCTTTGCGCAGCTTGCCAGGTTGTTTCATCAATAATGGCAGGAACGAATATAGGAATCCATTCTGATTCTGGTCGTAAGGTTTTCTTCCTTTGCTTTAAACCAATTTTTTCGTAGCGGTATTTCATAGAGTAGAGAATTCCTTTATAAAGAGTATTGGTCAGTATTCGATAGATACTAGAAACAATCCAGACGTTTTTCGAGCGGGGAGAGGGGATCCCCCGTGCATTAAGCTCCTTACAGATTCTAGCTGTACCTAGCTTCTTGTTGACCATAAAATCAAATATCATACGAATCAATTCCGCTTCTGTTTCGTTTATTACATAAGTACTATTTTTAGGATCAAAGGTATAGCCAAATGGTTTGGTATCACTAATGACCATTCCTTTAGCAGCTTTGCCTTTTTTACCACGCATCGTGCGCTCTTTAATTTTCTCTTTTTCAAGTTGTGCTAGTAAACCGCGTATTCCAAACATAAATTTCCCATCCGGAGATTGATCATAATTTACGATTACAAACTGTAGCTGCGCCCCTGACTTATCAATTTCTTCAGCAATAATCAGTTGGTGCATTAAATTTCTGGCCATACGATCAGGGTCATAAAAAATAACGACATCAAAGCTTTTAGTTTTTATTGCGTCGCGCATGCGAGTAAGATGTGGACGTTCAAGAAATTCTGCCGAATAACCATCATCAATATACTCTTCTATAGTAACAGCGCCCAATTGACTAGCATAGTTTCGGCAAGCTTCAAGTTGGGTTTCAATAGAGTAACCCTTTTCGGCTTGTTGATCAGTTGAAACACGAACGTAAATCGCTACATTCATCATGTTAGCAACCTTCCTTTATTATAAATGATTCTAACCTTGCTCTATCAAATGTTTTTGCAACAACTTACTCCGCTTTAGCCAATTGCATCCGTTCTAGTAAGCCTGAAATAAGCGGTGTCATAAATTTTTTACTATACTCATCCTGTTTGCTAGCGTCGTAGTTTATAAGTGATATGTTCACAATAGGGTGCATATCCTTCTTTGGTTTATTCTTCGTTGTCATATTCCCATCACCTCAGTTAATCTTATGCTGTGATGGGTTGTCTACTTGACTAGAACTTTTTTTGCAGGCTACATAGCTATGTTAAACCCTTTCGCATAAAGTCACTAAATTTTGAACTCGATACTTACTCTTCCTTTGAATAAACCTTACCCTTTTAGCCAGTTGTTCCAGCAGCCCCTTGCAATTTTTTTTGTTTTACCGAACCAAATACTATTTACTGTCGTACTTACTTAGAGAGGGGATATCGGATATATATATATATATATGAAAAGTAAAATAGTAATAGCTTTAAAGAAAGTATGTATTATGGCGCTTGGTGCTCAGATGATACTGGGTCGCATGCAAAAGTAATTTCACTTTTATTAAAAAATATTGGATAGGGGGTCTTTCATGCCAATCAATCGTATAAAATTTAATAGAATTATCACTGTTTCTTTATTACTATTTCAAATTCCTTTCGCCAATATAGCCTTTGCCGAATCCAATCCAGTAAGCTCTAATCTAGTTCCCTACAAAACGGTAAAAGAAAAAATGTCCGAATTCATTAATTCTGAAATGAAAAAAAGTAATACGGTTGGACTTAGCATTGCCCTTGTTGATGATCAACAAGTTGTTTGGGCTCAAGGTTTTGGCTATCAGGACAAGGAAAAGAAAATTCCAGCTACTAAAAATACCATATATCAAACCGGATCGATAACCAAGTTATTTACTGTATTAGCGACCATGCAATTAGCTGAACAAGGGAAACTTGATATTGATCAACCTTTGCAGCATTATTTACCCGATTTTAGCATCAAATCGCGCTTTGTTAATAACCAACCGATTACTGCTAGAACAATTATGACCCATCATTCGGGTATTGCCTCGGATTACGCTAAAGGAATGACATCCCAAACACCTTATACCAGTTTGGTGAAAGATTTACAAAATGAATACGTGACTTATCCACCTAATTATATATTTTCTTATTCTAATGCCGCTATGGCTGTGCTAGGCCATACAGTTGCCACAGTAAGTGGCAAGACCTATCAAGACTATATACAGGATGAAATACTTAGTCCTATTGGTATGCAACATTCATTTATTGCTAATTTCCCATCTGAAACAAACTTGCTAGTCTCCAAAAACTACTTAAAAGGTAGAGAAGATAAACCTTATTCATTGAGAGACATTCCGGCTGGTGGATTACATGCTGATGTACAAGATATGGCTAGTTTCATGCAAATGCTTTTTGCTAGAGGTTCAATCAATGGTCAATGCATTATAAAACCAGAGACTTTAGCGGAAACAATGCAACAACAAAATGGGAACATACCCTTAGATCTCGATTTTAGCATTGGTTTAGGCTGGTGGCTGTCAGGAACAACAATTTCAGGATATAACGGTAAAGTTGCTGCGCACGGGGGAGATATTAATCACTTTCATAGTGAACTAATCATTTTGCCCGATGTTAAACTTGGAGTTGTCGTCCTAGGAAATTCGGAGGAAGTAGCACAACCTGTACGGGAAATTGCTAAAAAGGCATTAGAACTTGCTTGGACAGAAAAATCTCATTGGAATACACCAATAAACAAAACTACTATCACATCATCACCGAAAATACCTGTCAATTCCGATTTACATAACTATCTGGGATATTACTCTATGATGGGACAATTAGCGCAACTAGTCAATGAAGACGGTCAATTTTTAGTCAAAATGGCGGATAACTCTATACGCCTAGCTAAAAATGGTGACGGAAGCTATTCTTTAAAAGTTGATCTTTTAGGAATTATCCCTATTAACGTATTAGATGGTGCGAAACTATTCCTTCATACAATTAATGGACAAAATATGGTAACCTATCAGAAAAATGGTTCTCAATTGTTAGTGGCTACCCAAATAGCCCATTTACCATTGCCTGCCAAGTGCAATACATTAATCGGTGGTTATGAAATAGTAAATCGCAATGATTTACCAACTCTCTTAACAGATGAAATTATCGTTAAAATAAAGGATGGCTTTTTAACAATGGCCTTTAGGCCAGATTATAAATCGCCACTCGTCCTTTTACCAGTTTCTGATGCAGAATGGGTCATTGCCGGTTTGGGAAGAGGAGTTGGGGACACAGTTGCTTTTAAAATGGTCAATGGCGAGCAGCATCTTGTGTACTCAGGATTAGAATATAAAAAGATAGAATATTTTTGGAGTACGGAGTTAGAAACAGATAAGCCTTCCCGAAAATAATATATCAATTTCATATAAACTATTACCAGTGCTAATAATAAAGCGTATTTTAATCTTTAGCAGATTGAATTAATTATTTTTTATAATTTTATTAAGCTGCTTAGTACCATTAAAATCGGAAAAAATATGGTCCATACCAGGAATTATATTAAATTCAAAGTTATGTTTATCCCCAAGTTTTATAATAAGATATTCAATCGACTCGGACGGTACACTTTTGTTATTTGTGCCAATTATAAATATGGTTGGAAGATTCAGTTGCGAAATATATCCTTCAGGGGAATACCATAGATAACTATTCCAACCAGAATTTTTCGGGTGATGGATTATTTTTTTATTTACATAAAGTTTACTTTTTTAGCTTTAGTGCAATCGCAGGCGTATTTGTTTTCAATATAATATATCAAAGCCAGCAAGAAATGCCTCAGCCCCAGAGCTTTGAACCATCACCATAAGTTTATTAATTATGATCCAAAACCTACATTAAAGGCGCTAACTTGCCCAGTACTAGTGATTAATGGTGAGTTTCTCTTATTATCTATTAACTTTACTGATTATAATTTTTTTTAAAGGACAAAATTACCTTTTATTGAAGTATAGATATGGAGATGTTTGTCTAAAATTAAATTATTACAGGAAGGTTTTAACAGAAAATGGAGTTTATTATACCGGAACAAGTTGAAACTAAACGATTAATTCTTCGCATGTTCAAAGATGATAAGGATTGGCAAGAACTTCATAAATACTATTCGGATGAAGATTGCACAAAGTATACGACGGGGCGCCTATTAACGGAATCAGAGAGTTGGCGAGCAGTTGCTGGCATGATTGGGCATTGGCACTTACGTGGGTATGGTCCTTACGCTATTGAAGAAAAATCTAGCGGTAATATATTAGGTTTGGTCGGGTTATGGTATCCTAATGATTGGCCAGAACCAGAAATAAAATGGGGATTGCTCCGGCAATATTGGGGACAGGGATTTGCTAGTGAATCCGCTCGAGCGGTGAAAGAAATGGCTTCGAAATATGTTCCTGAAATATCGCCTATTAGTCTCATACACTCAAAAAATGATATGTCTATAAATCTCGCTATAGCTATGAAAGCTGAGTTTGAAAAAACAATGGAATTTCGTGGCGACACTTGGCGCGTATATCGTCATCGTTAACAGAATGTGAAATCTAAGAGTATATAAGGGGGAATGCAATATAACTTATATTCATGTTTTAATATTGTCTTGTGGCTGTTTTTTAGACGAATTGTCATAAATTTGTCACATGTAATAGTTATAATATAATTAAAAGAAAGACGGGGTGGTAATAAAATGAAAAAGTTAATGTTTCTTACGACGGTATGTGTTCTAGCAATGTCTTCAATTGGTATGTGTGCAGTGCCGGACCCAAATTCGGGAATAGGGGATGTCCAATTAGGATATAATTATTATAACTTAAAGAAAACATCTGGCGGAATTGACCAAGGTAAAACGGGATTTAATGAGTTATATGGCAGTGTTGGCATTGGTTTAGGTTACGGTGCTTTTGTAAACCATGCTGAAACAGGTAAAACAGCATATACCGATTTTGGTATTAAAACTACAGTACTGATACCCAATGTAGCGTTAATGGTTGGTCAACGACGAATGACAACGGATAATATGGCTAGTGATAATAATCTGTTTTATGGTGCATCAGTGAAACAAAATCTCTTTGATGGAATTGCTGTATACGCGACTTATCAAAAAGGTACGCATTTTAGAGATGAAGTCATTGGTCTTACTTATGCCATGAATAAAAATAGCCAAATCAACCTGAGTTGGAAAAATTATGATGATAACAATGGTGCAACGTTCAAGGGAATTGGCGGCGGCGTAAATTTTAAATTTTAGATTTCCAATCATATCGTGCTTAATGTCTATAAAATAATAAGGAACCAGAATGATCTAATTTGTTAAGATCGTTCTGGTTCTTTATTATTACTCAAACTTCGCACATAAATAATCAGCTATGCACCTTAAAAAATCAGACACAGAGTTTTAGCTTTGCCAATAGCGGGGATACTCCTTTGGCGAATGTCTTTGGGCTATTGAGACGAAGGATTCTTATGCATTTGGCTCTGCGAAAGTTGAGTTTTATAATGTATGATATGTAAAATTTTCAAATAAAAGATAAAAAAGGGGAAAACGAAGAAGGAAAATAAAAACTCTTGTGGTATATATTTACACAGTATTAAAAAAACATATACTGATATTGTGAATAAGCATATTTAGTTATAGCGAGGTTATAATTTGAATGAAATGGCAGGAATTAATTAGAGATAAGATCAGAAGAGTAAACGATCTCGAAGATCGACGAATCTTAAAAGCAATTTTAGAAGACCCATTTATGGATAGTGTACAATATCAGCAAGATAGGCTGACACAATTAGAAGAAAAAATAATGCAAGAATTGCCGCTAGCTCATACAAAATGTGCTATTTATACAACGGTTTGCAACAAGAACGACTACGTTTACGGCAATGCATTTTTGTTTCCTATGATTCCAGAAGATAATAATAGTTCGATTTACAATGCCAGCTGGATTAAACAAAAAATTGAGCGAGACGGAGAAGTAGTCCTGTGTAATGTTTTCATGGAATGTGAAGGCGAAATCATTCAGCGGATGATCCGCGAACAAGCGGAATATAACTATCACGTCGAGATAGTAACAGACAGTAATAATACATACATAACAAACGTCGAACTATCTCCAAGTATTAAATATTTGAAACCAATTGAAAAAGTCTATGATCTTTTTCAGTTTAATAACATTGAATGGAAAACTGTCAACAATCCTTATGCCTATAAATTTGTTAACATTGCGATTAAAGAATTACCTCCGTTTAAACCCAATGAAAAAATCGAAGCAATTACAGTACATTTAGGTACCTATGAACACTATAAAAAAACCGATATGATGTTGCTATGGAATGTTGAGCAACTCACTATAACCAAGAATGCTTTTCCTGTTCCGGTACCCGATCAAGGCCTTTTTGAACATCGCTTTTTCCTGACAGAACTAGGGCCTGACCACGGCTACCTGATTCATCCGGCCAATTCGAATATTGTTGCTATAAGATATGATGCTGATAAACTGGTGATTATCACTAATAGACCGAAAATGCCAAGATGGCAAGTAGTCAAATTCCATATGCCTTCAGATACTAATATGCCATGGCTAGATTACCAAGTTGTTAACAACCGTTGCAAAGACAGCTTTATTGAGCGCTTTGCGGCGGCGCAAAACAACCTTTCGCTACGGACTAAAGGAGAACTCATTCGTATAGTCAACAGTTTTTATACGGCAGAGGAAATCAAGTTTTATAAGATCGACAACCAAGCCGACCAAGACACTGTAGGAGAAACCAGCGATTTAAACTACTTTATAGTAGATAAGATTCGCGACGAGCAATCTAAAGAGGTAATGAAAGTTGTTTTCGAAACGAAAAATCCTACGTTTATTACGGTGGAACAGCTGAGTTTTCTAGTTTCAGAGATTCAATATCGCTACCCTGAGTACCGCTGGATTGGAGAATTGGCCTAGAGTTAAAACCATATATGGAAGGGGAGATATATTGAAACGGACAGAAGCACTTACTTATTTTTACGAGAGGTATTTAAATCCGACGTTGATAGAGAAAATCCAAGAAGCAAATCAATACTTTCTACAAAACAAAAATCCATTAAGTGAAGTATTTCTTGAGAATTTTAGTCAATTATGCAAATATATAGCGACTCAACAAGAACAGAAAAAAGGGATAGCTATACATTCGATTAACCTCTCCTTATTACGTACCTCACTCAATGATGGCAAGGCCCTTTGCCGTTGGGATGTGTTTGACGCAACAGGCCGCTGGGAATGGCAAACCGATTACCATACTTACGATATTACCTGGGCCGCACATTACCTCAGCGAGATCGTTGAAACATTGGAGCCAGAGCGGAAAAAATATGTATTGAACTTAATCAGGCACGATCTATCAGGCATCAGGCAAACGCAAATAGAGAACTTTTTCATTTATATTAGACAACTTATGTACAATGTTTTGCGTTGGTATGATTTGGCGAACATCCCGAATTTTCAGGCCATTGAAAAAAGCTTTCCCTTTAGCATCAATGTAGGTTATTTTTTAGATGCATATAAACCTATATACATAGATAATGACCCTTCTCAGGCCGTTCCTAATATGAAAAACCGGCTCAAAAGAAAGCCTTGTCAATGTTTTCAAACACTGAGAAATATAGATTTAGCTGATAATGAATATACGAATATTAACTTTAGCTACAGTGATGTAAGCAGTGGCAATTTTAGCGGCAGCAAAGTGAGCGGCGGCATGTATATCAACACACAGATGAAAAACAGTAACTGTTTTGGCAGTGACTTTAGCAACAGCAATATTTTTGATGCGGACTTTAGCGATAGCAACTTGGAACAAGCAAACTATTCCTACGTAAAAGGTGGTAGGCGTTTAGGCGACGATATACTAAATATACCTCAAATACTACGAGAATGCACGCAAGAAGATGCTGTAATAGACCATGCCAGCATTCCTTCATTTCTTGGAGTATGTTTTTATGGAAGCAACCTTACACAAACAAACTTTACTGGGGCGGATTTGCGTTGCGCTGATTTTCGCAAAGCAATCTTTGAAAACACCAATTTTACTGAATGCTTATTAGAAGGAGCCACTTTTTTAAGGCGAGACCAGGAGAAATTGCAGCTGACACCAGAACAAATACAAGCAATTTGTTGGACTGAGGAGTAAAAACATGGATATGGAATATTTCTTGTTGCGCGCAGAAACCAATATTACTAACACAGCCTGTCCTTCTGGTATAGAACCGCATACAAAGGCGTGTAATTTAAGCGACGTAACCGTCGCTCATGTGAAAAAGCCAAATCAGTACTATTTAGACTTCATTGAATCTCCAAAAACGATGGTGTCGGATAAAATAAAAAAGATTCTTGAGGAATCCAATCCCAAGACAGTTTTTAAGCAGGTAGTCATCATTGATGAGTGCCAAAAACAGCAATTGATATATTGGTTATTTTATCTTGATGAAATTGACTTTATGGCTGATATCTGTAAATGTGGCAAACTTAACTTTGAGAAACTGATGATCGACCATCAAAAAGTAAAAAAACACGGCTACACTTTTTTTGTTGTTATGAGCGTTTATGAACCATATCTGGTTGTAAATCTGGAGATAGCGGAAAAAATATTGCAGACAAACCCTGTCGGTATCAGGTTTGAAAGAATCAAAGCAATATGAGGTGGCAAGGAGGAACCATATGAGTAGTGTAGCAAATGGGCAAGGGGAAAAGTATGTAGTCGATGGAGCAACGATCCGATGTAGTGGCGGAACTTCGGTAGGAGAACTGCACTTACCGAATAGCCATAAAACGACGATCAACGGCAAAAAGGTATTGACGATACAAGATAATGAGTCATTAGCTTGTATCGGTAGTATGGGGCAGTGCAAGAATAGGGGCAAGCTTCCGCCATGTGTGCCTAGCACAAACATGCAATGGCATCAAGGAAAAATGTCAGTGTGCCTCGGTGGCACTCCAACATTGTTGAACACCGCGATTATAGTTTGTACGCATGGTGGGGTGATCAGAATCGTTGCAGATGGGCAATAACTTCGATAGTTAAATTGAATGGGCGAAAAAATGAACAGTTTTACATTGGATATTTATTACATTTAAAACAATTGTGTGTAAGAATATTGATGGGAAAATAATATGCAAGGGAGGAATTAATCGTGGATTTAACAAAATTGCCGGTTTTAACATTTCAACATTTACGAGTATATCCATTTGAATTAGAAAGCATTATAGAAATGGAAATTACTCAGAACATTTCGGAGCATAGCAGGTTGATGTTGAAAGGAACCATCAAGGAAGAATTTAAAGATCATTATGTAGCGATGACAGAATTTGATACGACAATCATAGTAAAGGCGGAAGGGCTTGGCGCTGATTCTCCAATTTTGTTTCAGGGTATAACCACTCGTATCGATGTAAACGTTTTGCAAGGAGTTTATCATTTATATGTGGAAGCGGCCTCTTTTACGTATCAGTTGGGATTGGCTAAACGGTCACGCTCTTTTCAAGATAAGGACATGCCTTTAAACGAAATAGTAAAAAGTGTGATTGCTACCATTAGAGATGCTGGTGTGTTTTTTAGAATAGATGCTAATCAGAAACTATATCAATTCTTAGTGCAATATCACCAAAGTGATTGGGAATTTTTAACGATGCTAGCATCGATACTTCACACAGGTATTATCGCTGATCCTACCTTCCCTACGCCTAAAATATTTTTCGGCATTCCGCAGGATACACCTGCTGTAACAATGATGGCAATAAATTATACAATTGAAAAAACAGTAGGTGAAGATTCTGCGGACTTTAAATGGGATGGTTTGAGATATTTTATCTCTTATCGCGTGAAGAATCATATGCTGCTAAAAATGGGGCAGCAAGTGTTGTTCAATGGGGAAACCCTGTATGTAAAAAGCATTGTATCAAAAATTGAAAAAGGTGAGTTGATGCATGAATATTGTTTAACAGAGATGTCAGGGTTATATCAAAGACGTATATATAATGATAACCTCATCGGAGTCTCACTTGAAGCAGAAGTGATTGATGTTCAGCGTGAGAAGGTAAAGCTGCATTTAGCGATTGACTCCGTTCAGGATAAAGCAAAAGCTTGTTGGTTTGAATATGCGAGCATATATAATTCTGGTATAACTTCAGGGGTTTATATGATGCCGGAAATTGATGATCATGTACGCTTATATTTTGCTGGAAAATACGAGAGGGAATGCTTTGTAACAAATTCAATTAACAAGCAAACACGTCTGACTGGAAGACGTGATGAATCAGAATATGGTCTTGAACGTGATCGATGGAAAAACCATATAGTTAAAAGTATCAAGGCAAATGGCAAGGAAATCATTCTGGCGCCTGACCGAATTATTATGCAGGCAACGGATGTGTCTATTACCTGGCATGATGAGGAAGGCATCATCATAACAACAAAAAACAATATAAAAATCCGGGCTAATGAAACGATTGATATATCGGCCGCTGAAGTGAATATCGATGGTGAAGAAAAAGTCCAAATTACTTGTGGTGGCAGTAGTATCAAGCTGACACCCGGCGGTATAAAAATTGACGGCTCAAATATTGACATTGATTAAACAATGTGAGAATGAAATCAACTGGAGTTGTCAAGTGAGATGTATGGAGATAATCAATTCAAATGGGAGATGGGAGTATCAGCAATGTTCTTGAATTTTGGTAGTATGCTATTGTTACACTCTTGGTCGCTGTTTCGGTATGCAGACCAAGGAACTTTAATAATAAATTCTAGCGATCTAAATAATTTTTATAAAAATATCACTGCAAATGGTCAAGGAAATATGAATGTAGACTCTCTTACTGACAGTAACGGGATGATTTTTACTGGAAAAAATGTAAGTGCAGCAATAAATAATCTTAATAACGGAGTAGGAAAAATTGTAGTGAGCGCTACTCTTTGTTTAACTGCTGATGATTTAAAGAATATATATACAGTTATTGAGCAAAGTCAATCTGACGTTAACAACTATCCAGGTAAAATAACAGCAGGAGATCGCCTTATTCTTAGGGCTCATCTACTTAATAATGCTCAGGATACTATCTCTGAAGTGAGTAGCGTTAAGCTTTTCCTTAAAACAATAACTGCGAATGGCAGTATAAATCTAGAAGATCTTAGCCTTACTATCCAAAGTGATTTTACTAATGAAATCGGTAATAGTTGGAAGGCTAATCGTGATTTTTCCCTTACAACTACTGAGTCGATTAGAAATAGTGGCAACGTTGAAGCTGGCAGAAATGTAAGTTTAACAGCTAGCAGTATTACCAACGAATCTACCGGAGTGATATCTGCCAATGAAACATTAAAATTAAATGCAAAGGCTAATCTTATAAATACAGGCAGCGCGATTGGGAATGACATTACAGCGAATGCCAACAATATCAGTAACATAAATGAAACAGCAGTTATAGCAGCTACTAATAGCGTCAATCTTTTTGCTGCCGTTTCAGTAGAAAATAAAGACGAAGCTGCTATATACAGCCTTGGCGACATTAATATTGCAGGCGGTGCTGCTCAAGATAATAATGGCAGATATATAGTAAGTACAGGCTATCTCTTAAATCAGTCGGCTACAATTGAAGCACAAAGAGGAATTCAAATCAGTGCGGTATCTTTAATAAAAAGAGGGAGGTTGTCAACGTGCAGACGAAAGTCAGAACTAAGAGTTATATAGGCGCTAACACCAACCATGGCGGTCAAATCTCTTTACCTAAAAATGGCCTATTTACCATAAAAAATTTAAAAGCGGATGGATCAATCATTGCTGGAACCAATGTAAAAATTAATCTCACCGGTGATCTTGACAATGAGGGGACGATTCAGGGGGGGAACGCTACTCAAATTGAAGCGGCCAACATTAATAATTTAGGTGGTAGCTTAGGCGGAAACGGCCTTACTGAACTGAAAGCCAGAGAAGACATTGTAAACCTTAATGGAACCATTAACGGTAAAGACATTGAAATTCATGCAGGGTGCGATTTTAAAAGTGAAACTCTGGCGGCAAATCAACAGCCTTTCGATTTACCGACTGTTTCAGCTATGAATAGTGCGGGAATTAACGCTAGCGGAGATCTTGCTGTTCACACTGGGCGAGACATAAGCCTGACAGGCGCCCAAATCAATGCCGGAAGAGATATTCATCTTACCACAGACCATGCTCTAAGAATAGTCAGTGCAGTCAAAGCAGAAGATGAAAAAATACATTCTATCATTACAAACAGCATAAAAAATAGTAGTACACATTTAAAAGCAGGCGGCTCTATCGTTCTTAGCTCTGGAGACGATATGACTTTACTAGGCGCACAGTTAGCGGCGGGAAAAGCGATAGAGATCAGCGCTGAAACCATCCAAATTATAAATTCAGTTGATACCTATGCTTCTTATACCAAGGATGAGCCTGAACAAAGCAGTCCAATCTTTTTCTTAGGTCATGGCCCAGTCAATGCCGCTCTTGTTAACATCGCCAAGGCGTGCCAAGCGCAAGATGATCGGTTAAAAGACCTCTATACGTATAAGGCGTATAAAGACCTAAATGCATTTGAAAATCTAAAAAAAACGTCAAAAGCTACAGGCGTACATATTAGCCTTGGCAATAGCAGCCCGACGTGTGAACAAAACATCTGCCTTGAAACAAGTAACCTCTCAAACATTTCCGCAGCTGCAAGTGTAAATATTACTGCTAAGCGAGATGATATAGCCCTAACCGGTGCTGCAATCAGCGCAACAAAAGTAACATTAACTGCAGCTCGCGGCATTAACGTAAGCGCGGCGCAAAACAAAAGACAAATAACTAACAGCTCCTCAATATCATCCTGGGCAACCGGTTCAAATATCGGTTTTCGTAAAAACAGCAGACAGGAAAATAACAACATTATTACAAACACAGGCAGTCTTATAAGCGCTGACGGCGAAGTAATAGTAACCGCAGGTCATGACTTACATATCATAGGATCCAAGATAAATAGTGGCAAGATAGTTGCTCAAGTAGGACATGATCTACATATCGTCAGTTTGCAGGATGTTGATAAGTATAACGCAGATAGCGCCAACATAAGTATAGATCAGGCAATTAGTACTTACGATAACAAGCCCTTTTCGCTTGCTTCAAGTAATCATGGAAAAACCAACTCCAACCATACAAGCGTTGTCAATCAAGCAGGTATCTTTGCTGGAAACGGCGGCCTTACTATTTTCGTTGGGGGCAATACGCAGCTTCAAGGGGCAGCCATTGGTAGCGACGCATTAAATTGTATCAACAGGCTGTCAACCGATACGCTGAGCTTTTCTGACATTAATAACTTGGCGAACTATAGTGCAAACGGTTTTGGCATCACCTACGCATCACAAGCGGGAGAGAAAGGCTCTGAAATTGAAAAAGGCTTCACTCCAAACCTCATTCCTACTGTTAATGGTGACGCCAACAGTACAACAAAACCGGCGATTTCTGTTGGTACCGATCATATTGAAGTACGCAGTACTCCGGATATTGATCTATCCGGTATTCGTATAGATCCTAAAGAAGCTTTGAATACATTAGCGAAAATCTTTGATAAAAAGACAGTGCAAGAAAAGCAAGAGCTGGCCAGTATATTTGGAGAAATGGGCTATGCAGCGGTAGGCGAGTTAGCTAGAAGTCATCAAAAAGAAGCATATGACAAATTGTATGAAGCAGTTTGCGCAAATAACTCAGAAACAAAAGCGAGACTGATCCAAGAAGCGAAGGATATCCTGAGTTACTGGGGCCAAGGCGGGACGAATAAAATTGCCTTGCATGGGCTGGTAGGCGGTATAATGTCCGACCTTTCCGGCAATAGCTTTACTGCCGGGGCTATCTCGGCCGGTCGAAACGAAGCATTACAAAAAAAACTGGGAGAATGGGAAGAACAAAATCGAGCAGCCAATCAATGGGTTAGTCTGGCTATGGGAGCGGCACTAGATAAAGCGGCGGGAGGTAGCTCAAATATTGGCGCTGTTGCAGCGCTATCAGGAACAAAGTACAACTGGGATCATTATGGACATAACCTTATTATTGATCATTTAAATTTCCCCCCATACGATGCTGAGAAGTTAAAAGATGCAGATACATATTGGGACACTCATGCACCGCTTTTTGAGAAAGGTCACGCGATGCCAAACCACAATGATGGGGCAGAATACTGGCGTTCACAAATTCGCGATTTTTGTGCAAAGTGTCTATTTTATGCAATAAACGCTAAATTGAATGGCGAAACCTTGGAAGCTATAAACCAGTTGGCTATCGCCTTACACGTCGTAGGTGATGATTATTCACATCGTCAAGTAGATGCTGACCTGATGGCACATATACCAAGAGATGACGTCCCTCCAGGGACTGGCACTTTTGGGAGTCAAACTCCTAATGTTGATAATTGTCGAACCCATCCAGAGCAATTTAATAGAGCAATAGAAGCTGCAAAATGTGTTTTAAAACAATATGAAGACGGAGGGGGATCTACAACTACAGACCAACTTCAAAATGCAATTGATTGGTGTTTTCCAATAATCGAGAGACAAGATCAGCCGATCCCGCCGAGCAATATTTACCCTTGGTAATTGTTTTGGTGGTCAGTAAAGGAGGGCCAATTTTTGATAAAAAGATCAACTTTAAGAGGGCAAATGGCGATAGGTATCTTATTGTCGTTATTTTTTCCAGTAATTATAGATTGGGGCTACAACGGCACTACGACTACAAATGCGCTTAATTTCTTTATTCAATTAGTTGGTTTGTGCGTGTTGTTTGGGATAATAAAAAACGGCAAAGGGTCTGAGTTTAAAGTAACGCGCATGCTTATTGCTATGTTTTTATGGGATGAATTTTGGAGCTTAGACCGGCTAGTGCTAAAGCAAGAGTATGGGTTTGAGAGGTTCCTCCCCAAAGTAGTTTTATTTGCTAGTTATAATGCAATAGTAATAGCTATGGTCGTGCTATTAAGTTATATAATCGGGAAATGGATAAGCGGCAAGATTGTTAAGGAAGAAACTTTATTTAGTAGATCCACTTTAAAAGGGCAAATAGCGATCTGTAGTTTATTGTCTTTGCCTATTCCGGCAGGTATGATGGGTCTCTATGTTGTTAAGTATGCTTTAACATTACTTATTCCATTCGTTGTTTTTTGCGTGCTATTTTGGATAGAAAACAGCAAAGGAGCTGAGTTTAAAGTAACGCGCATTATTCTTGCTACGTTTTTATGGGGTGCATTTTGTATAGAATCTTTTATTTATAGTAAATATGAGGAAATGTTGAAATGGATAGGGTTAGATAAGTTAATAATTCAGATAAGTAAAGGCAATTGGCTTACCGAATACCGCCTAAACGAGGTTTCATATGCTAGTTATAATGCGCTGGGAATAGCTATGGTTGTGATACTCAGTTATGTAATCGGAAAATGGATAAACGGCAAGATTGGTGATCAAATTAACGAGAAAAGGGAATAGTGATGCACGGGACGTCAGTGGGGATTTTGTGGGGAGATGGACAAATGAAGCGGATATTTATATTAACATTAGCGATCGTATTCTTAATCCAATTGAATATGACCAACGCAGTTGCAGAAGAAATCGTGCTCGCAGCCGTAAAAATTGATGGCAAGTGGGGTTTTGTTGACCAAACCGGCAAGATGGTAATTCAAGCACAGTTTGATCGTGTAAAGCAAAAGATTGGCCCAACGTCACTGGATGGCGACAATGAAACTTTTAGTGAAGGATTTGCTGCTGTTAAAATCAATAATAAGTGGGGATTCATTGATAGAACCGGCAAGTTTATGCTGCAACCACAGTTTAACGATATCATTCCTTTTCATGCAGGCGTGGCTGGCGTTCAAACAGATAATAAGCAGTGGGGCTACATCGACAAAACTGGTCAATTTATAGTACAACCTCAGCTGGATTATCGTATAGATGGTGTTACTGAAAAGGCTATTCGTGAAACCGTGCTTTTGGTTATGTCTGGGGGGAAATACGGTTATATTGATAAGACAGGGAATTTTGCCCAGTTTGAAGATGAGCTGCATCTTCACGAAGGTCTGACTGAAGTCAAAATTAATGATCGGGATAGCAATTTCGCCGACAAGGATGGTTATATCGACAAGAATGATCAAATTTTAGTAAGAATTGTTAATAAATATGTCTCGATTAACAAGACTAGAAATTTTGGGACAGAAAAGCGCATGCCAGGTAAATATGATCTTTGTGAAGGGCTTGCCGCAGTTAGAGTCAATAGCAAATATGGTTTTATTGATAAAACCGGCAAAATAATAATACCAGCTATCTTTGAGGAGGTTCGCCATTTTCAGGAAGGACTGGCTGCCGCTAAAACCAATGGTCGGTGGGGATATATAGATAAAACTGGTAAGTTTGTAATACCACCACAATTCGATTTTTATCCAGCGTTTTTTTTCGAAGGACTTGCTGAAATTAACTTCCGTGGCAAATATGGTTATATCGATAAAACCGGAAAGTTTGCAATACAGCCGCAATTTAGTGTTACATTTAGATCTGGTTTTAATGAGGATTTTCACCAAGGAATGGCTATAGTTAACATCAGCGACAAGTATGGTGCTATCGACAAAACTGGGAAAATTGTCATACAACCCCAATTTCGCGAAGAGTTCCATTTCCATGAAGGAATTGCTATGGTGAGCATTGATGGTAAATGGGGTTACATTGATAAAACCAGCAATTTTATAGTGCCACCGCAGTTCAAGGGGGCACGCGATTTTAAGGAAGGAGTCGCTGTGGTTATTAATAGCGTAGATAGCTTTATGAAAAACAATTACGCACTCGGCATTATCGACAAAAATGGTAAGGTTATTATGTTGCCACAGTTTGATCATATATCTGACTTCTCTAAAGGGATGGCTGCGGTAAGAATCAAGAACAAGAGTGGCTTTATTGATAAAACCGGAAAAATGCTAATACCGTCCGAATATGATCACGTATTAGATTTTAACTAGCTGGACAAGTATCTCGCTACCTGTCAGTAATCGTGTATAGCGTGATAAAATTGTAAGGAGTTGGCCCAAATGAAACGGATATTTGCATTAATACTGGCAGCATTATTCTTAATTCCATTGAATATGGTCAATGCAGCTACAGAAGAAACTGCGCTTGCAGCAGTAAAAATGGATGGCAAGTGGGGTTTTGTAGACAAAAATGGTCAGTTGGTGATAAAAGTACAGTTTGACGATGTGAATTCTTTTAGCGAAGGGCTTGCTCCTGCTAAAATCAATAATAAGTGGGGCGTCGTTAATAGGACTGGTGAGTTTATACTGCAACCCCAGTTTGACTATATAGGTTCTTTTCGGGCAGGAGTGGCTGTTATTATAGACAACAAGCGGTGGAGCTACATCGACAAAACTGGTCAATCCGTTAGTTGTCTTTTTGTGTTATTTGGGACAATGAAAAACGGCGAAGGAGCTTAGTTTAAGGAAGTACGCATTATGATGGAAACAAAAGCGAGGCTGACCAAAGAGGCGAAGGATATCTTAAACGACTGGGTCCAAGTTGTAAAAAATAAAAGTATTGCATGCGCTGACAGGCGGACGGGACGAAATTGACACCTCCTATTTTGATCACATATCGTAAATTTTTAGAGACCGTTCATTAGTTCGCTGAGCTTTTGGACGGCCTCTTTCTTTTTTGATTTTATGACATGGAGACAGACTTGTCTTGTTATTTCATCATCTAAATTTCCAAGATGCTCCATAATTTCTTATCATGTAATGATAATCTTAGCAGGAAAACAGGATAATGTGGGGAATTATTATAATAAAAGGAAAAAATGTATTTTAATATAACAATACATATAAATAATAGCAACTACTTACAAAAGCAATGCTATAGAGGAAGTGTCATTCATGGTATCTTGGTTTAAGCCCTGGTTTAAAGATAATCATTATACGAGTCTTGAAGGTGGACAAAAAGAAGGGATAGATGATTCCCGCCCTTTAATCGAACTTAAGGATGTTGTTAAAACCTTTGAAATTGAAGCAGGAACATTTCATGCCCTACGTAAGGTGGATATTACCATTCACAAAGGCGAGTTTGTTGCTGTAGTAGGTAAGTCAGGCAGTGGTAAATCGACTTTAATTAATATGATTACAGGCATTGATCGCCCAACGCAAGGAGAAGTTCTAGTACGGGGAGCAGCTGTGCATCAAATGAATGAAAATGAATTGGCCATATGGCGAGGACGTACAATTGGAGTTGTATTTCAATTTTTTCAGCTATTACCTACATTATCAGTGCTTGATAATGTAATCTTGCCTATGGAGTTTGCCAATCAGTATGCACCTAACGAACGGGTAGAACGTGCTAGAGCATTATTAGATTTAGTCGGACTAAGTGAGCAGGCCGGAAAGCTACCTGTTTCATTGTCAGGTGGACAGCAACAACGAGCGGCCATTGCTCGTTCATTGGCCAATGATCCACCGATTATTGTGGCAGATGAACCAACAGGCAACTTAGATTCGACTACAGCAGATGCTATTTTTGAACTATTTATTGAACGCGCTCGGCAAGGAAGAACCGTCTTGATGGTAACACATGATAATAGCCTTGCTCAACGTGCTGATCGTAGTATTGTTGTTGCTGATGGTATGATTGTCGGTGAGGGCAAAGTATGACAAAAACTTTGTGGAAAAAAGTTTTAAACGATTTGTTGATTGACAAAACACGCACCATATTGGTTGTCCTTTCCATTGCTATTGGTGTTTTTGCAATTGGTGCTATTGCGGGTTCCTATTTGGTCTTTTCCCGAGATATGCAAGAGAATTTTGACAAGGCGTATCCATCAAATTTGATCGTCTCTTGTGAACCTTTTGATCAAGATCTTGTTCTCGCGATGAGGAAAATTCCTGGTGTTGAGACAGCAGATGGACGTCGAACGCTAGCGGTACGGGTACAGGTAGGAGAGAATGAGTGGAAGTCCCTAAATTTAATTGTAATTTCTGACTACAGCAAGATTAAGGTCAATCGCCCTCGCTTGCTCTCGGGTACATGGCCTCCTTTGCGTGGAGTGTTACTAGAACGTTCTGCCCAGTCAAGCTTTCCAGCAAAAGAGGGAGATCATCTAACAATTGAAACGCCAGATGGGAAATCGAAACGCTTGAAAGTAACGGGTATTGTTCACGATGTTACAGTGCTACCAGCCTTTTTTAGCGGAACAATCAATGGCTATATTACAAGTGAAACGCTAGAAACACTAGGCGAAACAGCGGATTCTCGTACTCTTTATGTACGCACTGCACCTGGAACAAGAGCAGAGTTAGTTGCATTGTCGCGGACAATTTGGGATAAGGTAGAAAAAAGTGGTCACAAAGTATATTGGAGTCATGTTTCTCCTTTAGGTGAACATCCTTTACATGATATTTTTCAAGCGATGTTGTTTTTATTGAGTACCTTAGGGATTTTTTCATTAGTATCAAGTGGTTTTTTACTTATTAATACGATAACGGCTATTTTAACACAACATACCAAGCAAATTGGTATTATGAAGGCAATTGGTGGGACAACAGGGCAGATTTTTAGAGTGTATATCGTGACCGTGCTTTGTTATAGTGTATTGTCATTGGTAGTTGCTGTACCTTTAGGCGCCCTAGGTGCGTATGGTTTAACCTTCTTTCAGGCAGATTTGGCCAACGTGGACATTAACGGTTTTTATTTTTCCCCTGAAGTCATTGCATTACAAATTCTGTTGGCTGTGGCAGTGCCACTGATAGCAAGTTTGGTGCCTCTATGTCGCGGCGTTGGCATTTCGGTACGGGAAGCGATTGGTTTTTATGGCATTGGAGAAAAGCAAGTAAGTAGAGTAGGCAAGTGGATTGATCAGCAAGTCGATGAAATCGTTGCGTCTTGCCAAAATATTTCACGTCCTGTGCGATTATCCTTACGTAATACGTTTCGTCGTAAAGGCCGTCTCATGCTGACATTATCAACCTTAATTCTTGCAGGTACTGTTTTCATTGCCGTTTGTTCTGTGAATCGGTCTATTGGTTTAACAACAAATGCTTCATTTAATTATTATCAGTATGATGTAGGGATGAGCTTTACTGATTCGCAACGTATTGAAAAGGTGGAGCGAGCAGCATTACAAGTGCCGGGCATTGTAAATGCTGAAGGGTGGGGCTACACGGGAGCTAGAATCATGCGCAATGGACGAGATGAGAATGATAGTGAAGATGTCTTTATTTATGCTATGGCTGCGCAAACTAAGATGATTTCTCCAGAGCTTCTAGAGGGACGTTGGCTACTGCCTGACGATGAAAATGCTTTAGTTGTGAATACGGAAGTACTCAAAAAATATGGAGCAATTCACATTGGGGATCACCTCCCCATTAAAATTGACAATCGTAAAACAGAGTGGGTTGTCGTAGGAATTGTAAAAGGCGTAATGACTGGACCATTTGCTTATGTTAATTTTCCTTATTTTGGTCAAGTGACTCAGCACAGTGGACAAGTGCGCAGTGTGATTGTGACGACTGACTATCATGACCAAGCTTACCAGACTTCTATTGTTAGACAATTAGAAGAACATATGAAAAAAACAGGCATAAAAGTGAGCTCAATAACAACGACACAACAACAAAAGAGCCATACAAAAGCTCAATTTGATGTTTTAGTAGTATTTCTTGCTGTGATGGCTGGGTTACTAGCTATTGTTGGTGCTTTGGGCTTGGCAGGCACAATGAGTATTAATGTAATTGAGCGCACGCGGGAGATTGGCGTAATGCGAGCCATTGGTGCATCGAGTTTACATATTTTCAAAATCATTATGGTAGAAGGAATTTGCATTGGTCTTATGAGTTGGCTCATTGGATTATTGCTTTCAATGCCCATTAGCCGATTGATGAGTGATCAGGTGGGCAATTTATTTACAAAGGCTCCTTTAATCTATGAATTTTCCGTAGCAGGGGCTATATTATGGTTTGTTATTGTTATTGTGATTTCAATTGTTGCCACATGGTTACCAGCACGTCGTGCAATGAGGGTTAGTGTGCGAGAATCCTTGTCTTATGAGTAAGATCACTTGCAAAAAATATTGGAGGACAATATGTAATGAAGAATTATTTCTTTGGAACTATAAAGACTTGGTCGTGGAAGAAAAAAATAATAGGTATTATTATTTTATTAGGTATATTGGTTTTATTTTGGCAACTATCGACTAAAAAGGTAGAATCGAATATCACTGCAATGCCAGCTGTTAAAACCGATTCCAGCGTTGTAGCTCAAGGAAGTGTTGTACCAATTCATTATAGTGCCTTGAGTCTACCCACTGCGGGAATCGTGAGTGAATTATTAGTCGCCGAGGGGGATCATGTTAGCAAAGGTCAAACTTTAGTTCGTTTTATGAATGGCGACCTAGTGGCAAAAGCGAATGCCAGTAATGCGGATACTGTGCGCGTTCAGGCACGTCATGAGGAAAACCTCAATGGTTCACGAGTGCAAGAAATTGCAATGAAAAAATCAGCCGTTGATGAAACAACTGCTATTTATAATATGGCAAAGGCGAATTGGGAACGCATTCGAAATATTGAGAGTGCGGTTTCCAAAAGAGACTATGAAACATATCGCAAAGATTATTTAAAGTCCTTAGCAGATATGGAGAATGCCCAAGCAGGTTATGACATGGCGCGTAGTGGCGTACGTCCTGAGCAAATAAAAGCATCGACAGCAGAGGTGGCAGCAGCAAAGGCTAATTATGATTATGCAGTTTCATTGGTAAACCAAACCGAATTACAGGCTCCGTTTGATGGTACTATTACCTATCTTGATTGCCGAGTTGGCGAGCGTGTTGCACCAGACAAGGTCATGGTGCAACTAGGTGACTTATCAGAATGGCTTATTAAGACAGATGATTTGACAGAACTGCAGGTTGCTAAGGTGCAAAAAGGGGCAACCGTGCGTATGAAGTTTGATGCTTTGCCAGGTGTTGAACTTCTGGGAAAAGTGATATCCATTCGACCTTTTGGCGAAAAAAAGCAAGGGGATGTTACTTATACAGTACTGATCAAACCCGATTCTTTTGAACCTCGCTTACAATGGAATATGACGGCGACAGTATCTATTGATGCAAATTTATAATGACGCACTTGTTGGATATAAAAGTTGACAGATAAATAGTATAATTAAATTTAAGTTTTCTTCAGAATATTTCGATATTATAATAAATAGACACAATTAAATAAGTGATAAGTCCTATTAAAAACCAAGGAAGGTGCTTAATATGATTTTGAAAGTCACACATGTACAACCAGTTTATGCTTATAATTCTGATTATGATTATCGTAAGTATGATCTTGCCCAATCCAAGGATGGGTTGAGTAAGAAGACTGCAACATCATTTGCTAATATTTTAGAAAATGCAATGCAGTCCCGCCCCAATAATAAATAACTGTATAAAAGAGAAACCATGTCTTGTAATAGCAGAAAGACATGGTTTCTTTTTTATAGCCAGTTACCTCAATAGTACTTTTGTCCTATTTTTTTAGGTCGAAAGGGTTGACTACTCTTTAAATTAAATGTAGTATTATGACTATAATTAAATTATTTTGGCAAACTTATTGAAAGATAAGGACGCAAAACTATGGGTATAAGGATGTAATATCTATGATTGCCAGGTTGCCATTTATAGCATTTACTCTATTTTTGTTTATACTAATTTGCTTCTAGAGCATGGTAAAAGCGATGGAAGATCATAAAAATGACTTGATTTTAATTCTAGCTGGGTATCAAAAAGAAATGGAATTTTTTTTACAAACCAATCCAGGTTTACGTTCCCGTTTTCCTCTGCACATTGATTTTCCCGATTATAGCCAGCAAGAGTTATTGTGCATAGCACAGCAGATGTTCGAATCTCATCAATATAACTTGACTGTCGATACAAAATCAACATTACTAAAAGTATTATCTGTACATCAAAATAGCGTTTGTGAAAACTTTGGTAATGCTCGTACCGTACGAAATATTATCGAAAAAGCCATTCGTCGCCAAGCTGTGCGATTAGTCGCGAAATCCAGTATTACTAGGCAAGAGTTATTAGTCATTGAACCGATTGATATAATAGAGGTGAAACCATGAGAGAATTTATCATGATTGGCCGCCCCAATGCTGGTAAAACTATGTTTACTCTCAATTTTGCCGCTTATATTGGTATTAAAACGGTGGATGTAACATTTCGCAGCTATGATGGCATCATGACTTGCCGGCATTTTTCCATCGAAGAGGCAAAAAGTCAGTTATGTGGTATGGCATTACATAAAACTCGCTGCTTACAATCCTTACTTCTTAAACTTTCTGTTGGTAAAACAATGGTACAATTTAAGCTAACGGATACCTGTGGCATTGCCGAAAACATTAATCCAGATGAAAAAATCCGCCGCGGCATGGCACAAACACTTAGTTTATTACGCTCTGCTGATTTTATTTTTCATATTATTGATGTTTCTTGTATTTCAAAAGAATACTTGAATAATCCTAGTAGTATTGATCATGAAATATACAATTATGGCATCGTGCGCAATTGTTATATGCTGTTAGCCAATAAAATCGATTTACCTTCTGCAACAGGTAATATTGAGAAATTAACTTCTTTATTTCCTAAAGCCAGTATCATTCCTGTATCCGCATTACGTAGCCAAGGGTTTAAAGAGGTGAAAAACTGTGTGGCTCACAATATTTGATCACTTATGTATGGTATCATCGGTTATACTTTGCTGCATAGCAGTGAAACTGATTGATGATACCTTAGACAAAGATTATGATAGTAAGATAGAATATCATAATTTTGCTACTGCACTAGGGCCTGGTGCTATGGTGTATGCAATCTTATCACTTGCAGTAGCCGCTAGTATCAATGCCTCTGTTAGCATACCATTATTTCTTGCTAGCTATAGTATTGGTATGTTTCATGACGTAAAACAGCTCTTTCCTAGCGGTCTAAGTGGACTACAAGAATCAGTTGGCACATTTTTTATAGGAGTTTTGTTGTGGGGATGGCAAAGTATGTTATTTTCTATTCTCTTTATTTTTTCTATCCAATTGTTTGATGATTATATTGATATTCATCGTGACCAACGCGCTGGCTATCGTAACTTCGCTCACTGTATGGGTAGAGTGGAATGTCTACTCTTAGCAATATTAACCCTGCTGGTATCTTGGCAAATAAACGAACATTTGTTCCTCCCTGTTTTTTTTAGCACTTTACTTTTTTATGGTGCTATATGGTATTATCAAAGGAGGTTATCATCATGCTGCCAATAGCCATCATAATAGTAAGTTCCTTATTATTGGGCTATCTCTGGGGCAAACATGATGGACAATTAAAAGGATATGAGCAAGCGACAGTAGACTTTCCTTTATTATTAAGAGAACAATCGTTCGAACAAGGTTATTGTGTATTATGCAGTAAGCAAATAGAACATAAGCCTTCCAATATTTAACTTGGAGGGCTTATGTATTCATAATAATCAAAGAATCAGCCACACTAGTAAAATAACTGGAATAAGAATACTATTTTTCCTATCTGTATGTGATAATATGTAGTATAATCAAGTTTATCCTGCCTAAACATCTGAGTCATTTTATTGTCTCAGCGATTACAGGCTATTATCACAAAAATAAATCGCAAGGGAGTGATATATTTGCCAACAATACATGGAGAAATCGATGGTATACGCAAAACCATCCTCAATCGGATCGAATTACTGTATGAATTTACTGTGCCGTTTGGACAAGTCGTAACAATGGAATTAGCACAAACAATGATCGAAATTACAGCAGATCTAAACCGCGAACTTGCTGTGTATATAAATAGACGGGGACAGATTACCTCTGTAGCAGTCGGTGATATCTCTACAGTCGTGTTACCGGAAATTGATGGACGTCGCTCTACCAATCGCTTGAGTGGTATCCGTTGTATTCATACTCACCCAAGTGGTAATACCGAACTTAGCGGAGTAGACATAGCTTCTCTTAAACAAATGCGTTTTGATTTAATGGCAGCTCTGGGTCATTTTGATGGCAATGATCACGCTAGTTTTGGGATTATTACCGATATTAAAAATGATGCCTTTCATGTAGAAACAATTGGTCCTTTATCACTAGAAGAATTTATCGAGCTAGATCTTACTTACTTAACAAACCAAATCGAACGTCAATTAGAACTCAATACGAAAACAAGTGTGATTGCTGAAACAGAACGTGCCCTGCTAGTAGGCCTAGAACGCCAAGGAAAATGGGCCATTGTTGACTCACTAAAAGAATTAGGGCAACTAGCAGAAACCGCAGGTGCTCAGGTTCTAGGTATGACATGGCAAAAGAGAGAACGCCCTGATTCCGCCTTATTTATTGGTCGTGGTAAGGTACAAGAATTAAGTTTACTTAGACAAGAAAAAGGGGCAAATCTTATCATCTTTGATGATGAGTTATCACCAGCTCAGCAACGCAATCTTGAAAAATTACTCGGCGTCAAGGTACTTGACCGGGCTGCACTCATTTTAGATATTTTTGCGCAACGTGCTCGTTCACATGAAGGAAAATTACAGGTCGAATTGGCTCAATTACGCTATACACTACCAAGACTGGGCGGGCAGGGGCTTGTCTTGTCAAGATTAGGTGGTGGTATCGGCACAAGAGGTCCAGGGGAAAGTAAACTAGAAGTAGATAAAAGACGAATCCGAGATCGCATCAATGACATCGCCCATCAAATCGAAAATATTAAAAAACAACGAAATCTACACCGTAAACGTCGCCAAAATACACGTATTCCTACAATTGCGTTAGTAGGCTATACAAATGCAGGAAAATCGACGCTATTAAATAAACTTACAGCTTCTGACGTATTAGCAGAAGACAAGTTATTTGCCACACTTGATCCAACAACAAGGCATATCACCCTGCCAACTGGGCAAGAAGCACTCCTTACCGATACCGTCGGCTTTATTCAAAAACTTCCTCATCATTTAATCGCCGCCTTTCGCGCCACATTAGAGGAAGTCATACAAGCAGATGTATTATTACATGTAATTGATATTAGCCACCCTCAATACCAAGAACAAAGTCAAGCCGTTTTCCAGGTGCTTCGTGAACTAAATGCAGATACCAAGCATCTAATTACCGTCTTTAATAAAGCGGATAAAATAGACAATCAAGATCTCTTAGCCTCATTACTGCGCCAAGAGGACAGCATTGCCATTTCGGCCTTGTCAGGTGATGGTACACAAGCGCTACTAGGACTCATTGAAGAGTTTCTCAAAAAGCAAACGGTAGAGATTGAGCTACTAATCCCTTATAGTGATAGTCATATAATTGCCAAACTATATGATGTAGCAACCGTTCATTCCACTGACTACCGAGAAGATGGTATCTATGCTTTAATATCCTTACCACCAGATGAAATAAATCGTTTTAGTACATATGTAATAGGAGCTGACAATCATGACTAGTTTTCCACCTGAAATTTTAAAAATTCGCAAGGAAGCGCTACTAGAAGCAAAACCGTTTTTTACGATTGTTGATGAAATTGCCGAAAAAAATACCGAGAAAGTATTAAATATTTTTCGCAAACACAAAGTGGCTGACTATCACTTTCGTACGACTTCTGGCTATGCGTATAATGATGCTGGGCGGGAAAAAATAGAAGCCGTCTGGGCTGATATTTGCGGCGCAGAAAAGGCATTAGTTCGTACACAATTCGTTTCTGGTACTCATGCCTTAGCAACCGTGTTATTTGGCATTTTACGTCCAGGTGATGAACTATTATCCTTAACAGGAGCGCCATATGATACGATGCAAACTGTGATTGGTCACACCTGCGCCTCATCTGGTTCACTAAAAGAATTTGGTATTGAATACTCTGAATTACCAATGATCGACAGCGGGGTAGATATCGATCAGATTAAACATGTGATGAAACCAAATACTAAGATGGCACTCATTCAACGCTCACGAGGCTATAGTATGCGTGCGCCGTTGACCATTGATGAAATTTCTCAAATCTGTAAACATGTAAAACAAATTAACCCTGATTGTATTTGTTTTGTTGATAATTGCTATGGGGAATTTGTTGATACAATCGAACCTACAGCAGCTGGGGCTGATATCATGGCCGGTTCTCTGATAAAAAATCCGGGTGGTGGCATCGCACCAACGGGCGGGTATATTGCCGGTAAAAAGCAGCTCGTTGAACAAGCAGCATATCGATTAACAGCCCCAGGCATTGGCGATGAAGTAGGGGCCTCCTTAGTTGATAATCGTCTATTATTCCAAGGATTTTTTATGGCACCTCATGTTACAGCACAGGCAGTAAAAGGCGCCATATTTGCTGCTGCATTTTTTTCATTGCTCGGTTATAAGACATTACCTGAATCTAAAGCGAAACGCAGTGATATTATTCAGGCTATTGAACTTGGTTCACCAGAAAAAATGGTTGCGTTTTGCCAAGGTATACAAAAGTTTTCGCCAATCGACGCTCATGTTCGCCCAGAACCGAGTGCAATGCCTGGGTATAGCGATGCAGTGATTATGGCTGCTGGAACCTTTATCCAAGGTGCATCCATCGAACTCAGTGTCGATGGACCGTTACGTCCACCTTATATTGTATACCTACAAGGTGCTTTAACTTTTGAACATGCTATGATTGGTGCTATGGGTGCTGCTACCGAACTATTAAAATTATAAATATTTTATACTTATCGATATCTTTTACATATCTTAGAAGGTGAAACGTCTAAAGGTGTCGAAATAAGTACGATTACATTATAATTTTACATATGTTTCTGCAGGAAAATATGCAGATATGTCGAATAAAATAACATAATCATGGTGGGATTCTATGCAATATATAATAATCAGTATGTCGACCATTTTTCTATTTACATATGTTGTTTATATAGTAGCGAATAAACTCTTATCAATTCGAATACACATAAAATATATTTTTTTATGTGCCTGTTGTGCTTTGATCATCAGTATAATTTTACCACGACTATTCGTAGGCTTTGCCGGGTTAACTGGTACGTTAAGTATCGTATTCCTATTTGCACTTGTTTCTTCTTATGGTATTGCTTATTATTATGATCGTGCAATGCAAAAAGTGCCATTTAAAGAGGATTTAACGGCAGCCACTGTAGAGAATCCAACCCTTTCTCCTGTTGATAGTACAGAAATTTTTTCAATTATATCTCATCCAAATACAAATATTGAAACCGATAGCCTAGAAGACACAGAAGACGTAGTAGAAGCTATAAATGAAGACATAAGTGAAACGATAAATTGCGTCGATGAACTGATAATGGATGAACCTATAAGTAAAGAATATTTATATCCAATAAAGATCGAAAAACACGACTTTGTCTTGCTAGCTTCGAAAAAGGAAGATCAAACGAAACAACATAGCATAAAAAGTATACTTGCTAAAATAGACAAAAAAGCCAACCGCATAGCAGAATCAATTACGAAAAAATACTGTTATCCAATAAAATATCAAGATGTTACGATCTTAGAAAAACCAGAAACAAACAATCCTAATGTGAAACCCATTCACTCGGAAAATATAGTACTGAAAACAGAGGAAAAAGTAGAGGTTCTTGATAACCTTATGAAACATATAATAGAAGAAAAATTACCCGATATTTCATTTTTGCCAAAAACACTACTGCAGCCCACTGAAGATTCAGAAGTTCCAGTTGCTAATGAAATCGTCACGGCTCATGTACCGTCCGAACAATTGAACGATGATCAACAGCGACAAGAAATTGTTCTGCAAGATCATTCCGTATCAGAAAATACTAAGGAAGAAATCTCAACTAATGATATTGATCTTTCTACGAAAGATTTAGACACTTTAATGGATTATGCTTTTGTGCTAAAAGAACAACGTGATTTTCTCCAAGCTCTAAAAGTTTTTCGTCAAACATTGCTTTTGTATCCTAGCAGTGAGGTTGCACCATTTTTAGTAATGGAAATAGGAACTATTTTAAAAAATATTGGCTCCTATAATGAAGCGATTACGATATTCACTGAAGGTCGATTGCTCCCTGGAGTGATCAACAATGATATGCTTGAACAAGAGTTTATTAATAATATCGCTTATTTGCGTATTGTTAAAAATATATTGATTAAAAATTCCTTAAAATTCATGCCATTTAATCAACTTCCCGAAACCGTATACAAGGAAATAAATGCCGAATTTTGCGAATGGCGTAATCAATTGTAACAAGTAACATTATATTTAGGAGGCTTATTATTAATGAAGAAAAGTGTGGACATTATTAATCTACCAATTGTTGACATCAGTGAAGGTGCTGAGATTGGTACTGCCAGTAAACTTGTTATTAATTCTGCAGAAGGTTCTGTAGTAGCTCTAGTAGTTGATGATGGGAAATGGTATCTTGGTGCTAAATTACTCCCGTTTTCCGCCATTGCTGGTTTAGGCGAGTCTGCGATAACAACAATCAGTGCTAGCTCTGTCATCGCTGTAGAAAATGCTCCTGAGATGGAGCAATTGCTTGCAGCTAATATTACAGTTATCGGTACAAACGTTTTAACGAAAGCTGGTCAACTTATCGGTGCTGTAAAAGAAATCAGCATTGATACAACAGGTAAAATCACCAGCTGTGAAATGGAAGAACTAAATGGCGAAATTAAAAATATCCCTGGTGAGTCCATTCTTACATTTGGTAAAAAAGTCTTAATTATCGCTGACGAAGCAGAAAACATAGTGGTAGCTTCTACTCCTGTAGAAACAGTGAAAGCAGTGGAACCTTCGCCAATCATAGAAGAAGCTATTTCTACAGTGATACCAGAACCCACTCCTGAGCCTACACCAGAACCTATACCTACCACTACAGTAAAAGAAAAGGCTAGTGATGACTCCGCTAAAAAATTCGATGAAAAGCAACGCAAATATTTACTAGGTAAACAAGCTAGCCGTCGAATTGAAACAGATAATGGAGTATTGATCGTTGACCAAGGTGGCGAAATCAACGAAGAAGTATTACAAAAAGCTAAATTAGCTGGTAAGTTCGTTGAGCTATCAATGAATATTCAATAAATATAAATCCCCGCTGTAAGCGGGGATTTATTCCGGAATCGAGAAAGTATATCACTTTCTCGATTCCAAATAAGAACGACTAAGGCTTCTGTCTGCGTCTGAGGACTTGGCCGAAGCCAAGTCTTTTTCTTACGCAATCAGAAAGTATAACACTTTCTCGATTACAAGTAAGGGCAACTAAGACTTTGGTCTGCGCTGAGGCTTGACCAAAGTCAAGTTTTCTTTATCAGTATATTAATTAATAATACATGGAAGGGTGCGCGACTTTGCAAATGCCACTAACTAAACATAAACTTCACTTGTTATTTTTTTTTGGTATTATTGTACTCTTCAGTTTGGTCAATTTACTCGTTACAAATACCACTTTTGCATTTACTGATACGATTTATGATGGTATCATGATTGGCAATGTCCCGGTAGGTGGTTTATCTGTCGATGAGGCCGAAAAAAAACTTCTAAATGCCTTTCAAAACCAAACAAACAACTCAACAATCACTGTACGATATGAAAACGATTCTTGGTCAATCAATCCCCAAGATATTGAACTTACTGTTGATGCAAAAGATCTTGCTTTGCAAGCTCATCATATAGGTCGTACAGGAAATATAATTACTCTTATACAAGAACGCTATTTAGCAGTCCATGGCGGCTATACGATCCCTTTTATACAACAATATAATCAAGATAAATTATCTGCATTTTTAGCCACAGTGGCAAAATCCGTAGATCAAAAGCCTCAAAATGCATCATTATTATATGCAAATAAAGCGATTCAAATAATACCTGAGGTTTGGGGGCGAAAACTTGATATACCAGTATCTATCGCTAATTTTACTACTGCATTAAATAATGGAACTCTTTCCGATATCGAACTAACAGTGAATAAAGAATCACCTACTATTTTTCCCAAAGAATTTGCCGATATCGATAGTCTAGTTGCTGTATATACGACAGAATTTGACCCAAACAACAAAAATCGCTATCAAAATATTGCGATTGCTGCACAAAAAATTTCCAATCTATTGCTACATTCTGGCGAAATCTTTTCTTTTAATGAAATAGTTGGCCTACGTTTACAAGAGTACGGATATAAAGAAGCCCCAGCTTTTATTGATGGCAAATTACTTTTAGATTGGGGTGGCGGCGTTTGCCAGGTCAGCACTACTTTATACAACACTGTACTACTAGCAGATATGGAGATAGAAGAACGAACATCACATTTTCAACCACCTAGCTATGTTCCTCTAGGACAAGATGCCGCTGTAGCTGACAATCTTCTTGACTTTAAGTTTAAGAATACATCACCATACAACATTTATATAACGAGTGAACTTTCTAATAATCAAATTACAGTCTATCTTTTTGGCAAAAAAAATCCTAATGCTCCAGAAATTCGTATTGAAACTACATCAAAAAGAGTAGGTTATAATACGATCATTAAACAAGATAACTCTCTTCCTCGTGGTAAAGAGGTCGTAGAATCTGCAGGACAAAAAGGGTTTGATGTCAAGACATATCGAGTTAAAAGCGTGAATGGAAAAGAAATCAGTCGAGAACATCTATCATCTGATGAATTTCCACCAGAAAATAGAATTATCCGCATTGGAACGCAAGGAAAACAATCCGCTAAATAAAAAAACAGCACAATTTGTGCTGTTTTTTTATTTTTACGGAATCAGAAAGTATAACAATTCTTGATTCCAAGTAAGAATGACTAAGGCTTAGACCGTCGTCTGCGGACTTGGTCGAAACCAAGTCTTTTCTTATAATGCCAAATACTATAAGCGCCGAAAAACGCCAATCACTTTTCCTAAAATCATTACGTTGCGTGAATAAATAGGGGACATAAAATCATTTTCCGGTTGCAAACGTATGCGGTCACTTTCTTTAAAAAAACGTTTGACCGTCGCTTCCTCTTTATCAAGTAAAGCTACTACAATATCATGATTCGCAGCATTCTTTTGTTTGCGCACTAATACATAATCACCATCAAAAATACCCGCATTGATCATACTTTCCCCTTGTACGGTAAGCATAAATACATCTTCATTACTCCCGATTAAAGAACTAGGCAGGGGATAGGTCTCTTCAATGTTTTCAACAGCTAAAATAGGCTGCCCAGCCGTTACACGTCCCACTAAAGGTACTGATACAAAATCTTCTTGTCGCCATGATGTTTCACCTAGTACTTCAAGAGCCCTAGGTTTAGTAGGGTCACGACGTAAAAATCCCATTTCTTCCAGTTTCGTTAAATGACTATGAACCGTTGAACTAGAGCGCAAATCCACAGCTGCACCGATTTCTCGTACAGATGGCGGATAACCTTTCGCACGCAATGTATCCTTAATGTAGGCTAAAATCTGTTTTTGCCTAGCTGTCAACAAAGATTCTTTATCCAAAATATCATCTCCTATATATATCAAATTAAAGTATTGCAGAAACTATATTGCTTTAATTATACCAAGTATTAGTACAATTAGCAAACGTTCGTTCGTTTTTTTATAGATATAATAAATCAACATCAGTTGCCGCATTATTTTAAAATATAGTTGCATCTTGAATATAAGAACGCATAACAGGTGAACTCTTATATGACTCTATTAACAACCTCGGTAGCTAAACCCGAACGTAAACTATGTCCAGAATAGTTTCTTTCGTCTAATCCCGCTGCTTTTGCTAATTTTTTCACTATTAAGGCAACCGATTTATCGCTAAGCGCCACTGTTCCTACTTGTCCATACCGATTGATACGACGAAATAGGGGACCTAACGTAATATTCGCCGCATTTAACCACTCCTGCAAAGCGCGAACAGGACAAGTATCCGGATGACTACCATAGGGAATATTTTTATTACCCCTTTGGCCTTCCCGGTCAGTTTCACTATTCTGCATCGCAATAGTCAGACCATCACGATTAAATGTGATATCATCGATGGTAATCGCCACTAACTCCGAACGACGAAACGCTCCTGCGAACCCAATCAAGATCAAAGCCCGATCTCTAACATCGATTAAACTGACACCGAGCGCATCAATGATAGCGCGGACGTCTTCAATGACTAGCGCTGTTTTTTTATTAGGTATAGTGGTTTTTTCTTTTAAATCTAAACTTTCGCTATAGTATTTTTCCCAAAATAATTCTGGTAAAACAATACTAGAAATTTCATCTTGTTTATAAACTGATTTTATATTATATCGCGGTCTATACTTGTCGATTAAATAGATTTCATATATATCCATCTCTATTTTTGTCTTAAGAGAAGAATAAAAAATATACTTAACATTATCATAGCACTCATTCGTTAAATGACTGTCTGTTGTAAAGTGCTGCACCATTCTATCCGGTAATCGTATAGTTTTACCTATATATATGATTTGGTCATTATCGTCAACGAACTTATAAATAAAGTAATCACTCTCATTACGTTTTTTCTTATATTTTTCTGCGCGTTTTTCTTTCGCAAGTATATATTGATTTTTGCCGACAACGTTAGAACATTCAATGCCAAACTCTTCATGCATCACAAATAAGTCATCCCTTTATAATTATTTTAAAGTAGGGAAGGGAAGCCAAATAATCAAAGTATTAGTTGATCATCCAAAAGATACAAACACGACTAGCGAACATATGTTTTTTCTTATAATCCCACATCTGTTGCTGCATTATTCTTAAATAAAGTCGCATCTTGAATATAAGAGCGCATAACCGTTAAACTTTTATGTCCAGATTGTTTCATGATACTTCTTTCATCTACACCTCTATTAGCGGCCGTAGTAATTAAACCTGAACGTAAACTATGTCCAGAATATTTCTTTTCATCTAATCCCGCTGCTTTTACAAGTTTTTTTACAATTACAGCAACGGTATGATCACACAATCCCTTTTTGCCAATTTTCCCAGACTTATTTACACTGCGGAATATCGCTCCTTCATTTATCTTCGATCGACTCAGCCAGTCTTGCAACGAACGTACAGGGCAAGTTTCAGGATTACCACCATAAGGAATTCCTTTCTTATACCCTTGACCTTCTTGATCAGTCTTACTATGTTTTAATGTTATCACAAGGCCATCACGGTTGAATTCAAGGTCATCAACAGTAATTGCCACTAACTCCGAGCGACGAAAGGCTCCCGCAAAACCAATCAAAATTAAGGCTCTATCCCTAACATCAGTTAAACTCCCACCTAATGTACTAATCATCATCCGAATATCTTCAATTACAGCAGCCCTTTTTTTATCCGGAATCGTACCTTTTGTCTTTTTTATACCCTTTATTACAGCCTTTACTCCAAAGGTAAATGTAGGACTCCCGCACTCTGCTGCTTGATGAGCCTGGCTAATCGAACTTAAACGTCTAACAATGGTTGATACTTTTTTAGTATCTGCCATGTCAGCTACATAATTAATTACAGTATCCGCATCCGCCGTCAAATACGCTACATCATGTTCTTGGCAATATGCCACAAAATCCTTCCAATCTGATTTATAAGACTTTATCGTATTATCAGCTTTCGCATGCAATATATACTTTTTTGCTTTTTCATTAGCAAATTCCACTTCATACTCTTTTTTTACTATAATATCACTCATAATTTTATTTTGCTCCCCTCTCAACATTACATTCGATAACTTTCTATTATCGAATGTAATGTTTTTATTTAATTATACTATTAATTACCTATATTATCAATTTTTTCTTTTGTAAACTATTATATTGCATATTTTTATTAATTAATGTATTCTTATAGTATTCTAGTATTCTTAAGAATACATACTAATTTAAAATAACATGAGTTTTCTTTTGGTTATATATCATTATAGATTATAGGAGTGTTGATCAAAATGAGTGAAATTGTTAATTATTCAGTTAAAATTGATGCTGAGCAACGAGATTTGTTGCAAAAAAAGATCGCTGAGAGCGAAATGACGGCTGGTAATTTTCTTTCCGCGATGCTTAGTAACTATGAAGCTACGCAAAGCCGAGAATCCTTAAGTGACGTACGAGAACTTAATCAATTAAAAAATCATTTAGCCCGAATCGAGGAAATATATATTAGTCTTGCCAAAAGCCGTAAAGACTCTGAAGAAAATAATGAGCAAACCATAAGCAAATTAAAGGAACAATTAAAGAGTATGAAAGCCAGCTTAGTCGACGTGCAAGCATCGGCTAAAAAAGAGGGAGAGGCACTTCGTAAGGAACTAAACGACTACAAAGAAGAAATGAGTAAAGAAAGAGAAAAATTTCTCTCAGAATTATCTACCGCTAAAGAGCAAAAAGAAATTGCAGAAGAAGGACAACGCCAAGCACAAAAAATTGCTACGATGACAGAACAAGTGTTAGAACAAACGAATCAGCAACTTACTGAATGCAAGGATCAAGCTAGCTTAGATAGCCAAAGAACCGATCAAGCAATTAGCCAGCTTGATATCGTAACAGAAGAATTATTTACGACTCGCCAAGAAGTAAGTATGCTAAAAACGCAATTAGAACTTCAAAAAGAAAATGCAATACGTTCTCTTAAAGATCAACAAAATAATAGTGAAATAGAAAAACAAAAAGCTATTTTAGCAGCTGGGCAACTTTCCCTTGAAAAGCGCGAAAGTTTACAAAATGAAATCGTGAAACTGCGAGATCAATTAGCTACAGAGCGAGAGCGTTTTACTCAAGCGTCACTAGCACTAGCTACTACTAATAACGCACCAAAAGAAACCCACATAAAGGATTAGAGAAAATCCAGCATAATGAACTCCCTTCTACATATTAAAATATTAAAAGGAAAGCCTGACAATATGAATCATCAGGCTTTCCTAAGCTTTTATATTATATTTTCTAATAGCTAAAAGTTTATGGTTTTAGGTGCCTGACCCGAGAAATCTGCAAGTATAGCAGTTCCATGTTCAATGTAGAAAATTTCAAAAATCGGATTATCTGTTGTTTGATAAATAGATTTTACCAAAGCACTTACTTCAAAAATTTTCTCTTTTATCGCTAAGTCATCACTGAATTTTACTTCGCCACTTAGCCGAATCCAAGCGAATGTAGGCGTGGAACTGGAAAACTCTATATACGGATTGACCTGCAATTGTTTAAATACATCCTTTTCATTGCTGGTGCAAAAAAATAATTTTCCACCATCCTCCAACATGAATTGAAAGGGCCTTACTTTTGGTTTTCCCTCCTCAGTCGTTGCTAAAAAACCAGTTTTATTTTCCTGTAGAAATTTTACTACTTCTTGCATTTTAAATTACCTCCACTGTTTTTTATATTGATAGTGCGTTAGCACACTATTTCTACTTCTTGTAATTAGATAACTAAAGATGTCTAATTCCATATGCTTAGATATCTAACTATATGACGAAATGAATAACCCCCTATAGGTTTACTCATCTAGATTCCGATTGATTCTTCCTAACATTGCTTCAATGTATTCGGCTTCTTCATCTGACAAATCTTTATATACGATAGCATTCACACTTTCGGAAATTTCAATGAAATTAGGTTTCAATTCTAATCCTTTCTCTGTTAAGCTAATAAAAGTAACACGACTATCCTCTCTACTTTTCTCTTTGGTGACATAGCCTAAATTTACAAGTTTATCAATTAATACCGTCACTGTTGGCTTTGTCCTATGGATTTTTTCAGCTAAATCCTTCATCGTATACTTTTCACCTGTGAAAAGATGGCCTAAAATCCCCCCATGCGAAGGAACGATACCGTTAATTCCACGTGCTTCAAGCTCTCGGATAATAAGCCTATGCGCTTTTTCTGTTATTCGGCTCGCAAGAGCAATTACATTGTTATGTTTCATGACTTCATTATACTTAGATATCTAACCATTGTCAAATGTTTAAATTTAAAAACTTATTAGCCTTAACATACGTTTTGCTGGCGAGATATAATATATACGTTCCCTAAATAGCATGAAAGCCTTATTTTATTTTTTCGAATTCTAATCCAGAATATAATAAATGATGATTTCCGTTAATCATTTTAAGAGTGACTGTATCTCTCGCCCCTCTCCCTAGACCAGCAATAATTCCTTCTGTAGCGAAAATTGGCAGATATCTAGACCAATTACTGAATTAAGGAGAAATTATCTTTTTATATCATACCACACTTTATTTGCTGTTTCCTGGTCTTTGCTATTAAGACTTGCTACATCAGGATTGGCTCTTCTAAGAATTTTAAAAATTTCTCTTGCATTCTTAAACCAATTCCAATCACCAAACATATCATGCTTTCTTGAGGACGTTATTATATATGCTTTTGTAATTGTTTTGAATTTTTTGTCCCATTGTTTACCCCAGCTTCTTAAACGTAATGCAAAATTAACATCTTCGGCAAGAAGAAATTTTTCATCAAACCCATTTATTGCATCAAAGTCTTTTTTGAAACACCAAAATAGACCAACCGATATTAATCCATATTGTATAAGGACTGCAAAAATTATTACTAAGCCTGAGAATATTAGTCCAATAGAAGTTCTTTCGCCTTTTATAGAAACACCGCCACCTATATATTTTCCTGTAATTAACTCTTTCTCTATTTCTATTAGCATGTTTTCGCTCATCCAGCTATCTGCGTCTATGGTAACTAATATTTCTCCTTTTGCGACTTTAGCCCCAGCATTTCTAATTTTAGAAAGATTTTTAGCATCTTCCCTTACTATAATGCACCCATATGATAATGCAATTTCTTCGGTTCGGTCAGTACAACGATTTAATACTACTATTACTTCAACTTGGTTTTTATAAGATGCTGATGCAGTAACAATTGAATCCAAGCATTTAGTGATAAAGTTCTCTTCGTTGTAAGCTGGAATTATAATTGAAAACTTGATTTTTTCTGGCATAACATCACAATGTTGATTGTTTTTGGGCATAAGATTTATCCTCCATCAATGTCGTTGTAGTCATTTATTCATGTAATATGCAATAATAGATAGTTCATGTTCTAGAATAGCTTCCCTGCCAATTAAAGGAAGTAGATCCTGTTACGTAAGAACAACTACATCTTAGCGTGCTAATCAGCAATGTCGCTACTCTCCTGCAAATATTTCGATAGGTATTCTTCTTCTATATCTAAATTAAAATGTCCATAAGGATTAACATGGGCGTATATAAGCGGAGTTAAGGCTCTAAATCTTCAGGGGTCATTAAATCATACCATTTCTTAAAATTTCTACTATAAAATCTGAAGGTCTTTTAAAATTAATTTCATAATTTCTCTACTCTTTCCGCCGGTTGCGCCATCTGGTGCTTGAATATTGGTAGCGAAGAAATAACGATTTCCTTGTTTTTCGACACAACCGACAAACCACCCTAATATAAATTTATCATCTTGAAATCCCGAACCGGTTTTGCCCATAAATCGCACACCATTATTCTCTGACAAAGTAATATTCTTTTTTACTATCGCTATATTTTCCGGAGAAACCGGTAAATTCCCAGAGTATAATCTGTGTAATAGATCAACTTGCTCTCGCGCTGAAATTTGTAGCGAAGACCGTAGCCAAAAAGTGGTCAATCCACCAGAAATATCGCGATTTCCATATTCTATCTTATCGAGAAATGCTTGCATTCTTTCAGTTCCAATCTGGGATGCAAGTTTTTGGAAATACCAGACAACCGAATCCTTTGTAGCCGATGCTAATGTTTGATCATGATTCCAACCAGGAAACATATATTGCGTCCCATCCCACTTAACGAAAGTATATACATCTTCTTGGTCCAAGACACCAGTTTCCAATCCAGCAAGTGAATTATAAATTTTGAAGGTAGAACACGGTGATAAGCGGCTTGTACTTTGAGGTTCGTTGAATACTATATACTGATCTTTAGCCTCATCGTATATAACGAATGTACCTGTGGTAAATCCCTCAAAATATTTTCCAAAGTTTTCCCTTACTACTAAAGTAGCCGCATTTGCGCTACTCATTAAGCCGGAATTAACAAGAATAAGGGTCAGTAATACTAAAAACCATTTTTTCAATTCAATCATCCTTTCTTATCGTAATTCTAATCGTTCAGTATAATCGAAAATATTTTTTATTATAGAAAAATATTTTTCCAATAGTCTAAGCTTCCAAATTGTAAAAGACAAGTAAACAAGGCGAGAAATAATGCAAGGAAAATTTCTTTTGTTAGTGCATCAATGCTGGCGAGTGCTAGTAAGAAACCAATCATAGAGTTCATAGTTTTTATATACACCAGCAATGTAGTGTCCCTGATCGGACAAAATTGTGAAATGAGGCGTACCTCCTTGCATGCGTAGTGCACTAATCATTGCTTCATCGTATTTCAATGGATGAATGGGATCTTTTTCACCATGAAAAGCCCATATTGGCATAGAGATCAGCTTTTTATTCCAATTGTTTGGGATTGTCGGTTTTGAGGCTAGCGGGGCTATCGCTGCAAAGTATTCTGGATGCTGATAAGCCAGACACCATGTGCCATTACCTCCTAGACTTATTCCAGTCAAATAAACTCTATCCTGATCTATACGATATTTTTTTAAAATATCATCAAGTAGTGCAGCCAAAATATCTGCCTTATTCATCCAATCTTCACCCTCGGCACATTGTGGTGCAAGAACAACGAATGAAAAATTAGTATTTTGTTCTGCAACCCAGGGAGGCCCATAATTTTTTACCAGGTTTAGATCTTCTCCACACAAAGATCTTCCATGTAAAAATAAAATCAGCGGCCACCTCTCTGTAGTTTGGGTATATCCCGCAGGAAAGATAAGCAGGTATTGAATTTTTTGATCATTATACGTAAAAGCACCTCTTTTTTCCACGAAAGCACCCGTCGTTTCAATAGATTCAGAAGTGCTTGGCGTAAGTGTGGGTGAAAGTTCAAGTTTTGTAACCTTTTGTTCGTTCACAGTAAAACCTCTTTGCACAAAGTAGAATGATGCTACAATGACTAAACAGATAATGATACCGATAACTTTGTTCATAATTAACCCTCTTTTCAAGATAATCTCTCTTAACTGTATGTACTTTTAGGTCCAGTACGAGAGAAACTTACAGCATCCACAAAGTAATTAAATGTTTAGCCGACAAATTTGTTTTTACTGCAAGCAGTAGCTACAAGTTTAGATTTAGATTAATCTAAAAATATACTGAAAGCGTCCACTTTAAACGGACTCTTTCAGTATATTTTTTATAACTCAGCAGTCCCAACAAGCACAGCACGACCAATAGTATGCTGGGACATTATAAATCCAAGTAGTGCTGGTGTTGCATCTGCAGCAATATCAAGCTTCTCTACATCTAACGCATATACCACGAAAAAATAACGATGCGGTCCATGTCCTGCCGGTGGAGCTGCACCAATATAACGTGCTACACGCGCATCATTCGGTATTTGAATAGCTCCTTTAGGCAATCCAGTACCAGCGTTATCCCCTGTGCCAGCAGGTATTTGTGTAATCGTTGACGGTATATTGACAACCGCCCAATGCCAAAATCCCGATCCGGTTGGGGCGTCAGGATCATAAGTGGTTATAGCATAACTTTTCGTGCCTGTTGGAGCACCGGACCAGGATAATTGGGGTGAAATATCTTGGCCTCCTTTTACGCCAAATATCCCTGAAAGCTGTGCAGTAGCGAGAGGCTTACCATCAGCAATATTGATACTAGTAACAGAAAAACTTGCAGCTTTAGGCAGTTTAGCCAATGGATCATCAAAGCAATTGACTGTAGCGGCTTGCGCAGTCGCTACAAACGCTGACGGCTGAAGCAATGCATTTCCTAAAAATACGACCAAACCTAATATAATTGATAAAATTATTGTTTTCATTTCCCATACTCCTTGTATTATGTAGTAATCCCAGATTTTTAATAGATTCGTTAAGAAGGTTGCGCAACCTTATTGGATTTTATTATAAAACTATACCTTATTGCTGTAAATTACCCACTTTTTAGTGGGTATATGCAATAAGGTTAGATTCATATGTCAAGGAGGTTCAATTGTTCTAAAACTTCCTCATTGTTCTCTTTCAAATAGTCTATGCCTATTTTCTGCAGAAGCTTCATAACTTCAAGCATCTGCTGCCCTCTTATCGGAGTTAAAAAATATTCTACTCTCAGTGGATATCCATCATATACCTTTTTATCGACGAGTCCATCATCCATCAGTTCTTTTAGGTGCTGTAATAGCATCTTTTGGGTTATACCTTTAATATCGTTTTCAAGCTTTGCTGGAGGTGTATTACCAAGTCTCAACCTCCACATAATAATTGTTTTCCATTTTCCTTTCATCATATCGTGAGCGAGCTCTAATGGGCATGTAAACTCTTTACGTATTTTCATAAACCCCTCCAATCCAAAAAGTGCGTATAGCCTAATAATAGCCATACGCATCTTATCTTACATGATTCTATATCATATTATTTCTTAGCTTCTTCAGGAATAATAATTTTCTCTGCGCTGTTAAAGTTGGACAAAGTAGCAGTACTGGAAATTTTCATACTAGTAAACATTTCTTTGACCATTTCCTTTTGATTATCAGGAATTTGTTGGGAGGCAGCGAGATTATTACCCAATTTAGACATAAAACTAGATAAATCAATATCAATTTTCGAAATATAACCACTCTTTTTATCAACAGTGACAGTATATTTTAGATCGCCCAAATCTTTCAACATATCATCGGTTATACTATCCTTCTTCATATTCATTTTGGATAGCTGCTCTTGCATTTTTTCTTTCAATGCGCTTCCACTAGCGATAACCTCAAAAACAGTTGAATTGGCATCCTCGCTTTTTTGAGTTACACTTGTAATTGCTTTCATATAGCCATCATAATCGCTAAGGGGATTATAATCACTCTTTTCCATTGATTGTTTATTCCATTTTCCACCAAATCCTGAATATACTATAACTTTCTCTCCGGATTCCTCCATATACTGCGTTATTGTTTGTTCATTTTTCCTAGAATCCATCTCGGAAGAAATACTCATAATATTTTTACATAACATTGGATTTTGCTGAATATCTAATTCGCCTTTTACAACCGAATTCATGGTTTTACCTTGAACAGTCATAGAATTTGTGACGTCTAGAGTCATATGATAATTTGTAAGACTGGCAAGTTTCTGATATGCCTTAGTAACTGTTTCTTTAGGATCTGCTTTCGCTACTGTTGAAGAACTACAAGCAGAAATAACCATACTCATCATACATAGTGCCATCATAATTGAAAATAACTTCATTCTACGCATTTTAATTCATTCCCTTCCTTATTTATATTATTTATATTTGCGATTCATATGAATCTCTTATTTATTTTACTTGTTTTTAAGCAAAACGCAAGTTTTTTTTTACATTTCACCCATTTTTTTCATAACTTTACAAATCACACAATGATATGATGAATATGTAAAATACAGACTCATTCATACAGACTCATTTCGTATTGCTTTGTTTCCTTTATTTCTCTTAATACACAAGTAAGATCGTGATATACTAATATTGGTGCTAGAATATAAATAGAGCAAATTAAATATGGAAAGTTCCAAACAATTTGTTACAATAATACTAACAAAATGGAGGAACTTAACATGGCTATACACTATACTCAAAAATTTAAAGAAGACGCAGTTGTTTATTACAATGACCATAAGGATTTAGGTGTTATTGGATGTGCTAAAAATTTAGGCATCAGTAAATCAGCATTAAGTAATTGGATAAATGCTGCAAAAGAACAAGGTGGCAAAGTACCTACAAGGGGAGCTGGTAATTACTCTAGCGATGAAGCTAAGGAAATAGCGCGTTTAAAGAAGGAGCTACGTGATGCGCAGGATGCACTTGATGTATTAAAAAAAGCAATCAACATTCTGGGAAGATGACAGAAGCCATATATATTGAAGTTACCGCGAAGAAAGAAGAACTCGATAAAGAACGCCGGGTTTCTATCAGCGGAATGTTGAAGAATTTAGGCGTTTCAAGATCAGGTTATCATGCATGGCTCAAGAGATTCCCCTCTGAGCAATCAAGAAGGAAAGCAAGAATTAAGCAAAAAATACAAGAAATATATGATGAATCGTATCAGAATTATGGGGCTCCTAAAATAAAGGAGAAGCTTCTCACTCAGGGTGAAATCATTGCTGAAAAAACAGTGGGAAATTATATGAGAGAAATGGGAATTAAAGCTCAGTACATTAAGCCATATACAGTAACCACTATCAATTCTGATTTTGACAACCAA
>Ga0074193_1000333_pt1 | contig 83801 bp, 60 predicted proteins | sample EPASupsiteHSE605_FD_64523 | JGI IMG/M metagenome (GOLD analysis project Ga0074193, IMG submission 64523) | Bioremediated contaminated groundwater from EPA Superfund site, New Mexico - Sample HSE6-05 | ecosystem: Environmental > Aquatic > Deep subsurface > Groundwater > Contaminated ... | reverse complement strand
GTTACTGCTAGTTCTTGCTCAATGAACATCAATTACTCAATCTTCTATAACTGTGTTTGTTCTAACTATGGAGGAGCAATATACTTCTACTCTTCTAATTCATCTCTCAGAATGATATGTGCTAATAAATGCTCTTGTGGAGCTTCTTATTATGGTCATTTTGCTTATCTTAGTGCTTCTCAGGTGAATCAAGTGGAGTATCTATCAATATCAAATTGCTCTCATACTACATCTGGAAGTTATTCTATTCGCTTAGACTCAGGTAATCAGAGAGTTGACAAAACAAACAGTTCAATGAACAATGCTGATCAAGTTTCTGGTATTGGTATCATTTATCCACTCTCATTCACAAGCTCACACTGCACTTTCTCAAACAACATGGTATCTCAAAGCATTTGCATATACTTCTCTTCTAGCATATATTCTTGGCCAGGAACAATAACAATGTCATTTGCTAACATTGTTAATAACAACAGTCAATCTCAATATGGAGTTTTTTGCTACGAGGGACATAATTCAATTCAGATGACGTATTGCATATTTCATAATAATCATTTCTATCTATTTTGTCATGACTATGGTTCTTTTGAATTGTCTCATTCTTTTATTGATCATTTATCTTCATTAATTTGTCCGGGAGATAATCGCGGAATATTAATAGAAACAAACAATACATATATCAATAGAATGACATATCAAATAGATTTCTTCAGTTCTCATCATTGCATTACTTATATGCCTGCTCCATCTAGCACAATTGCAGAGACAATGGCAAGAACATATGATTCAGAATGTGAAAATTCTGTATTGTCAAGTGATGGATGTTTGAGGAAGTGCAGCATGAATGTCAATATGAATATGTTTCCAATCTTTATATCATTTGTGATTATTTAAAAGTTTTCTTTTTAAATTGTATATGAAAGAGTAAATGGAGAGACAGTTGAAAAGAGCATGTGATTCAGAATTTAAAATTCGGATGTTATCAAGTGGTTTATGAATCAGAAAGAGTGATATGTATATGTTTCCAATCTTCATTTCATTTGTGATATTGATATGTTGATATTTTGATCAAGTGTAAAAGAGGCATTAAGAATTGACAATTGATTATAATTGTAAATGAAGAAAGAAAGAAGAGATCAGAGAGAATCAAGAATCAATATCAATTACAATTCTTCAATTCGATTCATTGTAATGCAGATATACCTCTTCCTCAAAGATCATTAGAAGAAACTCTAAGAGAAACTCTGAAAGAAACTCAAAGAGAAACAGTGGGAAGAACATATGATTCAGAATGTGAAATAAAGATGTTATCAAGTGATTTGGTGAAAAGAAAGAGTGATATGAATATGTTTCCAATCTTCATTACATTTGTGATTGTGTAAAAGAAGTATTAATAATATATTATAATTGTATATGAAGAAAGAGATCAGAGATCAGAGAGAATGAAGAAGGAAGAAGGAAGAAGATAGAATATATTGTATTTTGTATTGTGGTTGAATGATAATGAGATTATTTTCAATGTTGGTTTGGGATGTGAAAGTGAAAGTATAGATCAAGGAAGGTCTTACGTTGATAAAAATATTGATATTTCAAATTGTTTCTTCTCAAGATTTTCATCATACTCTGTAGATGGTGGTGTAATTTGTGTTTCTGTTAGTTCTTGCTCAATGAACATCAATTACTCAATGTTCTATAACTGTGTTTGTTCTAACTGGGGTGGAGCAATATACTTCTCTTCTTCTAATTCATATCTCAGAATGATATGTGCTAATAGTTGCTCTTGTGGAACACATGGTCATTTTGCTTATCTAAGTACTTCTCAGGTGAATCAAGTGGAGTATCTATCAGTATCAAATTGCTCTCATACTACGGATGGACGGTATTCTATTCGCTTAGACTCAGGTAATCAGAGAGTTGACAACACAAACAGTTCAGTGAACAATGTTTATCAGGGTTCTGGTATTAATATCGAATCTCCATCCTCATTCACAAGCTCACAATGCACTTTCTCAAATAACAAGGTATCTCATAGTATTTGCATACTCTTCTCTTCTACCTCAGGAACAATATCAATGTCATATGCTAATATTGTTCATAACAACTGCCCATCATCTAACTATGGAGTTGTTGAAGTTTCAGGAGAAGGATTAAGAAAGATGATGTATTGCATATTCAAGAATAATCAAAACACTCTATTCTGTGTAAATCAAGGTTCTCTTGAAGTGTCTCATTCGTTCATAGATCACTCTGGATCATTCTCTACTTTAACAGCAGTATCAACATCAAATAATAATTCATTCATTAATACAGTCACATATCAATTACAATTCTTCAATGATCTTCATTGTAATGCAGATATACCTCTCATACAGAGATCATTAGAAGAAACTCTAAGAGAAACAATAGGAAGAACATATGATTCAGAATGTGAAATGAGGATGTTATCAAGTGATTTAGGGAAAAGAAATTGTGATATGTATATGTTTCCAATCTTCATTTCATTTGTGATTGTGTAAAAGATTGTATATAAAGAAAGAGATCAGAGGGAAGAAAGAAGGAAGAAGGAAGAAGATAGAATATATTGTATTTTGTATTGTGGTTGAATGATAATGAGATTATTTGCAATGTTGGTTTGGGATGTGAAAATGAAAGTATCATGTTGTTTGATAAAACTCAATGTGAGCTAGTGAATTTCTCCTTTATTGTTATAAAAGAGCTAGTCTATCTATGAAATCAATGAAATTTGTTGTGTGATATGTTCACAATAATGATTCCATATTGCTGTTTATATTTCATTCTTTGCATTATCTTCAAGACAAAAAATGGGTATGTTCAAGTCACTTCCAATTCCTCCAAATTTTGATATTTCTGAGGTAAAAAACAGTCAAATGGATGGAAATATGATTTTTAGCGATGCTTTAGCAGTACAAATTGATTCTAAAAAGGCATCATTAATCAACGAGCATTTTTTGATTGAAAAACGAAGATATCTTCAAAGATTTCGTCAAGATTCTTCTGATAAGAAATCAGCTTTGATTAGCTATGATCCATCTGAGATTGATAGCCTTAAAGCAAAGTTAGAATCTTTAGGCTTGCCAACTGATGTATTTCTGGTTAAATTACCATTATGGTGTCCTAGAAATGAAAATCAATATGCTGAAAGTAATAATTTTTGGCCAATTCACAAAGGATTAATTGATCTTGAAAAAACTTTGATAAATCCGGATGATCACATGTGTTTTCTCTCTCAAGTTTATCAAGAAAAGTCAGTTATAATAGTTAAGCCAGGATGTAAAGAAGTTTTGGCAAAGTCTTTTTCCAATTGTGGAGATTGTATGGGGAATATTGATCATGGACTTATAAAAGCACTTTCATTGGCATCTAAGTATAGTTCAGAGAATGATGGATACCTATGCACCGGATATGATGTTTATTGCTATAAAGAACCATGCTGTATGTGCACAATGGCAATGGTACATTCTAGGGTAGAGAGATGTTTTTTTATTGAGGAGAATCTATTCTTTGGAGGAATTAAATCACAAGCATCAATAAGCCAATGTCCTAAGATTAATCATAGATTCAAGTCATATCGAGCAAAGTACCAGATTTGATACATAGGATGATCTCCAAAGGTTTAGATTCTATTCTTAAAGAGTCATATTCACACTTAGATCATCATATTGTTAAATTTAATGTTTAAAATGATATAACAAAGGATCTTTAGCTGAAGAAATATCCATTTGTTTTAAGTTGATGCTCACACGTTTTTTCTCTGGTCGCATAATTGTCAATAAATCAACAAATATCTACCTTAATCTTGCGAAAGAACTTGAAATGCTATATTCTCCACCAAAAGATGAGAATATTTTGTATTTATGGAGGAATAATCCTGTTGTGGTAATAGGAAAACACCAAAATCCTTACAAAGAATGCAATTTGCCTTTCATGAAGGCAAAAAATATTGTATTATCTAGAAGACCAACTGGTGGAGGAGCAGTTTATCAAGATCTAGGTAATACATGCTGGTCTTTTTTGTCACCAAAGTTTGATCCGGAGTATAATAACAAGATAATTATTGATTCTTTATCTACACTTGGAATCAAAGCAACTGCCACCGGGAGAAACGATATTGAGGTGAATGGGAAAAAAGTATCAGGTTCTGCTTTCAGAAAAGCTCAAAATAGGTCAATTCACCACGGAACAATGATTATGAACGTCAATATGGAGCATTTGGTTGAATCCTTAACAGTTGACACCTCAAAGTTGATTGCAAAGGGAGTGGAGAGTGTGAGATCACGAGTTATGAACCTAAATGAAGCAAATAAGCTGGTAAATCATGATGCTTTTTGCGATTCTATCATTAAATCTTTCAAGCTCATACATGCAGATGCGAAAGTCGAAGAAGTCAATGAAGACTCCTTGTTGAATGAAAGCGAAGTCAGATTAAGATATAATGAGTTATCATCTCATGATTGGATTTATGGGAAGGCTTCCAAAGCTATGGTTTCCACATCAACGAGGTATCAATGGGGAGGATTTGAGTTGGGGTTAACAATTGAAAATGGAAGGGTTACTAAGTGTATTGTACACAGTGATTGCTTATATACTGATTTGGTTGAAAGTCTTGAGAATTCTATTAATTTCTATATCAAGAACAATTTGGCTTCAGTAACAGAAGTCTTGAACAAAGAGTTTACTAAATATGGAGATGATCCATTAAAATCAATGTCGAAAGAGTTGAAACAATGGGTTCATCTTGAGTTATCAAAATACTCAATCCAATAAACACAGCTAATCATCTTCATCACATTCATCCATCTTCAATATCTCAGATATTAAAGATCTAATTCTAGAATATTGATCTTGTAATGTTTCACTCACTGTTCTTTGGTTATCTTCAATTCTATTTCCAAAGGCAGAAATGATATGTTCATACTCTCTCTGACTTTCTTCAGTGGAGTCGTTCTTTTTCATATGGTATTTCAGGATATGTGTTCCTAATGTATCTTTATTTGCAAAAGAATTCGCACAAAATGGGCACTCGTATACTTTTATTACTTTAGTCACCTCTTTAATAATTGTCTCTGTTTCTTTTTCTTTTTTCATCGTACAAACATCATTAACAAGTTCATTCATTGCTATTTGGATAATTTGAAAGTATTTCAGTATTGCAACATCCGATTTCGACATTTGGAAATCATATAATGACTCTGATTTTATTAAATTGGAAATAATATAGTTTAAAACTTTCCTATCTTTGTTGATTCTCAGTTCACTCATTTTGATTCCCTCAACAAATTCCCAATCAACAGTTCTCAGACCCTTTTTTGTTGAACTCATTGTATACGTTTAGATTTTCTTGTCTTTTTTGTTGTTTCATGAACAAATCTCCATTTTTTGCTAATCCACGGCTCTCCCGCATAATCGATTCCTATTCTTGGTGTTGATATATACGTGAGGTTTATTCCATCATCTTCTATCCAAATCACATTTGACGTTGTTAAATCTTCTCCGTAATGTGATTTATCTAAATGAAAATATTTGCCAACTCTTCCAGGCCCAATCGCCTCTTCTACTGCCCGAATTAATACAGCTTGCGGTTCATCTTTATTTCCAGTAACAATATTCAATAACCAATGGATTCCATAACACAAATATATATAAACATGTCCACCTTCATAGAAAAAAGCTTTTGTTCGTTCTGTTTTTCCTTTCGTTGCGTGGCAAGCTAGATCCCCGTTACCATTATATGCTTCTGTCTCAATTATCCTCGATTTTATTACTGTATTATCTGGTAGTTTTCTACAAAGAAGTTTCCCAATCAGTTTTGGTGCAACATCAAGCACATCTTGAATGAAAAAATCCCTTCCAAGTTTAGTTTCTTGCATGAAAAAAACTCTTTTACTCAACTACTTGAAGATCAAGGCTATCAAGGTGAATTTGAAGCTTTGAAATCATTGGATCTTCATAAAAATTAATCTTTTCTGCATTTTCTAGTATTTCCTTAGAGATATCAATCATCTTCAATGCTAGATTCTTCCTTTCATTAGCAGCAGCTGCCAAGCTGGTGGTGAAGGTTGAAATGAACCCAATTTTGTACTCTTTCAGATCGCTCTCGTACTTTATAAGTGATGAAGAAGCATTTTGGCAGATCTGCTGATCTATTTCTCGAGCAGATTGAAGAGTTTTCGAATGCTTGGAGTACTCAGGAGAGTCAGGTGGGGTTTTATCAAGAATTTCTTGAGCTTTGGCCAAATCGGATTTAGCTCTCTTTGCTACTTCTTGGGCATCTCTATTCTTTTCAATCTCTTTCTCAATTGTTGCTCTTTCCTTCTTCAAAATCTCAAGATCTTCGGGTAAAGCTGAAAGCGTAACAAAATTGTTCTTCAAAAGGGTTATTTCTTCTTTAATCGTTCTAAGAATGGGATCTACACCAATAGAAATTTGTTCAGGCAAAGTCTTGGCAAACGGCCTGAACTCTTTCCCAAACCCTTCATCTTTGTTACTTATTATACTAGCTTCATCAGCCCTAATCAAATTAATAGAGCTGATGAGTTGATCGTAATCAGGATATGATTTAAACAAGTTCTTGAAGAAGCTCATTTTATGAACCGAAAACCGGGTAAAATATTTCCCTTGACGTTACACATAGTTTTACCCTCCTGTCAACCAATTATTTTTTCGAGATAAATTCAAAGGACCCGATAAATTTCATAGTTGGTCAAGCAGATTCTTTTCACAATATTCTGAGCGGATATTTTCAATCGTTATTTCGGTTACATATTTCATTTCATTTATTCTATGGATAACGAACAACAACAAGATGAAGTTAGCCAAACGAGATGCTTTGCATATTTTATGTCCCACCAATTTTTGTTTCTGTTTTTCATTTTACTTAATATTTTATTTTTTGTGTACATTTGGAATCCGACCACTCACTCTGGTCCTTTTACATCATTGGTTTTGGATTCGCCTTTGAATGATTCGGCAAATCCAGAATATATTATTCAGCTCACTGACTTGCATTACCACCATTTAAACCCTGAAAGAACCGAACACAACTACCAATTAATGAAGAATATTTCTGATAAGTTTAATCCCGTTTTAGTAGCTTTAACAGGTGATCTTGTTGATGCTTCTAACTCAACAGAAACAATAACATTCCGAAAACAATATTTTGGTAACTGGTTTGATTTTAACCGAACCGTTATTGAGTCAGGAATGGTTACACCTGGAAGATTGGTTATTCCTTTGGCAGGAAATCATGATTTGATGGCTGTGCCCATTGATGATATGAATTACAATATGTTTAGGAAATATGCACTCAATGATACTGACCCATTTGACATCAGGTCTTACACAATGAATACCGATTTCAAGAAGCTAAAAGTTGTCGTTCTCAACCCACTTCAGCCACCTATGGCTTCAGCTCCAGTCGGAATGATGCCATATGTAGATCGAGTTTTATTGGACAAACTTGAAGATTCAATAGATTCTTCTGCAACAAACATTTATTTGGCACATTTTCCTTACTATTCCACATGGTCTGGAAAATCAAAAAGAGGAAGAGATATTGAGAGTGTCATAACAGATTTTGATGTTGTTCTAACAGGACACTATCATCCTCAAACTCAACAACTTCATCGACATAGCAATGCTATAACAGTTGTCAGTACACCTTCCATGAGATCCTCCAGGTTTTCTTTAACATCAATAGATCATGGAATGACTATAGTTCATGATATTGACGCATCAGATGAAGTTCCTGTTATTATAACATACCCAATTCCTTACAATCAAATCACTTCTCGTGTTGATTTCTCAAAAACATCCTTCCCTGTAAGATCTCTTCTTTTCTCTAATTCTATTCAAAACTTATCATGTCAAATCGATGGCGAAACAGTATATCAAATGGAATATTTAAGAACAATAAGGACTAATGTTCACTTATATTCTTACAATGTATCTGGAATTGCCCAGGGTACCCATTCATTAACAATATTGGGTGGATCCAAAAATGTATCTGTTACTTTCTTTGTGGGTTCTACAACTCCAAATATGACAGAACCAATTTCTGGTCAATCATCTCTCAGTATTACTCTCCTATTGATTCTCGTTCTATCTCAATATTTTTATGCGGCGATTAGAGTTGCACCATGGTGGGAGATTCCAGGTGCTAAAGCATTTTTAGACGAGTTTACCAAGTATATTTATGGCCAGAAAACTGAATTATCAGTCCAATGGTATCAGTTGTTTTATTATGGGCCATTTTATCTTATCTGCCGTTTATACAAGGCCCCAACAAAAGTGTATATTGTTGTTCTTATCCTCTCTACATGGTTCTTTGCTCTTCCATTTTATGTAACCCCTGTTGAAAATCTGATTGGATTAGTATGGATCTGGGGGTCAGTGGTTGATGGGAAATATAAGCCTCACCCGATGCTTTTAAGCGTAGGAATGTTTTATATACTATTCCTTCAGCTCCCTGTTGTTTCACTTGTTGGTCATTTGTATGAACGAAAGAAACCAGGAATTATCACCACAGTGCTCCTTACACTCCTAATCGCATTTGGACTTGTTGCATGGTACATATTTTCTTTCTTTGCCGGTGAAAACTGGGGATTTTTTGCTTCTCCAATGACCTATGTTTTGATCATCTCATTAGGTTTGCTGATCTATTGGGGTATCAATGACAGAAGGACAAGCGTAAAGTCCGAACCTGCTGATGACATTACATCAGAGAACAATTTATAGATTTCAGAGTGTTTCTATTGTAATTTCAAATGTATAAAATACTACAGTAACTAATTGAATTTTTATGATAATTTGAATGTAGTCATAAACAATAAATGAATTGGACTGTTTTGCCTCAAGGTGATGATCAATATGAGTATATAAAGATGATTCGATATAATAGTTTATTTTGCGAATGGAAATCCATAGATTGCAAATCTCAATTGCCAGTTTTAATCAGAATTTTCCCTAAGGATAAACGAACAGAAACAGCTTTAACCAAGATGCTCCATTTCCATAAATTTATTGAGCATCAGAGCATTGAAAAGATATTAAATGTTTTTGAAGATGAGAAAAGTAATTATTTTGTTTGGGAATTTAAACCATCTCTTTCATTGATTGAGTATGTTCAACAAAATGGTGTGTGCAGTGAAGATTCAGCTCGAAATATCATCATTAGAATCATTGAAATATATCATTTTCTTGAGCAACATATGAGCGCTGATGAGTGTGTATTATCAATGCACAATATTATGATTGATGAGACATATGAAATTTCGATTAGCAATTGCTTTATTGATCCAGAAGAGTCTGATTATCCATATATGTTACCACCAGAGAAAGTTGCTCAGACAAAGCTTAGTTACAATAAAGCATCAACATGGTGTATTGGTGTAATTCTATACTACCTCGTTGTTGGACAGTATCCTTTTGGGGGAGACTCGCGGGAAAGCATACTGAAAGATATACTTACTCAGTCTATCATGATCCCCAACTATTTTTCAGAGACACTTAAAGATCTACTCAACAAAATATTCAAAAAGAATACAGAAACTCGTATCTCTCTTGATGATATCCTAAATCATAATTGGATAATGAATGCCAATATACCTATGCATGTATGTTCATGGGAACCGAAACCTCGGAAAATAGTTAAGAAAGATAGAAAGCGCTCATATTCACAACATATCTCATCATCAATATCAATTCAAACAAGTGAAAAAAACATTGTTTTTTCTCCTTTGAATATCAAAAATATCAAACCAAGCTCTAGTGCCGTTCGTATAACTCCTCAAAAAAAGCAAACTGGGTTTTTCAACTATCTCAAAGCTCCCTCCGAACTACCCTTAGACTAAATATACTGTATGTTTACAATTTGATCGTTTTTGACATCTGCCACTTTTTAATGCAAATTAATCCAAGGTCGTCACGCCTTAAATGGTACTATTCCACTCCTGCTGTTCTTAAGATCATGTGGATTGTATTATCTTTGATTTTGTTCTTTATTTTTTTCTATTTTGAAACCCTAGTTACTGAGAAAGTTTTTAAGTTGGTTTTAGGGAATATGCCATTTTTGCTAATCTCTATAATTTATGTAATGTTTGTTATTAACTTTATTTTGACCATTTTTATTATTTATGATATTGCTGGGTGTAGCAAGCGTGCTTTAGTTACATCATCGTTATTCTTAACAATGTTGGTGATCATTTTATCGACTATTTACGTTGTTGAATGCGGAACAGCCAACATCAGAGATCAATGGGTTGTTAAAATGAAGACATGGATTAGCAATCCCAGTAATTTGAATACAACTTTAGGGAAAGATTTTTACAAGAAGGTAATGGGTGGTTCACATGTTACAGAAGCAGAGAGGAATTCTCGAATCTATGAGTTCATTTCCGATCGAACAGATGATGTTGGTAATTTGGTAATGGGTGGTCTCTTGCTATGGCTGATCATTCACTCAATTATTTGTTATCTCATTTGTTCAAATGAATTTGACTATGTTGCAGAGGCTACATCTGTATTGAAAGATACTACTCTTCAAACACCTATAATAAATGATGAAATATAGTTTATAAATCATTTAGAATTTTTTCGATATCGATTCCTTCTAAAAACACAGATGAATCAAAATGGTTAGTCGATTGAACAGGTTCAATGACATTTTGGGGAATGGATGAAGGACTAAGATCTTCGAATTCAAAAGATGATACTGTTTTTATTACACCAAACTCTTTATTTTCCCATCTCTTCAAAGTATTATGTTGAAAAAAAGACCATTCTGGATGTGATGCAATTGGATCCAATATTACTGCAATTTCAAGAAGAATACCCACAAAATGAGAATTCCTTACCCAGTCGCTAAATGAAGCTGTTCTGATAATGATCGGACATAATAGGCTGGCAAATGGTTCCATCAAACATCCCACAGACCTACATTGTGTAATAAACTTCAATAATGCTCTCAACAAAAACTCATTAAGATTGTATGATATATAATCAACTAATGGATTAATGAAAACTATCATTTTTGGATCAATATGCATGGAAATATAATCCAGTTGAGCAACAATCAACCTAATTGGCTCTTTTAGAGTAGTCAAAGAATCAATAGAGCAGTCTATCAGATATTCATTTTTGTGCAGATATCGGCTAACATTAAATATTCGCACCTTTATCATTGTATCCGAATATTTATTATAGAGGATCTGAAAACTTTGGTTAATTTCTAAACTAGTTTCATTATCGAAATCAGCAATAAGAAAGAATGATGAGCAAATATGAAGAAGTCCATTAATAATATCTTCAGTTATTATTGTTCCCCGCATTGTGTCAAGGAAAACCATTGACTTATTATTAAACCAATTTCCATCATCGCCATGAGCTGCTAATGTTATCAATGAAGACAAAAACTGAATACCACATTGTGTATCTGATGATAAAACTTCTTCAATTAAATATACAATTGTCGGGTCACCTATATACTCAACCATTTTCTGCACATATGATTCAAAGAAAAACTCGCACATGGCATCTGATTGCAATTTTATTAGTTGATCGAAAAATGAACACATAAAACCCTTCTGAAAAGGGCATAGTGACCCCATTTTCAAAAAATACTGATCAAGTAAATCCTGACAAAAAAGAACATTTTGCGCGAATAAACTATTATCAGAGAATATAAGGGATTTAAATACACGAAAAAGCCGTTTATCATCACTATAGGACATTAACTCAAAAAACATCTCCAAAAAACTCCTCTCGCTGATTCTGGGGTTAAAATTTTAAAATACTTCTCTAATATATCCAGATTACCTTCATTAAACAATACCAAAAATCTTGGATCAAGAAGGGCATCAATTTTTTCCTGGTATTTTTCCATTTTTCTAGAAACCGCCATACACCTTCCAGACAAAACTAGATTCACCAAAGAGAAGGGTGGAATCTAGGTTATTGGGAATGCTTGGATGAGCTTTTGGAGCCCATTGAGGTTCATATTGTAGATTTTCAACCATACTCCAGTTTGTTCCTTCAAAATATGGGTGATTCTTAATAGAGTTCTCATTATATGATGTGGTACTTATTAGAAACATGAAGTCGATGATATTCCTTGCCTTCATGGATATGAATGGAGGATACAATACTTTCTTTTCCTTTATGATTTCTTTCAGTATTTCAAAATCAGAATCATAAAAAGGTGGACATCCACAAAGCATAAAATAATACACAATCCCCAAACTCCAAATATCGCTGGATGGCCTTGGTTCTTGCCCTAATAGAACATTATGCTCTGAGTAATGCATAAATCTATGGTTTCCGTTGATGTACTTCATATTTGTTGGGGGGCATAGACGAGCATGACCATTGAAATCTATTATTACATTAGATGGATTGAAATCACCATAATATCTTGCATATTTATGATGAATCATTAGCGATGATATCATCTCTATTAAATATTTTTTTGCCAATGGTTCGGCAATTCTTCCTTCGTTCTCAACTTTGCTCATTAGTGTTATTCCTGGAATATACTCACTAACTAATAAAACCTTTTGTTGGCTTTCCACGATCATTAAAGGGCTTATTACTATTGGAGGATCTTGGGTCGTGAATGGCTTTAGATCGCCAGAACGCTCACCATATATTGCTGCTTTGGGAATTGCTTTAATAGCAAACTCTCTTTTTGTTTTGGAATCAATAATTGAATAAACACATCCTAGAGCTGTTTTGGCAATGAATCTTTTTGGTAGAGCAGTTGGAATCATCCTAAATAGGTCAACACTCGATCTTCCTTGAGAAATATCTCGCAAAATTCTAACCCATTCACTTGCTTCTTGTTGAGAGTTGGCTTGTATATAGTATATTCTGCCTATTTTAGGATCAATTAGAAAACAATTAGGTTTTTTGTAGTCAGGAACCAGAGAAATGTCAGTATCTTTTTTGATTACAATCTGGCCCTTTTTTTCTAAGCCTGGCATCTTTGAATAAACTAATACATTCTGCTCCAATGTGAACCATCTCTTTTTCCATGTTTTAATTAACCCTCCTTGTTTCGTTAACCAACCCTCTTTAAGAGGTATTTCCATTTTAAATTCTAGATTTTAATAAATTGCTTTACTAGTATCCCAATCATAGCACAGGGTCCCATTTGGATACAGGATTAATTTATCCTTATATTCACTATTATGATGCATAATCATCTCGTTGTAATCTGAGAGACTAAAAGACATATCAATTGATTTGTATTTGTAGTTGAAGGTAAAGAAATAGTACCCTCTTATTACATTTATAAATACGAAATCTTTATCATTCTCGATCTCTTTGAGAATCCCAACGGTATCTACAAGATGAGAAATGCAGTAATCGCTTGTTTCATTATGATCAACTACATTCTCAACAATGGCAAGCTGTCTCATACCTACTTGTTTGAAACCAAGATCAATTGACCAATCTAAGTATTTCCTTACATCATCCAATGATTCTATTCCTCCTTTTTGCATGACACAAACAAGTTTTGCATCGCATAATGGAAGAATTGCAGATACTCTTTCTCGGAAACCAATATTGGCTATGGCTTCTTTGTCTAAATACCTCATTATTAGATTGTTAATATCTTCTTCATAGTGGTGTCGAGAGATTTCAAGTTTTTGGAATTTCTTATGAGCTAACAGCAGTTTTAGTTGTTCATATTTTCTCTTTCCTTCGCTTAAATTAGAGTACATAACAATACCTTCAACTGAAGAAACCCCATCTTCATTTTCAATTCTCTCAACCTCATTAACAAATGAAATAACTTGATCTAATCCAAGTAATGGCTCAAGTCCTGATATTGATAGTTCAATTTTGAATCCTTTTAATGCCCGAATAACCTCTTGAAATTTGATCAACCTAATCTCATGAGAACATGGATCATAATCTTCAATATCGACCCTATGATTTTTGCTAAGGGTTTCAGAACAGAATCTACATCTTGCTGAGCATCCATAATCAATGTATGGAGTAAATGAGGCATTTGTCCGCAATTTATACGTTCTCCCTCCCAAAACGCACTCTTTATATCCTTCGCCATGGTATTTATCGAAAACAACAGTTTTGTGTTTCTCTGAAAGCCCCTCTGCATATAAACTTACTTGAGAAATCATTCTGTTGGCAAATGATCAAATGTTAATGAAAAGTATCAAAAAGATGAATATGATGGATGGTATGGAATGAATGACTCAACCCCCTCCATTTTTCTTCAAGATACGGCCATCTTAGTGTTGTTGAATATCTAGTTAATCAAAAAGCTTATATAAATGCAAAAACAACAAGTGTTGAGTTTTCATATTTAATAATACTCCTATTCATTTAGCTGCTGCTAATGGTCATCTTAGTGTTGTTGAATCACGACTTCTGCCAATATAATCACGGCCATGTGAGTCATCGAATAGTTAGGTTGTTTGGTTAATGAATATCATTGTATGAAAATCAAAAAAAGTTGAAAACGGAATATTTACCCAAATCAGGAAGGCCATTCTCAATTAAAAATTGTTTCTTTCAGCCCAAATAGTAAAAAAAGAAGGGCAAAAATACTCGATTCTTTGGAAAGTAAGAAAATGATGCTTCTAAACCCTCTGTAAAACTATCACATTTAGCAATATTGGTACTATGGCGAGAATACTTCTGTTGGCTAAAGAGACAACCTGAATAATCATAACAATAAGAAAATTCAGTTTGTGGTTGATCAGTGATGCAATTTGTTACTTTTATTGAAGCACCATATGATGTTACTAAGTTAACACCATAATTGTAGAAAATGCTTGTGTACTCTAATTCGCTATTCGTATAAGAAACCCTAAACAAGCCATAAGGAGAACCAAAATCATTATAAACCACATTAAGATATGATAAAATTGAGTCAGTGATTTCTATTGTTGCTCCAGAATTAGAATATGTACCATTCACATACATGAATGCAGAGCGAGAAGAATAACCAATTCGAAAGGCAGAATCTTGTGAAGCCTGATTCCTTGAAAAGTTGCAAGATTTTAAATTTTCGTTTTGTAGACTATATCCCGTATAGTAGTCCCTTGCTTTGCAATCAATGCATGACACACATGTTGTAAAAGAATAATTTGTAACAGAAATGCTAAAAGCAGAGCTAAGTGCATTTGTACAATTACAAAAATGCAAATTGCTCAATTGAGAATTAAGACATGACAAATAAATAGTTCCTTCACTATTACCAGTATTTTGGTTGCTTATAAGCACTGTTTTTATGATTTTTGAGTTAATTGATCCAACAGAACAATAAATGCAAGTACCAGGAAATGAATTAACTATACTTTGAAAGCAACATAATTCAATAAGGAAAGAATTACTTGCTACATATCTTTGAGAATCAACCAACAAGCTTGAGCCAAAATAGAACAACATAAAAATAATTGAAATAATAAATTGACGGGTTTAAACTGACAATTTTTTTGTTAAAAAATCACAATTTAAAACCCCTTCATATAATCCAAGGGCGGATGCAATTTTTATATTAAAAGAAATTTGTGGACAAATCATCAATCAAATTGGGAATAATAATCCCAAATTGGAAGAGCGATAGGCATTATATTATTGTTTCAAAGTAAGTATATAACAAACATTTGTTGAAAGTCCTTAAATGACTGAAGATTTTTATAATATTATTCAAACAATAACAATAAAACCAAAAACCTGTTTTGAGATGGTCTTATCACTGAATAAGATCCCAAATAAACCGGAGTTCTCTCGCATATATCAGGAATGATATTCATTTGAGGATTTGCATTATATGATATTCCATAACCAGCTTGATTATCATCTGAAACACATGAAGTGAACGATGGTGATCCTTGATACACATGAACAGTCCTCCTTTTATCATTTTGATAAATAATGAATTTTTTGATCTGAAGACTACCAGAGATTTGAACATGAAGAAGGCCCCAATCGGTTCCATATGAGTTCTTTACCACATTACAAAACTCATAAACCTGTGTTGAACTTGTCCCGTAGAAATTTACAGCCACTCCTCTTCTACCATTTCCGTTGGCATAGTTCAGATATCTAAATGATGCAATAGAAGACACAGGTTCATGAAGCGAGTGACACGTATGCTCTGAAGCATAGTTATTGCTATGGTTACTTTGTGACATTGATATATTTTTCTGGGTAATATAACAATCCCCACATGTTGAAGAGCTCAAAATCGAAGAAATGCAAAATACTTCAGATTTTTTCAATGATGAGAAATAAAAACTACATCCATTATATGCTTCGCCAGAAACAAAATTGTTCATTATACTAGTAATACTTTGTCCCATGAAATAAACACCACCATTTGCACTAGTTCTACACCTATTTAAACATGATTTCATGAAATCAAGTTGAGACTCAGCCAAATTGACATATATTGCAGAACCACTACTTGTGCCTACCAAATCATTAAAAATACAGCTGTAAACATAGAAATATGATTCTGTGACTACAACACGTGATGTAATAATGTTGGCATAGTAGTTATTCTCGAACAAACACAAGAATAAAAACATTAAAAATATATTAAAAACATCCGTTATACTACAATTCACTCCCTTCTGTTGAAAGCAGAGGGGAATCGTTACTAATATGATTAGGAGCCCCTTCATTAATATAATTTATAGGGGCTTTGGGAATATTCAACCTTTGTTTATCCAAACTTCCAAAACTGAGTAATCTGTGGGGCTTGTTTGCAGGTATTGGGGTCTGCCTATGTTTTTTTTCATCTCCAATCGAATTAGACAATGAGTTTCGAATTTTGGTATGATTCATTTCTAATAAATCAGTATCGTTACCCATTGATTTGGAGCGCGAGTGTCTGATATTATTCGTTTTGTTTTCCTCGCGTTTAGGAATTAGGGTTTCAATTCTAGTTATACCTCGGGACATAAAGATTCCTAATTTCATACCTTTTTTGAGTGGAAGCGCAATTATATCTGAGGGGTTTGAAATAATGGTTTTCCACTGGTCAATATCAATGATTTTTGGATCCTTAACAAATGGTTCTGATTTTGGACTAAACACTTTGTGTTTCGGCAATCGAAGAAATTTCTTTTTTGATAATGAAGCATTTTGTTCGGAAATCTTCCGAAATTCTTTCATAAATATATTCATTAAGCCGTTTCTCGCCGGAAGAGATGCATTATTGAGATGTGTAAAAGAGTTCTTCTTTGTATGTCTGTTATTTTTGATAATTTGATGAAATTGAGTAATATGATCTTTTGAGGATCCAGCAAATGATACAAGACAATTTCGAAAAAGATTATAAATCTGTTTGAAAGATGGTCTGCTTGTTGACTTATGATTAAGACATGACATAATTAAAGCAGTAATCATTGGAGGAGCATCAGTTAAAATAAAAGGCTTTTCTTTTCTATCATATAAAACATTTGATAATTCAATTGTCTGATATGTGACAGACTCTGTAAGCATTTCCATAAGTAGAACACCATATGCATAAACATCGGATTCGTATGATACTTTTTCATCAACAAAGAGCTCTGGAGAGTACCAGTATTTTGCATCAGTTCTACCTTTAAGTTTGATTCCAACTTTCTGAGAAATTTGTTGAATACCAAAGTCTGTTAATACTGGGTAACCTTTTGAGTCAATTAAGACATTTTGTGATCTCAAATCACCGTGTATTATTTTTAATTTATGAAGCCGCTTCATTCCATATGCTATGCCCATTGCAATAATAGTTTTTTCTGTGCCTGAAATACATCGAGTCTTGTGTGAATCATGAAACAAATTATAAAGAGACCCATTTTTGTATTCCGGAGTAATAATACTCAGGGGCCGAGAAAAACTATAACCAATTGGCGTGGCCAAGAACATATTAATTGCTCTCATCAAATACACCAGCTCCATACAAATGTAACACATTTTTTCATCACATTTACCCATAAAAAGCAACTGTTTTATCACTATCTTTGATGAACTTGGTAAATGAATTCCAGAAGAAGAGATACCATATATCCCAGACTCGAAATGCTTCAAAACCTTTATATCCCGTTTTGGAATACAATAGATCCCAAATAGATCTGAGGGAACCATATTTGGATTTGAAGGCTTCATTACTTAGTTCTATTTTTCTATTAATTTAGTAGAAACTATTTCAAAAGGAGAATCTTGTTTTGTGAGCAAAAATAAAATGATCCACTCAAAAAAATCGGTTAGTTTATCTCAACGTTTATTACATTTATTGAAAAGATTACAAAACATAGTCATTCAAAATATCTCTAAGGTCATCGATATTATTATCGCAAATCCTTAACTTTTCATTGGTGGTCCAGTCCAAATCTTCAATGTCTTGTACATAGGGAGATAGAACACCTGAGAGATATGAAGATTGAAGGAAAATATTGCTGGTCAAAGTATCAACAAGGGTGTTAGGTACTCCTCGGGCATATGATACAGCCATTGAAAATTTTGATCTGTATGTTCCAATGAAACTGCTGGCACCAACCAGCTTCCAAAATGATTCTTCTGATTCACTCAGAACTTCAGCATCAGGGAATGTATTTTTTAGTGTTGCTTGCATGTGTTGGTTATTTGTAGAAATAATAATTCTGTTATATGAACTTTTCTTGATTAAATTCCCAAACAGATTAATTATGTGCGTAATATTTGACATAGATTTCATTCTTCTTGTGTTAAAATACTGGCAATCTATTGCCAAATAGGGATCCGATTTCGGTATTGATGGTTTCAAGTGGTGTCTGAGTATGAAAAATGGGGCATGTGTTTCGAATTTCTCTTTCAAAATAGCACTAAGCACATGGTTACTATATACACTAGTTATTGGATCGTAATTTCTCACAATCAAAACATTTGAAGGATCGGATCCTACAATCTGTTCCCAGTTTTTACATTGAAATTCTCTTACCACATTGACTCTTGTGAAGTTGCTATTCGGTGATACCTTTGTCCCAACCCCGATTAAAGGCAATTTCAATGTTGGTTGCTGCATTTCAAGCGGATACTTCTTCATTTCAACAACTATAGATCTGTCTAGAGCATATGCAATTGACGCACCAAATAAAAAATGGTGTATTTGATCAGCTATTGATTCCCATCTCATTGATATTAAAACAGATCCATTTCTTTTCGAATCTTTCATAAATTGAAAAGCCTTTGGAAATATAGATTCAGAAATAGTTATGTTGTAATCTGATTGAGACCAAATCTTCATCTGATCACTATTTGCAGCAAAAAAGAGAGAAATATAAATGAGCATATTGACACTTTTAACATTTACTCATCCAGTTCTTCCAGTTTTTTAGTTACTTCAGCGATCTGTGCTTCAACATCTTCTATTTCCTTCTTAAGCCTATTGTTTTCGGTTAAAGCAGCATCAATCTCTTCTTGAGGTGTTGCCTTAAAAAACGTTTTTGCATATTCCAAAGGGTCCTCTGGCCACTTTTCTTCTTCGAACATTGTGACAAAAACTGTTATTAAAAACAAAAAATACGCTTTGTGAACGCATCTAAAACTCCTTCATAGTCTAGCCATCGCCTAAATTCCGCCCTCCTCGTATCCATGTAAATAATTACCTCCATGGGTAAATCAATGAAGAGCAGTGACAGCAACAATCACCTTTCCACGATTAGCGCTCTATTTGGGATCAAAGAATCTGGACTTAGAGTGTTGCAAAATCGTGTGCCTTTCCGAGATACATTTGAATATATCATAAATTCGTCAGATTCACATGTTTTTTGGCGGAATATTGATTCGCTTCCACCTAGCATATCGATGGACATACATAGAATTGATTTAGAAATTGAAAATGATGATAAAGCATTTAATGAGGGATCTTTTCATCCTGTATTATTCGATTTTTTTGAAGCAAAGTGTATATCTAGTGGGAGTGAGCCATTGGGCGCAAATTCTGCTGCAATATCATTGGTTAGCTTATCTTTTATTATTTCATTCCTATCTGATAAAGATGGGTGGTCATCAAATGATAACTTAAAATCATGGACTTGCTCAAATGAAACATTCCATGTAGAGATACTGAAGAGCATGTGCGATTCTTATATTATCGATGGAAAGCCTTGGTTTATGTGTCCCATTTCTCAATTGAGGGAAGCATATCTTGTAATGGATTCTTTCCTTGAATCATTAGACCCCAGATGTGCTCCTGTATTAAATGGCATATGGAAAAAAATGAGATCTTTTTCTTATACAACAAGAGATCAATTTATTAATGATATGATGGGAATCGCTCCAGATCTAAATAGGATTCCTAATTTTCTCCTTGATCATCCTTCTATTCAATTATTGTCTATGCTAATGATAAACGCGAAAGATAGTATCAAAAGCTCGCCTTTGCCTGCATACCGATCTCCTGTGTCTGAACTCACAATGCTTCGAACAGAATCATTGATAACACAAATGTCACTTCCACTACCCCAAAGAACTGCATTTTCACTTACTCCCCAAATGATATCTGCACGAAATGGAACCCTCTCTGATGATAATCCATATGAAGTCGGGTCAGTTGCCGAACTTCTTTTTTGCGATTCATATGGTGACCCAATACCACTCCCACACATGACTTCAAGAATTGAGATCCCCACATCTACCGTATCTCAGTTTTGTAAGTCTATTTTTAAGAGATTTATTGCCAATGGCTTAATTGAAAAGGGGTTTCAGGAAGCACCTGAGCCAGCTTTAGATATATTAGTTGATACATTCAATGAGCTTCTTAAAACATTAGTTCACACATCAATTCCCTTAAAGAAAAACAAAAATATTAGCGAGATAGCCCTTATAGAAAAATCTCTCAAAGAATCAGGCCTCTCTGTCAAGCCTGTTATGAAATAAATTGCTTTTAAATTGTTTTTCAGCCTTGACCTGGTATATCCCTTGGGATTTTTTTTTCAAAATGGATACATGTTCAATAATTCGAGATTCTATCATCCAACAACAAACATTTTCGCAAATTCTGGATAACCAAATTGATTCTAGCCAGGAAAAAATTATTGGGGTTCTGAAAAACCTGATACTTGAAAAACACTTATTTATTCATAGGCTTTTTATTTCTGAATCTTACCATATTGGAAATTTAACAAACCCACTATCTCAATCAGTTTTTCAAACAAAAAAAATCAATGTTTCGGAGAATTTTGCCGCTCTAATTCTTCCTTCAGATTTCACAAAAGGCCCAATGAAAGCATTTTTGAATACTCTTTTGGATAGCCTTGAAAGTTTTTTGCCTGCTTTTTACAAGCTGAACCCAATCAAAATTCCAAGAGGATCTTTTCCAACAGATCCTTCAACAATTTTGGTCAGATGTGTTTTTCCATCTTTATTTGGCTATTGTTGGGCAGAAGAATCTGCACTATCCTATGCATCAAATTTAGCAAAGTGGTTTGAAGAACTTACGAAAAACAGTGTTACATTTCCAAATGATTTTGAGAATCATTGGATGTTTCAAGCTTTCAGAGGCTTTTTCACTTCGATTGACTTTCAGCCATTTATCTCATTTGCAATCAGGCCTGTTTTTTTCAATTTTATCCAAATAGATGGTACTCTTCAAAACAATGATCAAATTCTAGTTAATTTCGCCATTTCTGCTTTGGACTCAATTATAAAGCATTTTGAAAAAGTTCCAAGGGCTGTTGGCTTTTTATTTTCTTCGCTTTTCGAGGTAATTGATAGAAACGAGAATATTGAAGATAAGCTTAAGACCAAAACCTTCATTTTTCGACAGCTCTTCTTTGATGGAATTATCAAGCCCTTTTTCGATTATCCAGTATTATACAATGTTTGTGATTTACCAATTCTCAAAAGCGATTATAATTTCTTTAGTTCTATTTATAATGTATTCCGAGCTAAATTATTTGAAGAAGCGAATCTATTCCAATCATGTAATGGATATAATGAATTTTCCCCATTTTCTATCATCAATCTTTTTTTTGAAGGAATCCCATCTATGGTTCTTCCATCTCTTAAAGATTTTTGTACAGTTGTTCAGTGTGCTCATCAACCTTTGCTAATGACAACACTGAATTTATCTCTTCTATTTCGTTTTGTTGCATCTCTTCAACATACATCATTATTACCATCATCCATCGATAAGTCTATCTCAACAGTGTTTCAACAAGCACTTACAGACCAACTGGAAAGACTCCCTGATAATTTCTTTTGGTTTCCGTGTTTTTCATTACGTTACCTAAATATTACTTCCACATGTTTTTATCCCACAAGAAATAGATCATCAATGTATCGGCTATTATCATCACCATATATTAAAATACCTCAAAAAGAAGTAAATTTTAAAAATGCCCTCAAGGTATCATTGCAATCATGCAGCATTATTTCGCATCCAGATTTGAGAACTCAAATACAATGGATAATTGATCACGACCCTGATTCAAATGAGATATACACATCATTAAAACAAGAGATTCATGCTATTGATGATGAAATGAAAATCAAGGAGTCAAGACATTGTAGTTTGAATTCTTTGATTCATTTTCTTTTAATAAGCATTGATAGTATTCCAACATATAGCCCAATAATGTCTTTGGGTGATAAACTCTATGAATCGGATGAATCATTGAACAAATTCAATTCAATTCAATCTAGCGAAAATTTCAACAAATCACTTGAAATTATCAGGTTAAAATACAAATCCAGTTATGATTTGATAGGACCATTCATGGTTTCCAAATTATTATTGATAAATTCTCCATCAATTAAATCCCAGCCACCATACAAGCTAGCGCCTATTGAAAATGTTGCTCTTAATTCATTAATAAGAGCTCCACTGATGACATCATCAATTCTCCCCCAATCTATTCAGTTATCCCAAGATTGCCATGCCATTATTCAATATGGATTACAAGAAAAAATCAATTCTCCCCTTAAAATATGTTTCCAAAACTCAACTGATTATGAAGCCCTCTCACGATCAATCGATGAATTCATATTATGCAATTCAACATCGGTGTTATCATCAGTTTTTTCTGAAGAGGAGATCGAATCACTCAGGTCTTTTGTTTCGGTCTTTTACAAAGTGTAAATCATTTTTTAATTGATTTTTTAACATTTTTTTAAATGAAACAATACAAATTGCCACGTGGTTGTGAAAAGAAACCAGTTTATTTGACAAAAAAGGATTTGGAATTAAGAATTGATGAAGTTGTTGATATTTGTGCAGATTTTCAGAAAAGATCAATATATGAATGTACAAAGAAACCCACTTGGAAAATTTTTCTGAATGATGGAAAAAGAGTATTTATTGGATTCTCAACCTCCTCGGAATTTTGTCAAATAATGGATTGGGGAATTAAAATAATGATTCCAAAAGGCACATCAATGAGATATGGTGTATTATTCATTGAAAACGAATTTATCCTTTCTCGTGAGAGAGACGAAAATCAGATGAAACAATTCATTTCTTGTTTTCAATATAGACCGAATCATTGCAGAGTATTCAAACCTTTAAAACCAAATCCCACTTCAAAATGTAAGCTAGTAGTGCAGAACATTGAAGTCCAAGACACGTCAATACAAAATATAGTGTTAGACTCTATGTCTATTATTAGAAAAAATGGGAAAATGAAATATCAAGTATATGTAAACACAGAGATTAATGGTGTTCAAAAAAAAATCAAAATGTCTTCAAAAGCTGTACAAAAAACACTAAAAATCGACCCTACAACATGGATTAGCCTCGATGAAAGCCTTCAGGAAACCCAGATCCATTCATTGCAACATGATTTTGTTGAAAACTGTGATGATTACAAAGTCTCAAAAAATTCAAAAATTTATAGAAAGTGAGCCACTGTTTCACAAGGGTTGGCAATTAGATAATCACAATAACCATTCCAGGAAGCTCCACATGAACAGCTATATACATATCATTCGGAGAGATGAATTGGGAGATAAAACCCAGATTTCTATTCCATTATCAGAACAGAAACAACTATTTTTTCAATGGATCATTGAGAAAGAACCACCATATCCCCAAAACAGCATCCCAAATAATCTCATTATCAACAAACATAATATAATAACACTCGTAGAATGACTATTTACTCATGATATCATTAGAACTATCACAGTATATAGACATGAAAATGATTTTAAATATGTTTGAACAAATGTAATCTTTCTATTTGTTTCTATGAGAGGTATATCAACAAGGCAATGAAGCGAATTGAAGAATTGTAATTGATATGTGATTCTATAAGTAAGTGTATTATTATTTGATGTTGATACTGCTGTTGAAGTAGAGAATGATCCTGAGTGATCTATAAACGAATGAGATACTTCAAGAGAACCTATTTGGACATAGAATAGATAGTTATGATTATTATGGAATATGCAATACATCATTTTTGGAAATGCTCCATTTACAATTACAACTCCAGGAGAAGGACTGTTGTTATGAACAATATTTGCATATGACATTATTATTGTTCCTGAGCTAGTCCAGAAGCCTATGCAAAACCACTCAGATACCTTGTTGTTTGAGAAAGCACAGTATGAGCTTGTGAACGAAGATGGAGACTGGATAGCAATACCAGAATACTGAACAGCATTGTTCATTGAACTGTTTGTGTTGTCAACTCTTTGATCACAATATTGTAAGTAAATAGAACAATATCCAGATGTAGTATGAGAGCAATTTGATACTGATAGATACTCCACTTGATTCATCTGAGAAGCAATAATATAAGAAAATTGACCCCATGAAGTAGCAGAGCAACTATTAGCACATATCATTCTGAGACATGAATAAGAAGACTCAAACCAAATTGCTCCTCCACTGCCAGAACAAACACAGTTATAGAACATTGAGTAAATGATACTCATTGAGTAAGAACCACCATTAGCATATATTACTCCACCATATCCAGAGTATGATAAATATCTTGAGAAGAAACAATTTGAAATATTGACATTTTTATCAGCGTAAGACCTTCCTTGATCTATGCTTTCGTTTCCACATCCCAAACTAACATCCCAAATAATCTCATTATCATTCAACCACAAAGAAAATAGGGGGTAATTTTTGGAATTTCCCAAAAACATGGCTACTTTTTTAAAAAAGTGTTGATTTCTCTTATCAATTTTTTCAAAATATACCATAATTATAAAAAATAATAATCCAATTAGAATTTCGTTAGCTTTTGTTTTCTGCTTGTATATTTTATTAGTATTTCTGAGATCTTTTTTCGAGAAAAATTCTAATCCTGATGATATCATTGATGTAACGTAATTATTTGAATGTTTTTTTCAAAATTGTGAATAATAACAAATATTGAGTTATGTTCTGAAAATAATTTTACTTTGTGAAAACAAACTTCCATTTATGATAATGTTAATATAATGTAAATAATCCCATTGTTTTTCATTATCCCCAAGTAAGCTTAGGCGCTAAAAAGGCACATCAATGAGATATGGTGTACTATTCATTGAAAACGAATTTATCCTTTCTCTTGAGAGAGACGAAATCAAGAAACAAATCATTTCTTGATTTCAATTAATACTGAATCATATCAGAGTATTCAAACCTTTATAACCAAATTGCACTTCAAAATGTAAGCTAGTAGTGCAGAACATTGAAGTCCAAGACACATCAATACAAAATATAGAGTTAGACTCTATGTCTATTATTAGAAAAAATGGGAAAATGAAATATCAAGTATATGTAAACACAGAGATTAATGGTGTTCGAAAAAAATATAAAATTTCTTCCAAAGCTGTACAAAAAACTCTAAAAATCGACCCTACAACATGGATTAGCCTCGATGAGAGCCTTCAGGAAACCCAGATCCATTCATTGCAACATGATTTTGTTGAAAACTGTGATGATTACAAAGTCTCAAAAATTCAAAAATTTATAGAATGTGACTCACTTCTTCATCTAATATAATCATATAGTCATACTACTATTAGCACACATCATTCTGTAACAAGAATTTAGTGGAGCAGAAGTATATTGTACCATAATTATCCGCTAAACAGTTATTGAGCATTGAGCAATTGATTTACATTTCATAAGATCTACCAGAAACAGATATTTTCCTACTATATCCAGAGTATGAAAATAATCTTGAGAAGAAACAGCGAGAAATAATGATATAATTTGTCTACATAAGACATTACATTAACGATACTTTCCCTTTCACACCCTACCCCAGAATCCAAAATTTTCTCATTATTATTCAACTACAATACCATAACATTCATAGAATGACCATTAACTCATGATATCATTAGAATCATCACAGAATAAACGAAAGCAAAAGAGAATACCATATTGATCTCTCTCTTTTTTGCCATTTGATTAGTACATAATAATTCAACATATGTTCTTGGGATAGTCTCTTTTTGGGTTTCTCTATTTGTTTGATCGATTGTTCTTTCATATGTCATTCTCAATGTTTCTTCATTTGTTCTTCTGATTGTTTCTTCTAATGATCTTAGAGGAGATTCTTCATGGGTGTTATATGGTGATTCATTTGGTGTATTTAATAGAGTATTCTCAAGAGTATTCATTGGAGTTTCTTTAAAAGTACACTTTGGTGTTGGAGACAGATCTGGTGTTCTTTCTGGAGAATCAGTACTACAATGAAGAGAATTGAAGAATGGTATTTGATAAGTGATTGTATTAGTGAATGAATTATTATTTGATATTGATACTGCAGTTGAAGTAGAAAATGATTCAGAGTGATCAAAAAACGAATGAGACACTTCAAGAGAACCTAACCATACACAGAATAGATAGTTTTGATTATTCTTGAATATGCAATACATCATCTTTTTTGATCCTTCTCCTTGAATAAACACTACTCCATCATAAGGACTGTTGTTATGAACAATGTTAGCATATGACATTGATACTGTTCCTGAGTCAGAATATAAGTATATGCAAATGCGACTAGATATCATATTGTTTGAGAAAGTGCAGTGAATACTTGTGAACGAGGATGGTAAATATATCCATATTCCAGAAGTTTTAATCGCATTGTTCATTGAGCTGTTTGTGTTGTCAACTCTCTGATTACCAAATCGTAAGCAAAAAGAAGTATATCCAGATGAAGTATGAGAGCAATTTGATACTGATAGATACTCTACTTGATTCACCAGAGAAACAAAAATATAAGCAAAGTGATAGGAAGCTTGTGCATCACATGAACATCTATTAGCACATATCATTCTGAGATAGGAATTTGAAGAAGAGAAGTATATTGCTCCTGCTGAAGAAGAAACACAGTTATAGAACATTGAGTAATTGATGTTCATTGAGTAAGAACCACCATAGACACGTATTATTCCACCATCTCCAGAGATTTTTGAATATCTTGCGAAGAAACAGAGAGAAATATTGATATTTTTATCAATATATGACCTTCCTTGATCTATACTTTCACTTTCACATCCCAAACCAACATCCCAAATAATTCCATTACCATTTAACCACAATAGAGGAACTTTCGATGAATTTTTCGGAAACTTGTTTATTGTGGTAATAATATGTTGTTTTAGCTCAAATAGATTTTTGAAATTAGCAATAATAATTAACAATAATCCAATAATAATGCTCGATATCGAAGTAATCCTATAAGTTGATCTTATTTGTTTAGCATTTATATTTAGTCTCTTCGTTGTTTTGAGTATTTTTTTCGAGAGTATAAGGGGACAATTCAACCAAAATTTTTGAATCTCGAAAAATGGATTTTTATGGATTCTATTGGATTCAAATATTTGGCATTTGCTCAAATATATCAGAATATGTTTATAATTTAAAATGAATATTGCTAAAACATGATTCTTCCTGGAGGAAAAATGGAATGATGCATTATCATTATCAATCATTAAAGAATAATTATGATTAATAATGGAAGATAATTGAACTATCTTTTCATAAATTTCGTATAAACATATGTTAAACATCATATATAAACAGTTTTTTTCAAGTATTGGTTTCAATGCTGAAAATGAAAGTAGCATATAGAACAATGATTTTTGATAAATATTCCCAATTTTTTGACATAACTTGGTTTCGTGTTACAATTTGGAACTTACAAATACATTTAAAACTTTTATATGGTTAGGATATCTTTTAAAAACTTTAATGATTTCCTATCATTCAAATTTCACATAAGACATGTTGAATGGGTAAACCTATTTCAACAGCGGTTAATGTCTAATACTTCTGTTGTGGAAAAGCCGTGGTGGATTTCTAAGGGTTTTCATTTCTGGTCTTCTTCATACAATATCGAGTGGGATGAAGGAAAGAATTTTTGATTTCATGGGTGTTTGTAATATCATTTCTCCAAAAAAACATTCTCTTTGTCATTACATGACACAATTCCTTCTATTCGTCATATTTTGCACATAAAAAGTATCAATTATTCCATATGATATTTGTCCATATTGGTAATTCAAGAGAACTAAAAGCCATTCTTTATTGAAACCAATTTAAATCATTATTAACAAAATTTTGTTCAAGCATTGTATCATTCATGCCCAAACCTTAAAATCATGGTGTTTTACCATGATTTACTCATTTGAATAATGACATGATTTGGATAATGAATGCCAGCATTATCATATTTAAACACGAATCTTCCTCGATGGAATTATCCCATTGATCCTACTTTTTTTTCATTAGGGTTTCTTGATTTATGGTCATGGTACATTTGTTAATGATTCACATCTTTTTATAGCAGCTCAAATAATTGTTATTCATCCAAAGAAAGAGATTTCATTGGAAGAACGCGCAATTTCTTGAAAAATTCCATTATTGGAAAACTATTGACATCTCTTGGTATTATTATACAAATAATGATTAGTATTTGTGTGAATTTTTATAAATTACATCAATTAAATGCACCAAAATGCTCAATAGAAACCCAGGAAATATGTTTCCAAAAAGAAAACCGGATTTCCAATTCCAAGAGATGCAATTGTTTTTTCACCCTTCACAATCAACTTTGTTGAGTAAACTATAACTGCCAAGAGACTTAAAAACACCCACTCATGAATTGCTATGATTGACCAATTGGATTAAAAACAAGCACTGTCTCCTTTACCTTCCACTGAAACCAGTGAAAACATGGAACTAGCTATACCAAGAGATTGAAGAAACATTATTCACTTCCAAACATGACGAATACGTTGACATTCAAAAATCAACTATTCCTTCGAAAATGAATCGTAATATTTATCGTTGCTTTTATTTCTTTTTTTGTGATAATGTCTCAAACATGTTGCTCATGGACAGCATCCAAGATAATTTTTCCAGAAATTATTTATTGTATGATACCTGACATTTATTTATATCTCATGAATGAAAGAATACTACGAATATCATTAATATTTTATTTATGTCTTTCCCAAAAACATTACTCACATATTCGAAGTCTGCCATTATACTTCATCGAAATAACATGTTTTTCAATGTTCATTTTGCTTATTGATTTTTCGAATTATTCTCATATTCTATTGTATTTAAGCACTTTAATAATTAATTCATCAAATGGATTCAAAATCGGTAGTCTTTTCGGGATCCCAAATAAAATATCATATTTATTGATTTTTCCCCTTATATTCCCAAAAAATGAATCCAAATCAACAAAAATAATTAACCAAAAAACCAAATGTTTTTGGATTTCCTATAGAATTAAAACAATTACGTGTGTTCTTATTGGATTATTATTATTTTTGGTTTTTGCTTGTTTCGAAAATCTAGATGAAATAATACCACATATTGAAGCTAGAAACTCATTAGATAAGTTTTTAAAAAGAGCTAAAAATCCCTCGATTGGGGCTCTATTGTGGTTGAATGAGAATGAGATAAATTGGGATTCAGGGATGGGATGTGAAAGTGAAGATATTGATCAAGGAAGGTCTTATGTAGATGAACAAATCAATATTTCTAATTGTTTCTTTTCGAGATATTTATCATATGATGGAAATGGTGGTGCTATATATGTTTCTGTTAGTTCTTACTCAATGAACATCAATAATTCAGTGTTCTATAACTGTGTTTGTTCTGATAATGGAGGAGCAATCTGGTTTTCATCCACCAATTCATATTTCGCAATGATATGTGCTAATAGTTGCTCCGCTTCTATTTACTATCAATTTGCGTATATTTCTACTTCTCATGTTAATCAAGTGGAGTATCTATCAGTATCAAATTGCTCTCATACTACATCTGGATCTTTTTCAATTCGCTTAAAAACAGGTAATCAGAGAGTTGACAACACAAACAGTTCAATGAACAATGTTTGTAGATATTCTGGGATTGCTATCTATTCTCCATCCTCATTCTCAAGCTCACATTGTACTCTATCAAACAACAATGCATCTGGTTACAGTTGCATATACTTATCTATTACCTCAGGAATAATGTCATATGCCAATATAATTCATAACCACAGTCCTTCTTGGGGAGTTGTATATGTCTCTGGAGTAGGATCAATAAAGATGATGTATTTCATATTCCAAAATAATCAAAACTATCTATTCTGCATTAGAGATGGTTCTTTTGAAGTGTCTCATTCGTTCATTGATCACTCTGGATCATCATTCTCTACTTCAACTGCGGTATCAACATCAAATAATAATTCATTTACTTATAGAACCACATATCAATTATATTTCTTCAATTCTCTTCATTGTAATGCTGACATCCCTCTCATAGAACAAAAACAAATGATTACCATTGAGCCAACATTTTTGAAATCATTTTCATTCTTATATCTGGTGATAATTCAAATGATATCATGAGAAAATGGTCATTTTTTGAATGGTATTGTATTGTGGTTGAATGATGATGAGAATATTTTTGATTTGCATGGATGGGATGTGAAAGCGAAAGTATTGATCAAGGTAATCTTATGTAGATAAAAACATTAGTATTTCTGATTATTTCTTCGCAAAATATTTTCATGAGATGGAAATGGTAATGAAATTAATTTTCTGATAGTTGTTACTCCCTGAACATCATTGACTCAATTTTCAATAACAGTGTTTGTTCTGATAATGGAATAGCAATCTGGTTTTCATCCGTCAATTCATGTTTAGGAATGATATGGGCGATTTGTTCCTCGATTTCTATTATTTCCTCACAAAAGGTCTAATTGAATTTGATCCACTTTTTTCAACAGAAAAAAGTGGAATAATTCCAACCAAACTAAGTCAATTTAACCCAAAACGATTATTCATCATTAGATGGAAGAAAGGATCAGAATATATATCAAATCGATTGAAGGAACTACAATAGAGACATATCCTCTTTTATCGAACACAGTAAGAGATGTTATTAGGCAATCCAATTTATATCATGGTTCGAAGGTATATCCTTTTTGTTACTCAAATGGGTCCTACATAAACGCCGATATGACATTAGCTTCGCTTAACATCCGCCAAGATGATGTATTGGTGGTAATTAATATGAAAAATCGAACTCTTCCAGGTCTTGGAGGGTCAAAAGGAGTTATTGGGTTATACCAGCTATCCCAGAGGAGAGAGAGGGAGTTGTATAATGAAACCTTGCGGGTTACAGACATTACTTTTAGGGGGATAGAACTTTCAAAACGAGCTTCTGGTTTGTATCAAATGATGTTTGAAGAGCAAGTGGAAACATCTTCGATTACTGACATTAATAGCACTTTCACATCCTTGGAGAATAAAAATCCCGGCACAATTTCTAACTCTCCTTTGCCAATATGTTGGGAAGAAGAGAAAGATAACAATGATCCTGATTATGAAGGAGTTGAAGAGATACTGACCTCTGGTCTTAAGTCAAATATGAATTCTTTGTTGAATCCATGAATATGTTAATGTCAATAAATTTAAATGTTTAAAGGAGCAGCAGCGAAACTCCTGTCTCATGTTTTTGGGCAATTCATCGATAAAATTGATTCATCTCAGCTTGAAATGGAAGTTTGGAATGGAAAAGTCTCATTGGAAGGTGTTTCTTTGTTGAACGATGTTTTCATTAAAAATCAGATCCCTTTCATCCTGAAAAAAGGAAACATTGGCAAGATAATGCTTAGTTTACCTTGGAGTAAGTTAAATACCGAATCATGTAATGTGAATATAAACCAAGTGTTTGCATTAACGTCTTTGTCGAATGATTCTTCATTTACTGACAAGATTTCTGATATTTTTGATATAGAAAAGGGCTCTGAAGGCAATATGATTGATTCTATAATCATAAAAGTCGTTGATAATCTAATATTTGAGATTAATCAAGTCCATATTCGCGTTGAGAATGAGAGAGATGGTATTCTAACAGCTTTTGGGATAACAATCGGTAAAATAGAATCATATACAATTGATGATAAAGGAGAAATGGTATTTCAAGCCGATTCTGACAAGGATCTTCAAAAGGTTTTAAGAATCAGTGATTTTGGAGTGTACATAGATACTAATGTAAAGCCTATAGATATATCTAATTTCGATACCGAAATGTTCCAGTCAATGAATTCTAACAATCACCAGTTTTTGATATCCCCAATGACTTTGGAATCGAAGATTGTTATTAACAGGGCAGAATCGAAAATCGGGGCCGTGAATGTATTTTTCAATATTCCTTTAGTTGATATTGTATTTGATTCAAATCAATGGAAATTCATTGCAGATTTGGGTTATTTTTATCAAATGTTTGCTAAACGCAGTCAGTTCTCTAAGTTCAACAGACCTTCAAGTTATGGTGAAAAAATGGAAGGGCAATGGTGGAGGTATGTTGGTGAGTGTGCTACATTTAGAAAATATAGCGAGAAGCTTAATACATCAAAAGTTCTAAAATACCTGAAAATTCGGAACATTTACTCTAAATCTTACAAGAAAGTAGGGTTGAAAAAATCGCAATCAGATAATGAACTTAAAAAACTCGAATCATCTCTTAGCAAAAGAGATATTGAACTTATAAAAGCAATCCACTCTCTTAAAGATAAGACTGTAGATCCAATGATTATTTCTCATGATCCCCCAACAGCTTTTCTCCAATCAATTAAGATGAATTACAAAGTTAATTGTTTTTGTTTATCTTTATTGAGTCATTCAAGACAATGTATTAGTAAGTTTATTATCGAAAATTGTACTGGGGATTTCAGAAAAGATGGTTTTGATTTTTATAATTCCTTATTAATACAAGATATTTCCGTATATAATGGTGTGCATAAAGGAATACCTTCCATTTTATCAATTCAAAAAGAAATAGATTCGTCGAGTCTTATGATTGATATTATTAGCAAGATTAACCAACCAAAAAGCTATAATATTACTTTTCCAGCATTGTTAGGATATGTAGATTTTTCATGGATTTATCAAATGGCGAAGTTTTTTACTACCAATTTTCCAATAATTAAAAGAAATGAAGAAAATTCTGAGTTTCCTCTTACTCGTATTGAAATTCAAACAATAATTGAGAGTCATCTTAGTGCTGATGTTTCGATAAAAATACCAAGGATAAAATTATCTTTTCCATATTTGGTTTTGCCAGATAAACCAAGTCTCGACATTATAATGGATCGAATTTCTTTTTGTAACAAAAAAGAAAATGGTTTTGCAGTTATGAACTCTGACAGCTTATTTGAGAAATACATATGGGAGTATGATAAGCTCCAATTTTTCCTTGAAAATTCTCCCATTTCAAACCAACTCAGTGGTTATGCAGATCTTTTGTTCAATATTATGCCATATTCCCAATCTCCTTCTTTTGTGCTGAATGCTTTTTTTGATAATTTGGTTTTAAAAGTATCTACATTCCAATTTCTACTCATTCAGTCCATTGTTTTTTATATTATTGATTCAACTACTTTTGATTTCTCGACAAAGAAAGGGTTTGAGAAAGCAATTTTACTAAATTTCCAAATTCCCGATGCAAAAATTGAGTTTAATCACAAAGCTGTAGAATTATTGAAGGTTAATTTGAACTCAATTAGTATATCTATAAAAATGTTCGAACTGCTAACAAACCTAAAGATTAGTTGCAAGAACATGACAATGGAAGATTATTTTGTGAAAAGCCATGGAAATCATCTTATGGTTATAAATTCTTCAGCAGATCGTGATTCTATCATTATTGATGTTAACTCATCTACTTCTAATAATGATGTGAAAATACAAACAGGGGTTATTAATGGAGTATTCGTTTCCCTCTCTCTCAATTTTTTAATTAATTTCTTCAGATATCCATCCAAATTCCAAAAAGCCTACCCATTTCTAGATCCATATCCAGAAAGAGATATAATTTTTAAATCTAAGCGATCAAAACTAACTAAAGTCAATCTGTCAATACCAGAAATTGAATCATCATTATATTTTGGAAATTTATATGTTGGGAGCTTTGGATCAGGGGATATTTTATTGTCAATTAGTATTGTCAATGATCAATTTTTGTTATCTACTGAAATAAGGAATATAAAAGTATTCGATTCCAGGAATCAGTTATGTATTAATCAACTCTCATTGAAATTAGATAATAGAACCATTACGATTGATTCTCCTATGATACAAGGAATCACAGAAAAACTATTTTTATCCAATTTTGCCTTGTTCGTTAGGGATTTAATTAAGTTCATACCTATTAATGGCATATTAATACCTCCATTTCTTTATATGATCAATATTGGGTTAATTGAAGTTTCTTTCTCAACACCATATTTTGTTGATGTTGTTTTAATTAAAATTTCCGGTTTTGATTTCAGATCTGATTCCATAGAATCTCATAAACTAGCATTTGGGGATTTTTCAATACACTCATCAGGGAATCAATTATTTCAAGCATCATCAATTTCTTCAAGTTTTGTCTTTCTTCTTTGTTCCAGCGATTTTATTGTCGACATCAACGTTTTAGAAAATAACAATTGCGGAATAGAGAAAACAAAAGAACTTATTCATCAAGGAGATCTAAAAGTTTTTGATAATATGGATTTATATGTTTTGAAATTAAGTGGATATATGAATATTAGTAATATTGTTTCATCTTTGAGAAAACTCGATCTCTTCAAAATATTCGATCTAATTAATGTAAATTCTGAAGGAAATACTGGTTATTGTCCTGATCTTGCTTTTGATTACAATATAGGTAATGTTGAGGTTCATTTGCCCCAGAATATTATTGACCATTCAGTGATTATTACATCTCTAAGTGTTAAACAATCGCAAAAAATATCAATAAATGCTGGTCGTATTTATATTAAAAACCAAGATACAAATAAAGAGGTTATCACTATTATTCCCAAGTTTGATAGTCCTTTACTTGTTTATTCAAAAAAGAGTATCTGTATTGGGATAGATGAAATTGTGTTTTATGAATTCGCAAAGTCAATGAGTGATTTTATGTATACTTTTCAGGGATTTCAAAATGGTTCATTTAATAGTAACAACAGAATGTTATTCGAAATCAATATATCTTCTCTGAAGTATTTAATGAAATCCGATTACTCAAATACATTAATCCAAATCATATCACAGTTTAATGCATCCCATTTTGATACAAAATTAAAGTTATTATTTATGAATATATCCGTCTCCTATGTAAATTGTAGTTCAATGAATGAATACCCACCATTCCTCTCTCTTGATGCAATCAGCTTTAATTCTACCCAAGAAGGTGAAGGAATCGACTCAAGTTTTTCATTTGGTCCTACTTCAATGTACCTAACAGTTTTTGAATGGAAGTATATGATTCCTAAAGTCATCCAAGAGATTTCTTCTTGGAAATCTATAATGGGGAGATTTAAACTTGGCTTGCCTAACTCTCCATCAAATCAACAAATTTTTTGTGTTTTACAACCTTTTAGCTTATATTTATCAAGAATCTGTCCAAATACCATGAAAATGGTACCTTTTACTGAGTTATCAATACATCCAACAACATTTTCAATGGATATTATTTCAAATAGTATTGATACCAATATATCTCTATGTATTTCCGTTTTAGCCAGGAACCCATATGTTGAAGAGTGGTATCCAGTACTTGATTCGTTTTCACTGAAGTACTCAATGTATTTAAGCGATTCAAAAAGTGTTTTTTCATTTGATTCAATGGGAATGGTTGATATTCATTTAACCTCTTTCTTTTTGGGAGACTTAGATAGTTATATACATTCAATAGATAGTATTTCTTTTCCGGAAGGAAGAATTGAAAAGTTTTTGGCCCATATCAAAAATCAAACCGTATTTGAACTCTCGATTGGGTATAACCAAACATGCAACATTGTAAAAAATAACGAGAAAATTGTATTAGAAGGAATCAATCAAGATACGGTTTTTTCTATATGTAATTCAGTTGATCAAACAAATGGGTTTGCTTTCTGTATTGGGAAAACTATATTTCCAGCTTTGATAATTCCACAAATGGTTGTAAATATGGAGTTAGAAGATGGAGATAGGATAATTACTATATCAAGTCCATTTAGGTTTATTAGCAAAGTATCTATTCCTGTTGATTTCTTTTTGATTGATCCCAATGATATGCCGTATTATTTCAATGTTATCAATAAAGATGGTTCTTTATTCTTAGAATCCCTTCCTAATCAGATTATACTCGTTGAAAAAGGATACCAAATTGGGAACAAACAACAAAGGCTAATTCTCAAAAACCCAAAGAGAGGTATATTAGAGTATATTATTAATACCACCAGGGGACCATTGTATTGTATTATCCAACAAAGTATAAATATAGAAACCAAAATTTATGAAGTCAACATATCTCCTCAACATAGAATAATCAATGAAATGCCATCCATTATAAATATTAACTATTCTTCTTCGTCAGAGATCATATCTGTTCCATCATCAGAAGGAATAGATATATTTGGTATGCCAAATCAATATGGTAAATTAACTTTGTCAATTAAATTCGAGCAATATTCATCTGTCAATCGAATTTCATTCAGCTCTTTAGTTAGAATCACATCTCCAATGATTATATGTTTATATGCTGAGGACAAAAAGTCACTTATATATATTGCTATTCAATTGGAAAGAGACCTTTCTGACAGTGTTAGCATATATACTGTGTATTCCCCTGTAGTTATGTTTAATAATTTGAGTCTTCCACTTGCTGTTTCTCATAGGAAGGATCTTCCTTTTCTACCTTTTAAAACATTTATGAATAGAATGGTGTACTTTTTTGGTACTCCCAAATTTTATTCGGATAAAGAATGCTCTGCTTTGATATCTATACCCAGAATGACGCATCCATCAGAAACGCCAATTGATTGTTCAACTCCTGGGATATCATCAGTTGTGTTCATGCAACATATTCATGACCCGAGCGTTTATCTTCCGGTTCAATATGATGTCTCAAGACTAATGAATCCTTATGACCATTCTCTAAGTGTAACATTAGATTATTATCTAGTGATACACAATCATCTTGAAAATAGATTGGTATTGATACCATCAGGAACACAAAACGAAATCTCTATAGAACCAAACTCATCAAACCCTGCCTATTTTTGTACAAAAGAATTATCATTTGATGTTAAAATGTTTGGATATGATACATGTATTAATATTCTTCTCTCTTCTCCTGTTAAAACAGCTTTCCGTCTTATTGGTGATGATAATAATTATATCATTGAACTTGAAGTTTTAGAGGAGGGGAATGGAATTGGTGCTCATTTTAGGCAACCTGACTTTCCTACTTCAGTAGTTATTACTAATAATCTTCCTGAATTCTCGTTTTATTGTTATCAAATATCCGAAAAAAATGCTTTCTTTTTCCCTTCATTAACAACTTCTATTTTTGCTTTTGATGCTCCTTTCCAAAAGCACTTAATTAACCTTACATTTTTCACTCGAACCTTCTCAGTTTCTTTAGCAAAAGATATGGAACCTATGAATCTAGAGGGAACAGAAATATACATTGATATTAAAACTATTGGATCTGGCACGCGTGTTTTAACCCTTTCAATGCAACAAGAGCTTCCCAAAATGGACTCAACATCCATTAGTGTCTTTCTACCACGAATACATGTTTCTATGATTGATTATTGTATGAGAGAGATCGTCAATTTTGTGGTACAAAATATTGCATTAACATCTCATTCAAGTGATTTAGATAATTTGATTGAATTCTCAATTGATTCAATACAAGGTGATGATCAAATTGCCTTTACTCCATTCCCAGTATTTTGTATTGGTCAATCAAATCAAAATCATAAATTTATTGTCGCATCTGCTGTCGTCAAAAGGGATTCTTCTTTCATGTTGTCGTACAAATATATATCAGTTTGTATTCAACAAATTGATTTGTTTTTAGATGTTGCTTTTCTATCAGATATATACTCAATATTTGCTGGTTTATCAAGAAAGAATAAGATACTTAATAATAGATTTCTTATCCCTTCGCAAAAGTCAACAAAAGATACTCTGGGTCGAGTTTTTTCAATCCAAGAACTTGAGATTCACCCAATTCTGATCAACTTAACTCTTCACGCAAAAACAGGAAGACATACACTTCTTCCATGCTCTCCGCATTTTCCTTTATCAAAAACCTTATTCCTCCCTAATATTACATCCTCTCCTCTGCAATTTAAGTCAATATCAATGATAGATTGCAATGCTTCATGGCAATACCTCAAAAGAACAATCGGCGACCAATACATAAACTCTTTTTATTCTCAAATATGGAGGATTATTGGTCATAATGGATTGCTTCTCAATGCTTTTGGAATTGCGGAGAGTTTTGGGGGTGGGTTGAAAAGTACTTTTTACGATCCTTTCACCGCCAATACAAAGAGTGCAAATCAGGCGCTTCTACTTGTGGTTCATGGATCAAAAGAGCTGGTTCAAAATACCGTTACATCTGCTCTTCAAGGAGGTGAGGGGCTTATTCGTAATCTCTCTTCTTTTGTTGGTATGTTAACCCTTGATGATGGAATATCGGTATCCAGTTCAAGTGTCAATCAATCTGCAACCAACACAATATTGAATGGATTCGTATCTCTTGGAACTGGAATATTCGATGGAGTCACGGGTATTGTTACAAAACCCATTTCTGGAGCAAAAAAGGATGGGTTTACCGGAGTTTTGACTGGGTTGGGTAAAGGCGTTCTTGGTGTTGTCACAAAACCTGTTTCAGGTGTTCTAGATTGTGGAGCTGGAGTTATTGGAGGTGTAAGAAAAGCAATATCAGATAATGATGTTCTGAAGAGATATAGATCTTCACAGGCATTCATCCTCAAAAAAATCACAAAATTCGACAAGTTTGGTTCCGCTATTCAATCAAAAATTCATAATTTTAGCAAAAATATGAAGTTTCAAACTGAAAAACTCCTATTTTATACCATTACACCAAGCAAATCGAGTATATTCTGTATAACAGACCAATACATAGTCATTCTTTCCAATCCATCATTGGACCTTATTATCAAATTCAAATCAAAACATATAGAAAATGCATGTGTAGACGGTGAAAATGTCTACATTCAATCCCCAAAACTAGGAACATCGAAACAAAAGAAGGAGCTCGTTTTAACATGCGAAAACCTGGAAATAGCTAACCAGGTTTACCAAATGATAATTACAAATGTATTTCTCACAAATTTGAATAAGTACAATCGTTAATTTTACAAAAATTTACATAGTAAACTATTCGATTAATATCTCCTTTCGGTTTACCAAAAACTAGAATGGACCCAAATCGCAAAGCTGATTATACCATAAAAGTGATTTTACTTGGTTCTAGTGGAGTTGGAAAGACTAGTATTGTGAGCAGCTATTTAGACAGCAGTTTTGAACCCCAAACAGTCCCCACAGTTGCACCCGCTTCATGCAGTTCAACAGTAGATCTTGATGGGAAGAGAATTGAGCTTGCCATATGGGACACAGCTGGCCAAGAGAGATTTCAGTCTATTTCTCAAATGTTTTATCGTGATTCTCATGTTGCATTAATCTGTTTTGAACCCAACAAACATGAAAACTGCAAAGATTGGATTTCTCGAGTCAAAGCTGAGTCTCCAGATTGTATCATTATTCTGGTGGCAACTAAAGCTGATACTTTGTCGACCAATCAGATGTTATCGCTCAATCAAAGCTTAAACGACCTTAGGGACGATATTGGAGCAAAACTATCGTTTATAACATCATCTAAAACTGGGCAAGGTATCAAGGATGTATTCGAATGTGCTGCAGGGCTGTATCGTGAGATTTACCAAACTAATCAGCCTGAACAAACACAAAGGCCTATTCCGGTTCCATCCTCACACAACAAAAAGTGTTGTTAACATCATTAAATTTAATATTCAATCTATTATTCATATTGGAACAATCTGGGGACATTTGAAACTTCTGCGAGAAGTTCCTCATTGCCATAGTGCTTTGACACAATATCCTTGAAATTCTCATGCGAAAAATCCTTTCCCATCCATGGTGTCACTATTCTCATCCATTTGTATCTCGGTACTATTTCTCCAGTTTTAGGATTCCTGCGAGTATAATGGAGAATGGAGCAGTAGTTGATCCTCATATCTTTTGATGGATTCCTAATCAAATCACCGAAATCCATTTGGGATATCCTCTCTATCTTAATTCGGAAAGTCTCAATGATATCCTTATGTGTCACTAGAATCGCTTTCCCTTCTGGATTAACATGGTTGCGTATCCAGTGTAGAACTCTCTCAGTTCTCAATCCTAGATTAGATATTGATTCCCCATTAGGTGGTCTCCAATAGAATGAGTCCCTTGACCTTTCTTTGAGCAATTTCTCAAACTCTGATGGATTATTCAAATCATTTGTTAATTCGGACAATGTACCAAAATCTCTTGGCCTTAAATATAATGATGGATTCCATTTTGCATCTGGAAGACCAAGTATTGCTGCAGTTTCCATTGATCTAATATACTCCCCAGTCATATAAGCATCAAACTCTCCAGAAAAATGATTGCATATCCACTTTCCAGCAGCCTTCGCTTGAAGCCTACCAAAATCAGTTAAACGCCACTTGGATGTGTGAATTTGAGTAACAGGCTCAATATCTTGGAAAAGGCTCTCCTTTTTCGCTCTTTTCACCATTACAGCACCTTCACTAATACCATTTCTTACAAGAAGCAAATCAATGGGCAATGAATTCACCACAGGACACTTGTCCGAAAAGTTGCGAAATCTAGAAACAATCATTAATAATGCTAATTGGGATCATAAGTGGCATCCAAACCCAGATTCTTCCATCATCTCCGATTTACATATTATTATGAAAACTTATCTTGTGGCTGCTTCATATGATCTAACCTTCTCTATAACCCCTCTTATTGATGAAATTGCATCTTCTCATTATGAGGCGAAACATGCTTTTGCTTCTGCTCAGGCTAATCGTATTGTTCCAACCGATGATGGAAAAATTGCAATTTGTACCAATCCATCTGTAATGATTTTTGATCCTAAATCCCTATCTTCTAAACCAACTACATATTCTGGTCACCAAACAAATGTAACTGATGTGGTTTTTAATGGATCAACGTTTTATACTTGCAGCGAGGATAGAACATGCAAAATATGGTCTAGAACCATTCCAAGATATCAAGCCTCATTTAATACCAGTTCTTCTTTGAATTCTATCTATTTAATGCCCAATAAGAATCAAGTTATCACTTCCAATGAGAAAGGGCACATTGAAATGTGGGACAACAGGAAGTTTGATCGCGTGTTTTTTGTTAAAATTGCTTCATTTCCGATCAGATCATTGGCTGTTAATAAAGAAGGAACCCGACTTGTGGCTGTCACACATAATGGTCAGGGGCACATTTATAATATCACTGATTCTGGTTTCGAAAAGGTCCTTGAGTTTCCAACAAATCACACAATTCCTCTTCGTGTTATCATTTCTCCTGATGAAAACTTCTTTGTTACTACAGGGTCAGATTCCAAAGCGAGGCTTTGGGAATTCGAAACAGGTAAACAAGTTGGAATATTTGAAAATTCAAGTATGACAAAGTACTTATGGGATGCGTCATATACACCAGATGGAAAATACCTATGTACTGGAGGAACTGATAAATTAGCTCGTGTGTGGGATTCTTCAAATCAAAGTTTGGTTGCATCATTCGATTGGCATGGAAAAGGCCTAACTTGCCTCTCAGTAATGAATTTTTAAACACCATATCCGTTTAAAATTTAATGAGCCAAGAAAACAAATGTGTGATTTGCCTTGAGAATCTTGGAGATACATTTGCTTTAACCGAATGCAATCACTCATTCTGCCGAAATTGTATTTTAGGATGGATTGCCCAAAGTAGCGAGTGTCCAATATGTCGTAATCAAATGGAAAGCGTGAAAATAATTGAGAAAGGTTTTTATTTTGGGAATGAAATCCCTATTTCCTATAAGAAACAAGAAATTCCTCTACCGCAATTGTCAGATATTGTTGAAACACAGAATAATGATTTTATTGACGATGCACCCTCTCCAAAGCAATATAGAGCAATGAGTTGGTTTCAAAGAGCTGAATCTGGAACAGAATGGAAAGATGGGAAAAGGCATTCTTCTAGAAATAGAACGAAAACAGACTATAGTAGTATTTTAGGCACATTGCTACAAGGCGAGAATTCGGTTCCAAACTAATGCTGGTGTGTTACTAGCTTTAGAACAGGCTGATTTCTCATGACTAAAACACATTTTTGATGATTAATTTTCGGACAGTAACAATAGGTGATTCAAGTGTTGGAAAAACATCTATTGTGAACAGAATATTGTGGAATGAGTTTGATCATTCAGAAGCATCGACAATAGGTGCTTCTTATGAGCTTTATTCGGAAATAAGAAATGGAGAGAAAATTGAACTACAAATATGGGATACTGCTGGCCAAGAAGAATATAGGAGTCTTGCTCCATTATATTTTCGAAATTCAAATGGAGCAATGCTCGTTTTTGATATATCTAAAAAATCAACATTCGAAAGCGCCAATTATTGGTACGAAACTTTTCAAAGTGTGGTTGGATCTTCATTTGTTGTCGTTTTAATTGGAAATAAGGCCGATTTGGATAACGAGCGAGAAGTTTCCAAAGAAGAAGCAGAAGAATGGGCTTCTGCTCATAATTGCAGGTACTTTGAAGCTTCAGCTCTTACTGGATTTGGAATTAAGAATGCTTTAAAGGTTTTTATTGATGGTTTACTGCAATCAAGGAAAGCGCCTTCTGTACCAAAAGTACCTGCACCAATTACAGATAACAAACAGAATAGTGGATGTTGCTGATCAGATAAACATGAATTGCAAAACTAGGAATGTAATCATTATTGAACTTTTCTTCCCCTCTGTTTGTTTGCATAATGGATACTCAGAAACACGAGATGCATAACATTTAAATGTGTGATAATGGTTGAATTGATATGTAAACAATGATGTTGTTATGTTTTTTGTTGAAATAGTTGTATCTATTTGAGTAATGATATCAATGTAACTGTCCTTCACAAATAGGGAACCCAATGGTATCGAAAACAGAATACCAGTGTTCTGATAAAAAACTGAATACTGAATTATTGTTGAGGCGTTATTATTCCTGAATAATCCAAAATTTTGGCTGGTGCTTTGGGTTATAACACAATACAAAACCAATCCTGTACCTTCTCCATAGCCAATCCAATTACATATTCCACGATTTGCATTATTACTCGAAGATGTTGAATGAGATATCAATAATGATCTGTATCCTTTCAAGAAATAAGAAGCATAACTTGCCAATAAATTGTGGGATGAGTTAAATGATTTAACTACTTGGTTTCCTCCTGATAAATACACTGACCCCATTCGAGAATTTCCTGTCTCAAAAGCACATTTAGTTACAGATGAATCATAAATCTGGTTATTCCGATGAGAAGCAGCATATATATAACAAAACTGGCCCCCATACTCCAATTCCGTGCCACCGGTATAGCACCTATATGCACAAACTTGCTTTAGAATAATCTCACCTTGGGAATTACATAAAAATGAAAGCGCCCCACCCATTGAGAGAGAGCTGCAATTATTAAAAACTGTGCAACCAATTAAAATTTGAATATTTTGTGAGGTTGAAATACAAATTGCGCCACCGTTTGTTGACGAAACCATTCCATTAAAAAAACAATCCACAATAAAAACTCCTCCTTTTTCAATTGTAATTCTTGAATTGGAAGTAATCACGATTTCTGGTCTATAACCATAAAAATCAAGAAATCCAAGGCACAAACACAATAGTATCATATGATCCTCAATCGAACCTGTTACCTTTGATAATTTACTAATCGTTGTTAGATTTGGCTGTCAAAACCAATTTAATGTCTGAGCAACAAATCGATGTTTCTCAATTCGAAACTCTCTTTCCAAACATGGGAAAAAGGAACTATGGGTGGGTATACAAGCTAGATATTCCGGATGAAGTTTATAAAACTCACACCTATATCCGAAGTGCTCCTCAAATGTCGAGGCAAATTCATGTTGTTCAAAATGAAAGCAGCATTGTTCGAACCAACAACACCAAGGTTCGAAAATCCCAACCAGCTGCTTCTCCATTTGATTTCCGCCTCACTCTCGATCCACAGCCTATGTGGGAGATGATTAGTAGTGTTGATACTTCCTCTTTGGAGTTTTCTGTCTTCAAATCCAAAATTGAGGAGGAGGATATCAAGTTTGTTGGTACACCAAGCGTAATTCCTTCATCAATAATCAATATTAAACCATCAAAGTGCAAGGAAATGCCAACCGTTGAGAGAATTTACCCAGAGAATATTATGGAAGATCCAGAAATCCTTAGCATAATATCCAAGCCCACAACTCATAAACTCCGAATAATAGCCACAGCAAGAACATTAGCAGCCATTTCTTCATGCAATCGCAGTGTTTGTCCATTCGATATTTCGTTTAAGAAGGTTGGTAATGATTTGTATGTTCTTCCATGTGAACCATATAGTACTTCTGTGGGAGAAACTATAAATGAAACCTCTATGGTAACAGAAGTTGTTAGGAGGGATGATATGGCTGCTGAGTTTCTTAAGAATATCCCTGAGTCAACTCTTGCTGCCGAAGAATTCCGCCAACTTATTCAATCAGAGAGTAGTGTTGAAAACGCCCAAAAATCTGTTTTATATCGCAGAATTGTTTTCAATGATTTGGAATTTATTATTCGTTGTGATGTTGATGCTCTTCATACACCTGTCACAAACAATGATAGGCCCGACATTGCAGTTTGCCGAACATTTTGTGCTGTTCCTACAGTCATTAAGCCTTGTAATTGGAATACCAGACTCGAAAAAGAAATTGAAAAATCCAAAGTTTTGACAGAAGAAATCAAAGATAATGGTGCTTTATATGCAAAATGGCTTGCTATCACAAGATTAACAAATGCATCTTCAATGGTTATTGGCTATGCAAGAAGAAAGGTCTCTAATACTGATTCTAAACATGTTCTTGTTGGTGTCAGTCGCCAATCATTTGCCACAGGTTCAAAGAATGTTAACTTCTCTGATCAATACATTTTTTCTGTTTTGAACACTGTATTTTCATCATTTTTCTCACAAGAAAATGGGGTATACACATTTATAAGAGATCCAAAGAGGAGAAACTATAGAATATACAAACAATAAAGCAAACATACCAAATAGTTTTTATTTGAAATCATGTTTAGATCTGGGCACCGTTTTGCTTCAATAACTCTATGATTCCATAATGGTTGTTTTCAATTGAATAATAAAGAGGGGTCTTGTTTTCATTATCTCTCAAATTTATGTTTGAACTATGAGATATAAGAAATTCGACCACTTTCATGTTCCCATTTTCGACAGCATAATGAATCGGAGTTTTTTCTCTTTCATCCCTTGCATTTACATCGCATCCAATTGAAACCAAGAGTTCAACGACATTAGTGTGGCCATTATATGATGCACAATGAAGAGGTGTCAATAAAAACTTTGTATATATTTTTGATCAGTAAATGAATTATAGTTTGCTCCTTGATTAATGAGATACTCTGTTACACTATAATGACCCATTTGGGATGATAAATGAAGAGGAGTAAATAAAAAATGTTGTCGTTATTATTACTATCTTTGCAATTAATATCAAAACCATGATTCAAAAGACACTTAACAATACTTATATGACCATTAAAAACAGAACAATGAAGAGGAGTCCACGAAAAAATTCTCTTTTGAAATTATTATTTAAATTCTCAGTATTCCCTGTATTATCTAATAAAAAGTTCAATATCGAAAGTTGGCAATGTGAACACGCTTCAAATAAACACTCTGTTGAAAAAAACTTACCTTCATTACAAAGATGAAAAAGATCAATTGAACCACTACATACAACAATTGATCGAATTGAATCATTTTTTTCAAATCCATTCATCAATAAATGTTTAAAACATTTGATTGATCCAAAAAAGCCCGAAAATGATAAAAAATCTACCGATGCTGGTCTCATGCTCCATTCAAATGGACTCCATTTACAAAGGGTTTGATTAAATATTTTAAAATTGCGAAAAGAATCATAATCATCATACTTAAGACAGTACTCGATGCTTGATCGAGGAAAACCATACTCTATAAAATCATCAACATAATGATCATTATCAAGCAAAGACTCATCGAAATCATAACTGTTTCTTTTGTTCTTAATAAATGACTCAAAATCAATGATCTCACTACGAAAATAATAACTCAAAAACAATGAATCTTCATTTCTTAAGAAGGGTTCAATTTCCGAAAAACAAAAAATTCCTCTCTTGTATAATCGATGTATTAAAACTACACAAAAATAGAATTTTTCAAGTATTTTCTCTCGGAATTCGGAATTTTTGCAGTATTCAACACTTAAATGAATGCACTTCTCAAGTTCAAATGGACGAAGCATTGGAAATATGCAAATCCGACCAACCCAGAAATCAACATCAACAATTTCATATGTTCCATTAATTTGTTCTCCAAAAAGATACATTTCAAATTCAATCAACTTCTCTAATTTGTTCATTAAATAATAAAATTTTTTTTTAAAACTGCAAATAGAAATTGGGAATAAACCACAATATTATGTGAACTCATTTTCCAATAATAGAATACGGGTCAGAGTAATGTGCCTATCATAATTTTTATTTAAGTAAATCGATAAAATTAATAGGTTTAATAAAACAATTCGAAGAATATTTAAAAAATCATCTATTTCCTTTTGGGATCATGAATTCAAGAAAATTTTCAGCGTATTAACAATTCAAAACAGAGTTATATTGTTAAATTTCTTCTATGAAATACTTGATATGAATCTCAAATTGATCCAATTTTTTGTTACAAGATTATCTTTGGCATTGTTATGTAACGGTTGTTTGGCCGAGTGGTCTAAGGCGCACGCTTCAGGCGCGTGTCCGCAAGGGCGCGGGTTCAAATCCCACAGCAACCATTTTTTTTTCTTAAAAAACTTATAAATAAAAGAACATTGCTATTCTAAATAGATGTGAAACAAAACATTAAGAAATCATGAAATTATTTGCACAAACTTTCTCGGAGAAAATTTTGGGAAAATATATTTGAATATTACCGAAAATTGATCAGTATTTCTTTTAATTGGTACATAAAGATAGGATATTAAATTACTATATCCTTAATACTTATCAAGCGTTGTAATAACAAAGAACTCAATGAGCTTTGGCCTTTTCACTTTTTCTCGTCGATTAAATAACTTTTACAATTTATTTGTTAATTCAAGTTTCCCGTTTTTATTTTGACATAGTTTTTTCCATATAGAACCTAATTCCCGTTTTGTTCTATAAATGACAAAGCAAGGACATTAATATCATTGGGTTTAAAGAGTTTGCCTCTTTATCGCCCTTTTTCCCTTTAATTCAATTAAACAATTGTTTCTCTCTCAAATGAAAAAATTCAAAAAATCGAATGCTGAATGAAGATCTCATGATTAGTCAAAAAGAGGAAGCTTTGTTTGTTCTTTCGAAGTATGTCCCCCTTATCGAACACAAAAAACATAATAAGGGATCGATTGGATCCACTATTTCTATACCAGTTTTTCCTGAAATGTTGTTAACTGCTCTATTATCGAGAACTTTGACGCAGCTTCGTAATTGTAAACCTGTATTGAATATACAACCGGGAGTTATTGTTATTGGCGATCTTTATGGAAATTTATTGAACCTGATTCATTTACTATCACAACATGGAATGCCTCCCCATCAAAGGTATTTATTTCTGGGTAACATAGTGAATTTCGGTGAGTTTTCTCTCGAAACCATCACTTTAGTGTTTTCATTATTATGTTGCTATCCTTCCCATGTACATGTACTGAAAGGAGATTCTGAACAGTATGGTATTAACGTAATACAGGGATTAGAAGAAGAAATAACTAAGAGATACCAGAAAACTATGCTATATGACCATTTTTTAACTGTTTTTTCATACTTACCATATGCTGCTTTGTTTGGTGAGAAAATTCTATGTGCACATTCATCAACAATTAATAGTCATCCCTCAATGAACGAGCTTAAATCAGCTCGGAATCCAAGCAAGATCTCCCGCTCAGATGAGGGGTATAATTCATATATGTTTGATACAAGATTGCCCGCCGAAGAAAGGCTTGAACAAATTATTGCTAATAATGCATTTGATATCATTTTACTAGGGGGAAACATGGAACAAAATGGCATTCAAAGCATGTGTAGTGACAAAGTATTTGCCATAGCTACATGTGAGGCAAACGGGGCTGCTGGGGCAATGTTTGTTGATGGGGATTTGAAATTAGTGCCAATTATCTTCGAACCAAACTCAAATCATAAAAGAGTTGAATCATCTTTCGAGCTGAAAGAAAGGAAACTACAAAATAGCTCATCAAATAAGTTCTGCCATACTTCAGGAAACCAAAATCATCCACAAATAATCATCCCCACCCTAACAAAAAATGGCGCTGGAAGGTCAAAGTCAAAGACGCCCCTGGCCAATTCGGTTCCACTTTTGCCGCCATTTTAAACTGTTATTTTACCTGTTTCGAGATGAATGAAGACTTAGTGATAGAAAAGGAGGTTGTTTTCGGACATGTAGCTCGTCGTTTACCTCGGCCATCCGAAAATCGAACTCACCACTGGGATATTTTCCTTTATAGTCCAACGGGTGAAGATTTAGGGAGATGGATTGATTCTGTGACTTTTCTTCTTCATGAAACATTTGATAAGCCTGAAAGAGTTTGTTTTAAGGAACCCTACCTTATTTCTGAAGATGGATGGGGTGAATTTGATATGAAAATTCTAATTCGTCCAAAATGTATTGGCTTCTCACAGATTCAACTCGATCATGGGATTTTATTTCCTCCTCAGAATGCAAAGAAAACAGCAATCATGCATCGTAAGACAGTGAAAATTGTTTTTCGAAATCCTCCCCCAATTCTTTATGAAGGCCTTTCTTCCGCTCAATATGCATGGAATAAGCTGAAAAAAGAAAAGAAAAGGCTTAAATGGTCACAAGATGCAGATATTACCGATATTGTACTCATGGACCAAAATATTGAGCTTAAATGGTCTAGACAAGCTTCTGATGTGTCTAATCGTATTAGAAAAGAGATTTCTGTGTTATCTGAGACACAAAAAGCACAAAGAGAAAGAATAATGGCAATAATTGAGGAAATCGAATCCCATAACCCCGATATTGCAGAGGTTGCTCATCTTTTCTTATAGATATTATATAATCACATGTTTTTTATTGGATATAGAAATTCAACTTTCTGATGGCATCGCAAACAAATATTATATGGGGACTTCACCTTAGATCTTTTATATAAGCAATCATTGCAAAGCGCGCAGTGTCTACAAGGCATTGCAAAAGATATTGCTAGACTATTAGAACAATCAACACATATATGAGACTTGAACTTGAGAGATAGCATTGTTTTTGATAAATCTTCGTTTTCTTTCTCTGTTTTCCTAATTTTTTCGTCTAAAAAATCCGATATTATCTCTGAAATATCGAAAACATTGAATTGAATTAACTGATCTGCAAAAACAGTCTGATATAATTTTAAGGAATTTTCAAATTCATGTACAACTCCTAAAATATGGTTTTCAAGGCCAAAATATCTATATATTGAAGAAAATATCGAGCATATTTTAATTGAATCATTGAAATATGAAACAATTATATCTCCAAGGTCATTTTCTATATCAGAAACATCTTTTTTCATATCAATGGACTTTAAAATGGCATATTGGTTAAATTTTCTCATGCAAATATCCAAATTCTTACATTTCTTAGATATCATCATTATCAGCCCGGCTTCACGCACAAGTTCATTAAATATGGTACTTCTTTCGATCACATTCAAATCATGAGGTGGGTACTGAGAATAAATATTAAAAAAAACTAACTCGAATAGCGGGTTAAGATCAAGAGAATCATTCTCCATTCTGAGATCTCTCCTTTATTTTATAAGGATTCGGCGCTCGGCCTTTATCGAATTATCAACGTGATACTTTTCTTCAAAATTATTGACTTCGACATGAGGAGAATAAATCATTTCTGTTCTTTGATCTAGTGTCCAATCATCAAAAATGGTTATGTTATATAATAAATCTTGAATGTAAGGGTTGTTTGCCATTTCACCATGTCTGAAAGAATGATCGGATGAATGGAAATCTTGGCAAACCAGTGGATAATCCATTTTCCAGTTCTTGCAAATCCATTCAATACCAACAGATGGGACTGTACCATCACCTGGTGTTCTTGTTCTGTTTGGAGGATCATTAAAGTTCTCTCGGAAAACAAGCCCAAATTGTGTTCTGATTCCTGAGTTGTACAAAATGTATAACGGAACATTAATCTCTTCTAATCTTTGAGATATAATCTCGGTACTTTTTCTCATCATTGCCATGTTATCTCCTTTGATTTTCCCTTGATTTATCATAAACTGTGGAACATCCTTGGCTGTCAACTTTTGACCTGATGGTGTCCGAATAATTTCAATATCTCCATATGCAACATGATTTGGAAATAGAACATGAACAGATGGAGATGCTTCAATAGTATCAGAAATTGAAGGTGATTCTAGCTGGGTCATAAAATCGAGTTTCTTGCTCCACATTACTTCAACACTTGCGGCTGATCCTGCTACAGCTGGTGCAAGATATATAACCTTCTTTATAAACCTATCTTTCCATTCTTGGGTAACAAAAACGGTCAAAAACCTTTGAATCACCAAAGATCCCATTGAAAACCCTACCATTGTCACTCTTTGTCCATTATTTAGAGAGCTTGCCTTCTCAATTAAGGCCTTTAATCTAGGATAATAGTTCTTCTCTATTCCAACAACTGCAATTCTCCAATCAAAAGGTGCTCCAAACAAATCCTTTTTAACAGTATAACCATGGCTTTTCAATCGTTCAACAAGTTTCACCATCGATATATAATTGTGTTTGCCCATCATCCCATCTTTATCAGCATAAAGAATTCCTTCAACTCCACCAAAATCATAGACATCGTATTCAGAATTCGGAAAACTGCTCACTGAATCGGTTTTGGGATTGTAGTATCCCCTTAATAATTCAAAGAAACAATCCAAAAATGGGGGAAATAGAAGATTATAATTAACCCACAATAATGTCTGGTTTAACGTCTTTGGACAGTACCAGCGTTTTGAAGGACTCTTAGTATAGCTTGCATGAATGTTTGATCCATATATACCGGGCATCAATATTATGGGGGATTTAGCTTCAACACAAGAACAAAACAACAATAATAGCATTGAAATATTCTAACAATTTTGACAACTGTAAATGGCAAAAATCACTTTTTAATCGTATTGAAATACAACAAAGGTTTGAAAAAGGGGAAGGTGTTCATGAGTTATAATCATCATGCATAAGTGATGTACTAATATTACCAAAAATTTTGCGGTATAATCGCTAAATGGCTCACTTCGAGACCAGAATCAATGGTATTAAATGTGTCACTGGTTTGAAATGATTCATTTTTTCTGTTGAAAAACACACTCCGTTAATGAGATCTTTAAATAGAGATTTGTTGGACATTATTTCATAGGTTTAAAAACTAATTTTCAGCTTTATAACCCAATATGTGGACGAATATCATCAAAAAGATCTTTTGTTGGGGATAAATGATTTGTAAATAAAGAATTTAAGTTTTACAAGTCATTAGATTAATCAATATCCATTTAGAATATGATATTAGAACTCTATTGATATTTTGGTTTTCCTAATAATTTGATCCAATTAATCAGAATATATATGGAGTAAATATTAATTAAGTGGGGTTACTGTGAATCAGTTATTTCTTATGCTTGTTGATTATCTTGTTTACTCCCCAAGGTCTTATATACTCCAGCAATGTACCCTTCAAAAACAGTGTTTGATCACATATTCTCTTCTGAGTCAGGGTCATAAATTGGAGTGAGAGTTAATGTTGTATTGGACAACCTTAAATGAAAGATAGCATACTTCATATTAATGTGTGTTTTATCCTTGATTTTAGGGTATTTTATGTTGTTGATAATACTTAAGGAACAATAATAATTCTATTTTTTACTATTTTCATCAAGTTTCTTTTCAATATCTCCCCAATATTCAATGATTTTGTCATCAAACAAAAATACCTCAGTAAACAGTGGGTATTTTAACTCAGAAAGAATACATCTGGAACTTGGATCAGCCAATGACTTGTGCAAAACATCAATCATGGATCGGTAATGGGGTAATGCTTGACTAATATCTGGTTTTGTTCCTTGATACTTCTCAGGAATAGGGGAATCAAATATTAATTTACGAATATTGTCATTATGCTTTAGAGAATAAAAGATCTCGGATGCACTGAGAGGTGATATATAACTTTTAATATATATTGACCCGGTAGATGGGTTCAAAGAAAGAAGCCCCCCAATTTCTTGGAATAATGGACTTATTGATGTTTCAGAAAACTCGGAATCGAACGAAATCTCAATTGATTGGGGTGCCAAAGCTCCATTACTCGAAACTATTATTTGCATTAGCTTTAGGAATCCATTTTCAGTTATCTTTGTACCTTTTAGATCAAGGGATAATTGAGGTGATAAAAATACCGAGATTATATCAATAGATTCATCACTTATTTCATTTGAAGATAAACTAAGCCGATTAATTTGATTATTTTGCAACTCATTTAGTATCTCAGATAAAAACATGTCATTAATACCGCATCCACATAAATCAATTTTGGTAATCTGTTTCTTATCATAACTAGATTGTTTGATCAGTCTTGCAAGGCATTTGCTTCCATTATAACTAATTTTGGAATTCCATTTGAAGGTATCGCATGGAGATAAAACATTAAAAGATGGTATCTCAACTACCCAACAATCTTCTGTGTGACCAAAATCACATAAAGATAATGCTAATGGCTTCCTAGATTTCAATTCAAATATTTGCTCAATTTCTAAATAACCCGTTCTCACATCATTAAGTGTGGTTGAATTAAATAATGAGTGAGAAAAGAGGTCAAAAAATTGTGGTTTGTCCCATATATTGTCGCATTTTTTTGCCCATACAATTGGCAATTCTTTAAAATCAAGTCCATTAATTGTTAAAGTAGAAAGCCGAGTTCTTTCCAAATTCCTTAAAAATGCCGGAAGTTTATGCTCAGATACTTTGCATCCACTTATACCTATGTGAGTGAGGGATGGGGTATCGACAAGGACTTCAGAAAGCTGGTCCAAGTCAATACAGTTATAAGAAATATTCAGCCCACATAGCTTTTTGCTCTTCTTAATTGATGATAATAATGATTTAGTACCATCAAGCCAAATTTGGTTGTCATCAACTGCTAATGTGATCAAATTAGACATTTCTAAAGTTGTTGATAGGGCTAAAGCCCCTTTATCAAATATGGAATTGTTCGATAAATGCAAATGCTGTAATTTTGAAGCACTTGGAAGGCATTTAGAAAGGGCAACAGCACCATCTGCAAGTATATCACATCCGCAAAGACTCAAAAACTCTATTCTATTAGGCTTCATTAATGTTTGAGATAAAGACTCGCAACATTCTTGAGATAAAAGGTTTCTATCAAGTATAAGTTGAGAAACTTTTGTTTCGGCCAATTTTTCGATAAGTCTCATAGAAACTTTAATATTCATCCTGCATTGTGTTAAGTTAAGAATCTCAAGAGAATTTGAAGAATTAGTTAACCTTTCAACAAGAACATCTGCAGAATCCATATCAACATGATTGGATGTCAGGTCCAATTCTTCAATTTCATCAGTTAAATTGCTATCAAGAAATGAATGAGTAACCTTTTTCCACATAAACTCCCCATAAGCTGAAAGCTTCTTACTTTCCCTCATTAAAAACAGTTTAGATTAAAAAATGAAAAGCAAGAGGCACCAAAACCCTGTTGAAACGCGTGAAATTTCTTCACTTATATCGATTGTTGAGGAAAAAAGCCGATATTCTGTTGTTCTTCGATCGCATAATAATTTAACAATGTCCGAATTAACAAAACAAGGATTGATTAATTTGGTTGCCCAAAGCCGGAATAATTTTCTCAAGGAAATATTATTAGATAGCAAAATTGAATTGAATTCTCTTATTTCTGCTAAAGATATTGTGTCAACTTTGGCTTTAAAACCAGAAAGTTTGCTATCTATTGTTGGGGATCCTCAGTTTTCTCAAAACGCATCTGCATACATAAAAGCTGCTTATCGAAATCATGAAGCATTTGCTACAGCAATAATTCAGACTTTTCGTGAAGATCCTTCATATTCTGTATTATTTGCACGATTAGTGTTTCCATCGATATGTAGTTATTTTTTATGCGATGAGCAACAATACTTCGCATACCAATTTTTGAATTTTCTTATAATGCTTGGTGAAGTCGAGTTTGCAATTCCATATCTGCTTTCTTTCTATAATTCTTCTATTCTCTTTTTAGAGACATTTTGGGATATGTTTTCTAAAATTACTGCTATGAATCGTAACAAGCCTTCATTATTTGAGCTTTTGAACACAATAACGAAGGCTCTTGGTTTTGCACTCCCCTATTTCTCTCCTTACCAGATATCTATATCTCTTGATCTAATCAACACAAATCCTGAAAGATTTTTATCAGTATTTTTCCTTGATTTTTTGTTTTCATCATTTGTTTCATATACTTCAAATCATCCATTGATAAATTCTTCAAAGGTTTCTAAGGACCAGATTCATGAAGTATTACTTTACATTTCCAAGAGCATTAATAATGAATTCTATGATAATTTGTGTAGTGTTTTTTTCTCGAATGCTTCATCTAAAGCAGCCCCTCCATCATTTATTGAGTATACCCATAATGGAGTTATTCCTTGTATTCTTTCGCCAATTGAAGCAACTTTATTATTTAAGGTTTTTAAGAATATGACAACAGTTGTAAAAAAGCCTTATGATTTGTCAAGGGTGCCTAACAGTCAAAAAACCAAACTCTTTTTGCCAGGGATTATTGAAATATTTTTGCCTAGCAACAAACCTAGTGTTAACCATTTTGTGATCTTTTCTGATAATAAAATGGATGTTCCTTCTGTTCCAAAAGAATACGAAAGAGAGTTAAAGAGCATTATGGCTGAGTGTGAATCAAGTGGAGTTCAATTTGTTTCTTTGATTAAGAATATTAACAAAGTAGTTACTACAGATTCTCCAAAAGCTCAAAAATTAAAGAACATAATTAAAAAGCATTTAACAAAAGATTTCCTCAAGTATTCGTTAATTTGTACATTTAATGAGTTTATTATCAAAGAACAACTATTTGAGCTTTTTATGATTCGCCAACATCAAAGAAATGAGATAAATAATATGATTTTAAGGGTATCTTCTTTTGGAGAGATATTGTCATTTTCTATTGTTCGATCAATACCTGTTTTACCAAATCTTGGGAATAATGATTACTTCGGCGGAATAAAGGCACTAGAAAAATGCTCTGTTGATGAAGACCTCAATAAATTAATACCTATAATATCTAATAGCCAGAATGTTACTCAATCTCTTGAATTTCCAGATAATCAAGAATTTTCCTTATTTATTCAAAAGCATAAGAAAAGGGTTTTGTCTTTGATTAAATATTTCAACAGAATGGAGGAAATCGGAATTGGGGATAGATTATTTTTGATTCATCATTTACTCAAAGCAATAACAGCTTCTTCTCCTAAAACCGAGTGGATTTTCCCGATGTTTGTTTTTCTTCTTACTAATTCCAATTCTAAGGTTCTTATTCATACTTATGCCACAATTAAAAGACATGCATATCATAAAAGTAATGATATTTCTCAAATCTCTGCTGAAATATGGGAATCATGGAAATTCATATGCCTGAATATTGATAAAGCAATCAAGTCAAAAGATAGATTTATTGGAGATTTGAATACAGCATTGGAAGCTTTCATAGTTTAGAATATGTTATCCAATATAATGTATCATGTAATGAGATCAATGGATAGAAGTTGCCATCATAACTGTTTTGTAATTATCAAGATATGAGAATAACCATTTTAGTTGGGTTTTTGTTCCATTAAACTCAGTTTTTATGGAGAAATTAAAAAATTTTTTTTATTCATCTACTGATAGCATAACCCCGTTTCCAACCTTAAAACCAGGAACTCTAACTTATTGTATTGCTAATGTTGTAACTTTATTGGATGAATTAGATTCTCCATTATTCTCAGTTTCTATTCAGAAATTCCAGAATTTTATTGCGTCTGAATATGCTTCACATAAAGAAATTGGTGAAGAACAACGTTTTTTAGATGATTTATTTGTTTCTACTTCTTTTCAAAACCATTCTCAAAATGCTCTGGCATGTTTAGTACTTTTGCATGCAATTACTGTTGTAGATTTGGGATCTGATATATCAAAAGCTACCAGAATTGTAAAAGAACTAAATTCTCTTCCTTCATCGTCAAATTCTGCATTTTTTGCATATTTGGAGAAATTATTAATTTGGATATCGAAAATATTTAAAAGTTCGATGAGTTTTGTATTGCAACCTATTGTAGAAAGTATTTGGCAATGGGCTGAATCACGAGAAGAACACAGAGTAGTATCTTCATTTCTCTTGCTTTCTTTATTACTTAGATCATTTTCTTTCTGTTTAAAATCGAGTTCGAAAAAGATAGTGGAAGAACTCATATTATCAACACAGTATGAATCGATGTTTGTGATCAGTACAGCAACTAAGTGTTTTGATTTACTTTATTCTTCAAATGAGATGTGGATTCAAGATATTGCACTAGATTTTTTGGGATATTTTCAAATCGCTTTAGAAAATTCTCAAGATTATTGCCTTATTAATTTTTATTATATAATCAAGAGATGCTTGGAAGATAAGAAATTGTCAATGCAGCAATTAATTGTCAAAGAGCTTCCCTTTCGCTTCATTGATCAAAAAGGAGACTCTTCAAAAAAAGCCTTTCTTTATACTGTATTGATATGTGCTGAATCATCTCCATCAATATTTACAAGTGAAGTATATTCACAGATCTTTCGAACAATTTCTGTTTTCTTAAAAAAAGCATCATCATATCGACTTTCATCATTTTATACATTAGGGAAGTTAGTGATTCGTCGGAGAGGTAAATTTGTTGAAGATGAAAGGTCCATTCTAACCTCGATAAAAAAATCATTCTTTAGTCGGATTGATTCTCCTGAAATGGTTTTTGCATATATTTCATTATTAACATTAGACTATATTGCTTTTCCTAAAGATATTCTTTTAATATCATCAAATAACATTTCTGATTTAATGGTTGATGGTTTTTATGGATATTGCCTCGCTTTTCCTAATAATAAGAGTAGTGTTTTCAAAGTATTAATACCAATCATTAATAGTGTTCTTCTTGCCTTGTCATATGATGGAGCTAATTATGCGAATTTTTTAAACTCTGCTTTCAGAGCATTGGATATTTTCTGTATTCCAAGGAACTTAATTACTGTTCAACTTGCCCTCCAGTATTCTTTGCATATGAACTGTCCAAATTTATCTGTTAGAGAATCATGTTTCAACTTTTTTGTAAGGTATCATAATGAATCCCCTTGTGTAGATACTGCTCAAAGATTATTGGTTGCTATTTCTATGGAACAAAATGATGGATTAAGAATATATGTTCTCAAGCAAATGAAAAAGGAGCCCATTCATATAGATTTGTTTACCGTGCTCAATAGCGCGATCAGGGATTCCAATCTCGAAATTAGGAAAGAATTATTTGTGTTTTTTTCCAGGTTTGATACAATTCCTCAATCACAAATTGTTCTTAATGATTTTTTGCAGGAATTAGTGGATGATATCAATGATTCATTAATTCCTCCAAAATCCAATGTTCTCACTTTTCTACATATATATAATTCTCAATGTTTATCAAAATATATTAATTTGATAATGGTCCCTTTCGCTCCTTATTTAATCTGTAAATTAATTTCTGATGATTGTCCAATATCATCATCATATCTCTTATTATTATCGAAGATTCTTCAATTTGCACCAGAAAGAATTGATTTCAATTTATTAAGCTCAAAGATAAATAATGCTCTATCTCTTACACACACCAAGAAAAAAATCGAAGCAGCGTTAGATCTATTGTATGAATCGCTTAACTATCCAGAAATGTATGATAACTTGGTTTCAAATCAGGTGGTAAAAAGATTAACACAACTCTCTCATTTATCTGATAGCCAAGTTAGCCATTCAAAAATAATTGCAATATATTTGAAATTAGGAACAATTGATCCTTGTAAAGATTCATTAAGTAATATTCTTCTTACTGATAATGGGAAAGAGCAATGCGAATGGTCAACACTGTTTTATTTATCACAATCTCATTCATCAGATCCATATAATTCTTTGATTAACACTGCTGATTCAGTGTGTATTAGTGTAGTTCTTGATATATTAGTAGATGAAGATTTTTCTGCTCTTCATTCTCTTGTGATAAGTATACTTATATCTATTATCAAGGTTTATAAAAAAATAGATTTGAAGCTTGAAGCTCTATTACTCAGGCGCTTCACATTCCTACTTATCAATGGATCAATTTCTGTTTTGTCAACGATTGTAAGCAATATTGTCTCTTTTATCCACTTGATGGGCAAACGCCTTACTTGCCTTATACCAACATTTATTGAAATTGTATTTAGAGAATGGGGCAGGATTGATTCTCTTCAATTGATAAAAATGTGTGAATCATTGATGATCTTCTTTCCAGATGAATTTGGGGAGTTTTTATCCGAAATAACCGAATTGTTTTTCTCTGGGTTGTTTTCTCAGGATTCCAAATTTGTTGAGAGCTTATTATCCACATATATTGAATTTGGGTCAACTATTCGGTCCATATCTCATATCATATATCCACACCTTTTAGAATGGATAAATTATAATGCTAATAATACTATAGGATGTTCTGATGTTCTTCAAAAGATGAAAGTAATTGTGATTAACTGCGGTTCAAGTAAGTTTTATGGACAAATATTTCAAACTCTAATTAGAATTGTTCAATTAAATCACAATTTGCACGAAAAGGCCCTTAATGTTATTCTGGCTATAGCATTGAATATGGAATCGAATTTTGTATTATTTATGCCAATGCTCTCTGAGTATTTTAATTTGTCTGCCAATCCTTTTATGATTCAATTGATTTCCTTTTATGAAACCGGGTGCTCCGTACCTGACGATTTAAAAATAATGGGGAAACCGAAAGAAAGGCAAAAAGAATACCGTGAAAGAATGTTATCATTAACTCAGGAGCAGACCAAGGAAAAAGATATACCAATCATTATGATACCCAATGTGAATTATGATGATTTGCAGTGGACAACTTGGGGCGAAAGCGTTTTTCTCCAATTAATCAAATCCTCACCATCATTATCTGTTTCTTTTTGTGAGGTTTTGCTTGATAGGTATTCCACCCTGAGAAGTATTCTCTTTCCAGTTGCCTTTTCCCTAATATATTGTAAAGATAGTATAAATGATGATAAGAGATTGGCACTTGATAACTCAATACATATTTTTTTCGAATCATCAAAACCACCTCTTTCTTTGTGTAAGTATTTTTTAGAGATTATTGAAATTTTTGATCTTATTAAAATAAATCATGGAATAAATCCTAGAACTATTGCCAGATTTGCTTTTATGACTAATAATTTCCCTCTAGGGATTAGATATCTGGAAAAAGTGTTTGAGAAAGGAGATTACTCGATAACAAAAGAACTTGTGTCAAGAAATCAAGCCCTTCACCTCAATTATTCTGCTTTTGGTGCTTATATGACTGCCAAAAAATTTGGAAAAATTGATGAAGACCCCAAGATATATGAAAGTCTTGGAATGTGGGAAGAATCTCTTGAACTATATTGGGATTTGTTAAAAACTTCGATTTCCGACGAGTTTTTTGATGGATATATGAAGTCTCTCTATTCTCTTCTATGGTTAAAACGACTTTTTAATGAATTTGAATCAAAGCCATCTGTCTATAGAGTTTATGCGCAGTGGAAGCTTTTTGAAAAGGATGAATTCATGAAAAATGTTGAATTATTGAACGATAATAGTTCAGAAAGTTTGTATTATAGAGCTATTAGTTGTTTTATCAAGGGTTTACCTTCTGAGGCTCTAGAAATTTTAAACAGAATCAAAGTTTCTTTAAATGACTATGCCTTTCCTTCATTTAGTGATGATTTTCAGAAGCTTAATTTTGATTTTAATATGATTTCTAAGATATATGACCTTGAAGAAGTAATAAAATATCATAATTTGGCCAGTTTATTGAAAAGTGCAAATACACCACAAAAGGACTTATATGGATTTCAAATGGATTGTATTCGGAAAGTTTGGAAAAATAGATTGAACTTTATTCCTAAGGATCCATCATTCTTAATAGATAGGGTTGCTATACATTCTTTGGTTCTTAAGTATGATGAAATGAAAGAAGAATGGGATAACTTTTTCCAGTGTTGTTTTAAATATGAATTACCATATTTAGCTGAAAGCGCTTTAGATTTTCTCTTGAAACAAGATCCAGATAATTCTCTTTTAAATTATTATAGAGTTGTTATTTTGAGAGATAAGTTCGATTTAAAGCCCTATTTTAAATATTTGGAGTCTATTGACCGTGTTCCTTTAGATTTTTCTCAAAAATCTTCGATACTATTTGAAGGAGGATTTTGGATGCTTAATCATGGATTTCCTTTTCAGTCATTCAATTTTATTGAAAAATTTCGCTCAAATAATCAAAATGAAAATGAAAGCTGTTTATTATGGGCAAGAATTAATTCATATATGTACCAAAGCTCCAAAAAATCAATTTACATCGAGAACAAACTTGAGGCTTTACTTTATTGTGTTTCTAGATGTGATACTCCAAATATATCGAATATTTTACAAATATTAACGATTTTATTTCATCAGTACACCCCAGGTATGTCTGGTATATTTCTGAAACATTTTCAAACAATACCTACAAGCTTTTGGGTTAATATTATTCCTCAAGTTATTCATCATTTTGATATTGTGACACCTGAAATCATTCATATTGCTGAAGAAATAATTTTTAGCGTATTTCATAAGCACCCATATCCTGTCCTTTATTCTGTTCAGTCTATATTTAATAATCAATCTCATAAATACTTCATAGAGAAGTTTAAGAAAGAGGCGCTTAAGCACTATAGAATACCATTTCATGATTTTCAAACATTTATTGGAGAGATAATCACAATATCAGTTTTTTTGTGGGAACAGTGTTATATGATAATTCAAGCTTCAATTTTATATCATGAAAAGAATGAATATGATTCCATGGTTAAGAAATTATTGTCAATTGATCATATTATTAGGTCAAATCCAAAGTCTTTTATTGATATCTCATTTTTAAATGATTTTGGCGATTCTCTTTATGGGCTGATGTTATTGGTCAAATCATATGAATCTTCTGGCGAATTTTTTATAATTGACAGCATTTATACAAAATTATTTGAGCTGAAAAGCGTATTTGAAGAAATGTATTTTGATATTGAAACCTTACCTTTATCTGATGTTTCATCTGTTTTGGAGTATTTGGATAATCCAAAGGTAACACTTCCAGGTAAGTATGATCCAAATAGAGACCCTGTCTTTATACAAAAAGTACTTCCGCAGATTAAGATATTATCACCAGAAAAAAGGTCAAAATTTATTGAGATTTTATCAAACGATGGAATAAAACACTCGTATCTTCTAAAAAGCCATGAGAATATGAATATTGATGAAAGAGTTATGCTGTTGTATGCATTTATTAACTCGATAATATCAAAATCTTCGATTCCATTTGAATCTGAAATCGTTCTTGAAACATACCCTGTTGTTCAATTATCTAAAGATATTGAGATAAAAGGATGGATAGATGATTGTAGATCATTGGACAGTGTTATTTGTGATTACCGAAGAAAGCAGAGAATTGACCAAAATGCTGAAAAAAATCATGCTTTAAGACTTAATCCTAATTATTATAGCCTTCCTATTATTGAAAGAGCTAATATATTTATTGAATCTTTGAAGATAACGGACGGTAATGACATTAAGAATTATCTCATATCGATATCGCATAATTCTGCAGATTGGTTAGCAAAACGGATTAGATATATTCTATCGACATCATTATACTCTGTGGTAGGAAATATCATTGGATTAAGGAATAGATCGCTATCAAACGTTTTAATTAACAACTATACAGGCAGACTTATTCACCTTAACCATCAAACATTAATTAATATGAATGATGAGCCAATTCCATTTAGATTGACCAGAATATTCATACATGCGTTTGAACTATCTTCGGTAGAAGGAACATACACTAAAACATGCGAAAATATAATAGACTTGATAAAAAGGCACCAAGAACAGATTTTGGATTTAATTAGAGATTTTCCACAGCACCATTCAATCATTCATACTGATCCAAGTCCATTGTCCAAATTCAAAAACAAGATTAACGAAATGGATGGAAAATATAATGTGCCAAACTACATTGTTCAACTAATTAACAAAGCTACTGACCCAAATAATTTGTGCCAAATGAATGATGATTGGAATCCCTGGTGGTAATAAACACTTTGTTTTTTTCCTGGTTACTTTTATGATCGCTCTTCTTTGTGTTTGCTGGACTAGTTTTGGGAATGAAAAATTCGTTGAAAAAATAGATTTTAATGTTTCTCTTGATTATAGCAGAGATGAATCAACAAAAATTACCATTCCTGTTGTCAGAGTGTTATCAAATTCGAGTAATATTCCAATTATATTTTTAGGTCCAGGGTATGGATATGGCAATATACCCAAAGGGTTTATGGTATTTAGGGAATCATTTCCAAATAATAGTTTTTATTTTATAGGATATCGAGGTGTTGAATCGGATATTTCTCCTCCTGATAACCACATTAAGCCTCTCTCAACTATGAAATTAGAAGATATTGATGAAAAACTCTTGCAAAAAATGGCAAACAGGACTCTTAAAGGTATTAACCTGAACAATTTTTGGATTCCATCAAGAGCTCAGGATATAATACGTTTTATCGATCATGAGAACATCCCCTATATTAATTTATTGTCCATTGGGGAATATGGATCACATATTGCTCACGAATTAATGTCGCAAATTGCCAATCGAATCAAGAGAACTGTGTTTGTCTCCCCAGTTGTGGCAAATCCACATAATGACACGAGTGAAAGACTTCTTGGAATATTTAGAAGAGTTTGTAAGAAAGATTCATTGTGTCCATATAAATATACAAGATGGCTTCCTGATATTATTCCCACTAGGGTAATGGGAGTCTTTAATATTAACCCATCTAGGACAAGGTTTGTTACATCAATGCAAATCAGGTCTCCTTCGACATATAAAACCGCTCTTGAATCATTGATGGCAATAACAAATGGTTCTCCATTTGGCTACATGGCTCTTACAGGATCACCAGGCCCTGAAATGATGAAGCTTAAATGGATTGATATGGCAATGCTTGTATGCTCAACACCATCAGATAACTCACTTTTGTTCCCTGATAATCTTAAATTGATATGTCCTTACCTTCCTCAATTTCACACTAATAGACCAACCAAATTTGAAACACCAATTCTCATCATATCTGGTGATTTTGATCTGCCAAGACCAAGAACACAGCTAATGTTTTATAAGAATAACAGCCTAATGCCCACCATTGTTGACCAAATATTTTTGAATCTTTCTTTCTCTCGTTATGAACTTGGGAGAAGTGATGTTTCTTCAGCAATATCTTCATATCTTAATGATGGGAACACTGTTTTTGATATCAATCAAACCCAGAAAATTGAATGGAAGAGTGCTTTTCCTGTTGTTAATTCTATCAAGTACATTCTTTTATCTGGGGTGGTAATCTCCCTTGTAATTGGATTTTTCATATTCAGAAAGAGCGCCAAAGAAGAAAAGAAAGATCATGCTTTTAGGAAATGGAAGAAAAATCTCAAAGAAGAATGAGTGAGGTGATGTGAGATTGTACGATTATTCTTATAGAATTTTGAAAACTGGAGTTTAAAAAAACATTAATGAGCTTGTTTTTCCTCGTATTTTCCGCGTTTTCGATTCAGATAGGAAGGAATCGTGTTGATTCCAGCTTTATCAGGATTTTGGATGATCAAACAATGAGAGATACGATTAAAAAAGAACCAGTTTCTTTTGTAATGTTCCATGCCGATCATCAAAGGCTTTCTGATGTGGCATATTTTAATTACATTAAGGCTGCATCAGAATTTAAAGGCAAAGCCTCATTTTTTGTAGTTCCAGCTGCAGTTGGTGCTGATGTTAGTCGAACATATAGTGTACCTGGATATCCAACCATTATGCATTTCAGAAGTGGAGCAAAAACCGGATTGCATTATGGAATGTACTCATTGGCTAGTATAAAAAGGTTTATAACGAACTGGACAACAATATATCCAATGAGTTTGAACCTCCCAGCTGGATCATCTCAAAGCGAGATAATTGGTGCTTTGGCTGACTCTTACCCAGACAAATCAAATATTGTTCTTATCTATGCAGATTTGGAATCAAAATTTGGCCAACAAGCATTAATTCTTGCCAGAGAACTCGGGCCATATTTTCCTTTCGTTTCAATTGCTGATCCATCACATGGACAAGCACTTGGGCTTAAGAATCCATCTCTCGTAATGCTAAGGCTTGATGATTTGCAGGAGTTTATTTATGAAGGAGAAGTTGATGCTGATGACATGTTCATATGGACACAACATTTATCTCTACCTCAATTTCGGCCTTTGCAATATGAAAGATTGTTTTCCCTTGATGGTGTTGCTTTAAGGTCGGTTATCATGGTTTTGGATACTTATGATTATAGCCAGAGAGATATGGTATATCCAATTCTTGGAGCATTGACATCAAAGCAAGGATGGATAAAAGGTTATTATGCAGATAGATCCGAGTTTTCGTCTTTGATTAACCTTCTTAACATAACAGTTTTTCCTTCAATGGTGCTCCTGTCATCAAATTATTCTTATTTAGAATACCAAATTACTGATCCAAACAACGCAGAAGCATTTGATTCATTTTTCAATGAAACACTTGAATTAAAGACCATAAAAACACCGGCAGGAATTTATGGAGACTTGCTTCATGTTACTGAAATGTCATTCGAGCAAATCAACAATGAAAAGCCACTAATAACCCTATTTACTTCATCATTTTGTGTGAAATGTAAAACCCTAAAAACATCAGCGATTGATGCAGCCAGAACAATAAAGAACTATGCTGGAAATGTAACATTTGCAATATGGGATGTTACTAAATCTGCTCCATCATTCCAGAAAGACAAAAGTATTGGAATACCATCTATCTACTATGTACCAAAGAACAATATCTCGAACATGGTTCAATTCATTGGACCAAATAACTATCTTTCTATAATAGAATGGATAAATAGCATAATGCCAGGATCTTTCGACTACGAAAAACTTATGTCTAATGAACTCGGTTCGGGGTTCGATGAAATATAGAAATTCACCTTTTTCTATCAATTTTTCAATCAGCTTTACAGGACAATAAAATTCAATTCATTCTCTTTGTAAAAATATCGAAGGTCCTCAAATTTGAGAGCCCACTGTCGGTTATTTCACGTCACTTCACCTGGCGAAAAATTGAGAAAGAAAAACCACCCGCATTACATATGAATCACCCTCCTGGGGATGATGATGATGCATTACCATCTTTGTCAAGCATAAAGCCAAGTGTAAGTGGTATTGCTCAATCTATTATGCCTAAAATGGGTTTTAGGGGGAAAAATGTGTCTTTTATAATTACCATTGATAAGATGCCAGCGGTTGACTGGAAAGAATTTCTTAATAGCGAAGTATTCCCCGATTTTTCTGATGGATATAATGAGAATCTTTATTATAATAGAGAAGATGAAAGAGCATTGAGGGAACAAACAGAAATCGTGAGAGAAGCTGAATTAGAATCCAGAAGGACAAGGAGGGAAAGAATGATGCAAGAATATAAATTGGCATTCAAAGAATGGGAGGGTAAATCAAGTCATTCGAGTCAACCCGAAATAATTGAAATCCTGTCATCTGATGACCGGCACTTTGGAGCAATTAAGGTTCTTGGTGAAGGACAATTCGGTAGGGTTTACGAAGCTATCGATTTGAATGATCCATCAAAGAAACACTGCGCAATTAAAGTGGCGAAACCTGATTTCAGGTATAGGCAGCACGCTTTGCACGAAGTACAAGTGATGAGAACTCTGAAAGAGTCTTCTTCCCCTGAAGAACTCAATTATATTCTCAAGCTTGACACGTTTTTCATTGACAAAGATAGGGTATGCATTGTATTTGAGGCTCTATCATATAACCTATTTGAGGTACTTAAACTAAGGAGCTTCAAGGGATTGCCATTGTTTTTGGTGCAATCAGTGATTCGTCAACTTTTAATAAGTCTCATAACTCTTGAGAAATGTGGAATTGTTCATAGTGATATCAAACCAGAAAATATACTGTTAGTGAAGCCCGATTCGTCGGATATAAAACTCGCCGATTTTGGATCAGCGAGATTTACTAGCCTTCCATGTTCATCATATACACAGAGTAGGTATTATAGAGCCCCAGAGGTTGTTCTTGGTATTGAACATGATTTTCGGATTGATATATGGTCTGTTGGATGCGTCGCATTTGAGTTGTTTTCATCAATGCCACTATTTGCTGGACAGAATGAGGTGCATCTTCTCCAGTTGATAGTGAAAATTATGGGTCAATTCCCTTCACATGTTGTGAAAAAGTCTCCGAGGAAGAGAGAACTCTTTTTGGTCGATTATAAGCTCAAGAGCGAAGAGCAAATATGCTCGGAACAAAAAAGGAGCGTAACAGATTTCCAGTACTATTTTGCCTATAATACCTTAGATGAAATTGTAATGAATTATGAGAATGTTAAACAAACCTCTGAAGCCAGCCGTGAGTCTGAAAGAAAAAGGAGAGTTTTGTTCTTAGATTTGTTGAAAAAGATGCTGAATTTAGATCCGTTGCAAAGAATTACAGCCCAACAAGCCCTAGGACATCCTTTCTTGAAGGCTAATATGTCCCAATTGTAAACTATAGTAAAGCTAAATATAATGAATGATTTTAACCTGGTTTTTTCGACATATGATTCGCTATTTCTTGTAGAAAAGATAGGTGATGCTGAGTATTCTGTTGCGCTCCAAATTAATGGAGAAAATAAGAAAAAAAAAGATTCTTTGATAGGTTTTGTTATCAATAATACTCTGTGCAATAGATCTCCGTCGTTTTCTAAATCTATTATTGTTTCTGATTTTGCTGGAATGTATTATTGTTGCATTTTTGGTTGTTTTATTGATTCTTTTTTCCCCAAAGAGTCTCGAGAAATGTACCTAATTGTGACAAACGAGAATAAAAAAATTCCTAATGTACAAAAAATAGCTGATTACTTTGCTTATCTTCAAGATGTATTGAGAAAAAGAGCGATTGGTGAATCAAAATCAATGCTTAAGAATAGAGAGCGATATATAGATATTGAAGAACTGGAGTCTCTTGCATTATCTGATAATACGATTGATGATTATGATTTAGGAGAAGATATTCTTAGTTTAACAGAAAAAAGACCATTGAATATCATGCTTAATGGACACCTTAATAGCTTTGTTTTGTTGAAGATCCAGAGCAATGAGCATTATCTCAATATGGTTGATTTTGGGATTCCATGTTTATCTCTATTATCATTTGCAAAGTATGTATCTTCAGGTGATTCTAAATCTCTTTTCGCAAAATTGGCTCGATCACCTGTGTTAACACACATCATATATAACATTTTGTGCTCTCAACCACTGGTGATTATTTCGAAAAACGCAAAACAGTATTATCCATTTGCAATAAAGCTAGTGAGTTATGTTCCATGCTTTAATGAATCACAATTATCTTTAACCGAGACCTCTGTACATGACTTGAGATACAAAATAGCTGTAGGGAACTCCATCGATAATGAAATAGAGTATCAGTGTTCAATGATAGACATTGATAATAAAATGTTTCATGGGTTGCTTTGTAAAAGAGATTCGTTCTTATGGAAACACACTGTACTCGACCAAGGTCAATCAGGATCATCATTTATTGCATCAACATACTATTGGATCAAAAATATTGCTGACACAATGTTTAATTCTTATATGGATTATATAGAAACATGTACTGAAAAAAGCAAAAGAAGCTTCTCTATGTTTATGAATGAAAGAGGTCTAAGACTTGATGACTATTATATGTTTGCAAATTGGATGAGTTTCATTAATCTGGAATATTCAAAAGAATTCATGAACACTAATCCACATCCCGTGGGCACTCTCTACTTTTAAACTATTAAACTCCATGTAGAACCAGTGTTTCTTCGACAATAGAGCTAAAGAGCCATTTTTTTGGTGGAATTGACCCATTAATTGAATGGAAATAACACATATTCTCACACGGAATGGATATGTTTTGGGCTTCGTCTTTTTCTTCGATTGATAACGGATTCACCACAATGGCTGATTCAACATCAGATTCTGCCATTTTCAATGATTTAATTAAAACTAACAGTTCTGATGTGGGATTTCTTAGAGACCAATCTTTTTGTTTTATATTTTCTCCAAATTTCTTCAGAAAAGCAGCTTTCTCAGTCAAATCCCATACAACAGTATTCAAGGCTCGTAATTGAGAGATAATATCAGAAGGAATATTCATTTTCATAACTTCTATAAATGTTTTGGTATTAATTGCTACATACTGTCCAACAATTAATACTCCAAAACGATATAATACAGTGTTGATTCCATTTCCCAAAAATTTAAATTGAACAATAATATTAATGATGAAACTTACCATATTTTCAAGAAAAGGTTGTCTAGATAGAAGATCTCGACAAATCTGTATCTTCGTCTCAAGCTCAACATTCATATTTACCGAAATGTAATTTTATTCCCTCTTTGTTGCACCTCGAATTGGGCACTCCTGGTCAATTCTCTGATCAAGACCATTTAAGAACGACTCACCAGAGTGTACCTCACTTGGAGAAGGCATCCATGTCTCTGGGTCTTCATCAAATATCAAGAATCTATCTTCTGTCATTCTTCTTCCTTTATCAAATCGGATCTTGTCTTTTACAATTTTTGCACAGAGTGTAGCCTTAATCTCTGTAAGGTCCTTAACCAAAGCATCGATATCTTCTTCTTGTTTTTCACAGGTCTGTAGGGATATTTCAATCTCTTGTTCTGTTTCTTTCAAAACCTTTTCAGGGTCAGCTGCATCTTCAACCCACTTATGCTCAACAGCAGAAACACTCTTTTGTATTCCACCTAATGCCTCTTTCTTCCTTTCTTGAAGCACATCTTCAACAACTTGAACAAATTTCTTCATTTTCAGTCTTGTGTCATCTTGCATTTTAATTGCATTCTCATCAGATAATGCACTTGAGGAAAGTGGACCGTTTTCAAGTTTCTGGGCTTGCTCTGTAAGTATATCAGTGAGCTCTTCGATAACTCTGTGTTGTTCTTCAAGAATATTCATAATTTCATCCAGTTGGGCATCATGTTCGTCTTTCATTTTGTTTTCAATTCTATCTCTTTCTTCTTCCATTCTTGTTACAAAAGATAATATTGTATTTTTGTGCTTCTTATCAAGCTCATTAATCGACATGTTCGCTTTTCTTCGAATGGATGATAGGGCTGCTGCAACAAAGAAATTAATCGATATCTCGTGCATTTCTGGACAGTGAAAGATTAGATCAACATCATCCTCTGAGAGCAAATCAAAGTTGATTTTCAAAACCAGGAGAACAGCCGATTCTGGGCATGACCTAATAAGTCTTATAACAAACTTTTTGAGTTTGTTTTGATCAAGATCTTTTTTCTCTGCAATGGTAACAATCCTAAATAATATCTCTGGCTCTAAATCGGATAGTCTGTCATCTTCAAAAAGATCATTTAGAATATTCGCAACAGCTTCGATGTCACTGCTTGTTTCACAATTTTCATCCATATGTTGTATTAGTAATCCCAAAGGATCGTTCCTTGGTCTGTAAACAATCCCATTTGAATCACAGATACCTTTAGTATACAGCTCAAGAGAGGCAACCTCCCATTTTCGAGCCAACTCGAGTAGCTCGAGTGCATACAACGGTTGTATCGAAAATGGTTGAAGCTGGCATGATGAAATGAATGCCTTAAATGTTTCATCAGATATATGCTCATCGAAAACATACTTTTCGGGGTTTGTTCTATAAATATCTTCAAACTTCTTTGACAACTTGGAAAAAACATCCGGATCTATTTTAATGGCTTGATCTTTATATAGGATATAATATCCTTTCTTTGTTCCCTTTGTTTGTTTCTTTTTTGCAGTTTTCATTTCGATTTTGTTCCGTTAAACGATAAAATAAACTTAACTTTATTTTTATAAAGCTATCGCCCCTTTCTCACCATTCTCAGTTGCTTCAAATTTCTTTGCCAAATTTAAAACAAGTCCTATTAGATGCTCCACAGAACCGATACCTTTATTCTTTTTAATGAGTGGGAAGAGAGCAAATGAGAAAACAACCCAAACAACAATCGCTAATGGAATGCAATAATACCATTCCATTATATTGTTAACTTCATAATCAGTGCCTTTAATCCATTCTTTAATATGAGTTATACCAAAAATTATCATGTAATGATAAGTGTAGTATGATAAAGAGAACTGACCTGTTAATCTTACTGCCTCAAAGAACCAATTTTCGATTTTCTCAAAATCAAAATACTTATGACATAAAACAAGTTCAACAATGGTAGCACCCATTTCAAGTATGTAATGAGAAAACGAGACTGGGTAATAAAGAAGTGGAGATAAGAATTCTGTAACTGGGTTAAGATTCTTTTTAGCTCCAATATAAGAGAATAATCCACCTGCAATAATCAGAACAGTCCCCACAATTGCATAAACTTTCATATATGAATCGAAAGTTCCATTTCCTAACTGGTGTCCAATAATCAATCCCAGTAAACCAAAACAGCCATGTGGGAACAAAACAAACTTTCCTTCAAAAATCTGACCAGAAACCACAGTTGAAAATGTCCCTGGCCATAAATATGAGACATTGCATTCTTGAATCAATGGCAGTTTCATTTGAGTTGACATTGGTTCTAGAGGGTTTACAGTGTTTCCCCATGGTTCCAAGAAATTTGAAGCTCGCCTCATAATTGGAGTAGCATATGAAACAATGATTATTATAGTAAGCAATGCTCCGTCAGAGAAATTTCTGGCAAATGGATAGATCAATGTCATTACTGACATCAAAAACAAGATATCAGTATCGAACATTGCTTCTTTGAAATCATAATAAAAGGATAAAAATGTGGCAACTAAATATAGCATTACAGCTCGAATTATTGAATATAACCATGGATTTCTGGTATTTAAAATCTCTGCTTTTTTGGCTGATATTCCATTTGATGCTCCAGAAATTGTTAGAAAAGATGAAGCAGAGATAACCCAATCAAGTGCATATGTTATAATAAATGTTCCCCAATCTATCTCCTCTGGCCAGTATGAGAGGTACAATGTGAAATGGCAAAGAAACATAGCCATGATTGAAAATCCTCTAAACATATCAAGTGAATCATATCTCTTCATAGCAGGGGTTTCTCCTGATTTTTGAGCTTGATTAATAGTTAAATCATGTTGCAACACATTAGCAGACATTGAAGAAATGATGTGTTTAAGGGCCGCTAATTCAGGATTACTTTCTTTCAAAATCTTTCCATTTTTTTCAATAGTATTATTCAAATTTCAAATAAATATTTTTCACAGTGTGGTTTACAATATGAATCGCTATAAATTTTCAATGATAAAAGCACCAAAACATTGGAGATTCAAGAAATTCTATTGATTCTTTGGTACTGATTTTAATTTGACCAAAAACACATGAATTTAACAAACATTCAAAAGTCAAAACGGTTGAGATGAATAATCTCATTGGTAAATGATGCTTGAATAGTTTGACATTGTGTCTGTGCATATTGACCACTCTTCGAAAAACTGTTTTTGTATTTGGGAATTTAATGCTGAATTGTTGATACTAAGTCCAAGTCCTAAAGAATTGATAAAAGCAGGGCCGATAATGGGGCCGGATTGATAAAAGAAAGCGCTGTCAGTTAATAAGAAATCCTGAACATTGTAATTTGGAGGGCAGATTCTAACAGAAATCTTCTCAATTCCTGCAACAGAAGCTATTGATTTCAAAGTCTTATTAAGGTGGGCTGTATTGCCAATAATAATTTTAATATCGGATCCACGAATTGCGGAGCTTATGATCACATTATGAAAACTAATCTTAGCATTTGTTGTGAAATCAGAAGCAGAAAGATAAACATATGTGGGAGGTCGCTTCGTAACGTTAATAATTGAGGTTAATGTAGATAAAATTGAGTCTCTATCAGGTGCAAATAAAGATGCCTGCGACTGCGAAAGATATGCACTGCTTTTATTGCTCAGCGTAGCTGGTTTTGTTGAAGATGTTTTTGGGAGTAATTCGTATGGCCAAAAACGCGATTTGGGAGGGATTTTTGATCTTTCGGATGTGTCTAAAAGGCTTTGTGAGAGTTTAAAATACCTATAAGCATCAGTTGCTATTTGTTCAGAACCATTAATTATTACAAAAAACGAATTCTTTGTGTTTTCGGAGATCTCCTCAAAGTAATTAGGGAAAAATAAAACCATTGATGTATCAATGATAATGAAATTCGAAACGATCCCTCCTGGATATGTAACGTTATCAATTTCGTAATATTTGGTTAAACTTGGCTCAAAATACGATATATTTGCACTAGAACTAATAATATGCAATTTGACATTACGATTATTAGCTTGTTTTAAGGATCCAGAAATTAAATTCTCAGAAGCGAATTTAAATGCCTTGCACATGATATATATATCCGACTTGGATTTAGAAACAACATCCAAAAAAGCATTTACAAATGCACTCGAGTTCCCCAACCCAAAATCACTCTTAACAACAGAAACATCCCCTTTATTGATAAGAAACTCTTTATCCTTCCCCGAAACCAAAGAAACAACAAAAACAAAAACGCCAAGCGCTAAAAATATGAAGGTCTTGATCCAATTAATCATTAAGTCTTTCCCTTTCATCAGTTTTACTAATCGTTGTGTAAAATTAGGCAAACGATTATTATCCAAAATTTGGCCCGACAATTATTTTCTATAAAAAAATCAGCAAATTTTTATCACTTCATTTTTTAGATGCAAATCTTCGTTAAGACACTCACAGGAAAGCATATTACACTTGAAGTTGAACCAACTGACCGCATTGAAGATGTTAAGGCTAAGATCCAAGACAAGGAAGGAATTCCACCAGACCAACAACGTTTGATCTTCGCTGGTAAACAACTTGAAGATGGTAACACCCTCCAAGACTATTCTATCCAGAAGGATTCCACTCTTCACCTTGTTCTTCGTCTTCGTGGTGGTATGCAAATCTTCGTTAAGACACTTACTGGCAAGCATATTACACTTGAAGTTGAACCAACTGACCGCATTGAAGACGTCAAGGCTAAGATCCAAGACAAGGAAGGAATTCCACCAGACCAACAGCGTTTGATCTTCGCTGGTAAACAACTTGAAGATGGTAACACCCTCCAAGACTATTCCATTCAGAAGGATTCCACTCTTCACCTTGTTCTTCGTCTTCGTGGTGGATACTAAATCTAATGGTATTAAAAATATTTTGAAAAACAATGTATTTAATGATCTTTTTATTCCGTTTTGACCTTATTATTTGGATCTGGCGTTAATTTTGTTTCTTCTTCTTTCTCTGTTTCTTTTGCTATCAAATTAAACTCATTAACCCTATTGGGATCTTTTCTGTATAAAAAGAACTGAACAAGCCACACAACAAATACAACATCATCTCTAAAACATGCAATTTTCATCATCAGAGGCATTTTCGATACAAATGTGTACAAGTCATCAATAAAAGTATTAACAAACTTGTATGCAAGCGCTGAAGCACTCATACCAGCGACAGTTTTGAGCTTATAGTTGACAAAAAGCTGCGGAAGCATGCCTAAAAATCCAAATGAATACATTGCGCCTGCTAAACAATGAATCAAATAGCTCCTAATACCAGTGTACTTTCCATATATGAGTTGGTATACAGAATAGCCAATTACAAGAGGTGCTAATATCCAGTAAAGAATTTTCATTCCCTTCTCGTCGGCTTCATCAGAGTCGCCCCTATACTCTTCTCTCACATAAATGAATTTTAAGGAAAACCTTATTCCAACAAGTTTGGATAATTTCCATATATGCGATGAAAGGCTAATAAAATCTATAACTCTGATATAAAGTGGAGTGTCACTATCAAGAGTATATAAGAAAATCACAAGATCGCTCAAAAACTGTCCAAAGATTGTCCTCATTGAAACACCTCGGAAATTGGATTTATGCCTCCAAAACTCCAAATCCCTTTCAAATGCCATCAACTTAAATATAAAGTGGAAAAAGGTAGCAATCCCTGTTGTCCAAAGCAGTGTTGGGTTGGTTTCAATAAAAATACGCTTGATTTCATTATATTGATTAGCTAAAAAGTTGCCACTGTTTCCAGAAACACTCACATACTGTGATGACTGATCAATAGAGAACTGGACTAAGAGTTTAGACATCCACCCGAATTTTTTGCGGATGTTAATCTCAACTGGAACTGTGATATTTGATCCCTCAGTTACATTAACTCGCCTTCTCTCAGTAGGAATATCAAAAAACTTATCATGAACTAAAGGTGGGAAGTATAGCTTCGCATCCTTCTTGAAACCAATGTGATCCACTGTGTATGGAAGCTGTGATCTCCAGTTTTCAACTCTCTCATTATACACTAAATCAAATCTGCACACTCGATACATAAATGAAACAGGAGTTGGGAGAGGGGTGGGTGTCGCTACTTCTGTAGCATTCTTTTCAAGCAAATTCTTGAGATTTGTCTGTTTAGGAGTATACCAGTGAACTATCTTCCATTTGGTCGTTTGTGAAAAGCAAACATTAGAAGAGCAATTATTCTGAAAGACATAAAGAATTATATATTGCTCGCTAGTGTTCATGTATGTTGCGTTTAAAACAGGAATACTCAGATTAAACCGAAAAAGATGTTTCTTTGGCAAGTATGGGACACTCGCATTTTTCCACAATAAATAAACCTTTTTCATATCGACACCATCACCTGTGTACAAACTAAAAGATAAACTGGTGTTAGGCTGAAGTATATTAACTGTATCAAACTGCTTGTCACGAGTTAAGTCAGCCAACAAAGGTGTAAGGACAAACGAGTAAGTGATAAGGAATCCAAATAACAAAAGGATGTTCTTGCTTTGAAGAAGACGGAACACAAACATTAATTGATCGTCCTGTCATGGAAAACGAGTCGATTTCTTTGGTTTCTGAGTATCTTTCTCGCGGAACTAAGAATCAAAACTTATGTTATAGTGATAAAGATAGTGTTATTTTTAAATCTGATGGTATTCAAGATGTTTTGTTGGGATTCGGAATTTTGTCGAAATTTGAGGAGTTTAAACTAATGGGGAATGATATAAATGATTGTATAGATGTTGAATTTCCCCCTGAAGTCATAGGATCTGAAAGGTTGATTGAATACAGCAAGTCTTTAGAAATTTTCAATAGATTAGCATGGTTTATGTCCCAGAATCCTCTTAAATGTCCTTCTTTTTTGACGTTTCTGCAGGAGATTTTCGATTCCCGTGGACCAAATTCTTTTTACGATCTTATCTACTTCATAATGACAGAAATAGATGATGCATTGGTTTCTCCATATTATCACCTTGGAAATGATATCGAATCAATAATTTTTAGCCAATCAAATCCTTTTAGGAAAATGTTTTCGGGAATTCACATGGATAGTGTGTATCCTTCATTGCATATATTCGATTTGAGCGATAACAAGAGCTTCGAAAGTATATTGATTGATGAAATATCTCGAAGCCCGGTCGTATCTGCTCCAATGGCAATTGTTTTTGTTCCTGAGTCATTTAATTCTCATCCTAAATATGATTCAATACCATCAAAAGTTGTATTACCAACAATGGCTCCATTCAACTGTCTTACTGAAATTATTGAAGCTCAGAAAAGGTGGGAGAATATTGATGCTCCACAAGAAATCAAAGACCAAGTTTTGTCCAAGTATAACAATGTTGTTACATATGATGAATACCATTTTTTCGCTGGAGTATTTGTGCATAACAATAAAATGTACACTGTTAGTGCTAAAAAGACTGGAGAATCCCAACTAAATGGGGAGATTGAGCCTAGATTCATCATATATTCCAAAAAATAAAAACAATTTTGCATGTCTTTAGCAGAGAAAGATGAAAAAAGCCATGTTTCAACAGCAATGGCAAGAGTGGCAATGAATTCTAAGAGGTATCGAGATGCTGCGAATTTCATGAAAGAGACCTTGAGGGCAAAAGGTATATTTAACTATGAAGAACAGGAAATGTTCTCTGAGATTTATAAATCTCTTATAAATTCAAGTAGAAATGCTTTAATTGTGATAGATAGCTCATTGGAAACCAGCTCTCAGCTAGTTTCCAATGCAATGTATGAGCATCGTAAAATATTGATTGAAGAATTGGTCGGAATATGCCAAGAAGTCATTAATTTGGTTGATTCTGCTCTTCTTCCTGCCCTAAGCGACGTTCGATCTGTTATATTCTATAACAAAATTAAAGGAGATTACTTTAGATATATGGCAGAGTATATAATCAGCAAAGAAGTGGCTGAAACGCAAGCTAATCGCGCTAAAACTGCTTATGAAACAGCGTTAGTGAGTCTAGGTGATGAGTTAAAAATGTCAGATCCTTTGTATTTGGGATTGGTTTTGAATTACTCCGTTTTTCAACATGATATACTGAAACTCAGAGAGGAGGCTATTGAAAGAGCAGATTCTGCATTTAATGAAGCTGTTAGGTACCTTGAAGAAATCAATGATCAAGATCTCTATTATAAAGCAACGATGTTGCTGCAACTATTGCGTGATAATATATCGGCTTGGAAGGATGAAAGGAACGATGATTCGAGGTAAAACATCGATGAATAATTGATAAAAGGTTTTTTTCTATAACGATAAATAAATTGCTCACAAAAATTTAATGATTTTTTGTTCAAATTTGATTTAACAACTCTCAAATTGGAAAATAGAATATTTATGAATGAAACAATTGTTCATCCCATTCAGCCGAAACCATCAAGAGGACCTTATAACAAAAAGAAGAAAGTATTTAGGGAAGCTCGAGTAACACTCATTCCATATTATCAGAATAAAACCACAAAAAAAGATATCTACTTACCTTTAGATTCGTTTCCAGTTGCGTTTGACATAGTGAGAAGGGGCAATCTCCCATCAATTATTCTGGAAAGGGGTGTTCTTAATCTGCATTAAAAACTATTTTGGCTTTTTGGAACTTAGAAGACTGCTTATTTGTTCTTTGACTGCCATTATATCACTAATTGTTTTTTGTTGAGATGTCTCTAAAACATTAAGCTTGGCCTCCAATTCATGTACTAGTTTTGTTAGGTTAGTGGGAGCTTGAACTTGTATTGATAGATTTGACGTTGATGTAGGAAGTTTTTTGGATTCGTTTATAGGAATTGGAGTCTGGCCATCGGTTTGGTTCGCTTGTTGGGTATCAATTTCTTTTTTCCCATTTTTAGGATTCGATTCAATACTCTCGCTTGGATTTATATCATTCTTCGGCTTTTTTGGTTGCCTTATGGTGACAGTGAACCTTCCAAATGTTTGTACTACTCCCTTGTCCTCCTTTTTTGCCTCTACTTCAACGTGGGTTTCCGGAGCTTCACCTTCGTCAAAGAAAAAGTTGATCTCCTGTTTTCTTGAAGATTCCTTTTCTTTTATGTTAGGGCTAATGTATTCATATCTCTGATATAACGGAGGCATATTTGACATTAAAACCGAGGAAATATACTCGCTACCTTTGCTTTGTTTGATGAATGAACACCTGAGTAAATCTTTTGCTAAAGGTCTAAGCTCCGGGTCTTGGATTAAGCATGCATTTACAAATTGCTGAAATGCAGATGAAACCTTAATTTCTTGAGGAATCCTCGGTAGATTACCTTGAATAATTGTCTTAACTTGTTCTAATGGACTCATATCCGAAAATGGTATTTTTCCTGTTATCAACTCAATTGCTGTGATGCCAAGGCTCCAAATATCAGCTTTTTCGGTATATCCTTGCCCTGAGAGAACCTCAGGAGCCATATACACTGAAGCTCCCACAACGGTATATCTGGCTCTTTGACGCTGCCCAGCTTGGATTAAACCACAAGACATTTCGAGGTCTCCTACTTTGGATTCTCCTTCTGAATTGATCAAAATATTACTTGGCTGAATATCGCGGTGAATTTGCATTCCTTCATGAAAATATACCAAAAAACGAATTACAGGTTCAAGAATAGAGGATACAAGTATTTCATCAGAATTCCAAGAACTAGCTTGATACCGCAAAATGTCCAGAACAGACCCACCATCCATAAATTCTGTTAAAACCCAAAGTTTTGACCCTGAAACAAAAGAACCATAATACTTAATCATCGCACTACACGTTGATGTTGCCCAAAAAGAAATACCTTCCCTAAGACGGTCAAAATCTGCGGGTATTTCCTCCATATCATAAATTTTAACTGCAACAAGTTTTTCGTTAGTTAAACATCTAGCTACATAAACACTATCATATGGGCCTCTTCCAATAGGATGGAGAAGTTCATAGCTACTAACATCATGAGGAAACTCCATTTACCCTTTTTCAGAAATGACATTGAGAGAGAAAAGCGGTTATTTATATATTGAATTCATATTAATCGAGATATTATTCAAAATCTGATAGTTTGAAACAAAGGTTTCAAGGATTATCATCATCATTCACAAGAATGAATTGCGCTTCCTCAAACAACAAGGTATCTACTGGAATTTGTACATAATCATATTGATATACCTTTATCATCTCTTGTACAACCATAATCCATTCCTGATTTGTGTGAATTTATATTTTGTAAATATTAATATGGCTCCATCAAGTGTTTTAAGCATCTCCTAATGAAAGGATTTAAAGTGTTATCGATGGTAGTCCGTTGTGGTGGTTTTGATCTCTTTCATATTTGTCAAGTATAACAATTTGTGAAGTATCTGTGTTTTTCCACGTACCATTGCAAGTTTTCATGATTGAAAATGGAGCTGAAATTAATCAAAGTATAAAGATGATTCAACTCCTCACCATTTAGCTGCTCTAAATGGTCATCTTAGTGTTGTTGAGTATTGATATTTGGTTATACTCATCATCATCATACTGTCAGAAATGGCCATCATAGAATTGTTGAATATGAAGTTAATCAAAAAGCGGGAATTAAATTATTAAAACATATTTGGAGATACACCATTGGGATTAGCATGCGAAAATTGGATTTTGAGTGTTGTGAAATCCTCAAGAGCAACGAGGAAGAGCAGAGACAAGAAGATTGTCGAATCTTATATACCTACATTCATTGTAGTCAATAATTTTTTACTTTGTTGATGAAAATGGCCATCTTTTTGTTGAATATCTAGTTAATATAAAAGATGAAACAGATTAAAAAGATAATGGTGTTTGATTTAAAGACTTGATCAAACTCTTCATTAGAGAGGTTCTCGATATCGCTACCTGGAGATTAAAAATGCAAATGATCTCCCAACATGAGGAGCATACATGAATATTCAACATGTGGATGAGCATGTTAAATGCCCAATCATACTTAAATGGTCATGTAGGTATACACACACAGTATTTACAGAAGATAACCCATCTCAATAATTCAATATTATATAACTAATTAATAAATAATAGATGAACAATATTCTTCTACACATTCAAATCTCATAATGGATTGATGAAAATTGGTTCACATGGTATTCAATTGATAGATTTATTAATCGTGCTGATAGTGTCACCTTTTAACTTTTTACTTTCCCCTGGTTTTTCATGAAAGAAACCATGAAGAAATCCACTATGTTAGTTTTAGAATCGCCGGGCGGGAAATTATTTTTGAAATTACCCATAGTTGGTGTTGATTGTGATGAAGAATATTTTAAAATTATCCAACGACCAATCAGCCTTGAGATGGTATTGAGGAGAATTGATCGAGATGAGTATCAGAACTATCATATTTGGATTGAAGATGTAGAATTAATATGGAAAAATTGTGAGATATACTATGGAATCGATTCATATGAGTTTTATATTGCGAAAGCATTGAAGACCAGGTTCATAAAGATTTGCCATCATAATCATATATTCACATTTGGAGATTATTGCAATGAAATTCATCGACTTCAATCAAAAATTGGAAAGCTTTTGTTGAGTTCGCCTTTTATTTGTGGTGGGAGACTTGAGATATCTCTTAATAAAAGCGTTTCTAAACAATTACAAAATGAAGAAGATTTTGAACGAATCATTGTGGGAATGAGTATGCTTTCGGATCAAAAAGATATTGATGATTCAGTGGAATTGATTGTTGCCAAACAACCCGAGATCGTCAATTTTCACAACAAAAGCATAGACGTAACTAAGCTTTTACCTTCTACATATCTTTTGTTAAAAGATAGTATTTCAAAAGCATTATCTAAACAAGGATTATCATTCCCAAAATGATTTTTATTCTTAGAGTATTGAGTTCTATTAGATCGTATCAAAGATATTTCCAGAAGAATTTATTTATCTGGAATAATTGGTTTATTGAACATTTTGTTTAGATTTTATATTATGTGATAGATCCGGTGTATATCCCAATTATTTGTCAATTGCACAGCATCTATTCAACACATTTCATCCCTGAGTATGAACATTCTACATATTAGGATCAAACAAAGAAATTCTTATTTTAATATACAATACATTATGTTTTTATTCGGTATTATGAAGCTCAATGAACTGATTGGATGTGTTCCTATCCTTAACTAGAAAACTTATTTGATAAGGTGTGAGGCGTTTGATAATACTATCTGTCTTATTTGTTTTTATACCTGCATCAATCATCCTTTGTCTTAATTCATTTTTCAGTTTCATATCATCAAGTAGCTTTTTTCCAAAAACAGAAAACATAAGATATTGTTTCTCAATATAGTGTGTTAAAAGATATTTCGTTGTTGTTATCAAATCCTTAGTGTCTTTAAATGTAATTATACATGTGCGCTTTTCATAATGGAGAGATATCGAAATAGGATGAACGAACGATGACAAAGTATTAACAATATGATCTTCGGTAATAATGGGTGGAATTGATAAAATAAATAGAGCAACAGACTCTTTTGGGTAAATTATAGGTGTGTCTTGTACAATAATCTTTTCTCCATTAAACAAACTATCCTTATCCCTCAATGCATTGTCTTTTTGTTCTTTGCTATAAAACTGGATTTTCGCAGAGCATTCATCTTTTTGGAAAACTGAAAGGATATCTCCATATTGACTAAAGTGCCTTCTGATCATTTCTTCACTCCTTGTGTTGATCTGAAACACATAAATAAAATCATCATGATCACAAGTTCCATTATAGTCAAAAACTTGTAAATATTTCTTACCTAATTTCATTTGATTACCTCTACGAACAACTTCACTTAATGTTTCGTGATCAGGAACAATAACTGCAATGCTACGGGTTTTCGTTTTCTTGTTGGCCTTTGATAATTTGCATTTTCGTTTGAATTCGATTTTTAAATCATTCCCAAATAATCCCAGTACTTTTTCGGTATCCAATTCATATGGAATGTTATCAATCTTAACAGTAATCTCATTAACTTCAATAGAATCTTCTTCTTCATCAGAGCTACTATAGTATTCGCTATCACTACCAACTGTTTCGGATTCACAATTACTAAATGTCGAATCAGATACATTTTTCGACATCGAAAAAAATGAACCAGTTAAGTCTTGATATAGGGCTATATTAAACCAGAAGTGGTCTTAAAAGAAACATTTTTGCTCAAGTTTTTATTTCGACATTTTTGCAAGCAGATGTGTTTAATTGTATGAAACCATATAGTTGCTGGGAAAAGACCATAAGTAACTAAGCCTTATGCAATCATTCGATTCTTGAATAGAAAGAATTATTGTTTATTTCCATTAGATTGATAAAAAAAATCCTAATGAAATGGGATAAAAACATTTTTGATACTTCTAATTAAATGTATAAAGAGAAGAAATCAAAATGTTCAAATCTTTATTATGATTTTCGGAAATTGAAACGATTGCACGGTTCAAGCAGCCACAAAGAGATTATCTAGCGTGTTTATTATCTTATCACATTAATTATGGGTATTTACAACAATAATAACCAGAAGTTAGTTCAACATTCTTGAGCAGATTATAAAAAATATGATTTCTAAGTGTTTAACATCTACATTTTTGGTTATTCGTGAACTTAGAAATCAAACTTTATTATTTGGCTGAAGGGATATAGAATTTGATGATATTTACCAACAACCCTATTCCATAATTTTTATTTAGAATCATTGTTGAGTCAATTTCCATTCTCTATTTATAGTTTTCATTGATCAATTGCATGTCAATTGTTTTTCTAAGTTCCACCTTTTCATCAAAGAAACTATTAGATTGTCTTTCTTTGTTGCCCCATATAGTGCTTGTAATGATGGTGAGATAACTATCATCTTTTTTTGATGACAAAGGCTTTTTTGGAAGAAATCAATTTATAATTAATTAGTTTCCTATGAGATTCATCCATGAAATCCATCCATATATCTGCATTTAATTGATCTTGATTTATCTGGTTATCTTATCTTTCCTGGATAAATGTATAGTAGTATGTCAATAGTATTATTTAATGATAACATGAGAATATTGAGATATATTATAATAATATCTACAATTAAAACTATACCATAAGCATTATACAAAAAAAATTCCTGTCATCCTAAGGGGTTTTTCATTCAAAACACCACTTTTCTATGTAAACACAGTCAATAATTCAAAGGTAAAAACTTCAATTTTATCAATATTTGAGAAGATTATACAAGACAATTTCTGACTATTTAGGTTTGTCAAGATTTAAACCAATCAGTTCATTTTTTAATGACGAGAAGATTCTCTGATTCAACAAATAGTTATTATGAATACGATACCGATGGTGGTAATAGTGAATACTATAGTGACATCGAAGAAGATGCATCGAATGAAGAAACAA